>Ga0209511_1000759_pt1 | contig 30565 bp, 25 predicted proteins | sample SSSSmetaG_FD_184141 | JGI IMG/M metagenome (GOLD analysis project Ga0209511, IMG submission 184141) | Glacier valley bacterial and archeal communities from Borup Fiord, Nunavut, Canada, to study Microbial Dark Matter (Phase II) - ​SSSS... | ecosystem: Environmental > Aquatic > Freshwater > Ice >... | reverse complement strand
TCATGCGCTTCAAGGCGCAGTGGGACGACCTGACCGAGAAAATGGGCTACTGGGTCGACCTCGATGACCCCTACGTGACCTTCGAACCGGAGTACATCGAAAGCTGCTGGGCGCTGCTCAAGAAGCTTTATGACAAGGGTTTGCTCTACAAAGGCTACACCATTCAGCCGTACTCGCCGGCCGCCGGTACCGGCCTCAGCTCGCACGAGCTGAACCAGCCCGGCACCTACCGCGACGTGATGGACACGACTGTGGTAGCGCAGTTTAAGGTGAAATGGGATGATAATAAAGTTGCCGATAAGTTGTTTGGCTCCACTTTAGGTGCCGAAGAACACGCCGGAAAACAGCCTAAAATGTTTATCCTGGCTTGGACAACTACGCCTTGGACGCTGCCTGCCAATACAGCGCTAGCAGTTGGTAAAAACATTCGGTATGCTCAAATCAGTACGTTTAACCCGTACACATTTGAGCCAATTCACGTTATCCTAGCTGAAGCTTTGATATCCCGATACTTCAGTGACAAAGGTGCTGAAGGTAGCTTAGGTGATTTCAAACCAGGTGATAAGGTGATTCCTTGGCGTCGTGAAGCAACTTGGACCGGTGCCGACCTCATCGATATCAAGTACGAGCGGCTGTTCGATTTCACGCCGTTTGAAGGGCAGGAGCGCGCTTTCCGCGTCATCAACGGCGACTTTGTGACCACTGAGGACGGCACGGGCATCGTGCACATCTCGCCCACGTTTGGGGCCGATGACTTCCGGGCCGCGCAGCTTGCGGACATCCCGGCACTGATGGTTCCGGATGCCGAAGGCACGCTCGGCCCCATCGTGGACCGGACGGGCCGCTACGTGCCCCAAATGGGCGAGTTTGCGGGCCGCTGGGTGAAGAACTACGACGGCCACGACGAGTCGGGGGCCGACTACAAGACGCTGGACGAGAGCATTGTTATCAAGATGAAGGGCGACGGCACGGCCTTCAAAGTAGAGAAGTACGAGCACACCTACCCGCACTGCTGGCGCACCGACAAGCCCGTGCTCTACTACCCGCTCGACTCCTGGTTCATCAAGACCACGGCGGTGAAGGACCGGCTCATCGGGCTCAACAAAACCATCAACTGGAAGCCCGAGAGCACCGGCACCGGCCGCTTCGGCAACTGGCTCGAAAACCTGGTGGACTGGAACCTCAGCCGCTCGCGCTACTGGGGCACGCCGCTGCCCATCTGGCGCACCCAGGACCGCACGGAAGAAATCTGCATCGGCAGCATCGCCGAGCTGAAGGCGGAGATTGACAAGGCCGTTGTGGCCGAAATCATGACCCACAACCCCTACGCCAACGGCGAGCAAATTGACCTGCACCGGCCTTACGTCGACGATATTTTCCTCGTCAGCCCCACCGGCCAAGCTATGTACCGCGAGGCCGACCTCATCGACGTTTGGTTCGACAGCGGGGCCATGCCCTACGCCCAGTGGCACTACCCGATTGAAAACGCCGAGAAATTCCGGAAGAATTTTCCCGCCGACTTCATCGCCGAAGGCGTGGACCAAACCCGCGGCTGGTTCTTCACGCTGCACGCCCTGGCCGTGATGCTGGAAGACTCCGTGGCGTTCAAAAACGTGATTGCCAATGGCTTGGTGCTGGCCAAAGATGGCCAGAAGATGAGCAAGCGCCTCGGCAACGCCGTCGACCCGTTTGCCACCATCAAGCAGTTCGGCCCCGATGCCACCCGCTGGTACCTCATCGCCAACGCGCCACCGTGGGACAACCTCAAGTTTGACCCCGCCGGCGTAACCGAAGTACAGCGCCGCTTCTTCGGTACACTCTTCAATACGTACTCGTTCTATGCGCTTTACGCGAATCTGGACGGGTTCGAAATGGACGCGCAAACCCGCGTGGCGCACGCCGAATTGAGCGAGCTGGACCGCTGGATTTTGAGCAAATTGCAGTCGCTGATTGCCGAAGTACGCGGCCACCTCGACAGCTACGACCCCACGAAGGCCGCCCGCGCCATCCAGGATTTCGTGACCGACCAACTCTCGAACTGGTACGTGCGCCTCTCACGCCGCCGCTTCTGGAAAGGCGAATTGACGACCGACAAACGCGCCGCCTTCGAGACGCTGAACGAGTGCCTGCAAACCGTGGCGCAGCTCATGTCGCCCATCGCGCCCTTCTTCGCCGAGTGGTTGTACCGCAACCTGACGGCGCACGCGCAAACCTCATCCCCTGACCCCCTCTCCGGTGGAGAGGGGGCATTGGATATGCCCCAACGTCAATCGTCTGGCTCCCCTCTCTTTTGGAGAGGGGCCGGGGGTGAGGTTGCCGGGGCCGCGCCGGCCGAATCCGTGCATCTCACGCTGCTGGTGGAGGCTGATGCCACCCGCATCGACCCGAAGCTGGAGGAGCGCATGGAGCTGGCCCAACGCATCAGTTCGCTGGCCCACTCGCTGCGCAAAAAGTCGGTGCTGAAGGTGCGACAGCCCTTGCAGCGCATCCTGGTGCCGGTGCTGAACGACTCGACCAAGGAGCAAGTCGGCCTCGTGGAGGATTTGATTTGCGCCGAAATCAACGTGAAGCACATCGAATTCCTGGATGACGAGAGCGAAAGCGGCGTGCTGGTGAAGTCGGTGAAGCCCAATTTCAAGCGCCTCGGCCAGCAATATGGCCCGCGCCTGAAGGCCGTGGGCGCCCGTATTCAGCAGATGACGGCGGCCGAAATCTCGAAGCTGGAGAAGGAGGGAAGCCTCGCCGTGGATGTTGCTGGCCAGCCCATCACCCTGGCCCCCGACGATGTGGAAATCCGCACCGACGACCTACCCGGCTGGCTCGTGGCCACCGACGGCCCCCTCACCGTGGCCCTCGACGTGACCCTAACCGACGAGCTGCGCCAGGAAGGCCTCGCCCGCGAGCTGGTAAACCGCCTTCAAAACCTGCGCAAAGATTCGGGCCTGGAAGTGCAGGACAAAATCCGCGTCACTTTGGCCGACCAGCAGCCCGAGCTCACGGCCGCCGTGGCCGCATTCGGCGACTACATCCGCACCGAAACGCAGGCCCTCGCCCTCACCTTCGCCGCCGATGTGAACGGCGGCTCGGTGCTCGAATTCGATGACTACTCTGTTCCCGTCCGACTAGAAGTCGCAACTGCTTGAGGATGAACGATTCACTAGGGCCTCGAAACCCCGGCGAGTCCTCACGCGCACAAACACTAAATAAGCCCGTCTTTATCGGTTCAAAAGGCCAGATAGTCAGTTATAAAAGGTTTAAAAAGACGGCAATAAATCAGGCCGTCGCTCTCGCCATTTTTGGCACCGTCTGAATGCACCCAACCCTCACCACTCGCCAGCAAAACGCGGCCAAATTCTTTCTGCTGGCGCTGTTCGTCATCGCAATCGACCAGTTCTCGAAGTGGGCCGTGCACACTTACATGCAGCCCGGCATGGCGGGGGAAATTCCGCTTATCGGGCATTGGGCTAAGCTGCACTACACGCTGAACCCTGGCATGGCCTTCGGCGCCGAGTTGCCGGCTCCCTACGGCAAGCTGGTGCTCACGGCTTTCCGCTTGCTGGCTGTTTTCGGCCTGAGCTATTACATTATTCGCCTCTGCCGCCAGCGCGCCGTCGGTGGCTACATCGCCTGCATGGCCCTGATTTTGGGCGGCGCTGTTGGCAACCTGATTGACTCGGTATTTTACGGCATTGTCTACAACAACGCCCCGTTTGGCTCGCCCACGCGCTGGTTCTACGGCCAAGTCGTCGACATGCTCTACGTGGACATTTACGAAGGCTTCCTGCCCCAAAACTGGCCGCTGCTAGGAGGGAAGTACGTCTCGCTCTGGCCCATTTTCAACATTGCTGATTCTTCTATCTTCATCGGTGTGGCATTGATTCTGCTCAACCAAAGCCGCTTTTTTAATCAGCAGGAGCAAAAACAAGCGGTGGTTACAGCGAGCGCCCCGCTGGTAGCTCCCGATTCTGAAAACCTGGCGTAGGCAGGAAATAAGCCAGTTGAGGCCCGCGTAAATGCCCGCGCAATACAGTGCGTCATGCTGAGCCGGGCGAAGCATTCCTACTGCTATAATAACCCAATCGATAGGAGTAGTTACGCGGTAGAGATGCTTCGATCAGCTCAGCATGACGTTCTTGCGCACCGCAAACCAGCCAAGACAGCCATTCCTTGGATTGCTTTACCAGCTGAAACCAGGTTGTGTCCAAGCTCATGTCCCAATACCAATTCGATGTCGTTCCAGCTTCTTCCTGCTGTGCTAGCAACAATGCCCGCCCCGCGCTACTGCAATCGACGCTGACTTGCCCCAACTGCAGCTACGTCACCACGGAAACCATGCCCACCGATGCCTGCGTTTATTTTCACGAGTGCGCCAACTGCCACACCGTCCTCAAGCCACTGGCCGGCGACTGTTGCGTATTCTGCAGCTACGGCAGCGTGAAATGTCCACCTATTCAAGCCGGAAATTCCTGCTGCTAGCCCTGTTTCCTGCTTTACTTGCCCTGTGCCCAACCCGCTGCTCACCGTTTCCAACCTCACCATCGACTTCTCCAGCCACCGCGGCGACGTGCGGGCCGTAGACAACGTGTCGTTTGAGCTGAACCGGGGCGAAACGCTGGCCATCGTGGGCGAATCCGGCTCGGGCAAATCCGTGACGTCGCTGGCGCTGCTGGGGCTGATTCCGATGCCGCCCGGCCGCATCAGCAGCGGCCAGGCCATCTTCCAGTCCGAAAAGCTGGGCCAAACCGACTTGCTGAAGCTCTCCGAAACCGACCTGCGCCAGGTGCGCGGCAACGACATCGGCATGATTTTCCAGGAGCCGATGACCTCGCTGAACCCCGTGTACACCTGCGGCAGCCAGGTGGTGGAAGCCCTGCGCCTCCACACCGACCTCAGCGAGACCGCCGCCAAGGCCCGCACCATCGAGCTATTCACCGAAGCGCAGCTGCCGCGCCCGGAAGCCATATTCAACAGCTACCCGCACGAAATCTCGGGCGGCCAAAAGCAGCGCGTGATGATTGCCATGGCCATGGCCTGCCGTCCCGCCCTGCTTATCGCCGACGAACCCACCACGGCCCTCGACGTGACGGTGCAGGCCCGGATGCTGCGCCTGATTGACGACCTGCGCCGTCAGCACAACACCGCCGTGCTCTTCATCACCCACGACCTCGGCGTGGTGGCCGAAATCGCCGACCGCATTCTGGTGATGTACCGGGGCAAGGTGGTGGAGCAGGGGAGGGTGCTGGATATTTTTAAAACCCCCCAACATCCGTACACAAAAGGCCTTTTGGCGTGCCGTCCGCGCCTCTCGGTAGGCAAAAAACGCTTGCCTGTGGTGGCCGATTTCATGGGGGAGGACGCCAGCGGTCAACTTTTTGCCCAGCCCGCGCCCGTGCTTCCGCTGCCAGATGAGGCACTTGCGGAATCCTCGCCCGAAGTGGAAGCCCAGCAGTTACGGGATAAAACCGATACCGCCAAAACGTTCCCCGTGGAACATGGGCAAATTGGCGATGTTCCACGCCCCGCCAAGCTTACTCCGGCGCCAGTCAGCGGGCCCGTCGTGGCTGCAAAGCCAAGCACCACCGAACCGCTTCTTCAGGTTCAAAATCTCCAGGTCTACTTCCCGCTCCGCAAGGGCTTCTTCCGGCGGGCCACCGACTACGTGCGGGCCGTGGACGATGTCAGCTTTACGCTCTATCCCGGCGAAACCATTGGCCTCGTGGGCGAGTCGGGCTGCGGCAAGACCACGCTGGGCCGGGCGCTGCTCCGCCTCACGGAACCAACGGCGGGCAGCATCCTGTTTGAAGGGACCGATTTGGCGAAGCTGTCGAGTGGAGAGTTGCGCCGCCGTCGGCGCGATTTGCAGCTGGTGTTTCAGGACCCCTACGCGGCGCTGAATCCTATGCTGACGGTGGGCGAGGCCATCTGGGAGCCGATGCGGGTGCACAACGTGGGCGGCACCCGCCAGCAGCAAAAGGCGAAAGTGCTGGAGCTGCTGCGCACCGTGGGGCTGCGCGACGAGCATTTCCAGCGCTACCCGCACGAGTTCAGCGGCGGCCAGCGGCAACGCATCTGCATAGCTAGGGCGCTGGCTTTGCAGCCCAAATTGATTGTCTGCGACGAGTCGGTTTCGGCCCTTGACGTTTCGGTGCAGGCGCAGGTGCTCAACCTGCTCAACGACCTCAAACGCAAGTTCGGCATTACCTATCTGTTCATCACGCACGACCTTTCCGTGGCCCGGTTTATGAGCGACCGGCTGCTGGTCATGCACCAGGGCCGCATCGTGGAAAGCGGCCCGGCGGCGGCTATATACGCCCAGCCGCAGCACGAATACACCCAAGGCCTGCTGGCTGCCATTCCGAAGGACAGCCTGGTCGACATCGAAGCCGCCGTAGCTAGCCGGGCGTAACGTTAGACGGATGTAGAGATGCATATTTGCGTCTCGTCGTTTAACGGAATCGCCCCAAACGTTCCGGTGCCATTGCGATGGCATTGCTGCCGCTTCTGCTGTAGCACCCGAAACGGCCCATACGACGAGACGCAATCATGCATCTCTTCCTCCGGCCATATAAAACCTCCCGGTCGGACTCGCGTTCTATGAATCGCGACCCGCTTCACCGGACCACTCATTTTTCCGCTCTCGCCGCCCGCGACCAATCAACTTTTCGGCGGCCGCTTTTTTTACATGAACACCCCCGATAACCCCAAGGCCCCCCGCGCCAAGCGCGAAAAGCCGGAGCCCGCGTCCATCAGCCAGCAACAAGTGCTGAGCGCCTTCACCGAAAACCCCACTAAAGTCCTCGCCTACCGCCAGCTCTCGCGCCGCCTCGGCGTCACGACTAAGGGCCAGCGCGAGGAAATCTTCGCTCACATCAAGCAGCTGCGCAAGCAAGGCCTGATTACGCTGCTGCAGAACGACGAATACCGCTTGGCCGACACCGATGCCGTGGCAACGGCGTTGCTGCCGTCCAGCGCCCGCAAATCGACCAAGAAGGGCGACTTGCCGGTCGAGCCGCCCCGCAACCGCTCAGTGCAGGCCACCTTCGGCCAGGACCCCATTGTGCACCGCCGCCGCGCGGCCGGTTTCGACTACGTGGACGGCGACGACCGGCCCGAGCGGGCGCCGTCGAACACCATCATCGGCACCGTGGATTTGGCCACGCCCAACTTCGCTTTTGTGGTGCCCGAGGGCAACGACAGCGGCGACGACATTCGCGTGTTTACCGACCAGCTCAAGTTTGCGCTGCAGGGCGACGTGGTGCGGGTGCGGATGCGCAGTTCCCGCGACGGCCGCCCGGTGGGCGACGTGGTGGAAGTGCTCAAGCGCCAGCGCCCCGAGGTGGTGGGACGGCTTCAGATACAGGGCACGTTGGGTTTCGTGAAGCCCGACAACCGCAAGGTGTACTTCGACGTGTTTGTGCCGCCGCACTTGCTGCACGAGTCGCGCAACGGCGACAAGGTGCTGGTGCGCATCACCGAGTTTCCGGAGGACAGCAGCCGGCAGCCGGTGGGCGAGGTGATTCGCAACTTCGGCGCGGCCGGCGGCAACGAGGCCGAGATTAACGCCATCATGGCGGAGTTCGGCTTGCCGTTTGAGTTTCCCGAGGAAGTGGAGACGGAGTCGGAAGGCATCAGCGAGAGGATTGGCGAGGACGAAATTGCCCGCCGCCGCGACTTCCGCAAGGTCACCACCTTCACCATCGACCCGGCCGACGCCAAGGACTTCGACGATGCCTTGAGCATTGAGAAGCTGGAAAATGGCCACTGGGAAATCGGCGTGCACATCGCCGACGTGACCCACTACGTGCGCCCCGGCACCGAGCTCGAGCGCGAGGGCAAGCACCGCGCCACCTCGGTGTACTTGGTCGACCGCGTGATTCCGATGCTGCCCGAGCGCCTGAGCAACGGCCTGTGCTCGCTGCGCCCGCACGAGGACAAGCTGACCTTCTCGGCCGTGTTCGAGCTGGACGACGACGGCAAGCTCTACGAGTCGTGGTTCGGCAAAACCATCATTCACTCCGACCGCCGCTTCAGCTACGAAGAGGCCCAGGAGCGCATCGAAAGCAAGGCCGGCGACCACGCCGAGGAGATTAACGTGATGAACGACATGGCGCACAAGATTTGCGCCCAGCGGTTCAAGCAAGGGGCCATCACCTTCGAAACCCAGGAGGTGAAATTCCGCCTCGATGCGGCCGGCAAGCCGCTCGGCGTGTACGTGAAGGAGCGCAAGGATGCCCACAAGATGATTGAGGAGTTCATGCTGCTGGCCAATCGCAAGGTGGCCGAGTTCGTGTTCAACCTCAAAAAGACCAAGCCGCGCTTTACCATGGTGTACCGCACCCACGACGCGCCCGAGCCCGAACGCCTCCAGACCTTTGCCCTCTTCGCCCAAAAATTCGGCTACAAGCTCAAGCTCGACAACCCCAAGAAAATCAGCACCGAACTCAACAGCCTCAGCTCGGCCGTGGTGGGCAAGCCCGAGCAGAACGTGCTCCAGGGCCTGGCCATCCGCACCATGTCGAAGGCCATTTACACCACCGAGCCGCTCGGCCACTTCGGCCTGGCCTTCGAGCACTATTCGCACTTCACCTCGCCCATCCGCCGCTACCCGGATATGATGGCCCACCGCCTGCTGGAGCACTACCTGCTCGGCGGTAAGAATGTGCCCGTCGACCCCGTGGAAGAAGAGTGCAAGCACTCCTCGGCCCGCGAAAAACTGGCGGCCAACGCCGAGCGCGCCAGCATCAAGTTCAAGCAGGTGGAGTTCATGGCCAACGAAATCGGTAATGCCTTCAAGGGCGTGGTTTCGGGCCTCACCGAGCGCGGCATGTACATCGAAATTGAGGAGAACAAGTGCGAGGGCATGGTCCGCATCAGCGACATTCCCGGCGACTTCTACGAGCTTGATAAGGACAACTACCGCATTGTGGGCCGCAACAACAAGCGCATCATTCAGTTCGGCGACGAGATGATGGTGGTCGTGAAATCGGCCAACCTGCTCGACCGCACCATCGACTTCGAGCTGGTCGACGACCGCCCCGACCACGTGAAAAAGCGCGAAGCCGACGAGCGCAAGCAGCGCAGCAGCGAGCCCCGCGGCTACCGCGACCACAGCGGTGGCAAGGGCGGGAGCAAGGGCGGCTTCAAGGGCAAGCGGCGGTAGGGCCGTCCGCTTCGTCTGTCATTGCGAGGCCGCAGGCCGTGGCAATCCGTCCTCCCTCTGCGACTTGCCTTGAGATGTGATAAACCCTTTTTTCAACCAGACACAAGCCCCGGCTCAATCCAGAGTCGGGGCTTTTGGTATAGCTTTATCCCGAATCCATTCGCCTTTCAAGTATGCCATCCCAAGAAGAAAAGCAGCGCCGCAAGGCCATCCAAAATAAGCTAACGCAAAAGGCCAACATTGAAAAATTAGCGGGGCTACCGATGCCCAAGGAAAAGCTGGCTGCCTTCTTCAACTACCTCGACCAGCAACTGACGGAGCACGATTGCGACGATACGCTTCGCTTCACCCAGGAATTTGCTGCCAGCCATAACCTCGAATTCGAACCCATCAAACAATGGCTGGGCGACTACGGCGGCTATTGCGACTGCGAAGCATTGGCGAACGTCGAGGAGAAATACGAGGGGTTGTAGAACCGTACCAGGCTGGGCGGTTATCCCACAAGCGCCTCTCGGCTCCCCTCTCTTTTGGAGAGGGGCCGGGGGTGAGGTCCCCACGCCGGGTTCGCCCGTGCAATGCCCAACGCCTGCCGTTCTTTGCACCACCTATGACCCCAGCCGACTTCCCCGCTAACATCACCGCTGCCTTGGCGCAGCTCAGCTACGGCGAGCAACCCGACACCCTCTACGCTCCCATCCGCTACATCATGGGCCTGGGCGGCAAGCGCATCCGGCCGCTGCTCACGCTGCTGGGGGCCCACCTATTTACCGAAGACCTTAGCGGCATCGTCAAGCCGGCCCTGGCCACCGAAGTCTTCCACAACTTCACTCTGCTCCACGACGACCTGATGGACCAGGCGCCCCTGCGCCGTGGCCAGGCCACGGTGCACGAAAAGTGGAACCCCAACGTGGCCATCCTCAGCGGCGACGTGATGCTGGTGCGGGCCTACGAGCTGTTTCTGGGCGTGGCGCCGGCGTTGCTGCCCACTGTCCTGCGGCGCTTCGGGCAGACGGCTGCTGAAGTCTGCGAAGGCCAGCAGTGGGACATGAATTTTGAGACCGAGCCCCAGGTCAGCATTGCCCAATACCTGGACATGATTCGCCTGAAAACGGCTGTGCTGCTGGGCTTCTGCCTGGAGCTGGGCGCCCGCCTCGCCGGCGCTTCCGAGGAGGATGCCGAGCACCTCCGCCAGTTCGGCACCGACATCGGCCTGGCCTTCCAACTGCGCGACGACCTGCTCGACGTGTACGGCGACGCCGCTACCTTCGGCAAGCGCGTGGGCGGCGACATCATTTCCGACAAGAAAACCTTCCTGTTGCTCTCCGCCCAAGCCCAGGCCAGCCCCGCCCAGCAAGCCGTTCTAGCCCGGCACATCGCCCAGCCCGTGGCTGACGCCGATGCCAAGGTCGCGGCCGTGCGCGCCGTCTACGACGAGCTCAAAATTCGCCCACAGACCGAGGCACTCATCAATACCTACTTCCAGGATGCCCTCCAGCACCTGGAGCGCGTAGCGGCCCCCACCGAGCGCAAAGAGCCTCTCCACCACCTCGCGCTCCAACTCATGGACCGCGAAAACTAGCCCCTCGTGTTCAACCCTATTCTCATCCTCATCGGCCTCACGGTCGCTATCTCCGCCTACGCCTGGTCGAAACCTGAGCTGATGGATTCCTGGATAATGCAGCCCTACCGCATGGCCCGCTCCGGCGGCGAGTGGTACCGCCTGCTCACATCCGGCTTTCTTCACGCCGATTGGGCCCACCTTCTGTTCAACATGTTTGCTTTCTATTCCTTCGGCCCGGTAGTGCTCCGGACGTTGGTAGCAGGCTACGGCCAGGGCTTGGGCATCGGCCTTTTTCTCCTTCTCTACTTGGGGGGCATCATCCTCTCCGATTTGCCAACCTACTTTCAGCACCGTGACGACCCCGGTTACCGCAGCCTCGGCGCCTCGGGCGGGGTATCATCGGTGTTGTTCGCCAGCATTCTGCTTTTCCCGGTGAACAACAACGGCGGCGGTATCATCATCTTCCCCATTCCTTTCCCCATCCAGCCCTTCCTGTTTGGCTTTCTTTACCTAGCCTATTCTTATTACATGGCCCGCCGCCGGTCCGACAACGTCAACCATGACGCCCACTTCTATGGCGCGCTCTACGGCGTTGTGCTCCTGCTGGCCCTTGTGCCGGCCGCCGGGCCATTATTCGTGAGTGAAATAAGCTTGTTTGTTCAGTCAAAATTTTGAACTTCAAGCATTTATGTAACAAATTTAACTTTAAAACAATCTATTTATTAGATGTTGCGTAAGGAAAAGCAAATACTCCCTTCACTTTCTTTTTCTTCTCATGAATTCGCTTCGCCATTTCACCTCCCGCCTGCCCATCACGGCTTTATTACTTCCCTTGCTGCTGTTTGCCACCTCGTGCAGCCGCTTTAATAACAACGGGAGCCTATCCATCGCGGGTGTCGTTTACCTCATCCTGGCAATAGCTGCAGTAATCAGCTTGCTTAAACAGGATTGGGACATCACCAAAAAACTGATTTGGGGGGCTGTAATTTGGTTTTTCCCGATTGCTGGTTCCATCATTTACTTTCTGTTTTCGGGGCGCAAATAGCGCCACCAACGCCACCAAACGAAAAACCCCGACCAAATTTGGTCGGGGTTTTTCGTTTGGTGGCGTTGGAGATGTCCAGCGGCGTTCTCAGTTGAGTAGCCGCTTCTTTTCCAGCCGGGCCACGCCGCGCAACAACTCGCCACTGTTCGTGATTTGCGTCATCTGCCAGTGGTCGCCCTGCCGGCGCAACTTCACCTCCACCACCATCGTAGTGTCGTATTTGGGCTGCGTCACCTCCAGTCCCATAAAGGCGGTGTCGCCTTCCTCACGGGTGTACTTGATGCCCTTAAACTCACTTTCTGGGCTCACAATTTTGCCGGCCAGCCCCGTCAGTGATACGTTCACCAAGCGTTTAGGCGCGGCAGCCGCTGCGGCTTCCAGCGAGCCCGTTTCCACGTATCGCTGCACTTCCTGGTGGGCGGCTCTGCTCAGTGCGGGCTTGAGCAGGCGCATGGCCCCACCCATCAGTAACCCCCCGCCAGGCATCAGCGAAGCCACCGTTGAACCCTGCTGGGCCACATCGTCAACCAGGTGACTGGTGACACTATTCACGTCCACATACTTCTCGAAGGTGGCCATGTCGTGGGTCTGCACGGCGGCGGCGGCGGAAACCAGCGCGCCTTTCGGTCCGTTCTTAAGGCTTCGGTAATAATAGTATCCTCCGGCACCCAGCGCCAGCAGCAGGACAAGTAACAGCAGTTTTTTCATGGTTGCGTAAGCAATGATGATGAGTGGTAAAAGTACCCCAAAGCCTTCGTTTTGCTGGTAACTGAGCTCATCCCCTCGGTAGTTGGTTGGTTTTAGGCGGAGGCTTGCACGCAATAGTTCAATTTTCTCTGTATGCCTCCAACTCAGCTACTGCCGCAACGCATCCCGCGCCCGGAAATCCACGGACACCGCGGCTGCCGCGGCCTGCGTCCCGAAAATACGTTGCCCGCCTTCCTGCATGCGTTGGCGCTGGGCGTCGACGTCATAGAATTGGACGTGGTTGTTTCCGCCGACAATCAGGTGCTGGTATCGCACGAACCATGGCTCAACCCCGAAATCTGCCTTGGGCCTTCGGGGCAGCGCATCGGCGGGGATGCCACCCGGGAATTCAACCTCTACCACATGCTTTATGCTGACATCCGCCGTTGCGACTGTGGCCAACTGAGGCACCCAGATTTCCCCGAACAGCTTGCAATGCCCGCGCACAAGCCACTGTTGAGCGAAGTTTTGATGAGTTTAGAGGCCGCTGCCCAGCAATTGGGCCGAACCCCCGTTTGCTATTCTATTGAAATTAAAAGCAGCCCGGAAGGGGACCGAATTCTACACCCTGCGCCACCAGACTTCCTGCCTTTGGTGCTGGCCGAGCTTTGCGCCGCCCAAGTGCTTGCCCGAACCACATTGCTGTGTTTCGACGTTCGAATTCTACGTCTAGCGCACCAACACCACCCCGGTTTAGCTACTTGTCTGTTGGTTGAGAACGGCTTGCCGTGGTGCTCCAGCATTGACTCGCTGGGTTTTATTCCCACTACGTTCGGGCCCAATTTTCACAGCGCCACCGAGTCGACAGTCGGGGCATTGCGGACGGCGTTTCCGGGACTTCGCCTCGTGCCCTGGACTGTAAACAACCCCGCGGATATGCTAAGCCTCCGTGCCATGGGGGTTGAAGGGATGACGACCGATTACCCGAACCGGCTCATTTCTATATTGGACACTTTAAATAAGTAACCAGAGTGCATTGTATGCCTTTGCGCGCACCAGACGGGCCTGGAAAGTATTAAAAAAGGTTAATGCGTAAACGAAAACTCTTACAAATCAGGTTTTGATTAACAGATTTACATTATTACAATACGTTACATCGTGCTTAAAATTTACATTTTTACTCATTGTAAATAATTATCCTAATACACTTGATGTAAAAAATAATGGTAAAACAGATTTGTATTATTCATTCAAATTGTACATATTTGCATAAGTGTTACGTATCAATCCTAATATGCCACATCAAGGCGAAATCCTGCAAGAAGCTATTAAAAACAGCGGTATTTCTGTCACGCGTATCGTTGAGGATTTGGGCATTACACGGCCTACTATTTATCGTAAATTCAAAGAAGAAACGATTGATTACACCTTTGTAAAGAAGGTTGGCGACATTATCAACCATGACTTTTCGAATGACTTTACATCATTACAACAAGCATCGCTCTCTTTTGTAACAGCACCTGTTCGTAATGCTGTTACGCACAATGTTACACCACGTGTAACAGCCGCTTCGTCAATTGATTCCGACGCTTCCAAACAGCTTTCACTCCTCCAGTCCAAGTACATTGCCCTTTTAGAGGCCTACAATGAGCTTCTGCTAAAAGTGTATGGACCGAAGTAACAAAAATGTTTCACGTGGAACATTTTTGTTCTCATACATGCCCAGCTGCATGTGTAATGCTTGGCTGGAATGATGAACTGAATAGCCGCTTATAGTTGACGAGTTTACAGAATAGAGCGAGGATGCTGTGTCCTGAAACAGAGATAAGCTGTTCTCGAAAGGAGATGCAGGATTACCGTAAAACGCTCACCAGAGTGGCACTTGCTTGCACAGAGGCTCTAACCGGATACAGCGTGAAGCAAGACCGCAAGAGCGTCTAAGATGGGAAGACGGGAGTGCTAGGCTAAAGGAAAATTACTTCCGTAACTACCGTCTCGCCCACTTCCGCATTGATGAGCTCGGCGACGCGGGTTTTCGCCATAATCAGTTCGTGTTTAAGCGGCGCCGAACTAAGGCGTACGAACAGCCGGCCTTTGTTAACGTACACTTCTTGAGTTTTCAAGGCCACCGCTTTGCCCATCACCCGCTCCCAACTCGACACCACCGTCACCTCGTTGAGTTTACCCTGGAGGCGATAAGCGCGGACCAAAGCCTGCAAGCCTTCCTTCAAAGAAATGTCGCCGGAACGGGAAGGGGAGGATGGCTTTTTCACAGGGCAAGCGGCCAAAGCAAGCGCGACGTTGACTGCTGTTTGGTGTCCTAAAGGTAGCGCGTGAAGAGTTTTATACGGGCGCTACGGACCCGTCTTGCACGCGAAAACGGAAAATGGGGACCGATACCCGGGCCAAGGCCTGGTTGGTGCGTTCGAGGTTGGTGTCGGTAAGAAAAACCTGGCCGAAGGTTTCGTCAGCTACCAATTCTAACAACCGGGCAATGCGCTTGTCGTCGAGCCGGTCGAAAATATCATCAAGGAGAAGGAGCGGTTTTTGCTGCTGCTTGGCCGCCAGCATTTCAAATTGCGCAAGTTTCAACGCGATGGCAAAAGACTTTTGCTGGCCTTGAGAGGCATGACTCTTAACGGGCAGCTCGTCCATCAGGAAAATGAAATCGTCGCGATGCGACCCGGTAGTGCTTCGCTGCAAGGCAAAGTCCCGCCGCTCATTGCCACGTAGCAATTGAGCAAAATCAGCCCCAATAAGTTGGCTTTTATAGGTGAGGGTGACTTCCTCCCGGCTGTCGGCTAGCTGCTGGTAGTGGCGCTGAAAAACGGGCAGGTATTCGGCGAGAAAGGCTTGACGAAGGGTGGTGAGCTGCTGGCCCACTGGAGCCAATTGTTCGTCGAGCGCCAGAAGGTATTCCGGGTCAAAGCCGTGAGCAGTTCGGCCATCCCCTTGTTTGAGGACGGCATTTCGTTGACGAAGCAACGCGTTGTAGGCGATAAGCAATTCCAGAAACTCGTGGTCGAGCTGGGCCATCAAGCTGTCGAAATACTTACGGCGCTCTTCGCTGCCTTGCCGGATAAGGTCGGTATCGTAGGGCGATATCAGAACGGCCGGGTACTTGCCGATGTGGTCGGCCATCCGTTCGTAGGGCTGTTTGTTGTGCGTGAGGGTCTTTTTCTGGCCTAGCCGCAGGCTAACTTGAATGGTCTCGTGCTGCTGGGCCGATTCCGAAAAAAAATTACCCTTAACTACAAAGAAATCAGCTCCTTGCTTTACGCAAAGGGCATCGGAGGGGGTGATGGCGCTTTTGGTGAGGGAGAGGTAATGGATGGCGTCCAGCAGATTCGTCTTGCCGCTGCCATTGTCGCCGATGAAGCAATTGAGCCCGGGGGACAAACGCAGCGATGCGTCGTCGTAATTCTTAAAAAAAAGCAGTTGGAGAGAGTCTAAGGTCATGAGGTTCGGTATTGCCAGCACTTTTACGTAATTTCGCCCTCCCAACGCGAAATTTTCCTTAACGTGCTATGGCGGATACGAAAGTAAAAGCTGCTCCCAAAAAATCGACGGCATCCAATGGCGCAATGCCCAAAGGAAAAGCGGGCGCCGCAAGCACCCAGCCCGATTCGGTGCTGCCCGGTACCGATGCGCCTACCATGGCCGCATCGGGCACCGACTTATCGGCGCAAGCCGCCGCGTCAACAACCTTTCCGAAGGAAACGTACCTGCGCTGGTACGAGCAAATGCAGCTCATGCGCAAGTTTGAGGACAAGGCCGGCCAGTTGTATGGCCAGCAAAAAATCAAGGGGTTCTGCCACCTCTACATCGGCCAGGAGGCTTGCGTGGCCGGGGCGGTTTCGGCGTTGGAAGAAGGCGACAAGTACATCACCGCTTACCGCGACCACGCCCACCCGCTGGCGCTGGGCACCTCGCCCAACGCCGTGATGGCCGAGCTGTTTGCCAAAGCCACCGGCTGCTCGAAAGGAAAAGGCGGTTCGATGCACATGTTCGACAAATCGGTGGGCTTCATGGGCGGCCACGGCATTGTGGGCGGACAGGTGCCGATGGGCGCGGGCATTGCTTTTGCCGAGAAGTACAACAAGACCGGCAAGCTGTGCATCTGCTCGATGGGCGACGGCGCGGTGCGGCAGGGCGCCTTGCACGAGGCCTTCAACATGGCCATGCTGTGGAAGCTGCCGGTCATTTTCGTGATTGAAAACAACGGCTACGCCATGGGCACGTCGGTGGCGCGCACGTCGACCGTAACGGACCTCTACAAGATTGGCTTGAGCTACGACATGCCGTCGGAGCCGGTGAACGGAATGCGCGTGGAGGACGTGCACGAGGCCGTGGCCCGTGCCGCCGAACGTGCCCGCGCCGGCGAGGGCCCCACGCTGCTCGAATTTAAAACGTACCGCTACAAAGGGCATTCGATGAGTGACCCGGCCAAGTACCGCACCAAAGAAGAGTTGGAAGACTACCGGCACCGCGATGCCATCGAAGGCGTGCGCCACACCATTCTCACCAACAACATGGCCACCGAGGCGGACCTCGAAGCCATCGACGAACGTATCAAAGGGCAAGTGAACAAAGCGGTGGAATTTGCCGAAGCCTCCCCGTACCCCACGCCCGACGAGCTGTACAAGGACGTGTACGTCCAGGATGACTACCCGTACATCCACGACTAATTAACCAGGCCCACCCGGCCGCTCGGCTTGCTTAGCAAGCCATTTGCTGAAATATCCCTCCGTAATGTCGAAGATTCCATACACTGGCAAAAGCCAGCAGGCCCGCCAGGGGCAACCCATCCAGAACGTGCCCGCCGACCCGCTGGCGGCGGCCGAAAACCTGCCGGCGGAAAACCCGCTGTTGGAAGACCCGGACGCTCTGGCCGCGCGTTTGGTGGAGTCGGAAGATTTTGTGCGCAACAACCGCAACGTCCTGCTCGGCTTGTTAGCCGCGGTGGTGCTGGCTGTGGTGGGGGGCTTCGGCTACTACACTTGGCGCAACACGCAGGGCACGAAGGCCCAGAACAGCATGTACCGGGCCGTGAACTACTGGGAAACCGACTCGCTGAACAAGGCCATGAAGGGCGACGGCAAGGCCCCGGGCCTGGCTACGGTGGCCAGCGAGTACGGCGGGACCAAGGCCGGCAACCTGGCCAACTTTTACGCTGGCGTGGCGGCCCTCAAAAAAGGCAATTACAAGGAAGCCCTGGACGACCTCGAAGACTTCAGCTCCGACGACTACTTGGTCCAGAGCCGGGCATACTCGCTGATGGGCGATGCCCAATTGGAACTCAACAAGCCCAAAGAAGCGGCCGACTTGTACGCCAAAGCCGCCGACCACAACGCCAACGAATACTTCTCGCCCGGCTACTTGCTAAAAGAGGCCACAGCCCGCGAACTGGCCAAGGACAACGACGGCGCCGTGAAAGCCTACGACCGCATCATCAACGAATTTCCCACGGCGCAGGAAGTAGCGGAGGCCCGCCAGTACAAAGCCAAGTTGGAAAGCGCGAAATAACTCAGTCCAACCCCTCCCGCATCCTGGGCGCGGCGCCAGGCCTTACCCCGGCAGAACAAGTTTCGTTCCGGTGCGATGAGGTCTGGCGCCGCGCCCAGGATGGCTCTTTTAACCGAATCCATGGCAACTGCCCTCCAAAACCTGAGCGACTACGACGCTTCTGCTTTCATCGATATCAGTGAGAAGCGCTTTGGCTTGGTGGTGGCCGACTGGAACCGCGAAATAACCGACGTGCTGAGCGCCGGGGCCCACGAAACGTTGCTCAAGCACGGCGCCACGGCCGAAAACATTTACCGCAACACGGTGCCGGGCAGCTTTGAACTGACGCTGGGCGCGCAATTTTTGGCGCAGCACGAGGAAATGGATGCGGTGATATGCTTGGGCGTGGTGATTGAGGGCGAAACGAAACACGACGATTACATCTGCCACGCCGTGGCGCAGGGACTGACGCAGGTGGGGCTAAAATTTAACAAGCCGGTCATCTTCGGGCTCGTGACGACCAACACGCTAGAGCAGGCCTGGGACCGGGCCGGCGGCAAGCACGGCAACAAGGGGGTGGAAGCGGCCGTGGCCGCCATCCAGATGCTGGGCTTCTAGGGCCGACCAAAAAACGGCGCAAAAACCGTAGCTTTGCAGCCGCAAAATCAAGCGTGCACCGACGTTGCGTTGTGGCGCAAATTGCTTGGGGACAAGGCCAAACCATTCTGCCACTTGGGCGTTGGGGAACGCCGCGATTCCGTGTCAAACCTTTTCCGCAGATTTTTTATCCATTCAATGAACGACGACAACATCCGCTATTCCCGGGAGGACCTGAGTGAGTTCGACCAGATTATTCAGGAAAAACTGACGGCGGCCCGCAAGGAGTTGTCCTTCATCAAGGAAACCCTGAATCGCAGCAACGACTCCGGCACCGACACCACGGCCTCGTCGGCCAAGGTGCTGGAAGACGGCGCCGACACCGCCGAGAAGGAGAGCATGAACCAACTGGCTTCGCGCCAAATGAAGTTCATTCAACAGCTCGAAAACGCCCAAGTCCGCATCAAGAACGGTACCTACGGCGTGTGCATCGGCACGGGCAAGCTCATCCCCAAGGAGCGGCTACGGGCCGTGCCGCACACCCAACATTCCATCGAAGCCAAAATGGCGCGGCGCGACTAGTTCGCGCGGCCTTGGGTAGTCGATACCGGGCAGCCGGTTGTCAGAATAAGCGCTTGGTTGACGGCGTCTACCAATTCTGACAACCGGCTGCCCGGTACCGACTCCTGTTTTTACCACCTGTACCGTAGCGATACGGCACGCAACTTTTCTCCCCATGGGCAAGAAGCATTTTTCAGAAGACAAAGCGGACCGTCGCGGCGGCCGCAGCAACACGGGTGGCCCCGGCGGCTTTGGCGGCGGGCGCGCCGAACGGCCGGGACCCGGCGGGCCGGCAGGCCGCGGCGAGCGCAGCAGCGACCGGGGTGGGTACTCCGCGGCCCGGCCCGGCAACGGCCGCCCGGCCACCAACGGCGCCTTTGGGCGCCCGGCCTCCAACGGGGCTTTTGGTGATGGCCGCAAGTTTGGCGAGAGCGGGCCGCGGCCTTACGGCGCCGGGGCAGGCAACCGCGAAGGGGGCTTCGGCGGCAAAAGCGGTGGCGGGAAGAGCTTCGGCGGCAAAGAGTATAGCCAGCGCGAACCGGGCGGCTTCCGCGCTCCAGCCGACCGGGGTGAGCGGCCCCGCGTGGGCAAAGAGCAGCGCACGGGCACCAGCTACGGCCGTACCGCCGAGCCGCGTCCGGAACGCGGCGGTTTTGGCCGCGACCGCGACGACCGGGGAGACCGCAGCGAGCCGCGCGGCCCAGCTGCGGCCGACGCCCGGCCCATCCGCGAGTACCAACCCAAAGAAAACTGGAACGGTCAGCCCTACCGCCGCGAAGGCGAAAAGGCCGTGCCCCGGGGCGCCCCCGGTGAGCGCAACCGCAAGTTCCAAAAAAGCAACCCCTACGAACCCGGCGAAGCCAGCGCGCCCCGCCCCGGCGGCAGCTTTGGCCGCAGCACGCCCCGCGAGCCCGAGGACTTCCCGCGCCCGGAGGAACGGGGCCCGAACCGTCCGATTCGGTCGGCCCGGCCGTTTGAGGCGAACCCGCCGCAGCCCCGCGAAGAGCGTGGCGAACGCCGCGACGCCGGCAATGAGCGCGACCGCGCCGGCGATGCCGAGCGCCGCGGCGACGAGGCCGCTTTTGGCCGAAAATTTACCCCGGGGGCTTTTGGCCGGCGCGACGACGCCAAGCACGCCGCCGGCTTCACCTCCCGCAGCACCGGTGAGCGGCCTGCGCATTCCGAGAAGCGCAGCACCGAACGCTGGACGCCCGCGCCGGGCAGCTTTGCCGAGCGCCGCGAAGCCCTGAAGACCCAGGAGCGCAGCGTGCGCCGCTCGGGCACCGGCTACGGCAGCGCCGTGGACAAGTCCCGCCCCGCCCGCCCGGCGGCCGGGCAAGACAACCGCGCCGACAAGCCGCGCTACGGCGAACGGCCCGGCGAGGCCCCCGACTACAAAAACCTCAAGCACTACGAAAACGACAAGACCCGCGGCAACAAGCGCCGCCGCGAGGAGGAGGATTTCGGAACGGAAGAACTGCGTCTGAACCGCTACATCGCCAACGCCGGCATTTGCTCGCGCCGTGACGCCGACGCCCTGATTGCGGCCGGCGAAATCAAGGTAAACGGCGAGGTGGTGACCGAAATGGGCTACAAAGTGCTGCCCGAAGACACCGTGCAGTACGGCAAGACCAACCTCAACCGCGAAAAGTCGGTGTACGTGCTGCTGAACAAGCCCAAGGATTTCATCACGACCACCGAAGACCCCGACGGGCGTCGCACCGTGATGGACCTGGTGGCCGGCGCCTCGAAGGAGCGGATATTCCCGGTGGGCCGGCTTGACCGTAACACCACCGGCCTGCTGCTCTTCACCAACGACGGCGAAGTGGCCCAGAAGCTTTCGCACCCTTCGCACAAAAACAAGAAAATTTACCAGGTCGAACTCAGCCAGCCGCTGGCTGAAGAGGACCTGCGCAAGATTGCCGACGGCCTGGAGCTGGAAGACGGCAAAGCCGTGGTCGACGACGTGGCGGTGGTGGCCGGCAACGCGCACTTCGTGGGCATCGAAATCCACATCGGCCGCAACCGCATCGTCCGGCGCATTTTCGAGCACCTCGGCTACGAGGTGGTGGCCCTGGACCGCGTGCAATACGCCGGCCTCACCAAGAAAGACCTACCCCGAGGCAAGTGGCGCTTTTTGAGCGAACAGGAGGTGATTCGAATGAAGTACTTCCTGTAAGGTGATTGTCCGTTGAGCAGAAGCCCGTCATGCAGCGCGCAGCGAAGCATCTTCACCGTAGTAGTAAATGATTACTTACGAGGTAAAGATGCTTCGCTGCGCGCTGCATGACGGGCTTTTTTCTCCCGTTATCCTAGCCCGATTTAACATTCATGCGCACCCTCGCCCTTGACATTGGCAACACGGCGGTGAAAGTGGGCTGCTTCGACGGACCGGCGTTGCGCGAGGTGGCGGCCGGACAATCGGCGGAGCAAGTGCGGGCGTTGGTGCAACGGTGGCAGCCCCGGCACCTCATCGTGGCGTCGGTGGTGGAGAACGCGGCGTTGCGCGCCGATGAGTTGCACGAATTGGTGCCAGGGAAAACCCTGGTCTTCGACCCGGGCACGACGGCCATTCCGCTGCGCAACGCCTACGCCACGCCCGGCACGCTGGGCGCCGACCGGCTGGCGGCGGCCGTGGGCGCAGCGGGGCTGCGGCCGACCCGGAATACGCTGGTGGTGGACGCGGGCACGGCGCTTAAGTGCGACCTGGTGACGGCCGACGGCACCTACCACGGCGGCAGCATTGCGCCGGGCTTGCAGATGCGGCTGCGGGCGCTGCACGCCTTCACGGGGCGGCTGCCGCTGCTGGCGTTGCCACCCGCCGATGCAACGATTCCGCTCACCGGGGACTCCACTACCGGGAGCCTGCTGAGTGGGGCGGTGAATGGCGCAGTGGCCGAAATCACCGGCATCGTTGCCCAGTACGAGCGGCGCTACCCGGCGCTGGGAGTGCTGCTCACGGGGGGCGACGCCCCTTTTCTGGCGGCCCGGCTGCCGGCGCGTATCTTTGTAGTGCCCGAGCTGGTGCTGCTTGGCCTTAATCGGATTTTAGTTTATCATGTTGAAAAATAAAGAGATGGAGAGCCGTTTTTTGGGATTGGTGTTGATGGGCGGGGCGGTGCTGGCCGCGGGCGGCGCGCGGGCGCAGGGCCTGGGCAACTCGCCCTACTCGCGCATCGGCCTGGGCGAATACAACGCTAATACCGGCGGGGTGCGCCAAATGGGCATGGGCGGCGTGGGCCTGGCGGCGCCCAACGCCGTGAACGTGAACGAACTGAACCCCGCGCTGCTGTACTACACCTCGCGCACCACGTTTGAGGCCGGCTACAACGGGCAATACAAAACGGTGAAAAACGCCAGCGCCGCTAACCGCGGCGGCAGCGGCACGCTCGGCTACCTCGCGCTGTCGGTGCCGCTGAGCTCCCGGTGGGGCGCGGCCGTGGGCCTGAAGCAGGTCAGTGCCGTGGATTACGAATCGAACATCATCCAGGACGTGGAAGGTGCCACGGGGTCGGCCCAGGCCAAGGCGCTGAAACAATACAAAGGAACCGGCGGGGTGTCGGAGGCGTATTTGGGCCAGGGCGTACGCATCACCAAAGATTTCACGCTGGGCGTCACGGCCTCTTACGTGTTTGGGGTGGTGGACGAAACCACCGGCACCACCGTGGCGCTCATCAACAGCCCCGATGCGCCGGTGAAGGCCGTGGACCGGCAGCACGCCCGCTACTCGGACTTTGCTTTCCGGCTGGGCAGCCATTACCGGCACAAAGTGGGCAAAAGCCTGAGCCTGAACCTGGCCGGCGTATATAGCTTCGGACACAATCTGAACGGGCGGCAGGTCATCACCCGCGAGCAGGAGAACGCCGACGGCACCCTCATCGGCACGGCCACGGCCGTGAGCGACGCGCGCGGCAGCACCTACGTGCCGGCGCTGGCCCAAGCCGGCCTCAGCCTCGACAACGACAAGAACTGGAGTGTCAACCTCGACGCGGCCCAGCAGCAGTGGTCTAAGTTCAACAGCTTCAACACCGCCGGCTTGGCCCTGCGCAACACCTTGCGCTTCGGCCTTGGCGGCGAACTCACGCCCGACCCGGGCTCGGTGGAGCATTACTTTCAGCGGGTGACGTACCGGGCCGGCATCAGCCTGGCGCAGCTGCCCTACCAGCCCGGCGGCAAGATGCTGTACGACCGGTCGGTAAGCTGGGGCTTTGGCTTTCCGCTGCCCACAGCCACGGCCCTGGACGCCACCACGCTCAGCCTCTCGTTCACCTACGGCGTGCGCGGCAACACCGACCTGCTGGAGGCGGGCGGCAGCAACGTGCAGGAAAGCTACATCCGCGGCCAGTTTGGCGTCACGCTCAACAACCGCTGGTTCATCAAGCGGCGCTTGCAATAGCCCGCGGCCTACGAGCGTGACGAAATCTTTCGGCTTCGGCGGCGCGGTGGGGGCCGGGCTACTGGCCCTGGCCCTGGCCGGCTGCGATAAAAAAGCGGCCACCGGCCCAACGCTCGTGTACAACGGGCCCCTGATGGAAACGACCAACGTGCGGATGCTGGTCAGCGACTCGGCCAAGCTCAAGTTTCAGCTCACGGCACCGCTGGAGCAGCAGTACGAAAACGGCGACGTTATTTATCCCAAGGGCGTGCAGGTCATCTTCTACTCGCCCGACGGCAAGAAGACGGTCATCAACACCCTCACGGCGCGCTACGGCAAGCAGGACAAGGCCAAGAACCTCTACACCATGCGCGGCGACGTGCGGGTGGTGAACGTGCCCCAGCAGCAGCGCCTGAACACCGAAGAGGTGTTTTTTGACAAAACCAAGCAGTTGATTTACACCGACACGGCCATGTTCGTGAAGGTGGAAACGCCCACCGAATTCCTGACCGGCTACGGGCTCACGGCCAACCAGACGTTCTCGCGCTACCGCATCAAGCGGCCCAAAGGCTTTTTTGATAAAATTGCGGGCGGCGGGCTGTGAGCCGCAGCTCGGTTAGACATTTAACTTATTCCTATGCAATTCGACAAATCCCTGCTGCGCACCGTGCTGTTTGCCGTGGGCGTGGTGGCGCTGGTCATCGGCATCTACCAAACGCTGCTGTTCAACGACCTGGCGGCCAACTACTGGATTTTCATGGTGTCGATGGCGTGCTGGATGCCGCTGCTCTACTGGCGGCAGCAGGAACGGCTGGCGGCTAAAATTGCCGAGCAGGAAGCCAAACTGGCCCGGGAAGCACGGGCCAAAACCCCGGCGAAATCAACCAAAAAACGCCGCTAGGGGCGGGGTGGCCGCTGCGTGGGCCAGTAAAACGCATTGGGCCGGCCGGCCGCCACGCGGGTTTGCCCGGCCCGCGCGAGGACTTATAATCGGGCAACGCTTTGATTGCCGGCCAAATTCTGGTTATTTTGCGCCTCTTTTGACTAACACGGACTTCGATTCTTTTGACAAGTAAATGGCTTTAATTAACACGATTCGGGAAAAATCAGGCGTGGCGGTGGGCCTCGTGGCCGTCGGGATGCTGCTCTTCATTGTGGGCGGCGACCTGGTGGGCGGCAAAAACCGCCTCTTCAACCGCAACGACCAAACGGTGGGCGAAGTGGCCGGCCAGAAAGTAGAGCTGGCCGATTACAACAACGCCCTGGAGCAGGCCAAGCAGGCCTTCGCCGCCCAGCAGCAGCGCCAGCCCGACGAGCAGGCCCTCGGCTACCTGCGCGACCAGGCCTGGAACCAGACCATTTTCAACCTGGCCTTCCAGCCCGAGTACAGCAAGCTGGGCCTGACCGTGGGCGACGAAGAACTGGTGGACATGGTGCAGGGCGACAACATCAGCCCCGGCATCAAGCAGGCCTTCACCGACAAAACCAGCGGGCAGTTCGACAAGAGCCGGCTGATTGAGTACCTGAAAAACCTCGACAAGCTGCCCCCCGAAAACCAACTGGCCTGGCACAACTTCGAAGCCAACCTGCCCATCGAGCGCCTGCGCAACAAGTACAACGCCCTGCTGAAAAACTCGGTGTACGTGACCACCGCCGAAGCCAAGCGCTTCGACGCCAGCCAGAACACCAAGGCGGCCGTGAAGTACCTGTTCGTGCCCTACAGCAGCATTTCCGATTCGGCCGTGAAGGTGACCGACGCCCAGCTGCAGGCTTACCTCGACAAAAACAAGGACAAGTACAAGGTGGAGGACGGCCGCTCGGTGGAGTACATCTCCGTGCCGGTGGTGGCCTCCAAGGAGGACAGCGCGGCCGTGAAAAAAGGCATTGCCGAGCTGGCCGCGCAGTTCGGCGCGGCCCCGGTCGACTCGCTGTTTGTGATGCAGAACTCGGAGCAGCCCTACAACAAAAACCTGCGCAGCCCCGCCGACCTGCCCGAGCAGCTCCGCAAGCAGTTGCCGCTGGCCCAAGGCAAAGTGTACGGCCCCTACGCCGAGGCGGGCACCTACTCGCTGTACAAGGTGACGGGCACCGGTACCGGCAAGCAGGCGGCAGCCCGCGCCAGCCACATCCTCATCAAGGCCGATGGCCCGACGCCCGCGGCCAAAGCCGTTGCGAAAGCCAAGGCCCAGGACATCCTGAACAAAATCAAGGGCGGGGCCGATTTCGCGGCCCTGGCCCGGCAGTTCGGCACCGACGGCACCAAGGACCAGGGCGGCGACCTCGGCTGGTTCGGCCAGGGCCGCATGGTGCCCGAGTTTGAGAAGGCCATTTTTGGGGCCACCAGCCCCGGCTTGCTGCCCAACGTGGTGGAAACCTCGTTCGGCTACCACGTCATCAAAATCACGGCCGTGCCCACCAAGCAAACCTACCAGGTGGCCGAGGTGAAGAAAACCATTGCCCCGAGCGACGCCACCCGCGAAGCCGCCTACGCCAAGGCCCAGCAGCTGAAGGGCGAAGCCACCGACCTCGACAGCTTCCGCAAGCTGGTGACCAAGGACCGCACCTTGGTGAAGCAGGAAGCACTGAACCTCGACCGCGGCGCCCGCAGCGTGAACAGTCTGCAAAACGCCCGCGAGCTGGTGCGTTGGGCCTTTGGCTTCAACCCGAACGGCTCCGAGACCAAGGTGGGCGACGTGTCGGAAGTGTACGAGATGGGCGACCAGTACGTCATCGCGGCCCTCACCGGCGAGCGCGCCAAAGGCACCGCCACCATCGCCGCCATCAAGCCCGAACTGTCGGCGCTGGTGCGCAACGAGGAGAAGGCCAAGCTGATAATGGCCAAGCTGCCCAAAGCCGGCTCGCTGGAAGAAACGGCCACCAAGTACGGCCCCACCGCCCAGGTAAACACTGCCCAGGGCGTGGTGCTCGGCCAGGGCAGCATCCCCAACCTGGGCTTCGAGCCCGTGGCCGTGGGCAAGGCCTACGCGCTAAAGCCCGGCCAGAACTCGGGCCCCATCCGGGGCGAGCAGGGTGTGGTGATAGTGGAGCCGGTGACGGTGGCCCCGCCCGCCACCACCACGGCCGACCTGAAGGCCATCCGGCAACAGTTGGCCCAGCAGCGCGCCCAGCAGCAGGACGGCAAGATTTACGAGGCCATCAAGGCCCACGCCAACGTGAAGGACAACCGCACCAAGTTTTTCTAGGGCGTTAATCCACCGATTGAAAAGGGCCGTACCTTCGGGGGCGGCCCTTTTTTGTTCTTGCAGTCGCTGGCCCAATCGAAAAGCTTCGGCAACTCACCCCTTGGCTACCCGATTGAACGAACCGCGCAGAGGCGTGCGTTTGGGCTTGCCCGGTGTTGCAAAGTGCCGGGGCGCTGCGTGTCCTGAAAGCTGAATTTATGCGTTTGCCTTCCCTCGTTTTAGTTTCTATGGCCGTGCTGGCAGGGCCCGTGTTGGCCCAGCCCCAGCAGCGGCCCGGAACCCCGGTGAGCAGCACTTCCTTGGCTCAGGACTACGCCCGCCGCGGCGAGCACGAAAAAGTGGTGTTCCTGTTTGAGCAGCTCTCGCCGGAAGAGCAGTCCAGCCTGGCCGTTTTCCCGGTGTACCTGGCCTCGCTGCAAGCCCTGAAGCGGTACAAGGACGCCGAGAAAGTGGCCCGCAAGGCCGCCAAGCTACACCCGGACGATGCCACGTTTGGCGTGGCCTTGGGCGGCGTGTACGCCGCGGCCGGCGACGCCCCGGCGGCCGAAAAGCAGTGGCAGAAGGTGCTGAGCCAGCTCACGCCCCCGCAGGTAGGGCCGGTGGCCGTGGAATTTGGCCGGCGTGAGCTGCCCGCCTGGGCCGAGCGCGCCTACCTGCGCGGCCGGGCCCTGGCCAAAAACGACACCGAGTACGCCCCGCAGCTCATTCAGCTTTACACCCAAACCAATAGCCAGGGCCAGGTGCTGGCCGAAACGTTGCGCCTCGTGGCCCAGGACGAGCAGCAGTTGCCCTTCGTGCGGAACATGCTGCAAAACGCCCTGCACGAGGAAAAAGACTTCGACGCACTGGAAACGCAGCTGCTGGCCGCCACTCAGCAGCACCCCGACCAAGCCGCCTACAGCGAGCTGCTGCTGTGGCTGCAGATGCAGCGCCACGACTTTGCCGGGGCCCTGGTGCAGGCCCGCGCCCTCGACCGCCGCGGCCACGACGAAGGCCGCCGGGTGATGATGCTGGCCGCCATCGCGCAGCAAAACAAGGACTACGACAGCGCCATCGACGGCTTCGGCTACGTGGCCAAAGAGTACCGGGGCGGGCCCTACGGCAACGCCGCCCGGCAGCGCCTGCTGCAAGCCCGCGAGGCCCAGGTGCGCGACACCTACCCCGTGGACGGGACCAAGGTGCGCGCCCTGGTGGCCGACTACGAGCAGCTGCTGGCCGAATTGGGCCGCACCCCCGACACGGCCCCCGTGCTGCGCAACCTGGCCAACCTCTACGCCTTTCAGCTCAACAACCGGCCCAAGGCCATGACGCTGCTGCAGGAAGTCATCGACATGCCCCGGGCCAGCGACGAGGTGGTGGACGAAGCCAAGGTGACGCAGGGCGACCTGTACCTGCTGAAAGGGGAGCCCTGGGAAGCCACGCTGCTGTATTCGCAGGTGGAAAAGTCGCACAAGGACTCGCCCCTGGGCTACGAGGCCAAGCTGCGCAACGCCCGCCTGAGCTACTACGCCGGCGACTTCAAGCTGGCCCAAAGCCACCTCGATATTTTAAAAGAAGCCACCACCCGCGAAATTGCGAACGACGCCATGCAGCTCTCGCTGCTGATTCAGGACAACACCGTGGAGGACACCCTGGGCCTGGGCCTGAAAGCCTACGCCGCCGTGGAGCAGCTGGTGTTCCAAAACAAGCTGCCCGAGGCCATCAAAGGCCTGGATGCGCTGCTGGAGCGGTACCCCGGCCACTCTCTCGCCGACGACACGTACTACCTCAAAGGCCAGTTGCTGCGGCGGATGGGGGATTTTCCCGGCGCCATTGCCACGCTGGAGCGCATCACCGCCAATCCCAAATACGACGTGCTGAGCGACGACGCCTTGTTCCTGCTGGCCCGCATTCAAGAGGAGGACGTGAAGGACAAGGGGAAGGCCCAGGAGCTGTATAACCAAGTCATCACCAAATACCCCGGCAGCATTTACGTGGCCGAGGCCCGCAAGCGCTTCCGCAAGCTGCGCGGCGACGGGGTGCAGTAGGGTAAATTCGTCTGTCATCCTGAGCGCAGCGAAGGACCGTACCACGTTCGCGCCATCACCATTAAATCATCGTGTTCGGTTACTTCGTCTATATCACGACCAATCCCGCCCGCACCGTTTTGTACATCGGCGTGACCAACAGCGTGCAGCAGCGCACGGCGCAGCATTTCCAAAACCGAGGGCTGGCTGAAAATTTCGCCGGGAAGTATTTCTGCTACAACTTGCTTTACGTGGAGAAGTACGGAGACATCAAAGCTGCTATTGGCCGTGAGAAGGAATTGAAGGGCTGGACTCGGGCGAAGAAAGAGGCGCTGATTGCAACAGTTAATCCGAATTGGGAATTTCTGCTTCCGTAGGAGTATCAAGGCGGCGCGAGCGTGGTAAGGTCCTTCGCTCCGCTCAGGATGACAGCGCTACCGAAAAAACACGAACAGCACCGCCAGCACCAGGAGAAATACCCCGTACATCAGCGCATCGGTGCCGATGTACTGGCGGTATTTGCGGTAAAATTCGCGGAGCTTGGTCATTGGGGCGGGCAGGAAGGCGGGCGGGCTTAAAGGTACGCCGGCGGGCGCGGGGCGGGGTTTAGGCGTACTTTTGGGGCCGTTTCTATTCCTTATCCGATGCCCCTATCCGCAAGCAAGCGCTGGAATTTTATCCCCGAAGCCGAGCCCACCCGGGTTAACCGCCTGACCCAAGCCCTCTACATTGCCCCCGAAGTCGCCGCCCTACTCGTGCAGCGCGGCGTAGACACCCCCGAGGCCGCCGCCGCCTTCTTCCACCCTGACTTGCGCCAGCTGCCCGACCCGCTGCTGATGCGCGACATGCCCCGCGCCGTGGCGCGCCTGGCCCACGCCCTGCACAGTGGCGAAAAGGTGCTCGTGCTCGGCGACTACGACGTGGACGGCATCACGTCGGTGGCCACGGTGATGAGCTACCTCACGCCCCTGTTCGGCGCGGCGCGGCTGCGCGATTACATTCCCGACCGCTACACCGAGGGCTACGGCATTTCCGAAAAGGCCATCGACCTGGCCGCGGAAGAGGGTTTTGGCCTCATCATCGCCCTCGACTGCGGCATCAAGGCCGTGGCGCAGGTGGCCTACGCGGCCAGCCGGGGCGTCGATTTCATCATCTGCGACCACCACTTACCCGGCGAGGAGCTGCCGGCCGCCGTGGCCGTGCTCGACCCCAAGCGGGCCGATTGCCCGTACCCGTACAAGGAGCTGTCGGGCTGCGGCGTGGGCTTCAAGCTGATGCAGGCGCTGGGCCAGCACTTGGGTCGGCCCGCTGCGCCGCTCCACGACCTGCTCGATTTGGTGACGGTGAGCATCGCGGCCGACATCGTGCCCATTACCGGCGAAAACCGGGTGCTGGCCGCCCACGGCCTGCGCCGCTTCAACGAAGACGCCGAGCGGCTGCGCCCGGGCCTGGCCGCCCTGCGCGAGCTGGCCACCCTGCGCGAAGGCCAGTTGGGCATCAGCAGCCTCATATTTGGGTTTGCGCCCCGCATCAACGCCGCCGGGCGCATGGGCGACGCCCGCCGCGCCGTGGCCATGCTGCTGGCCCCCGACCAGCAGGAAGCCCGCTACACCGCCGAGGTGGTGGACCAGATGAACCAGCAGCGCCGCGGCTCGGACCAGCACACCACCCAGGAAGCCCTCGACATGATTGCCGGCAGCCCCGCCCTGCAAAACGCCCGCGCCACCGTGCTCTACAAGGCCGACTGGCACCAGGGCGTGCTCGGCATCGTGGCCTCGCGCTGCCTCGACCAGTACTACCGCCCCACGGTCATCCTCACCCAGCGCGACGGCAAGGCCACCGGCTCGGCCCGCTCGGTGGCGGGG
>Ga0209511_1000756_pt1 | contig 30700 bp, 25 predicted proteins | sample SSSSmetaG_FD_184141 | JGI IMG/M metagenome (GOLD analysis project Ga0209511, IMG submission 184141) | Glacier valley bacterial and archeal communities from Borup Fiord, Nunavut, Canada, to study Microbial Dark Matter (Phase II) - ​SSSS... | ecosystem: Environmental > Aquatic > Freshwater > Ice >... | reverse complement strand
ACAGCATATTCTTATTTCTGACGCTCTTTGTGATGCTGGGAATCGCGTTCGTCGTTTTTTCGTTAAGCAAAAGCAACGACCTGGTGACCACCGATTATTACGAGAAGGGAGCCGATTATTCGCGGCAGATGGAGGTTACGGGCCGATCGGCAGTTTATAATGACAGCATTCGGGTAATCAATCAAAATAAAGACGTGGTAGTTCGGTTCGCACCTTCAATCAACCTGATGACCGACACGATGCAGGTCTATTTCTACCGTCCTTCTGATAAAAAATTAGACTTTAACTACCAGGGTCTTCTCAATACCGACTCATTAATCATCAAAAAAGAGTTCCTCTCCGGTGGCCGTTACAAAGTGAAATTCCAGTGGTACTACAACCGGGAAAGCTATCAGGTTGAAAAAGAATTTTTTATCGAGTAGAAATGGAAATCTTAATAACCGCTTTCGTATTAGGTTTAATGGGTAGTTTTCATTGCGTCGGCATGTGCGGGCCCATCGCACTTAGTCTGCCGTTGAGGGGAAATAACGTCTGGCAGAAAACAGCCGGCGGACTGCTCTACAACATCGGGCGAACCATCACTTACGGTGCTATGGGCGCCATCTTTGGGCTGATCGGCCAAGGCTTTCACCTGTTGGGATTTCAGCAACTGATTTCCATCATCATGGGAAGCTTTATGATTTTATCGGCGACGCTCCCCTATATTTTTAGAAACCGCATTCCCGGAAACTTTGAATTCTTCACCGCACCCTTGCGCCGGGCCATCCAGCGGTTGTTCCGGATGCGATCGTACAAAGGGTTATTCCTGATTGGTTTGCTCAACGGATTATTGCCCTGCGGACTGGTTTACCTTGCCATTGCAGGTGCGATCGGAACCGGAAATGTCTATCTTGGGATTGCATTTATGGTACTCTTTGGATTAGGAACCCTCCCAATGATGCTGCTTATTACATGGATCGGAAATTTATTCAGCATTACAGTCCGGAATAAAATGAATAAAATAGTTCCTTACATTGTCGTCTTAATCGGAGCCATTTTTATCCTCCGGGGATTGAGCCTGGGAATCCCCTACTTAAGTCCTCCTGCTGAAAAGATGACACCTGCTATTCATATGAACAAGAATAAACCGGAAACAGCCGTAAATGCAGTTAAACACGCATGTTGTCAGCCTGATTCTCTGGTAACCAAATAATTCGTAATTCATAATTCGTAATTAATTTTTGATGTCAGAGAATGCCTGTGTACATTGTGGTGCCGATTGCGGTAAAAGCCCGGTTATTTACAATCAGCAAAAATTTTGCTGCTCCGGCTGTAAACAGGTCTATCAGCTGCTCAACGAAAATAAACTATACCAGTATTATAAGCTTGAAAACACGCCTGGCGTCAAAATTGAGGACCCTGCCCACGAAGGCAAGTATGCCTTCCTAGATAAGGAAGAGGTAAAGCTAAAGATGTACGAGTTTCTGGAAGGCAACCTGGCCCGGATCACTTTTTACATCCCATCTATCCATTGCGCTTCGTGCATCTGGCTACTTGAGCACCTAACCCGGCTCGACAACGGCATTAAGCAATCGTCCGTTAATTTCATCCGGAAAGAAGTGGCTGTCAGTTTCGATACCGGTGAAATATCACTGCGACAATTGGTCGAATTGCTTGTTTCCATCCATTATATTCCGGATATCTCGCTTAAAACGCTCGAGAAAAAAGACATCCATTCTATCGACCGCACCTTGATGTATAAGATAGGAGTTGCCGGATTTGTGTTTGGGAATGTGATGCTATACAGTCTGCCCGAGTATTTCAACGGTAAACCGCTGGGCGATTCACTTGGGACTTTCCTCTACTACATCAGTTTTATCCTGACTGTTCCGCTTGTTTTCTACAGCGGCAGCGATTATATCATTTCGGCCTGGAAGAACCTGAAGAAAGGGATTGTCAACATCGATCTGCCGATTGCACTGGGTATCCTCGCGTTGTTTTTCGTCACCAGTTTTGAAGTGCTCACCTCCAGTGGTCCGGGCTATTCCGATACCCTTTCGGGATTTCTGTTTTTCCTGCTGATTGGTAAATGGTATCAAAGCAAAACTTACCAGTCGCTTTCGTTCGACAGGGACTATAAATCGTATTTCCCCGTCGCGGTCACAAAGATCGAAAATGACGTTCAACAGAGTACGTTACTGGAGGAGATTACAGTTGGCGACATCCTTTTAATCAGGAGTAAAGAACTCATACCTGCCGACGGACTATTAGTTGATGGCACTGCATTGATTGATTACAGCTTTGTGACGGGTGAATCGGTTCCGGTTAAAAAGGAACCTGGCGATTTTGTTTATGCGGGAGGTATTCAGATCAGTGGCGCCATCACGATAAAGGTGGAACGCGAAGTCAAGCAAAGCCATCTCACCCAACTCTGGAACCAGAAGGAACCCAAACAGGACAACCGCCGGTCGCTCACAAGCCTGATCGATTCCATCAGCATCTATTTCACCGCAACCATCATTATTATTGCCCTTTCAGGATTTTTAGGATGGCTGATACTGGGGGATTTTCATACAGCCATTTTGGTCCTCACATCGGTGCTTATCGTTGCATGCCCTTGTGCCCTGGCGATGTCGTTGCCGTTTACTTTGGGTACCGCGATGCGCATTTTGGGAACCAAAGGGATGTACCTGAAAAACATCCGTGTGATTGAGAAACTTGCAAAAATTGACACAGTTGTTTTCGACAAGACCGGCACCCTAACCAAACCCGACGAAAACAATGTCCGGTTTATGGGCAGCGCTTTAACCGGTTGGGAAATCCAGGCTGTCAAGTCGCTCGTTCAGCAATCGACGCACCCGTTAAGCCAGGCCTTGGACAGGTATTTTGGAAATATCCAGCCGTTGGTAACACACGGTTTTATCGAGATGTCGGGGAAAGGGATCTTCGCCACGGTTGATGGGATACCCATAAAGCTGGGTTCGCAGGCGTTTGTTTGCGGAGCATCCGATGAAATGAAAGTCAAAGATTCGGGCATTTATATTTCAATCAACCAGGTCATCAGGGGACACTACAAAATCAGCAATCAATACCGTCCGGGATTCGACAAGGTTATTCATCAACTTGGAAAGCAGTTCGATTTGTACCTGTTGTCGGGCGATAATGACGCCGAAAGGGAGCATCTGCTCCCCTATTTCGGGGAAGGAAAGATCTTCTTCAATCAACAGCCGCAAAATAAGATGGAGTTTATCACCCACCTTCGTGATAACGGGAAAAACGTGATGATGACAGGGGACGGGCTCAACGATGCAGGGGCATTTATGCAAAGCGATGTAGCGCTTTCGATTGCCGACGATATTTACCATTTCTCACCAGCAGGCGACGCGATTATCGAAGCCGCGCAGTTTCACAGGCTGACAGCCTATATCAGTTTCGCACGCAAATCACTCGGAATTGTGAAAATGAGTTTCGGGATCTCTTTTCTATACAACCTTATTGGCCTGTCAATTGCCCTGACAGGAAACCTGTCGCCGGTAGTAGCCGCTATTCTGATGCCGATCAGCTCGATTACCGTGGTGGCATTTGCGACCTTTGCCACTAAATTATTGGCGAAGCGGGTGCTTTAATCTTTGCTTCTTTTTTTACCTTATCCGCTTTTGCGGCCCTTCCCTGTCGCTGAGCGAGATTGGTTTTGAATTTATCGGCGCGTACATTCAGTTCGCGTACAAACGGCATGCACGGTGCTGTTTCGTCCAGAATCATCAGCGCATCGAGACGGTTGGCGATGGCACGGTAGGCAGCATCGATTTCGGCCCGCGCATGCGTCATGCGGATAGGTGTTTTTTGAGTGCCCTCACTATATCGATTATCCATCAATGCGTCGAATGCCTTGCTTCTTCTATCAATTTCCATTATCCACCCGGTAAGTTCCATTGTAATAATTTCGGGAGCATAGGTGGTGTTTGCTTCATCGACAAGATTAATATAGGCAGCGGAAGCGGCATCATAAGTTTTTCGCGCAATATTGCCGATTTGCCTCAGCAGAATTGCAAATTTTTTGGCAGCCACCTTCTTTTCGGCATTGTAATGATTCTGGGCCGACTTAACAGCATCGGCAAAACCACGGTAAATACTGTCACGCGCTTTATCAGCCATGGCGAGCTCTTTTGTGAACGCACTTTTGCGTATAAAATCCAAAGCCTCCTCTTCGTGTGCAAAAAGCGGAAGATAACCCGCAAAAGCGGCTTCAATACCGATCGTGGTAGCATCAAACCGGAGAACGAGGGCTTTAAACTCGAAGTGAAACTGAAAATGTTCCTCGTTCCGGAGGTTCGTCAGGTTGATTCTGGTTGTTTTCATATATGCGCAGGTTTTAAATGTTTGCAGATATCGTCACGGATTATATACTGCGAAGCCATTTTGATCAGGATATTATCCAATAAATTGGTCTGCAGGAATACGATCGATATAAATAATGAAATGAACTTAAGCCGTAATAATACAAATCTTATATATTTGTTTATGGATAACTGCTGCATCAGTGTTTTCTTATTTCATAAAGAAATATATTTTAATCGCATTATTTCAAACCATATTCATAAATTTATGAATTAAGAAACAATATGACTAAGCCTATTCATACGTTAATGGATATTTTTTGCAATACTACGTGCCTGGTTACACAAATATATATTCTTTTACCGACATTTAAAAGTCAAAAAAAAAGCTGCGAATAAATCCGCAGCCCTTTCGCTATATATAAAGAAACAAAAATTAAAGTGTCAATGGAAGACCGCGGTAGAAATCGAGGATCTTTGTCCGGAAGATAAACTCATACTTTGCCTGAAGAAGATCGGATTCCGACTTCGCCAGTTTTGTTTTTGCCGTATTGTACTCAACCGCATTCACAAGTCCAACCCCAAACTTCTCTTCCGAATAACGGAACGCTTCCTTCATTGATGAAACGGCTTTTTGATTCGAATTAAAACGGTTCAACGCTGCAATGGCGGAAGTCTGAGCAGTTTCGATATCGGAACGGAGCAACTTCTTAGTGCTTTCAAGCTCCAGTTGGGTATTTAAAACCTGAAGCCGGGCATTGTCGATCTGTATTTTATTCGCAAACCGTGTAAAAATCGGGATGTTCATCTGGGCTCCAACACCTTTTCGCTGGTTATTCTTTAATTGCTTCGAAAAAGAGATGTCGGCGCCATTAACATCTTTGTATTTGTTATTGTATGAATCGTAGATATTTGCATAAAGACTAACCGTAGGATACAGCGCGCCCTGTGCCATTTTCAATTGATACTGTGAACTTTGATACCGTAAATCGGCACCTTTGATTTCAGGGCGGGTCAGTACGGCTGACTTATAAACTTCACCGGCAGATACGATGGATGCCTGAGCACTAATTTCAGGAAGTGCCGGAACCTCAACATCAAAAGCATCGTTTGAAGGTAGTTCAAGCAACTGCGTCAGCCTGAGCCTTGCGATCTTTAACTGGTTTTGAGCATTCACAAGGTTTAACTCTTCACCAGCTGCCTGTGCCTCAATCTCGAGCAGACTTCCCCTGGCAAGACTACCTGCATCCACCTTCTCAGTAATTTGTTTGATCTGAAGATTGGTAACAGTAAGCTGATCTTCCGAAACTTTCACAAGGTCTTTGGCAAAAAGAATCTCCAGAAAGGTCGATGCAATATTGACCGAAATATCACTCTTGGCTTTCGAAAGATCTTCGATGCTGGCCTGAAGATCCAATTCGAGTTTCGAAATATTATTCGAAATAATAAATCCTTGAAATACAGGAACATTTGTACCAATTCCAAAGTCTGTCTGGGAAGAATTAATATCCTTATAGGTATTGTCGTAGGTCAGCGAACGACCAAAATTCAGATTCTGCGACAATTGCCCGTTCAGGTTCGGCAAACGCGAAAACTTCGTTTGCTTTAATTGATTTTGCTGATATTCAGTTGAGATGACCCCCTGCTTGATTTTGATATTATTGTCCAGGGCATAGTTGATGCATTTCTCGAGGCTCCATACTTCCTGCGCCTGAAGGGTTGCAAAAATTGCTACAAATAAAAGGTAGGTAATCGTAAAAATAGTACGTATCATAGGTGAAATTTTTAAGTGACAGCGAATTCGCTAAATTATTAAACGTTTTGCTGTTATTTTATTGTTTTATGATTTTTTTTCGGCCTCTTTTTTCTTAGGGTCAACCAGTAAACCTTTTAAACGATCCTCTTTTGTAATCCCTGAGACGATCTCAATATTGATCCCGTCAGAAATACCCGTTTTCACAAATTTCTTTTCGAATTTTTGTGGAAGTGACTCTACTTCAACATACGCTGAATCTTTCTGGAACTTGAGCAATCCTTCAGGAATAGCCAGCACACTATCACGCTTATCGAGAACAATATTTGCATTCGCACTGTATCCTGAGCGGATAAACTGACCTTCCTTCAAATTTACATCAGCTTTGATATCAAACTGAATAGCGCCATTTTCAACCAGCCCTTTCGGAGCTATGTATTTCAGGATTGCGTTGAATTTTTCCGACTCAATTGCGCCGATGGTCAGCTCGATATTCATCCCTTCCTTAATCTTGCCAACTTCGGTTTCATCAACCTTGCCCTGGAATATCATATCGTTCATATCGGCCACAATTGCGATGGTAGTTCCCGCGTTGAAAGTGTTGGCCTGAATAACGGAGAAACCCTCTTTGACCGGTACATCAAGCACCATTCCCTGGATTGTCGAACGGATTAACGTATTTGTTGTTGTTGCTGAATTTTTTGTGACCCCTTTGCGGATCAGTTCAAGGTTGTTTTCTGCAGCTTCCGCCTCTTCTTTCGCTGAATTGAAGGTTAACTTAGCTTTCTGAAACTCCTCTTTCGAAGTCACCTGTTTTGCAAATAGTGCCGACTGCCTGTCGAAATCGATCTTTGCATCATCCAGGGTTAATTTCGCACGATTCACACGTGACTCAGCATTGTTAAGGTTAACCATATCGGGAATAATCTTAACCCTCGCAATAACATCACCTTGCTTAATCTTTTGTCCGGCCAGGATAAAGATCTCCTCAACAATACCCGATACCTGGGGCTTAATCTCAATCTCCTTGCGGGGAATTACAGAACCTGTCGCTACGGTTTTCTTCACAATATTGGTAACCGTTGCCTTCTGAATCTCGAATACTTCAGGTTTTGCCTGCGATTTCTGATAAAGGAATACAAATGTTCCAATGAACACGGCCGCAAGCAATGTCAGCCCGAAAATTTTAAAAATCTTTTTCATGATACTTCCACTCTTCTTTTCCATGACAATTCTATTATTCTGTTAATTAATTTATTTCCTGTATTATTCTTCTCTTAATGCATCTATCGGTTTGATCTTGATGGCTCTTGTTGCTGGAATCATACCTGCAAACAATCCTGCAATAATTAATACTGCCAGCGCTGATATTGCCACGGTAAGGCTGACTTCAGGATGTGTAAAAAACACATTGTCATCACTTTTCCCTGCTGTACTTTCTAACACCTTGTTGACCAATTCCAGCAGACCGACCCCGAGCGATAATCCGATATACCCGGCGACAGTAGTTAAAACGACGCTTTCAAGCATAATCTGTGAAATGATTGTACGAGGTGTGGCACCAATAGCCCGCTGTACGCCAATCTCTTTCGTCCGTTCTTTTATAATCACAAGCATGATATTACTTACACCAATTACTCCGGCAAGAAGTGTTCCTACTCCAACGATCCAGGTTAAGATCTGAATCCCGAGAAAAAGTCCACTCATCTGTTTAAATTCCTTTTCAATATTTACACTGTTCAGCGCCTGAAGATCTGTCGGGGCAATTGAGTGTTTCTTCTTAATGAACTCTTTTACCTTCTCTTCCACGACTGTTACCGGTACGCCTTTTTTTGCTGTGATTGCGAGGAAATGCACCTGATTACCCATGTTATAAGTCTGTAACATTGTAGTGAAAGGAATAGATACAGACTCTTCGGTACGACCATTTATGTTTATCCTTGTTTCGGGTTTAATTAATCCAACCACCTGATAATACACGCCTGATATTTTAAGATATTGTCCAAGCGGGTTTTCCTTTGGATCGAACATCTGTTCAAATACTTTCTCCCCAATCACACACACTTTGCGTTTGTCGCGAATATCCATTTCATTGATCCAGCGACCTTTCAACACAGTGCAGGGATCAATTTTAACATAGTCGGGATAATCGCCCTTTACATTAAAAGCGCCGTTTTTCTTTCCTCTTATCACATTAGGTCCACCGTTGTTACGACCTCCGAAGTTTTTCGGTGTAATATATTCTATCTCAGGCACACTATTCCTAAGATATACAAGATCTTCAGCTTCCATATTCCAGTAACGGCCACGCTTGAATCCTTTATAAGGTTCGGCTGTTCGGTCTGTCCAAAAGAAGGCTGAATTGGTAGCAAATCGTGCAATTCCTTCAGAAACCCCATTTTCGAGTCCCTTGCCGGCTCCTGCCATTACAATAAGCATGAAGATACCCCAAAATACGCCAAACGCGGTGAGCAAACTCCTGATTTTATTCTTTGCCAGGGCATTCCAAATTTCGTTCCACCTGTCGATATCAAACATCGCTTTCTATTTTTTTAGGTTACTAATCCAAATTCGCAATAAAGGACGATTCAGAAAATCTATTGATTGATTATTCGTCGCGTAAAGCTTCTATTGGCTTAACGTTAGCTGCTTTGCGTGCTGGCAAATAGCCTGCAAATGCACCTGAAATAACCAAAATCAGCGTCGAGGTAATAGCAGTAAAGAAGTCAACAGTAGGATTCCGGAAAAACATTCCTTCGCCTCCGCCAGCTGCCAGCATTTGTTCAATCGCAAAATTAATACCCTCCATGATACTCACACCAAACAGAAGTCCGATATAACCAGCAACTGTTGTTATCAGAATTGATTCGAGCAGAACAAGACCAATTACCGATGCCGGTGATGCCCCAAGTGCCTTACGAATACCAATTTCGCGGGTACGTTCTTTCACTAATATCAACATGATATTGCTTACCCCCACAATTCCGGCAATGAGTGTTCCGATTCCAATAATCCACACAAATATCTTAATGGCCTGAAAAATTTTCATCGTACGGATATATTCCGTCAACATATTGAATGAACCCATTGCACGCTTATCTTTTGGATCAAAATTATGCCGCAGCGCCATATCCTGCCGTACTCTTTCAGTAATCGCTTCAGCCTCTTCAACCGTTTTCACCATTTTCGTAGTAACCGCAAATGTGTGTACCCTGTCTGCCCCGTTAAAAATACGCTGTGCAGTTGTCACCGGAATATAAGCGGTCCGTTCATTCTGCCGCTTTTTATCAAAGGAGACTCCCACAACTTTGAAAGGAACATTGTTCAATTTCACATACTTACCCATCGGATCCTCGTCCTTGAACAACGCTTTACGAATATTCTCGCCAATTACAATCACCTTCCGGAAATCGGTCATATCAAGATCATTGATAAAACGACCCGAAACGATCACCACCTTCTCCATCTCTTTTAATGCCGGATGACAAGATGAAGTTTCGAAAGAGCCATATTCATTCTTATAGGTGTACATGATGTTCCCAGGCAAATAGAACCTGGAAGAAACCATCTCAAGATCTTCACTTTTTTCCTTCAAAAATGTGTAATCATCATTCTTGAATTTGATCGGGCGACCTTCTTTTAGTCCGTGGTATGGCATTGAAGTTTCGCCTGTCCACATCCACATGATATTTACGGAATTATCAGCAAATTGCTCTTTCACACCGTTTTGAAGACCATTTCCCGATCCAAGAAGGATCATCAGCATGAAAATACCCCAGGCTACAGAGAACCCTGTGAGGAAAGTCCGAAGTTTATTCTTTTTAATGGTAGAGAAAATCTCCTGCCAAACATCTACATCAAACATGGTAACAGGTTTTATTCGGTTCGTACGCGGTCTTTGAACATCTGCAATTCTCCATTCTTAATAACCTCCTCAATCACGCCATCTTTTAGACGGATGATTTTTTTGGTCATTGCAGCGATATCGTGCTCATGCGTCACAATGATTACCGTCTTACCCTGGTCATTGATCTCTTTAAGGATATCCATGACTTCGAAAGAGGTAGTAGAATCAAGTGCTCCGGTAGGTTCGTCAGCAAGGATGATCTTTGGTTGGGAAATCAGAGCGCGTGCTATTGCCACGCGTTGTTTTTGTCCGCCCGACATCTCACTCGGTAAATGATGTGCCCACTCTTTCAATCCAAGCCGGTCAAGGTATTCAAGAGCAATCAGATTGCGCTTCTTTCGGCTTACTTTCTGATAATAGAGCGGTAAAGCCACATTCTCGACAGCATTCTTAAACGAAATCAGGTTAAATGACTGGAAGATAAAGCCAATCATTTCATTGCGGGTCATTGCCGCTTTGGTTTCGTTCAAACCTTGCATCAGCCTGCCGCCCAGGTAATAACTTCCCTCATCATAGTCGTCGAGAATTCCAAGAATATTCAATAAAGTCGACTTCCCGGATCCGGATGAACCCATTATGGAGACAAACTCACCCTCATCAATATCCAGATCCAATCCTTTTAACACATGAAGGCTGTTGCTGCCCATCACATACGACTTATGCAGATTACTAATCTGTATCATTTTATTTAAGTTTTATCAATTATTGCCCGTTTCCGGACGTTTAAAATTTATTAGACGTCAAGTTTCTCAAATCGTTACAGTGAAAATCAGATTTTTTTAATTTGATTTACAATTGGCTTTCCTCAATTTAACAAGAGTCATGCCATCAAATATATATATTTGATAAACACATATTTGACTTCGTTTTTGTAAGAATTAAACTGTTCAAAAATGTACAGTTTTTAACATTGGGGTGTTCATTTCCGGACACATTTTACGCAACTAACCCTTCGAGGGTCTGCGACCGCTCGAAGGGTTAGTAACGACTCGAAGGATTAAGGATTCAATTTTGTAATGGATTCCACCCTTGCGCCTGCAATGGGATTGCCTGGCCGATACCAGCTGTAATCAGGTTGACGCCTTCACTTTTATCTGTAATATGACCAATTACTGAAATGTCGGGATGATTCCGGATCTTGTCGTGATCAGTAACAGGAAGGGTAAAAAGCAGCTCGTAGTCTTCACCACCATTCAAAGCCGCAACCAAAGGATTGATATTTAGCTCTGAAGCCATTTTTTTTGTTTGATTATCAAACAGCAGCCGGTCTTCATAGAGCCGGCAGCCAACTTCACTTTGGGTACACAAATGGAGTATTTCTGAAGAAAGTCCATCCGAGATATCAATCATGGAAGTCGGCTTAACACCCAATTCTTTAAAAAGCGCAGGAATATCTTTCCTTGCTTCAGGCTTTAATTGCCGTTCAAGGATATAATCGTAACCTGCAAATTGGGGTGACATTTGGGGATTTACCTTAAACACTTCGTTCTCGCGTTCGAGCAGCTGCAAACCCATGTAAGCACCACCGAGATCGCCGGTAACACACAATAGATCTGTGTTTTTAGCACCATTTCTGTAAACGAGGTCCTCCTCATCAGCTTCGCCAATGGCAGTTACGGAAATTGTGAGCCCGGTAAGCGATGAAGTCGTATCGCCACCAACAAGGTCAACACCATATCTTTCACATGCCAGGTAGATGCCTGAATAAAGTTCATCGAGCGCCTCAACCGACATTTTTGCTGAAACAGCAATGGAAACGGTTATTTGTTTTGGCGTCGCGTTCATTGCGTAAACATCACTGAGATTCACCGTAACGGCCTTATAACCCAGGTGCCTCAACGGAACATACATCAGGTTAAAATGAATACCTTCAGTCAACAAATCAGTCGTTACAACTATCTTTTTATTCTTAAAGTCCAAAACTGCACAATCGTCTCCAACACCTTTTAGGGTGCTCTCGTTTTTAAGTACAATATTATCGGTAAGGCGGCGGATTAATCCAAACTCACCAAGTTCAGAAAGTGCTGTTTTTGTGCGTGTTGTGTTTGTCATATGTAATAAATCGTAATTCAGAATTTTGGAATCCCAAAAGTAGTGTTCATTTTGTATCTTTGCAATTTATAACCAGTCTATTTAAACACAAAATAGGAATTTGCTGTGTTTGATTGTTAGAAGACTATATTATTGAATTTAGAAACATCATGGAAGACCAAAATAAATTATTACATGAAGTCACTCAGCGCGACTATCGATTTGGTTTTGTGACAGATATAGAAACCGATACGATTGTCAAGGGCTTAAACGAAGAGGTAATCAGAATTATTTCTGCAAAAAAGGATGAGCCAGAATTTATGCTCGAATTCCGCCTCAAAGCTTACAGACGATGGCTGACGATGAAGATGCCAGAATGGGCTCAACTGAAAATACCTGAGATTGACTACCAGGAAATCATATTTTATGCCGCACCAAGTCAACAGGCAAAATATGAGAGTCTGAATGAAGTTGATCCTGAATTGCTCCGCACTTTCGAAAAGCTGGGGATTCCGCTCGAAGAGCAAAAAATGCTTTCCGGTGTTGCCGTTGATGCAGTAATCGACAGTGTGTCAGTCAAAACAACCTTTAAAGAAACGTTGGCTGAACGCGGCATTATCTTCTGTTCCTTCAGCGAGGCTGTTAAACACCATCCCGATTTAATTCAGAAATACCTTGGAATGGCTGTGCCTTATAATGATAACTACTTTGCAGCACTCAATTCGGCTGTTTTCTCCGACGGATCGTTTGTTTATATTCCGAAAGGAACCCGGTGTCCGATGGAACTTTCAACCTATTTCCGGATCAACGCCAAAAATACCGGACAGTTTGAACGCACATTGATTATTGCCGATGACGACAGCTACGTATCTTATCTTGAAGGATGTACGGCACCAATGCGCGACGAGAATCAGCTTCATGCGGCAGTGGTTGAGATTATTGCACTCGACCGGGCTGAAGTGAAATATTCAACTGTTCAAAACTGGTATCCCGGCGATAAAAATGGCAAAGGGGGAATCTTCAATTTTGTTACAAAACGCGGCATTTGTAAAGGAATTTCTTCAAAGATATTCTGGAACCAGGTTGAAACTGGCTCAGCAATTACCTGGAAATACCCAAGCTGCATTCTTTTTGGTGACAATTCTGTTGCGGAATTTAACTCAGTTGCACTTACCAATAATTTCCAGCAGGCCGATACGGGAACCAAAATGATCCATATCGGGAAAAATACAAAGAGCACGATTGTTTCGAAAGGAATTTCAGCAGGGCACAGTTCGAACTCCTATCGGGGCCTGGTGCGGGTTTCACCAAAAGCAGAAAATGCGCGCAATTATTCCCAGTGTGATTCGCTTTTATTGGGTGATACCTGTGGCGCTCATACATTTCCATATATCGAAGTCGCCAACAGCAGTTCAGTGGTTGAACACGAAGCGACCACCTCTAAAATTGGTGAAGATCAGATCTTTTACTGTAACCAGCGCGGAATATCGACAGAAGATGCGATCGGAATGATCGTCAATGGCTATGCCCGCGAAGTGATTAATAAACTTCCAATGGAGTTTGCAGTTGAAGCTCAAAAGTTATTACAGATCAGCTTAGAAGGTAGTGTTGGTTAATTAAAAATGAATATTGAAATTTAGAATATGTTAGTAATTAAAGATTTATACGCAAGAGTCGAAGGTAAAGATATATTAAAAGGAATAAACCTTACAGTTAATGCAGGCGAGGTTCACGTAATTATGGGACCCAACGGTTCGGGTAAAAGTACGCTTGCCAACGTTTTAGCAGGTAACACCAATTTTGAAGTAACACATGGCACGGCCACATTCAACGGTAAGGATTTGCTCGAAATGTCGGCTGACGTTAGAGCAAAAGAAGGCTTGTTCCTCGGATTTCAATATCCGGTAGAAATCCCGGGTGTGAGCATGGTGAATTTTCTGAAAACTGCAGTAAACGAACATCGTAAATACCGCGATCAACCAGCGCTTTCAGCCGGCGATTTTCTGAAACTGATGCGTGAGAAAAAAGCAATGGTTCAAATTGATTCACAATTAACAAACCGTTCTGTAAACGAAGGATTCTCCGGTGGTGAGAAAAAGAAGAATGAAATCTTCCAGATGGCCATGCTTGAACCAACGTTAGCAATACTCGACGAAACAGATAGCGGTCTCGATATCGATGCACTCCGGATTGTTTCCAACGGTGTCAATTTGCTGAAAACACCTAATAATGCAACGATCCTGGTTACCCATTACCAGCGATTGCTCGACTATATAGTTCCTGACTTTGTACACGTTCTCTATGACGGCAAGATCGTTAAATCTGCTGGCAAAGAACTTGCTTTAGAGCTCGAAGAAAAAGGTTACGACTGGATTAAAAAAGAGCAGGGGGAATAACTATGGCAGAAGTACTAGATAAAACAACAGCCGTCCGGCGGATTAGAGATATCTACGAAGAGAATCTTTCAAAAATCGCCAATGGTTTGCCTGATTGGTTCAATCTTTCCAGGCGTCCTGCATTTGAAGCTTTTCAAAGAATGGGAATTCCTGGATTCAAGAACGAGAATTATAAATATACTGATCTCACGCGTCTTTTTGAAAATGAAAATTTCAGGAGGGCTTTTAAAACGGATGAGTTTGATGTTGACCTGAAGGATATTTTCAGTTGCGACGTTCCCGAATTCGATACACACCTGATACTTGTTGTCAACGGCTGGTACGACGAATCGAATAATCCGGGCAATTCGTACCCCGAAGGAGTCATTATTAAGAGCTTTAAAAAGGCTATCGTTGAAAACCGCGAACTGGTTGAAAAATACTATGGCAAATTAGCGAAAGCCGAAGCTGATCCTTTGACAGCCCTGAACACAGCTTTTGCGCAGGATGGATTGTTTATCTATATTCCGGACAATACCCACATTGCCAAACCGTTGCAACTCATCAACATTTTAAGAAGTGAAGATGACCTTTACGTAACGCAACGTAACCTGATCATTGCAGGTAAAAACAGCCAGGCGAAGATCATGTTCTGCGACCACACATTGCTGCCTCAGAATTTCATTATCAACAATGTTACTGAATTTGACATTGATGAAGATGCTGTAATCGATATTTATAGCATTCAGAATCAGCATAACAAGACCGCAAATCTAACAGGTCTTTATATTCGTCAGCAGCAAAATTCGCATTTGGTAACCAACGCCGTTTCTCTTCACGGTGGAATTATCCGTAATAATCTCAATGTATTGCTCGACGGCGAACATGCCGAGGCAAAAATCTGTGGTCTTGCATTGTCGGATAAGAATCAGCATGTTGATAATTATACATTTATCGAGCATGCGAAACCCAATTGCCAGAGCAATCAGCTGTATAAGAATATTCTTGACGACAGCTCTACTGGTGGATTCACCGGACGGATACATGTTGCGCCACATGCGGTTAAGACACAAGCTTACCAACGGAATAACAACGTTCTGCTTACCAATGCGGCTAAAATGAATACCAAACCACAACTGGTGATCGATAATGACGATGTTAAATGTTCGCATGGTGCAACGGTAGGCCGAATTAATGAAGAGGCGCTATTCTACCTTCAGTCAAGAGGTATTAATGAAAAAGAGGCACGACTAATGCTGATGTTCGCCTTTGCGCATGAAGTACTTGCTGAAATAAAAGTAGATAAGCTACGCGACGTGATCGACAAACTGGTTAATAAACGTTTAAGGGGCGAAGTATCGAAATGTCACTCTTGTGCACTAGACTGCATTCGCTGATTTAGCCTTGAAATAGTAGACATCTTATACATATAATATGGTTCCCGATATTTCTAAAATACGTAAAGATTTCCCGATTCTTGATCAAAATGTCAACGGGAAGCCTTTAATTTATTTCGATAATGCCGCCACAAGTCAGCGACCCATTCAGGTAATCGAGCGAATGAATGAATTTTCGCTTCGGACGAATGCCAATATCCACCGGGCTACCCACTATTTGGCAAACAAAACAACTGAAGCATTCGAAGCAAGCAGGGAAACTGTTCGCCAATATATTAATGCAGGAGAGCCAGAGGAGGTTATATTTACACACGGAACAACCGAATCAATAAATCTTGTTGCTTTTTCGTTTGGAGAAGCATTTATCAATGCAGGAGATGAAGTAATCGTCACAGAAATGGAGCACCATGCCAATATTGTTCCCTGGCAGATGATGTGTGAACGCCGTGGCGCCATCCTCAAAGTACTTCCTTTTAATGACAACGGAGAATTGCTAATTGATCAATTAGACAGCTTAATAACGGATAAAACAAAAATTCTGGCTGTCGCTCATGTCTCCAACACATTAGGGACTGTCAATCCGATCAGGGAGATCATCTTTAAAGCGCATCTTAAAAATGTGCCGGTTTTAATAGACGGTGCCCAGGCTGCAGCTCATTTCAAAATTGACGTACAAGATCTTGGATGTGATTTTTATGCCTTTTCGGGACATAAAATTTATGGCCCCACAGGTATTGGAGCCCTTTATGGAAAACGGAAATGGCTGGACCAAATGCAACCATTTATGGGAGGCGGTGAAATGATTGACCGCGTTACCTTTGCAAAAACAACTTACAATCAACTCCCTTACAAATTCGAAGCAGGTACTCCAAATTATGTAGGAGCAATCGGACTTGCAGCGGCAATCAAATATATTCAAAGTCAGGACAACCAAGCGCTTGATGCTTACGAACGTGATCTTCTTACGGTTGCAACTGAAAAACTAAAACAGATTGAAGGGTTGAGAATTTACGGTGAAGCACCGTCTAAAGCCGCAGTGATCTGTTTCAATATAGAGGGCATTCACCCGTTTGACCTGGGAACATTGCTTGATCAAATGGGAATAGCCGTCAGAACAGGCCGCTTGTGCGCTGATCCAGTGATGGATCATTATGGTGTTGAAAATATGGTGCGGGCCTCGTTCGCATTTTATAATACATTTGAGGAGATCGATGCTTTTTACAATGCCTTGATAAGGTTGAAAGCGATGTTTTAAAAATCGCTACTTTTGAAGAGTAAAAGAGACAGTAAATGACAATAGACGAAATACAGCAGGAGATAGTTGAAGAGTTTTCAGGATTTGAAGATTGGATGGACAAATATGCCTACCTTATCGAAATAGGAAATGAAATGACTCCCATTGATGCGAAGTACAAGGTAGAAAGTAATCTGATTCGCGGATGTCAGTCGAGGGTTTGGTTGCAGCAGGAATTTAAGGATGGCAAGATCATATTCGAAGCTGAAAGTGATGCACTGATAGTTAAAGGATTAGTTGCATTATTACTCCGGATTTATTCTGATCGTACGCCGAAGGAGATCCTGGAATCCGAACCGCGTTTCATTGACGAGATCGGTTTAAGACAACATCTTTCACCTACCCGTTCAAATGGTCTCCTTGCAATGGTAAAACAAATGAAATTGTATGCGTTGGCATACGAGAAAATCTCAGCAAAAAAATAAAAGATGGACGCAAGAATAGATTTAATCATAGAACAATTGAAGGAGGTTTATGATCCTGAAATTCCGGTCAATATATACGACTTAGGACTTGTTTACAGTGTTGATGTTGAGGGTGACGAGGCGAAGGTATTGATGACACTGACCGCCCCGAATTGTCCTGCTGCCGATATGATTCTGGCCGATGTCGAATACATGTCGAAAAAGGTGGAAGGGATAGAATCCTGTAAAGTAGAAATCACCTTCGAGCCGGCATGGGAAAAGTCGATGATGTCGGAAGAGGCACGTCTGGAGTTGGGATTTATGTAACAAGAAAACCTTATTTTTGTTTATTAACTTTAGCTGAAAAGATATCATCCTCCTGATTTAGACCTTATTAATCATGCGTTGCACTATTAGATAATAGGGTAAAATCTTTTTAAATTTTCCGGGTCTGCTACGGTTTTTCTGATAATAATGGTTTTACAATTGTCTTTAGTATGCAACCATCCGAAGTATACAGTCAGCAGATCAAAGAGAAAGCTATTTCACTAGGCTTTTCGGCATGTGGAATCTCAGCGGTTCGTCGCCTTGATGAGGAACGAGACCGACTCCAAAACTGGCTATCAAACGGAATGAACGCTTCAATGGCCTACATGGCTAACCATTTCGAAATGCGACTCAATCCCGGCCAAATAGAAGAGGGTGCTAAATCTGTAATTTCAGTGTTGATCAATTACTATCCTACCCAAAAACAAACCGATCCTACAGCACCCAAAATCTCGAAATATGCCTATGGGAAAGACTATCATTTAGTTGTAAAAGAAAAGCTTAATAATCTCTTAATATTCATTCAATCGTCGGTTTCTCCCTGTCGAGGAAGAGCATTTGTCGATTCAGCGCCGGTGCTTGAGCGCCCTTTGGCTAAAGCTGCAGGATTAGGTTGGATTGGCAAAAACTCGCTCCTTATTTCAAAAGAGTTGGGATCTTATGTATTTATTGGTGAATTGATTATTGATTTAGAATTAAAATTCGATGATCCGTTCACTGCTGATTATTGTGGAAAATGCACCCGCTGTATCGACGCCTGTCCTACCAGTGCAATCGTTTTCCCCCGAACGATTGATGCCCGAAAATGCATCTCCTATCACACCATCGAAAATAAAGAGACGGTTCCGGAGTCCATCCGTGAAAATCTACATAATCAAATATTTGGATGCGACATTTGTCAGGACGTTTGTCCCTGGAATAAAAAAGCAAAACCTAACCAAAGTATTGACTTTATGCCAATTGAAGGTTTATTGGAAATGAAGATGAAAGACTGGACAGAGCTAAGTCTTGAATCTTACACCCAAATATTCAGGCGCACAGCATTTGAAAGAGCAGGTTATGAGCGGATCAAACGGAACGTTGGTTATCTGAAAGAATGATTTTGATCATATCTTTGTATCGATAATTTTTCTAAGATCACTCATCATGCCAGTAACAGAATATCAATGGAAATCGTTCGACAGGCTTGACCTTTATGCCCTGCAATGGCCCTCTAATGAACATCCGGAAACAGTCGTTGCCTTTGCTCCTGGCCACGGGGATCATCTTAGAAGGTATGATGAATGGTTTCCGAAACTAGCCAAACGGAATATTGCGGTTTTTGCCATTGATTACCGCGGTCATGGCAGGTCACAAGGTCGACGTGGAGTTATCAGACGATTTGACGATCTTCTAAAGGATGTAACTGCTACCCGAAAATTATATGATGGAATGACTGGGCAAATTAATTACCGCGAATGGGAATATGCAGGGGACAATAATTGCACAATTCCGAAAGAAGCAGCGAAGTGATGGATTTTATGATCGACTGGATAAAAGAAGGAATATGATAAAATTTAGAACAGAAGTTGAACTACCCGAATTCAAAAAAAAGATGGGTTACCGTCATCAATCACTGATGATCGGATCGTGCTTTGCCGAAAACATTGGAACTTATCTTCAGAAACTTTGTTTTCCCATCATGGTTAACCCGTTCGGAATTCTTTACAATCCAATTTCAATAGCAAACAGTCTCAATATTCTTCTTTCATGTAGGAAATTTGCCGAACAGGATTTATTCTATTCTAACGGACTATATAACAGCTTCTCACATCATAGCCGGTTTTCCGGTTCCGATCCGGAAAGTACTTTATCAATGATCAATACAGAAACGAATGAAGCCTCCGGTATTCTGAAGAACTGTCATCACCTTTTTATCACATTTGGTACCTCCTGGGTATTTGAGCACAAGATAAAGAAAGTTGTTGTTTCAAACTGTCATAAACTTCCAGCAGCAACTTTCGACCGATACAGATTGTCTGTTTCCCAAATAACTGAAACCTGGATTCCATTGATCGATGAAATGAGAAGAAACAATTCAAATCTTCACATTATTTTCACGGTGAGCCCGATCAGGCATTTGAAGGATGGAGCCCATGAAAATCAGCTAAGCAAATCGACGCTTCTTTTGGCAATAGATGATTTGGTTTCCCGATATGGCACTGAAACAATCTCCTATTTTCCTTCGTACGAACTAGTGCTAGATGAGTTGCGTGACTACCGGTTTTATGCTTCCGATATGACCCATCCAAGCGAAGTTGCTATTCAATTCCTTCAGGAAAAATTTGCGACTACAATTCTGGATAAAGAAGCATTAGCTGTTTCAGCAGAACTGGATAAAATTCTTCCGGCTCTAAAGCATATGTCACTGAATATCTATGATGTAAATTATATTTCATTTATTGAAAATCAAATTGAAAAAACTAATCTGCTTCAAATCAAATACCCTTTTATTGACCTTGAAAAGGTGATTAAAAAGTTACATGAAAAAATAGACGATTAAATTTTCAGTTGACAAAAGCTTTTCATATTTTTAGCCGTAGGACATTTTCCTGATCTTTGGGAGAATCCTTATCCAAAAAAAGAATAATATTAATAATGAAGTTCGTATGAGCTACCTAAAATTCGACAAAGAGGAACTGGTTAATCTGGAATACTCATTACAACGCGAATTTCTGCGCACCAACCGTTCAGGAGCCTATTCATCCTCAACTCTAGCGGGATGTAATACCCGTAAATACCACGGAATGCTGATTGTACAGCTGGATGAGCTTGATGGAGGCAAACATGTACTGCTTTCGTCCCTTGACGAAACGATTATTCAACATGATGCCCAGTTCAATCTCGGAATCCACAAATACCCAGGCGAATTTTATGAACCCAAAGGGCATAAGTATATTCGGAATTTTGAGATTGATACGATTCCTAAAGTTACCTATCGGGTAGGTGGCGTAGTTCTCACTAAAACCCGTATGCTGGTAGAACATGAAAATCAAATAATCGTTAAATACACCCTCGAGGAGGCCAGTAGCCCGACGATCCTAAGATTTAAGCCGTTTTTAGCGTTTAGAAATGTCCATCAACTGACCAGGGCAAACATGGTTGCCAACGGAAAATATAATAAGATAAAAAACGGGATTAAGATGTGCCTTTACGAAGGATATCCCGAGTTACACATGCAATTCTCAAAAGATGTTGATTTTGTGCCTATCCCTGATTGGTCCCGAAACATTGAATATATAAAAGAACAATCTAGAGGTTATGAGTTTCAGGAAGATCTTTATGTTCCTGGTTATTTTGAGTTACCCATTAAGAAGGGAGAATCGGTGTTTTTCTCAGCGTCAACAGAAGGCTGCGATCCGGCAGATCTAAAAAAGCTTTATTCGATTGAAAAAGAAAAGCGTATTCCGCGCGACAGTTTCATCAACTGCCTGATCAACTCCGCGCAGCAATTTATTTGGGAAAGAAAAGATGGTAAAGATATTATCGCCGGATTCCCCTGGTATGAATCAATTCCACTGCAAACATTTCATGCGTTGCCAGGACTACTATTAACCCAGTCGGAAGTTTCCACATATGAGGAGATATTAAAGACAAACCTCAACCGGTTGAAAGATGGACTATTACCTAAATATGTTGGAAGTCCGGGTGACTACGATTCTGCTGATGCTCCACTTTTTGCTTTTCAGGCTATCCAGGAGCTAAAGCCATTTTTAGATAAAAAAGAACTTTGGAAAAGCTACGGTTCTGCGATGAAGGAAATCCTGACCAATTACAAACAGGGGACCCGTTTCAATATTCATATGGAACCGAATGGTCTGATCCATGCGAAACAAAAAGGAGTTGCGCTTACATGGATGGATGCCTATATAGACGGAAATCCGGTAACTCCCAGAGGTGGCTTTACCGTCGAAATCAATGCTGCCTGGTATAATGCTGTCTGTTTTGCGCTCGAACTTGCAGAATCCTCAAAGGATAAAGCATTTATCAACGAATGGTCTTCTTATCCGGAAATAATTGCGCATTCTTTTTTAGATACATTCTGGAATGACGAAAAAGGTTATCTGGCTGATTATGTAGATGGTGATTATGTTGACTGGTCCGTTAGACCTAATATGATTTTCGCGGCAAGTTTAGAATATTCACCAATGACGCGCGAACAGAAAAAATTAATAGTCAGTACGGTAAGAAATGAACTTCTGACGCCTCGCGGATTACGATCACTGGCACCTAAAGACTTTAATTACAAGGGATCATGCGTTGGAAACGCTAACAAGCGATCAGCCGCAGTACACATGGGGAGTGCTTACCCATATCTGATTTATCCATTTGTGAAGGCATATCTTGATATCCACAAAGCCGGAGGTTTAGCATTTGTCAAACAAATAATGTCTGGATTTGAAGAAGAGATGTCGGAACATTGTTTAGGAACACTCTCCGAAGTTTACGAGGGGAATCCACCTCATACAGCGCGTGGTGCTATCTCGCAGGCATGGAATGTCGGCGGTGTTCTCAGCGCTACTTCTGTGCTCGAAAAATTCGTTGAATCAAAATAGCAATCAGGGACCATGCTGAATTTTCAGTTTATCAGGTCTCTCAAATATAATCCGGTGCGATTATCAACATTTCCGGTAATAAAATAAAGAGTTTAAAGATTTTTTCTCAACTCAGCTACTAAAGGATGAAAGTTTTAATGTTTGGATGGGAGTTCCCCCCGCACATTAGCGGGGGTCTCGGTACAGCCAGTTACGGATTAACCAAAGGATTGGCACAATTAGATGATGTTGAGGTGCTTTTTGTTGTTCCAAAAGCATATGGCGATGAAGATAATTCAGCCGTAAAGCAGATTATCGGGGCTAGTGATGTGTCGATTACCCAGAAAAAAATATTCTATCGCACTTCTGAGCGGAACTTCGATTACCTCGAAGTTGAATCGAATCTTGTTCCCTATTCTACTCCTGAAGAATTTTGGAAATTAACAGAACAGCGTGTCTCATCCCAAACACGGTTTATTCAGACCGATTCGGAAGGAAAGCTTCCTTTTACCGGTAAATACGGGACGAACCTTCTGGAAGAGATTGCTAATTATGCAATTGTAGCTGAGTCAATTGGTAAAGAATACGATTTTGATGTTATCCATGCGCACGATTGGCTGGCTTATCCGGCCGGGATCGCGGCTAAAAGAGTCAGTGGAAAACCCTTGGTTATTCATGTTCACGCGACCGATTTTGACCGGAGCGGTGGAAGTGTCAACCCGAGGGTATATTCAATCGAACGCGAAGGAATGGAAGTGGCCGATCAGATTATTACGGTGAGCAATCTTACGCGTAATATCGTGATAGAGAAATACGGTATAGACCCTGCCAAAGTTACGACCGTTTATAATGCCGTTGAGCCTGTTGAAAAAGCCGAGAACAAGGGTTATTCAAAAGGCATTAATGAAAAAATTGTAACATTCCTTGGAAGGATTACAATGCAGAAAGGACCGGAATATTTCATTGAGGCGGCATACCAGGTTTTGCGCAGAACAGACAATGTCCATTTCGTAATGGCAGGAAGCGGCGATTTAATGGAAAAGATGATCCGGCGTGCGGCCCGTCTGGGAATTGCCGACAGATTTCATTTTACAGGTTTCCTACACGGTGACGACGTCTTCGATATGTTCCGCATGAGCGATGTATACGTAATGCCTTCCGTTTCTGAACCTTTTGGAATTTCACCGCTCGAAGCAATGATGTCGGATGTTCCAACCATTATTTCAAAACAATCAGGTGTAGCTGAAATCCTGACGCATGCAATTAAGGTAGACTTTTGGGACATTAATGCGATGGCCGATGCCATCTACGGAATCCTAAAATATCCTGCCCTATCATCAATGTTTAGAAAATTCGGAAGAGTAGAGGTGGACAGCCTTCAATGGAAACAGTCCGCCGAACACGTCCTTAAAGTCTATAAGTCCGCATTAAAACAACCCAATACCAAACAGATATGAAAACAGTTTGCCTCAACTTTCAAATACATCAGCCTTTCCGATATAGGAAATATCGCTTTTTCGATATTGGAAACGATGCTTATTACTATGATGATTTTGCAAATGAAACCACGTTGCGAAAGGCAGCCGATCATTCGTATTTACCTGCCAATAAAATCATTCTTGAGCAGATACTAAAGTACAAAGGTAAATTTAAGGTAACTTATTCATTATCTGGTGTTGTACTCGACCAATTCAAATTATATGCTCCCGAAGTAATTGAGTCGTTCGCCAAGCTTGCGGCCACGGGATGTGTTGAGTTTTTATCCGAGACCTACGCCAATTCGCTGGTATCGTTGGCGGACGGGAGTTTTTTCGAATCACAGGTCATAGCACATGATGACCTGATCGAAGAGCTGTTCGGAATACGCCCAAAAGTATTTAGAAATACCGAATTAATTTACTCTGACGAAATTGGCGATCTTGTTCAACGGATGGGTTTTGAGGCAATGATAACTGAAGGAGCAAAGCATATTCTGGGATGGAAAAGCCCCAATTACTTATACTGTAATGCATTAAATCCCAGACTAAAAGTTTTGATGCGTAATTTCCGTTTCAGTGACGATCTCTCCTTTCGGTTTTCCAATAAAGCCTGGAATGAATTTCCATTAACTGCAGAAAAATATGCCGGATGGATAAACAACCTTCCAAAAGAGGAAGAGGTTGTAACTATCTTCATCAATTACGAAACGTTTGGTCAGCTTCAGCCTAAGAGTTCAGGAATATTTGATTTCTTAAAGAAACTTCCGGATGCTATCTTAAAATCGGGCAAACTTTCATTTTCGACCCCGTCAGAAGTTATCAATGATTTACAACCTGTTTCAGCTGTTCATGTTCCATACCCAATTTCATGGGCCGACGAAGAGCGCGATCTTTCGGCATGGTTAGGAAACGAACTTCAGAAGGAGGCTTTTGATAAGCTTTACCAGTTGAAGGATCGAATGAGAAATTGTACCGACGCTACAATGCTCAAAGATTGGGATTACCTCCAGACCAACGATCATTTTTATTACATGTGTACCAAATTCTTTTCCGATGGAGAAGTGCATAAATATTTTAATCCTTACAGCACTCCATATGAGGCATTTATTAATTATATGAATGTGTTGAGCGATTTCAAAATCCGGCTCAATGCAGTTGTTCCTAAAAGTGCAAAAGATCAGGAAATAGCTAATTTAAAGGATCTTGTAAATGAAAAAACGAAGAAGCTTGAACTGACGGAGATAGAACTGAAAAAAGTCAAGAAAGAGGTTTCCGCTGCCAAACTGACTCAGGACAAAATATCGGTCGCTACAAAAGTTGAACCTGTGAAACCAGCTGGAAAAGCCGTTCCGAAAAAAGCGGCTCCCAAAAAGACGATTAAAAAAGAAAAAAAAGAATAGTATTACTTCAAACTCTCAGAAAGGTAGAATCGTCTATCTGAAAAAGAGATCTGGAAATACAGAATATTATAAACACAAAAGCCTGGGATTTTCCGGGCTTTTGTGTTTGATAACCATTACAATTTTGATTGATTTCCATATAATCAGCAAAATGATTGTAATTTAGCTACCTGCTATAAGACCAACAATGATTTTTGAGAAAACCACATTAAATAATTGCAGACCAATGACTATCAATAGAAACTGGATAATCCACTTTCTGTTGATCGGACTCTTGCCATTTCTCATTGGATCAAAATCAAATGCCGCAGTAGTCATCAACAACCTGAATTTTGATTTCTACTCACAGGAAAACGGGCTCTCAAACAATCAGATCCATTGCATCCATCAGGATAAAAAAGGGTGGATGTGGTTTGGAACCTCACAAGGCGTATGTCGGTTCGATGGTTATAAATTTACTGTTTACAAGAATGATCCCGAAGATTCAACAAGTTTGAAAGGAAATCTTGTGCGCACAATTTTCGAAGACCGAAAAGGGCAACTTTGGATTGGAACTGAAAATGGCGGTCTTAATAAATTCAACCGTGAGAAAGAGAATTTTCAACAAATGTTTTATACAGGCGATCACCCGTTATTAAAAGACGTCACCGTTACTTCAATCAACGAAGATTCGATCGGAAATTTGTGGGTTGGTACGAGCGCACATCTTTACCGCATTGAAAATGAAAACAAATTATCGGAAATTATACCTGCCAATCGCAGCGGTTTATCGGAATATTTTAGGGTGATTAAGTCGGACAGATCAGGAAAAATCTGGCTCGGAACCAATAATGGGCTATACCTCTATGATCCGAAGAACAATCAGATCCAAAAAATTAACCTTTCTCAAAGTCAATCCTCCAATCAGGAAATATGGGATATATTTCCCGATGAAGATGGTACCTTATGGATTGGCACCTATGCAAATGGCCTCTTAACCGTCAATCCAGTCACCCTCGAAGTAAAGCAATTGACCCTTGATGCTGAGAATGACCGAAATCAAACAGTCAGGGCAGTTACTAAAGACCGGAACGGGAAATACTGGATTGGAACGCGGGGTGGCTTGTATGTTTATGAGAAAAATAAAGGCGCTACCGCATTTTATTACCATGAAGAGCGGGAGCCGAAGAGCCTGGTTAATAATTCAATCCAGTGCATTTTTCACGATTTGAAAGGGGATGTCTGGATTGGAACACGCAATGGAATTAATTTTCTGATAGAGGAAAGGCAGAACATTCAAGGATATAAATCGATGCCCGGTGACAACCGCTACTTGAACAGCAGCGAAATCTATGCTTTCTGGGTTGATCCGAAAGGAGATATATGGACGGGTACTGAAAGTGGCGGAATCAACATCCTGGACCGAAAAACCAGTCGTTTCAGGTATATGCTTCCGCAGAAGGGAAATCCGAATTCTTTATCAACCAATTGCATAAAAGCATTGCTTGATGATGGTAAAAACAACCTCTGGATCGGCACATTCCTTGGCGGCATAGATGTTCTGAATCTGAAAACCGGTGCCTTCAAACATTACACAAACAATCCTGCTGACCCTTCGAGCCTGTCGGATAATCGTGTCTGGTCATTTTTACGCGACAGTAATAATGATATATGGGTTGGCACAAGTGTTGGACTCGATAAGTTTGATCCGGCAACTGGTTCGTTTACCCATTTTCGAAATCTTGTCGATGGACAACAGGTTAACTGGTTAGCTGAAGACTCCGATCATACAATATGGATTGGTGCTGATAACCTTACACTTTATGATCCTAAAGATCAGAAAATAACACGCATTCTGGAAACTACGCGATGTATGCTTCACGATTCGAAGGACAGATTCTGGCTCGCTACACCAAACCGCGGAATTGCGTTGTTTTCAAAGGAGAAGGGTGTCCTAAAATATTACTCCGAAAAGAACGGTTTGGCAAATAACCAGACGCTCGCCATACTTGAAGACAATGAGCATTTTCTCTGGATCAGTACAACGAATGGTCTTTCGAAGTTCGATCCTTCAAGTGAACGATTTCATAATTTTTCGTTGAAAAACGGCTTCCAAAACAACCAGTTTACTTATGGGGCCGCTTTTAAAACAACGCAGGGAGAGTTGCTTTTTGGTGGTATTTCGGGGTTTAATATCTTCAATCCCACAAAAATTAAATCCGGTGACTATTTTCCCCAGATCATTTTGACCGATCTAAAGATTTTCAATAAGTCGGTGAAAATCGGAGATTTGAAAAACGATGTTCTGACAAAAAGTATTTCTGAAACTGAAATTATTGAACTCGAACACGACCAGAATTCGATTACAATTGATTTCGCTTCATTTGATTATGCGAATAGCCTTGGAATTCAGTATTCGTATTTTCTGGAAAACTTCGATAACGATTGGAACGAACCTTCGGTAAACCGCTCGGCAACCTATACAAACCTTGATCCCGGCGAATATTCATTCCAGGTAAAAACCGTTTCCATCGACCGTAAAGAGAGCAATTTAGGACCAAAATTAAAAATCATAGTCTTGGCTCCTTACTGGGGAACCTGGTGGTTTAGAAGTGCAATTTTTCTTGCTATTATTGGACTTTTTTACCTGTTGATTACCTTTCTTCTATACAAGGAAAAACTAAAGACAGATCTGAACCTTGAGCGTTTGAATGCCAAAAAGCTTCACGAACTCGACATGATGAAATTACGGTTTTATACTAATATTTCGCACGAGATACGTACCCCTTTGACCTTGATTCTGGGACCGCTGGAAAAAATGCTAAACAATTCCATACCTGAAAATGAGATAAAAGGACATGTTGAATTGATGCACCGAAATGCTACTCAGTTACATCAATTAATCAACCAGTTACTCGATTTCAGAAAACTTGAAAGCGGAAACCTGAAACTGGTGTTGGCTTGTGGCGATATGGTTTCGTTTCTGGCAGAAATTGTGGGATCGTTTAATAAATATGCCGAAGAGAAAGAGATAAACCTGAAATTCAATTCACTCAAAAAAGAGATCATCACCAACTTTGATGCCGATAAGTTAGGGAAAATCATGAACAACCTTTTGTCGAATGCGTTCAAATTTACAGGGAAGGGTGGTAAAATATCAGTTAACCTTTCGCTGGTTTTTGATTCGGATGAAGGTGAGCAAACAGGCGATTCACCAGAAAAAAGGATCATAGAGATTACGGTGAAAGACACAGGAATCGGGATTGCCGAGACAAATCTGGAGAAGATATTTGTTCGCTTTTTCCAGGTTGATGACAGTGCCAAACAAACCGGAACAGGAATCGGGCTGGCATTAACCAAAGAACTTGTTAAACTGCACAAAGGACGTATTTCGGTACAGAGTAAAGAGGGGAAGGGTTCGAAGTTTACCATTCACTTGCCTTACGACGAAATTAGTAACCATCAACTTGCCGAAATAGTTAATACTGAAGACCAAAATGAGCCTTCAGGGATCAGGCACATGGAGGAACTTACTGCAGAAACTATGCCTTCTGGACGAAAAATCATGCTTTTAGTCGACGACAATTCGGATGTCAGGTATTTCATTAAGTCACATTTCATCACAAATTACCAGGTTTTAGAAGCTGAAAATGGATTGGAGGGATGGACCATTGCGCTAAAAACAATTCCCGATATGATCATATGTGATGTGATGATGCCAGATATTGATGGTTTTGAACTCTGCAGGAAGATCAGAAAGGATGAAAGAACATCACATATTCCGATCATCCTGGTGACAGCACTAGGTTCGCGTGAACATGAAATTGTAGGATTGAGTTCAGGCGCAGATGATTACATTACCAAACCATTCGATCTGGGTATTTTGCAGACTAAAATTGAAAATATTCTATCGGTCCGGCAGTCTTTGAAACAAAAATATACTTCTGAGATGTTGCTTCAGCCCCGAAATGTAATCCTTAGTTCGCCCGATGAGCGATTTCTGCAAAAAGCAATCGAAGTGGTTGAGAACAATATCTCGGATCCCGATCTCGACATTGAGCACTTTGCTACGGAAATTGGTGTTAGCCGAATGCAATTGTACCGTAAACTCGATGCCTTAACTGAAATGACGGTGAAGGAGTTTGTCCGGAACATCCGCTTGAAAAGAGCGGCTCAATTATTGGTTCAGAAAAAACTAAATGTCTCTGAGATTGCCTATGCCGTAGGATTTAAAGATCTGTCGCATTTCCGTAAATGTTTTAAACTTGAGTTTGGAATGAGCGCTTCGGAATACGTTGAAAAGCACCCCACCCTATAACAATTCCCGCTTTTTGATTTTTTCAATTTAGTCATTGATTAACTGAGTGTTGCAAAATATCGCATATTGCGATGTTATTTTCAAACCCGCTTTTTGGGAATTCTGACCACCTTTTGGGAATTCCCGCCATCCTTCCTGATACGCATTAAATACCTCACTGTTTTGCATTATGGTAGATTTACATGACCATTCAACAATTTAGCATTAATGGAAAGCATCGTAAAAAAAATGAGACGGGTTTCATGGATTATTGTCTTTCTTACAATCATCCTTGCCATTATCCTCTCTTTTTTGATTGTTATAAGCTTTTGATGTTGACACAGTGTGAAGAGTTGAGAGGTGATTAACTGACGATAATAACCAATACAAACAGATGAAAAGATTTTGGACGATCCTTACCGGATTTCTGATTATTTCCCAAACATGCCTCGGCCAGTCCCCAAAAAGTGTACCCAACGGGTTGGAGATTGCTGTGAAAATGGCAGATTCGGAAATCAAACATTTTCCGGAGCCCTGGACGGTTGATTTTAACACAAAACCAGTTTGGAACTATACCCAGGGTCTGGTAGCCCATGCTATGATCAAGGTATGGAAAGAAAATGGCAATGAAACGCTTTACAATTACGCAAAGACATACGCCGATAAGTTTATTGATGCCAACGGGAAGATTTGGGGATATAAGGTTGAAGAGTATAATATCGACTGCGTTAATTCAGGGAAATTTCTTTTTGATGTTTACGAAAAAACTAAAGATGATCGTTACCTAAAAGCAATCAATCATTTACGCGATCAGCTAAAAACCCAGCCACGCACTTTGGAAGGCGGTTTTTGGCATAAACAACGGTATCCGCATCAGATGTGGCTTGATGGCTTGTACATGGGCGCACCTTTCCTTGCCCAATACGCCTCTTTAAAGAATGAGCCTGCCATTTTCGATGATGTTGTAAATCAGTTTCTGATTGTTCACAAACACACCTATAATCCGAAAACCGGGCTAAATTATCATGGTTGGGACGAAAGCAAACTGCAAAAGTGGGCCGATCCGAAAACCGGTTGTTCGCCTAATTATTGGGGAAGAGCAATGGGATGGTACGCGATGGCGCTCGTCGACGTACTCGACTATTTACCGCTTGATCATCCGGGCAGG
>Ga0209511_1000752_pt1 | contig 30776 bp, 28 predicted proteins | sample SSSSmetaG_FD_184141 | JGI IMG/M metagenome (GOLD analysis project Ga0209511, IMG submission 184141) | Glacier valley bacterial and archeal communities from Borup Fiord, Nunavut, Canada, to study Microbial Dark Matter (Phase II) - ​SSSS... | ecosystem: Environmental > Aquatic > Freshwater > Ice >... | reverse complement strand
GCGCCCTGCAGCACCTCGGCGTCAGCCCCAGTTTTTCCAACGGCGGCGTCATCCAATCGCTCGGGACGAGCGCTGCGCCCGGGCTCGACGATCTGTTCGTCATTGAGGCAGACGAGTCGGACGGTTCCTTCCTGCTCTACGACACCGCGGTGGCGCTCGTCACCAACGTCGACGCCGACCACCTCGATCACTACGGCGATCACGACGCCTTCGACGCCGCCTTCGTGCAGTTCTGCGAAGGCGCCTCCGGCCTGGTCGTCTTGTCCAGCGATGATCCGGGTGCCGTACGGGTTCGCCAGCACATGGCAGCAGCTTCACCCCCCGCTCCGGCGGCGTCGGGGCGTCGGGTGATCACCTTCGGTGAGGATGCCGCGGCCGACGTTCGGTTGGAGTCCGTGGTGACTGACGGGCCGGTGAGCTTCGCTCTCGCGTGGGACGGGCGTACCTACCCGGGCCGCTTGCTCGTACCCGGCAAACACAATGCGGTCAATGCAGCGGGAGCCTTCGCCGTGCTGGTGGGCATGGATTTCGACCCCGAGAAAAGCCTCGAGGGGATCGCGACCTTCGCTGGCACGGAGCGCCGCTTCGAACTGCACGGATCAGTGGGCGGGGTGCGGGTCTACGACGACTACGCGCACCATCCCACCGAAGTCGCGGCGGCGCTGGCTACCGCTCGCAGCGTGGTGGGCGCCGGCCGGATCATTGCTGTACACCAGCCCCACCTGTACACGCGCACCCGGGCAATGGCTGGCGATTTCGCTGCGGTCTATGAAAAGCACGCCGACCACACCATCGTGCTCGATGTGTTCGGCGCTCGGGAGGATCCCATCCCCGGGGTCACGGGAAAATTGGTTTCGGAGCGCTTTCTCGATGGTAAGAAGGTCGATTACCTACCGGACTGGCAGCATGCTGCCGACCGGGCTGCCGCGCTAGCCCACGACGGTGACATCATCATGACCCTGAGTTGCGGGGATGTCTACCGCATAGTGCCACAGATCATGGCTGCGCTGACGATTGAGCGCGGCCAATCGAGCGAGTCCGCTCCGCCCATCAAGCCCACGGGCAGCCGATGAAACGACCGGAAGGGTTCGACTCAGCCACCGATTCGACCGACCCGCAGAAGCGTCGTTCCGAGCGGCGTCAGTCGAGGTCGGTTTCGCCCACCGAACCGCGGCGGCCGGTGACCCGATCGCTGCCCCGATCGCTGCCCACAGCTCCCACCTCGCCCGCTCGCCCGAGCATCGCAAGGGCTCTGACGACTCAGAAGGCGTCCCAGAGGGCGAAGCCGGTCGGCGCGACATCCACCCCCGTGCCGACTCGGCAAGATGTGCGCCGGGCTGGCCGCGAACGGCGCCGATACGAACGTCGCGAAGTCAGGCGGTTCACGACCCGCACCCGCAATCGACGGTGGGCTCTCACCGGGGCCGGCCTGCTGCTGGTCGGACTCGTCGGGCTCGTGGTCGTTGCGGTCTTCTCCCCGATCTTGGCCCTCCGTCACATCGACGTAGTGGGTACGGCCCGGGTGGATGCCGGGCGGGTGCAGTCGAGCCTCTCGCAACACCTGGGTACGCCGTTGGCTCTTCTCAACGAGCAGCAGATGACACGCGAGCTTGGCGCCTTCCCGCTGATTCGAAGCCTCAGCACGCAACTCGTACCGCCCGACACGATGATCGTGCACATCACCGAACGGGAGCCGGTCGGCTCGGTGCGGGTATCAGCCGGGTATGACCTGGTCGACCCGGCGGGCGTCACACTGGAGCAGTCCGCAGAACGAATCCCGGGTGTTCCCCTCATCGACCTCCGTGTAGGCGATCGGTCGGCACCACCGTTCCAGGCGATCGTCGACGTTCTGCTCTCCATGCCAGCCGACCTCCGCGCCCGCGTCGACTCCGCTTCGGCATTGACACCGAACAGCGTCATTCTCGGACTAGACGGAGTCGGTCAGTCGGTCACGTGGGGGAGTGCGGAACGATCGTCACAGAAGTCGGCCTTGCTCGCTGCCCTGATATCGGTCACGGATCCAGCCCAGATCGGGCGGTTCGACGTCTCCGCTCCCGAGAACGGAATCTTCCACGCGGGGTAGCATCCTGCGGTCATCCGCGACACGCGGCACCGGATGCGTTGGCCTACCTCGATCGCAACCTACGCTCAACCAAGAAATGGTGCAGATTGTGCAAACTTTACCCCTCAGGTAAAGGTTGAAGGTAGCACCTAACCGACTATCTCGGAGGCCGGAAGTGACGTCAAACCAGAATTACCTCGCGGTGATCAAGGTAGTTGGTATCGGCGGCGGCGGGGTCAATGCTGTCAACCGGATGATCGAACTCGGCCTACGCGGGGTCGAGTTCATCGCGATCAACACTGACGCCCAAGCCCTGCTCATGAGCGATGCTGACGTCAAGCTCGACGTGGGCAGGGAGTTGACCCGCGGGCTCGGGGCGGGTGCCGATCCCGAGGTGGGTCGCCGGGCCACCGAAGACCACGCCGAGGAGATCGAGGAGGCTCTCGCCGGGGCCGATATGGTGTTCGTCACTGCGGGCGAGGGTGGGGGCACCGGTACGGGCGGTGCCCCGGTTGTCGCCCGGATCGCCAAATCCATCGGTGCTCTCACGATAGGGGTCGTGACCAAACCATTCGGCTTCGAGGGTAAACGTCGATCGTCGCAAGCTGACGTGGGAGTCAACAGCCTCAAGAACGAGGTCGACACCCTGATCGTCGTGCCCAACGACCGGCTGCTGGAGATCAGTGACCGGGGAATCAGCATGTTGGAAGCCTTCGCAACGGCCGACCAGGTTCTGCTCGCCGGCGTCCAAGGAATCACCGACTTGATCACTACGCCTGGGCTCATCAATCTCGACTTCGCCGACGTCAAATCGGTCATGCAGGGCGCGGGCTCGGCGCTCATGGGGATCGGGTCCGCCCGCGGGGCCGACCGGGCGATCAAAGCAGCCGAACTCGCGGTCGCATCTCCGCTTCTGGAGGCATCGATCGATGGGGCCCACGGGGTGCTCCTCTCGATCCAGGGCGGCTCCAATCTGGGCATCTTCGAGATAAACGACGCCGCCCGGTTGGTTCAAGAGGCGGTGCATCCCGAGGCGAACATCATCTTCGGCGCGGTCATCGATGACACTCTCGGCGACGAGGTACGAGTGACCGTCATCGCCGCCGGATTCGACGGGGGAGAGCCACCGAGCCCGACGACCAGGCGTTCGAATTTCGCCCTTGCCTCTGAGCCACAGGTCGAGTCGGCGTTGGCTGAGACTCAACCCTGGTCGCCTCCACTCGTGCTCGCGCACGCCCCGTCCGACCGGGGATTCGATGACGAGGCAGAGCTGGACGTCCCCGACTTCCTTCGATGAGTGGTGATCCCGGTCTCGCCGGGCGGCTCGAAGATGTGCGGGCACGCGTATCGGACGCCGCGGTGTCTGTCGGCCGGTCTGCGAACGACATCACCCTCGTCGTCGTTACCAAATTTCACACATCCGACCTCGTCCGCGAGTTGCACGCCCTCGGCGTGCGAGATTTCGGCGAAAGTCGTCACCAAGAGGCCGAACCGAAGGTGGCGGAGTTGGCCGATCTTTCAGCGACCTGGCACTTCGTCGGACAGTTGCAATCCAACAAGGCTCGACAGATCGCCCGGTATATTGATGTGCTTCACTCCCTTGATCGAGACTCCCTTCTCAAACCTCTCGGGGATGTCCCGCTGGATGTATTCATCGAGGTCGACCTTTCGAGCCAGCCGGGCCGGGGCGGCGCGCAACCGCGAGATGTTCCCTCGCTCGCGGAATCGGTGGGGGCTCAACCGTCCCTCCGTCTACTCGGGCTCATGGCAGTGGCCCCCCTCGGTCAACCCCCCCGCGGGTCTTTCGCTACTCTCAAGGCTCTCTCGCTGACACTGCAACAACGCTTCCCCGGAGCGAGCGCGCTGTCGATGGGCATGTCCGGTGACTTCGAAGAAGCTGTCCTCGAAGGTGCGACACACCTTCGCATCGGTACCGCAATCACCGGGAATCGTCCGTCGTCGCTCTAACCTCGACGAAGGACGTGAGTGGTCACGTTTCATCGGTCGGAGGATTCCATGGCAAACCCACTTCGCAAGACGATGGTGTACCTCGGCCTCGCCGATGAAGAGTACGAATACGACCAAGGGCCGACGGCCCCCGCAGCTCCTGCCGCGCAGCACAGCCCGGGGAACGGCCATTCCGCTGGGTCGCAGCCCGGACGCGCGCCGGTCGTACCACTACGGCGAGCCGCACCGCGTTCCGCCCCGGCGGAGCTCAACGAGATCCTCACCGTGCACCCCCGCCAATACAAAGACGCCCAGATCATCGCGGAAAATTTTCGCGAGGGCATCCCCGTCATCATCAATCTCACCCAGATGAGCGAGCCGGATGCACGCCGGCTCATCGACTTCGCTAGTGGACTATCGCAAGGTCTTTACGGCCGCATCGAACGAGTGACCGGCAAAGTCTTCTTGCTCTCTCCCGCACACGTGGTTGTCAGCGGTGATCACGGTGAGGTCGAGTCCGAGGTCGAAGCGTCCTTTTCCTGAACGCTGACGGGCTAGTCACGCGCGGGACTACTCCGCCGCGCCCCTAGCCAACGATTAGGGTTACTGGGTGACTGGCGTTTCAACCGTGGCCGTGGTCGTCTACGCCCTGCTGACGATCTTCTTGATCTGTATGTGGGTGAGGTTCGCTTTGGACCTTGCGCAGATGTTTGCGCGCCAATGGCGTCCACGCCGACTGGTGCTCGTCGTTGCCGAGGGTGTCTTCACGGTGACAGACCCTCCGATCAAGGCCATCCGACGAGTCGTTCCCCCGCTCAGGATCGGTGGTGCGGCGCTGGATTTCGCGTGGTCGATCGTGATGCTCGCCAGCATTATCCTTCTCTCCATTGTGGCCGGGTTCGTATAACCAAAGCCGTGCGGGGTACTGTGGACGGAACTCTTAGGGGCTGGCTCTGGTTTGCCGGTACCATCAGTTTGTTCGGTTGAAGGTTCCAGTAGACGGTGAAAGAAAAGGTTCGGGGTGAGCTCAATGGCATTGACGCCGGAAGATGTGGTCAACAAGCGGTTTCAACCTACTAAGTTTCGCGAGGGGTACGACCAAGATGAGGTCGACGATTTTCTCGACGAAGTCGTCGTTGAACTTCGCCGCTTGAACCAAGAAAACGAGGAGTTGCGTCAGCGACTGATCGCCAGTGACTCACGAATCAACGAACTGCAGCGGGCTGGGGTTCAGGCGGCGCAGCCGCAGCAGGCCCCGCAGCCGATGGCCCAGCCACAGCAGCCGATGGCCCAGCCACAGCAGCCGTACGGCCAACCCGAGCCCATGCCAGCGGCCGCATATCCCGCGCCTCCGATCGACTCCAACTCGATGGATCCCGGCAACACCAACAATTTGTTGCAACTCGCGCGCCGTCTCCACGAAGAACACGTTCGGGAAGGGGTCGAGAAGCGCGATACTCTCATCGCCGAGGGACATGCCACTGCGGCTCGACTCGTTTCTGACGCCGAGGGGCAGCAGCGAGCCCAGATCGCTTCCCTGGACGAGGAGCGTCAAGCGCTCGAGCACCGCATCGAAGATCTGCGAACTTTCGAGCGCGAGTACCGCACAAAATTGAAGGGTTACATCGAGGGTCAGTTGCGCGACCTCAATTCCGCCAATGCGATCACCGCGGGTACAACGCCGGCGTCGGTTCCCCAGTATGCGGATGCCCCTTCGGCCCAGTATGCGGATGTCGCGTCAGCGCAGTACGGTGCGCAAACACCGCCGCCGCCCGCCCCGTATTCCGGCTTTGCCGGGAGCTGACGCTCCCGGGTCGTCGGGTCAGGGCCAGCTCGGGTCCCGGGCCATCGCGATTCTGGCGGCCGTCGCCGTCGTGGTGTTCGTGCTCGACCGGCTCAGTAAACTCCTTGTCACGACGCGTCTGACCTTAGGGCAACCCGTGGACCTGATCGGCAGCATTCTGCAGTTCAGGTGGGTTGAGAATCCCGGTGCCGCGTTCTCGCTCGGCTCAGGGAGCACCTGGGTGTTCGCCATCATCGCCGCGGTGGTCGCTCTCTTCATCCTGATTTTTGCGCGTCGCATCCGCTCTGCCGCGTGGGGTGTCATGTTTGGATTGCTCCTCGGGGGTACGCTCGGCAACCTCACCGACCGGCTCGCCCGGCCCCCGGGATTCGGGGTGGGCTACGTGGTCGATTTCATTCAGGTCATCGGCTTTCCGGCGATTTTCAATATTGCGGATGTGGCGATCGTCTCGAGCATGGGTCTATTCATCCTCCTGACGCTTCGGGGAGTCCGGCTCGACGGGTCTCGTTCAGCCGCGCGGTCCCCGACCGCCGGGCGGGCAGTCGGCAGCGCCGACGACGCGGGCTGATGGAGTCTCGGGACCTCATCGTTCCCGATGGCCTGGCAGGCCAGAGGGCCGATGCGGCGATTGCTCGATTGTTGGGCTTTTCCCGCACCTTCGCGGCCGAAGTCGCCGAGTCGGGAGGGGTGCGCCTAAATGGGACCGTGTTGAACAAGGCTGACCGTCTCACTGCGGGCGGCTGGCTCGAGGTCTCCTGGCAGCCGCGGGTGCCACCGCAGATCGAACCGATCGCCGTCGCGCATTTGAATATCGTCCACGACGACGACGACATCGTCGTCGTGGACAAACCCGCCGGAGTCGCCGCTCACCCGTCAATCGGGTGGGATGGTCCCACGGTGCTGGGCGCGCTGGCTGCCTCCGGGTTTCGAATCGCAACATCCGGCGCGAGCGAACGGGCTGGCATCGTCCATCGGCTGGATGCCGGAACGAGTGGGCTGATGGTGGTTGCCAAGAACGAGTCGTCGTACTCGGTGCTCAAGCGTGCCTTCCATGATCGCACCGTCACCAAGCTCTATCGGGCACTCGTCCAGGGGCATCCGGACCCGCAGTCAGGAACAATCGACGCGCCGATTGGACGCCATCCCGGAGCGGGTTGGAAGTTTGCGATCACCGCGGATGGCAGACCGAGCGTGACGCACTACGACACCATCGAGGCTTTCCGCGCGGCGACCTTGCTCGCCATTCGGCTAGAGACCGGCCGCACCCACCAGATCCGCGTTCACCTCGCCGCACAGCGACATCCCTGTGTCGGCGACGCGATGTACGGAGCTGATCCGAAGCTCTCGGATCGGCTGGAGATGACTCGGCAGTGGCTGCACGCCTCGCAACTCGGTTTCGCTCACCCCTCATCGGGTGAGCAAGTGCACTTCGATTCTCCCGATCCGCAGGATCTGCGGCACGCCCTCGAGGTGCTTGGGAGAGAGTGAGCCCGCCCGGGGATATGGTGGAATCCCCCGACCCGGCCGGAGGCTTAGGTGCCATCCAGTGATTCGTTCGTGCATCTCCACGTGCATACCGAATATTCAATGCTCGACGGTGCGGCCCGGGTACGGCCCCTGCTCGAGGCGGCCGCTGGGCTGAAGATGCCAGCCCTAGCCATCACCGACCACGGCAACATGTTCGGGGCTTACGAATTCTGGAAACAAGCGACAGCGGTCGGAGTCCGACCCATCATCGGCACTGAGGCTTACATCACTCCCGGCACCCACCGGAGCGATAGAACCCGGGTGCGCTGGGGTACGAGTGCTCAGTCCGCCGACGACGTGTCGGGCTCCGGCGCCTACACGCACATGACGCTTCTGTCGGAAAACAACACGGGAATGCACAATCTGTTCCGCCTCTCATCGCTGTCCTCGATCGAGGGTTTCTACTTTCGTCCCCGCATGGATCGCGAACTGCTCGCGCGCTACAGCGAGGGAGTGATCGCGACCACCGGCTGCGCGGGGGGAGAGGTGCAGACTCGGCTGCGCCTCGGCCAGTACGACGAGGCACGGAAGGCGGCGGCTGATTTTCGAGACATCTTCGGCCCCGACAACTTTTTCTGCGAGATCATGGACCACGGGATCGAGGTCGAACGTCGAACGATTCGAGACCTGATCCGGCTCGCGAAGGACCTCGGTTTACCGCTTGTGGCAACCAACGACCTGCACTACACCCATGCCCACGATGCGACCGCGCACGCCGCTCTGCTGTGCGTGCAATCCGCCTCGACGCTCGATGACCCGAGTCGATTCAAGCTGGACTCCGACGAGTTCTATCTCAAATCGGCGCAACAGATGCGAACGCTCTTCGCGGACTACCCCGAAGCCTGCGACAACACCTTGCTCATCGCCGAACGCTGCGAAGTGTCCTTCCAGCGCCGCGATCTGATGCCGCGTTTTCCCGTTCCGGTCGGGGAGACAGAAGCGAGTTGGTTCGAGAAGGAGGTGGCGGCCGGTCTTGCCCGGCGCTTCCCGGCGGGAGCACCCCGTGCCCACGTCGATCAGGCGCGCTACGAGGTCCAAGTGATCGCGGAAATGGGCTTTCCCGGCTACTTCTTGGTCGTGGCGGACTTCATCGGCTGGGCGAAGAGTCGGGGGATTCGGGTCGGCCCCGGTCGCGGGTCCGCCGCGGGATCGATGGCCTCCTTCGCGATGGGCATCACCGAGCTCGATCCGATCGCGCACGGGCTCATCTTCGAGCGCTTCCTGAACCCCGAGCGGGTATCGATGCCGGATGTGGACGTCGACTTCGACGATCGCCGGCGATCCGAGGTCATCCGCTACGTCACGGAGAAATACGGCGACGATCGCGTCGCCCAGATCGTGACGTACGGCACCATCAAGGCCAAGCAAGCACTCAAGGACTCGGCCCGGGTCTTGGGAATGCCGTATGCCGTCGGGGAGAAGCTGACCAAGGCCCTTCCACCGGCGATCATGGGCAAGGATATGCCGCTGGGGGACATCTATGACAAAGACGCAGAGCGCTACAAAGAGGCGGGTGATTTTCGAACGCTGATCGAAATCGACCCCGAGGCGGCACGTGTTTTCGAAACCGCGAAGGGGATCGAGAACCTGAAACGGCAGTGGGGGGTTCACGCGGCGGGCGTGCTGATGTCCGCTGAGCCCCTCATCGATGTGCTTCCCATCATGAAGCGCGAGGATGACGGCGCGATAATCACCCAATTCGACCAGCCTCCTCTAGAGGATCTTGGTTTGCTCAAGATGGACTTTCTCGGGCTGCGCAACCTCACCGTTATCGAAGACGCACTGCGAATGATCGAGGCCAACACGGGAGAGCGGTTGGTGATCGAGGATCTCGACCTCGATGGTGACGCCGCCACCTTCGATCTGCTCGCGCGCGGCGAGACCCTCGGCGTATTCCAACTCGATGGCAGCGCGATGCGCGCCCTATTGAAACAGTTGAAGCCGACTAATTTCGAGGATATCTCGGCCGTAATCGCGCTCTATCGGCCGGGACCCATGGGCATGAACTCCCACACGAATTACGCCCTGCGTAAGAACGGCCTCCAACAGATCGACGGGATCCACCCCCAGCTGGCGAAGCCGCTGGAAGAAATTCTCGGCACCACCTTCGGGTTGATCGTGTACCAGGAACAGGTGATGTCGGTCGCTCAGAAAGTCGCGGGCTTCTCCCTCGGGCAAGCCGACGTGCTCCGACGCGCGATGGGCAAGAAGAAGAAGAGCGAACTGGACAAACAGTTCGCCGCCTTCGAGGCGGGGATGCTCGGCAACGGGTACAGCCCCGAGGCGGTGACCGTGTTGTGGGACACGCTCATGCCGTTCGCGGATTACGCCTTCAACAAGGCGCACAGCGCTGGCTATGGCGTACTCAGCTATTGGACCGCCTACCTGAAGGCCAATCATCCGGCCGAATACATGGCAGCACTGCTCACGAGCGTTGGTGATTCCAAAGACAAGCTCGGCATCTATCTCAGTGAGTGCCGCCGTATGGGCATCCGGGTGCTCGCACCCGATGTCAACGAGTCGAGCGTCGATTTCACAGCAGTGGAGGGTGACATCCGATTCGGCTTGGGGGCGGTGCGCAACGTGGGGGTCGGTGTCGTCGAAGCCATCGCCGCGGCCCGAGATGGCAAGGGGCGCTTCGACTCCTTCCAGGATTTCCTCCGCAAGGTCGCCATTCAGGTTGCGAATAAGAGAACGGTGGAGTCACTGATCAAGGCGGGAGCGTTCGACTCCCTCGGGGCCACCCGCCGCGGCCTCTACGAAATCCATGAGGGCGCTGTCGACGCGGCCGCAAGTCAGAAGCGGGCCGAGGCTAACGGGCAGATCGGATTCGATTTCGACAGCCTGTGGGACGAACCGGAAGTGGTGGACCTCACCCCCGATCGCCCGGAGTGGGCCAAGCGCGACAAACTCGCCTTCGAACGCGAGATGCTGGGACTCTACGTCTCCGATCATCCCCTTGCGGGACTGGAGCTTTCTCTTGCGAGGCACCAGACCGCGTCGATCTCCGAGGTGATTGCTGGGGAGGCCGCAGAAGACGGGGATCAGGTCACCATCGCGGGTCTCATTACCAGCGTGCAGCACCGCGTGGCGCGCAACAGTGGAAATCCGTACGGAATCGTGACGGTCGAGGATTTCGGTGCGGAAGTCACCGTGATGTTCCTCGGCAAAACCTACCAAGAGTTCTCGCCTGCGCTTGTCAACGACTCCATCGTCGTCGTGCGCGGGCGGGTCAGCGTGCGCGATGACGGAATGAATCTGCATGCCGTCACGATGTTCTCGCCGGACGTGGGGGCGAGTCTGGGGTCCGGCCCGCTCGTGATCTCCGTCGCCGAGAGCCGGGCAACGACAGACGTGGTCACAGCGCTCGGCGATGTGCTGATCCGACACTCCGGCCGGAGTGAGGTTCGCTTGAAGCTCGTCAAGGGCTCGAACGCGCGCCTATTCGAGCTGCCGTTCCCCGTGACTGTTTCTGCCGACCTGTATGGGGAGCTGAAAACACTCCTGGGGCCGAACTGCCTGGCCTGAGAAAACGAGATTCGCGCAGCCGTTGTCGTTTCGGCCGACGTGGGGGTTAGGCCGCCGACCCCGGTTTGAAGTATCGACGCTCGTGATACAGCAGAGCCTCGTCATCATCGCCGAGGGCGCCCTCTTCGACTTGAACGACGATCACTGCATTGGCGCGAACAGGGTGCACTTCGATGATCCGCGCGAGCATTGTCGCCGTGACCCCCGACAGCACCGGCAAACCATCCGCGCCGGCCACCCAGTCTCCCGGCACGAATCGCGCGGCTCGGTCGGCAGACATCCTTTCGGCGAGATGGCGGCTTCGGGGTCCGAGCATATGAATGGCCACCCGATTTCCCACCGTCATCGCGGGCCAGGCGCTCGACACCTGCGCCATATTGAAGGTGGCAAGCGGAGGCACTGCGGCGAGGGATGCGAGCGATGTCGCGGTGAATCCCGCAGGCGTACCGTCCGGGAGCACCGACGTGATCACCGCAACTCCGGCCGCATGGCGTCGGAATGCCTGTCGAAATGCATCGAGCGCCGAGTCTAACGGCGGCTCATTCGCAGACTCGAGCGCGGCGGCATCCGCTGCAGTGTGGAGCACCGGCGCCGATTCTGCGTCCCAATCGTCGTCGCGCTCCTGTTCGGAATCGATCATCCAGAACCTCTCTGCCTATCCCACGATATGGCTTCCTCGGACCCGTTTTCGGCGCCCAGTCGAAACCGGCGTGGCCCGTCCCGATTACCATAGGAGAAATGCACACCCTCGACTTGCGCAGCGTTAAAGCGGGCGACGAGTGGGTTGTGGATATCGTGCCGCGTGCGGCAGTGGATGTTTCGGCGGCCGTGCCGACGGCGACCCACCTCATCAATGACGTACGCCTACGGGGAGAGACCGCCCTCATCGAGCAAGCCGAGCGGCTGGACGGCGTACGCCCCGCTCGGATTCCCGTCACCGCAGACGAGCTAGCCAGTGCTCTGGTCGGCCTCGACACGGGAGTTCGAGACGGTCTTGAGCTCGCCATCGATCGCGTGCGCGCCGCGAGCATCGCGCAGGTGCCGCCGTCCGCCAGCACGCAGTTCGGGGCAGGAGCAAAGGTCCTCCAGCGCTGGCAGCCCGTCAGTCGCGTGGGGCTGTACATACCCGGCGGTAAAGCGGTGTATCCCTCGAGCGTGGTGATGAACGTGGTACCGGCGCAAGTCGCCGGCGTATCCTCGATCGCGATCGCCTCGCCCGCACAGTCGCAATTCGCTGGGTCCGTGCATCCCACGATCCTCGGCGCGGCCGCCCTGCTGGGCGTCGAGGAGGTGTACGCGATGGGGGGCGCTGGCGCGATCGGCGCCTTCGCTTACGGGGTACCGTCGATCTCGTTGCGACCGGTCGATGTCATTACCGGACCCGGAAACGTGTACGTTGCCGCCGCGAAAAGAGTCGTACGGGGTGTCGTCGGCATCGACTCCGAGGCCGGGCCCACGGAAATCCTGGTGATCGCGGATGCTTTCGCCGATGCGCGACTCGTCGCCCACGACCTCGTCTCGCAGGCCGAGCATGATGAACTCGCGGCCGCCGTGCTCGTCACTGACTCGCCGGAACTCGCAGAGGCGGTCGCCGTCGAAGTGAAGCGCATCGCAGAAGCAGCCGTGCACGCCGATCGGCTGCGCGCGTCCCTCAACGGTCGACAATCAGCGATCGTCCTGGTACGAGACCTCGCCGCGGCGGCCGCATTCAGCAACGCATACGGTCCGGAGCATCTCGAGGTGCAAACGAGCCACCCGCACGAGATGCTGCCGCTCCTTCAGAATGCGGGCGTGATCTTCCTCGGCTCCTCATCCCCGGTGAGCCTGGGAGACTACGTGGCCGGCTCGAACCACGTGCTTCCGACCGGGGGCCAGTCCCGCTTCTCTTCAGGGTTGGGCTCCTACACCTTTCTGCGTCCTCAACAGGTGGTCTCGTACGACCGCCACGCCCTCCGTGACGTCGTGGAACACATCGTCGCCCTCAGCTCCGCCGAGCATCTCCCGGCCCACGGAGATGCGGTCTCGGCTCGATTCACCGATACCGACCTTCCGGCGAGGATTCCTTCATCGCTGTAGCGCGTAGTATTGCGCACCATGTTCTGCCCCTTCTGCCGTCACCCAGACAGTCGCGTCATCGACTCCCGAACAAGCGACGACGGGCTGTCGATTCGTCGTCGACGGCAGTGCCCGGAATGCGGTCGACGTTTCTCGACCTCCGAGACCGCCTCGCTCAGTGTGATCAAACGAAACGGTGTGGTCGAACCGTTCAGTCGTGAAAAGATCGTCTCCGGCGTGCGCAAAGCTTGCCAGGGCAGGCCCGTCACCGACACGGACCTAGCGGTTCTCGCACAGCGGGTTGAGGAAACCATTCGTGCGACGGGAGCCGCTCAGGTCGAGGCCAACGACATCGGGCTTGCCATCCTCACTCCGTTGCGAGAACTTGACGAGGTCGCGTACCTGCGTTTCGCGAGCGTCTACCAGGGCTTCGACTCCCTCGAAGACTTCGAGGTGGCGATAGCGCTGTTACGCGTTGAACACGGCGCTGCTCCGGCACAACCCAAGTCGAGCCGGTCGGCGCGAGAGACGGTAGCCTGACGCCGGCATGTACGAGCTCATCTTCCGCCTCTTCCTTTCCCGACTCGATGCCGAGCGAGCCCATCATCTTGGTTACGAGGTGATCCGGATGCTGTCGCTCGTCGGCCTGGGCAGACTGATCCGACGGGGCAGTCGGCCCGATCCCGTTCTGGAGTTGACCACGATGGGGTTGCGTTTCGCCTCTCCATTCGGGGTGGCAGCCGGCTTCGACAAGAGGGGTCTGGCGATCAGGGGGCTCGGGCAGCTCGGCTTCGGGCACATCGAGGTCGGTACGATCACCGCTCGGGCGCAACCGGGTAACCCCAAACCGCGCTTGTTCCGCCTCCCCGAGGATCGCGCGCTCATCAATCGAATGGGATTCAATAACGGCGGGGCGGCGGCGGCGGCTATTGTGCTTCGCGCGGCCGCGCGTCGCCGAGACCGGCCCATCATCGGTGTCAATATCGGTCGATCCCGAGCCGCCGGGCCCGACGACACGATCGCGGATTACCTGGAGAGCACCCGACTGCTGGCTCCGGTCGTGGACTATCTCGTCATCAATGTCAGCTCGCCGAACACGCCGGGGCTCCGCGATCTGCAGAGTATGGCCGCCCTCGCGCCGCTCGCGACTGCTGTGAAGGTAGCGGCCGGGGCAACGCCGGTGCTGGTCAAGCTCTCACCGGACCTGGCGATGCAGGATGTCGTTGATATTGCTCAATTCGCCGGAAGGTTCCTTGATGGAATCGTCGCCGTGAACACGACCCTCTCGCGCTCTGGCCTTGCGACGAATGCCTTCGCGGTCGCCGCCGCCGGGGCTGGCGGCCTCTCGGGGCCGCCGCTGGCCGCGCGTGCCACAGAACTGCTCCACACGATCCGGTCGGTCGTGCCGCCGGACTTCTGCGTCATCTCGGTCGGAGGCGTAGAGACCGCGGCGGATGTCTCAAGCCGGATCGACGCCGGGGCCACGTTGGTGCAGGGCTATACGGCGTTCCTCTACCGCGGACCGGGGTGGGCGCGCGCCATCAATCGCGGATTGGAGGCTCGCGCGTTCGCGCACGTCAAACGGGGTACTTCCCGCGCTTGACTTGAGGTTTCGGAAGCCGGATGGCCCTCAATTGCATGGCCCGAACACCGGCGTACCAACGGACCTTCTCGACGCGGTCTGCCCCGAATTTCGCAGCGAGGCGTTTTCGGAGAATGAACCCGAGCACGACGACGTCGGCGATGGCAACGAGGAAGAATCCCCAGAGCGCGGCTATGCCGATCGTTTGCACTTCCGCAGACGGGACGAAGTTGAGAACGATAATGACCAGCATGAGAGGGATCAGCAGTTCACCGATGTTGAACCGCGCGTCGACGAAATCACGGACGAACCGCTTCTGCGGTCCGCGGTCCCGCGCCGGGAGAAATTTCTCCTCACCCGCGGCAAGACCTACCCGAGCTCGATCTCGCTGAGCCTGCTCCTGGCTCCGAGCTTGGCGTCGAGCCGCGGTGCGGTCACTCGAGACGAGGGGGCGCTTGCGCGCCTCCTCTTTCTCGCGGCGGGTGGGGGTGGCATGCCCCTTGCCCCCGACCCCGATGTCGGGGTCTGGCTTGTGGTCGGCGGTACCCGCCGTGCTCCCCGGTGATGCTTTCGCCACTCGAACCTCGTTTCGTTGCCCTTAAGATTACCCGCATGTCTCCCACAGCCCCCCAAGACGGTCCTCAGACGCTCGAGCGACTCCGCCACGCCGTGCGAGACGGGATGCCCATGGCCGTTACCGACCTGGGGGCCTTGGTGCGTATCCCGTCGGTCTCGTGGGAGGGCTTCGATCCTGACAATGTCGATCGCAGCGCGAGTGCGGTTCGAGACCTGTTCGATGGGATCGGCATCTTCGAATCGGTGCGAGTCGCGCGCTCGATCAGCGGCGCCGGTTTGCCGGGCCAGCCTGCAGTCCTTGCGACGCGCGGTGCGCGGAACGGTGCTCCGACCGTTCTTCTCTATGCGCATCATGATGTACAGCCGCCCGGCAACTACTCGGAGTGGCAAAGCCCCCCTTACGAGCCGACCGTGCGCGGAGACCGTCTATATGGACGGGGCGCGGCCGACGACAAGGCGGGCGTAGTGTCCCACCTCGCGGCCCTGAGAGCATTTACCCAGGTGGTCGGGACGGGGTTCGACCTCGGATTGGTCGCCTTCATCGAGGGCGAGGAAGAGTTCGGTTCGCCTTCGTTCGCGGGTTTCCTGGCCGAGCACCGAGAGGCGCTGGCGGCCGATGTCATCATCGTCGCCGACTCCGACAACTGGAGCACGTCCGTACCATCCCTGACGGTGAGCCTGCGCGGGAACATCACCTTCCGACTGACAGTGAAAACCCTGTTGCACGCGTCGCACTCTGGGATGTTCGGCGGGGCCGTGCCCGACGCGATGCTGGTCATGGCGCGTCTCATATCCAGTCTTTACGCGGATGACGGCTCGGTAGCAATCGAGCGTCTAACCGCCCGGGAGGCACCGGTACCCGACCTACCACTCGACCGTCTTCGCGAGGACACCGGCCTCCTGCCCGGTGTGGCCGCGATCGGGCGCGGCCCCCTGCTCTCCCGCATGTGGAACCAGCCAGCCATCACGGTCACAGGAATCGACGCACCCACTGTTCAAAACGCATCCAATGCATTGATCCCTGAGGTCAGCGTGCGCATCAGCGTGCGCGTCGCTCCCGGCCAGCACACCGATGAAGCGTGGTCTGCCATCGAGGCGCACCTTCGAAGCCGCGTCTCGTTCGGCGCACACGTTGAGATTTCCGACCTGAACAAAGGCGAGCCGTTTCTGGTGGATGCCGCGGGCTGGGCCGTCACCGCCGTCAAGGATGCGATGAGCGAGGCGTGGGGAACCGGAGCGCTCGAGACGGGAATCGGCGGAACGATTCCCTTCTTGTCGCATTTGGCCGCCGATTTTCCCGACGCGCAGATACTGATTACCGGTGTCGAGGATCCGGACACGCGGGCGCACAGTCCGAACGAATCCCTACACCTCGGCGTGTTCCACCGGGCCATCCTCACCGAGGCGATCCTGCTGGCCAACCTCAACTCCCGCGCGTAGAATCCATCCATGACCGTTACAGCCACCCCCACCCAAACGCCCACCGTCGCCGGTGGGACTGACTTGGCGCCAGTTGGGGCCGCCCACGGAGTCGGACTCACCTCCGCTGCCGCTGACAAGGTCAAAAGTCTCATTGGCCAGGAGGGAAGAGACGACCTGAAGTTGCGCTTGGCTGTGCAGCCCGGCGGATGCTCCGGTCTCGTCTACCAGCTCTACTTCGACGAGCGCACCCTGGAAGGCGACGCGAGCGTCCAGTTCACCCCAGGGGTAGAAGTCGTCGTCGACAAGATGAGCGTCCCGTACCTCGACGGCGCGACGATCGACTTCGAAGACACCATCCAAAAACAAGGGTTCACCATCGATAACCCGAATGCGCAAGGCAGTTGCGCCTGCGGCGATTCTTTCCACTGAGGAACGCTCGCGAAGCTCCGTCGCGAGCGCCGCCCTCAAGCTCCCGATGTAGACTTGGGGCTCAAGCAAGCGTTTCACGAGGGGCAATAGTGCGAAGAAATCTCCGACTCCGAAGGGCGGCGGTTCCGCTGTGCGTCGTGGTCGTTATGGCGCTGGCCGGATGTTCGCAGCAACAGTTGCAGGGCTACCTGCCGGGAGACGGTAACGCCACCAACCACACGGCAACCACGACCGGTTTGTGGGTCACTTCCTGGATTGTTCTGCTCTCCGTAGGGCTGGTTACCTGGGGCCTGATCATCTGGGCGGCCGTGGTGTACCGGCGTCGAAAGGGCCAGACCGGGCTCCCCGTACAGCTGCGGTACAACCTCCCGATTGAGATGTTCTACACGATCGTGCCGCTCATTCTCGTGCTGGGCTTTTTCGCGTTCACCGCTCGCGATCAAGCGGCGATCGAGCAGCCCGTCAAGAACTCAGACGTGAAAATCGAAGCGCTCGGCAAGCGTTGGTCATGGGATTTCAATTACGTGACGGATAACGCCTACAGCAGCGGTGTTCAAGCCGGTTTCAACCCGAACGGATCGATCAATACCGACCACCTCCCGGAGTTGGTTCTGCCCGTCAACAAGTCGGTGGAGATCAAGCTGGAAGCCCGTGACGTCATCCACTCCTTCTACGTCATCGACTTTCTCTATAAGAAGGACATGATCCCGGGCAAGACCAACGTCATGTACTTCACGCCGACCGAGATCGGCACCTATCAAGGCAAATGCGCCGAACTCTGTGGTGAGTACCACTCGCTCATGCTGTTCCGCGTCAAGGTCGTATCCGAGCAGGACTACCGGTCGTACATCACGGCTCAAAAGGCGTCTGGTTTCGAAGGCCAGCTCGGCAGCGACTACAACACCAACCAGAACCTGCCGGGCAACGGCACGTCGGCAAAGGGATAGTGCGATGACAACAACGCTTGACAGGCCCGCAACGATTATGCCCCAGGGCCCTGTGCCCTCGTTCGGCGCTCCGGCCGAGCGCAAGGGCAATATCGTCGTCAAGTGGGTTACCTCCACTGATCACAAGACCATCGGCAATCTCTACCTCATCACGTCTTTCATCTACTTCCTTCTGGGAGGGGTGATGGCTCTGGTCATCCGCGCGCAGCTCTTCGCTCCGGGGCTGGGTGTCGTTCCCACCGGTGAGCAGTACAACCAACTTTTCACCATGCACGGCACGATCATGCTTCTCATGTTCGCGACCCCGTTGTTCTTCGGTTTCGCAAACGCGCTGATGCCGCTCCAGATCGGCGCACCCGATGTCGCCTTCCCCCGGCTCAACATGTTCTCGTACTGGCTTTTCAGCTTCGGATCTCTGATTGCCGTCTCCGGCTTCCTGACCCCGCAGGGTGCCGCGTCCTTTGGGTGGTTCGCATACGCCCCCCTCTCAAGCACCACGTTCTCGCCCGGATACGGGGGGAATCTCTGGGTGTTCGGATTGGCACTCAGTGGCTTCGGCACGATCCTCGGTGCGGTCAACTTCATCACCACGATCATCACGATGCGGGCTCCTGGAATGACGATGTTCCGCATGCCCATCTTCACGTGGAACACGCTGGTGACCTCTCTTCTCGTGATCATGGCCTTCCCGGTGCTGGCCGCTGCGCTTTTCGCACTCGGTGCAGACCGGGTCGTTGGGGCACATCTATTCGATCCAGCCAACGGGGGAGTCATCCTCTGGCAGCACATGTTCTGGTTCTTCGGGCACCCGGAGGTGTACATTATCGCGCTGCCGTTCTTCGGGATCATCTCCGAGGTTCTGCCCGTCTTCAGTCGCAAACCGATCTTCGGGTACCGCACGCTGGTGTACGCGACGATCGCGATTGCCGCACTCTCCGTGACGGTGTGGGCGCATCACATGTACGTCACGGGTTCGGTATTGCTGCCGTTCTTCGCATTGACCACCATGCTCATCGCGGTGCCGACCGGGGTGAAGATCTTCAACTGGATCGGCACGATATGGCGGGGGTCAGTGACCTTCGAGACGCCCATGCTGTGGGCGATCGGCTTCCTCATCACCTTCACGTTCGGTGGGCTCACTGGGGTTATTCTCGCCTCACCGCCCCTCGACTTTCACGTGTCCGACACGTATTTCGTGGTCGCTCACTTCCACTACGTGGTGTTCGGCACGGTTGTTTTCGCCATGTTCAGCGGCTTTTACTTCTGGTGGCCGAAACTGACCGGCAAGATGCTCGACGAGCGGCTCGGCAAGATCCACTTCTGGCTACTGTTCATCGGATTTCACACCACCTTCCTCATTCAGCACTGGATCGGCGTGATGGGGCTACCGCGGAGATATCGGACCTACTTGGAGGAAGACGGTGTCACGTGGATGAATCAACTTTCCACGACCGGTGCGGCCATTCTCGCAATCTCGATGCTGCCGTTCTTCTACAACGTGTACATCACCGCGCGGCGCGCTCCGAAAGTCACGGTCAACGACCCGTGGGGCTACGGCCGCTCATTGGAGTGGGCCACGAGTTGCCCGCCGCCTCGACACAACTTCGTCTCGATCCCGCGCATTCGCTCCGAGGCACCCGCATTCGATCTGAATCACCCTGAGGCGGGGGTGCCGGTAGGCGTAGGTGGAGTCGGGCCGTTGAAAGACGCCCCGGAGGCGCCGGTTTACGACTTGAGCGACGAGAAGGTCAAGTAATTGGGCACCAACGCTCGCCTTTTCTGGATCTTGGCGGGGTTCTTCTATGTCGTCGCGGTCATATACGTGATCTGGTCGTGGCTGGCAGCTCTCACGCCATCTGCTCAAACCCAACCTCAGGTCGAATGGGTGGGCGCTCTCGCGATCGCGCTCAGCGGCGTGTTGTGGAGTTTGATCGCGTTCTACCTCGGGCGCCTGCACAAGTCTCAAAGCTCCGAGCTTCCCGAGGACCGACCGGACGCGAACATCGACGACGGGCAGGCCGAGCAAGGGGAATTCAGTCCATGGAGTTGGTGGCCGCTGATCTTGGCGAGCGGGGCAGCGCTCACGTTCGTGGGGGTGGCGGTGCAGCCGTGGATATCGTTCATTGGTGCCGGCATCCTCGTGCTCGCGCTGGTGGGGTGGACCTATGAGTATTACCGCGGCAACTTCGAGCACTGAGCAGCTGGTTATCCGGCCAGCCCGGGCGGCCGATTCGACCCGAGTGTTCTCGCTCTTGAAGCAACTGGCTGATTCCTATGCCCCGGACCGGGCCTCGTTTGAGGAAAGCTTCGCGTTTCTCGTTGCTGACGACACCACTTCGGTGTTGCTCGTAGCAGAGAATGCCAGCACTCGGGTGCTCGGTTACGCTCTGGCGACCATCACGCCCCTGCTGCACACGAACGGTCGATCGGCCCAATTACAAGAGCTGGTTGTGGATAGCGAGCACCACGGGTCCGGCGTCGGCACCGCCTTGGTGGAAGAGGTTGAACGGATCTGCCGGGCCCGGCACGTGCGTCAACTGACCGTGCCGAGCCGGCGCTCTGCCGACTTCTACGAACGAATTGGTTATCGGTCGACTGCGGACTTTCTCAAGCGAACCCTCGACTGACGCGCATTCCGCGGGATCGGTTCCCGAACCGGTGGCCCGGTTCCCACCTCAGCGACCCTGTGACGATGTGCTTTTCGGTGGTCCGGTTTCCTCAGTGGTGCGGTTCCGTAGTGGCCCGTTTGGTCAGTGGCCCGGTTGGGTCGGTCGCTCCAGTTCGGTCCCCGTGACGGGGGCGATTCGGTCTTCGAAGAACCAGTTCGAGGCTGCTGCTCGGAGCCGCTGGCCGTTCGTGATGCGTCCCTGGGCATCCGGTCGTACGGCGATGGGCTGGTAGTCGTCGTAGCTGACCAGCTTCCACCGCTCGTACTCGTCGAGTTGCTGGTGTACTTCGACGTACTCACCCCCGGGCAGGCGTACGATCCGACCTGACTCGAAACCGTGCAGCGCGATCTCCCGGTCCTTCTTCTGCAGGCCGATGCAGACCCGCTTAGTGATGAGGTAGGCAATTACCGGGCCGACGATGAGGAGTGCCTGCAAGGAGTGAATCACTCCCTCGATCGTCAGTTTGAAGTGGGTCGCCAAGAGGTCGGAGCTTGCGGCGGCCCACAGCACCGCGTAAAAGGTCACGCCGGCCGCACCGATCGCCGTGCGCACGGGAGCGTTTCGGGGCCGATCCGCGATGTGGTGTTCCCGCTTGTCGCCGGTCACCCATGCTTCGATGAACGGGTAAGCAGCCACCAGCAATAGGAAGATCGGGAGCACGAGGAGGGGGATGAAGATGTTCAGCGACAGAGTGGCACCCCACAGGCTGAATTCGAGGCCGGGCGGCATGAGCCGCAACGCTCCGTCGGCGAACCCGATGTACCAGTCCGGCTGCGTGCCCGCCGACACCGGTGATGGGTCGTAGGGCCCGTACACCCAGATGGGGTTGATCTGTACGGTGGCCCCGATCACCATCAACACTCCGAAAACGATGAAGAAAAATCCACCGGCCTTCGCAGCGAACACGGGCATGATCGGTACACCGACCACATTGTCATTCGTGCGGCCAGGGCCCGCGAACTGGGTGTGCTTGTTGATGATCAGCAGCAGCAGATGCACCCCGATGGCAGCGACGAGGATCGCCGGCAGGAGGAGGATGTGCAGCACGTAGAGGCGACTGATGATGTCGGTGCCGGGGAACTCTCCCCCGAAGAGGAGGAAGGATATCCAGGTCCCGATCACGGGTACACCCTTGAGCATTCCGTCGATGATTCGCAGTCCGTTGCCTGAGAGCAGGTCATCGGGCAGGGAGTAGCCGGTGAATCCTTCGGCCATCGCGAGGATGAAGAGCGCGAAACCGATGATCCAGTTGATCTCACGCGGCTTGCGGAAGGCACCGGTGAAGTACACGCGCAACATATGCAGCCCGATCGAGGCGATGAACAGCAACGCCGCCCAGTGATGAACCTGGCGCATCAACAGTCCGCCGCGGATGTCGAACGAGAGGTCGAGAGTCGACTTCATCGCCGCCGACATCTCGATACCCTTCAGCGGGACCCACGATCCGTCATAAATCACGGGCACCATCGATGCCGTGTAGAAGAACGTCATGAACGTACCCGTGATGAGGATGACGACAAAGCTGTAGAGCGCCACCTCGCCGAGCATGAACGACCAGTGGTCTGGGAAGATCTTGCGGCCGACCTCTTTGACGAGGCCCGAGATGCTCGTGCGCTCGTCGATGTAGTTCGCGGCCCAACCCGTGAACCTGGTGCCGCGGGAGGGCTCGAGTTGTGTTGTCGACCCGTCCGAGGAGCCCGGTACATCTCCGTGTTGGGTGGGTGGTGCTTCGGTAATTGTGCTCATAGCTTTCGCTCCCAAAAGCTCGGTCCTACTGGTTCGGTGAAGTCACTCTGTGCGATGAGGTACCCCTCGGAGTCCACGGTGATGGGCAACTGAGGGAGTGGGCGTTTTGCGGGGCCGAAGATGACTTTGGCCTCGTGCGTTATGTCGAACTGGGATTGGTGGCATGGGCACAGCAGATGGTGGGTGCGCTGTTCGTAGAGGGCGACCGGGCATCCGACGTGCGTGCAGATCTTCGAGTAGGCGACAATGCCCTGGTAGTTCCAATCTTCACGGCCCGCTGAGGCATTGAGGTCTTCCGGCTTGAGACGCATGAGGAGAACAGCGGCCTTCGCCTTCTCCTCCAGCTTGTTATCAGCCTCGTTGAGGCCCTCGGGAATGATGTGGAAAGCGGACCCCAGCGTGACCTCCGAGGCTTTGATGGGAGTGCCGCTCGGGTCCCGGGTCAGCCGGACGCCCTTGTCCCACAACGTGTGCTTAAGGGCCGGAACCGGGCTGCCAGCAGGTGCGAGGTCGCGGAAGAACACGATCGCTGGCAACGGGAAGACAACCAGCGCGCCGATCAGTGTGCGCCGGATCATGGTGCGTCGCCCGAAACCCGACTCCTTGTTTCCCAGAGTGAAAACTTCGACTGCCTTAGCCCTGGTCGAATCGGTACCGCGGGTGCCGTGACGCTGTTCGACCATCTCGTGGCCGTCCATCAGGGCTTTAGACCAGTGGACTGCGCCGATGCCGACCGTGAGGAGCGCCAGCGAGAGCGCCAAACCCAAGAGCAGATTGTTCACGCGCGTGCTGTTGATGTCACCCGGCACGATAGGCACCACGATGTAGATGATGATCGCCGCGACGGTGCCGATCATGGATGCTACGAACAAGCCCGAGACCCGGCGCTCGGCCTGTTGTTCCTTGGCTGGATCCAGATCCGTCACCCGCGGCCGGTAGGGCGGAAAGCCGGGGTTCTGCACGCGGTCGACCACCGCAACGGCACTTCCCGAGGATGGCGGATTGTCGCCGTACTTCTCAAGCGTTCCACCCACGGCCACACTCGACGCGGTTGGCATCTCCGCCGAACTCTCCTGGTCGTTCATTACTGTGATGTCCCGGTCCCTAGTTCGATTTCGACGTCATCCAGATGGTGATGCCGACGATCGCGCCGAGACCGAAGATCCAGATGAACAGGCCCTCGGTGACGGGCCCGAGATCTCCCAACCCGAAACCCCCCACCGACGGGGTGTTATCGAGGTACTTGAGGTAGGTGATGATGTTCGCTTTGTCTTCGGGCGAGATGTTGGTGTCATTGAACACCGGCATGCTCTGAGGGCCGGTCAGCATCGCCTCGTAAACATGCACCGGTTGCGTTCCAGCCAACGGCGGAGCGTATTTGCCCTCGGTCAGGGCGCCGCCAGCACCTGCTACGTTGTGGCACATCGCGCAATTGATGCGGAAGAGTTCTGCGCCCTTGGCGGCGTCACCGTCACCTTTGAGGAGGTCCGCGCCGGGGATAGCCGGTCCGGGCGACTTCGAGGCCACGAACGCTGCCATGGCTTTCACCTGCTCGTCGGTGAATTGAACCGGCTTCTTCTCGATCTGCGGTCCGGTCTGGGCCGCCGGCATCCGCCCGGTGCCAACCTGGAAGTCGACCGAGGCAGCACCAACCCCGATGAGGGTCGGCCCCTGCAAACTACCCTGCAGGTTCATGCCGTGGCAGGTCGCGCAGTTAGCGGCGAAGAGTTTGGCGCCATCATCGATCTGCGACTGAGCCGCAGCACTGGTGCCCGCCGACGCGCTCGACGTGAACGCGGCGTAGGCACCACCGGTCGCCAGCAACCCGATTGTGATGAGCGCGACGGTAGCGAGAGGATGCCGACGGCCGGTTGCCCGGCGGGCGGTCAAGGTTGGCGTGTGCGCCATGAGCGGTAAGTCCGTTCCTATTTCAGTAGGTAGATGACGGCGAACAGGCCGATCCAGACCACGTCGACGAAATGCCAGTAGTACGAGACGGCGATCGCGCTCGTCGCTTCTTTGTGTCCAAAATTCTTGACTGCGAAGGATCGACCGACGACGAGCATGAAAGCGATCAATCCACCGGTGACGTGGAGGCCGTGGAAGCCGGTCGTGAGGTAGAAAGCCGAACCGAAGGAGTTGCTCGAGAGACTGATGTGCTCACTCACCAGGGTCGCGTACTCGAAGACCTGGCCTACGACGAATGTCGCCCCCATGGCGAAGGTGAGGTAGAACCATTCGACCATCCCCCATTTCCAGAACTGGCCGAGCGTTCCCGTGCGGCGGGGCTGAAAGCGTTCGGCGGCGAATACCCCGGCCTGGCAGGTGAAAGACGACGAGACGAGGATGACCGTGTTCACGGCCGCGTACGCGACATTGAACTTTGCCGTCTCTTCGGCCCACTGGCCTGGAGAAGTCGACCGCAGCGTGAAATAGATCGCGAAGAGCCCCGCGAAGAACATGACTTCACTGCCCAGCCACACGATCGTTCCGACGGCTACCGGGCTCGGACGGTTCACGAGCTGGGCCCCGTTCGGAGCGCTGAGCGAGGCAGAAGTCACTTCTCTATTATGGTTCATTTTTGGAATGGTTCTGGTCAAGCGGAGCCTGTCCCGTCCCATCCTGAATAGGATTTGCGGCATGGAACGACAACGATCGTGGCCTCGGATACTTACCTCTCTGATCGAGGGAGAGAACCTCTCGATCAGCGACGCAGAGTGGGCGATGGGTTGCGTCATGGAAGGTACCGCCACATCCGCCCAACTGGCCGGCCTCCTTGTAGCCCTTCGCATCAAAGGGGAAACGGTCGACGAGATCGTGGGCTTCAGGGATGCTGTTCTCGCCAACGCGCTGCCCTTGTCTGTCGATCCCTCAGCGCTCGACATCGTCGGAACCGGGGGAGACCCGTACGGCGCCGTTCTCAATATCTCTTCGATTGCGGCGATTGTCGCGGCGGCGGCGGGAGTTCCTGTCGTCAAGCACGGGAACCGGGGCGCGAGCTCGGCATCCGGATCTTCCGATGTGCTGACAGAACTGGGAATCAACCTCGAGATCACCCCCGCGCGCGTGGCGCAGGTTCTCAGTGAAACCGGCATCACATTCGCCTTCGCCGCCCTGTTCCACCCGGGCTTCCGCCACGCCGGGCCCACCCGCCGCGAGCTCGGAATAGCGACCCTCTTCAACATACTGGGACCGCTCTGCAACCCCGCGCGACCCGAGGCCTCCGCGGTCGGAGTAGCCGACATACTGCGGGTTCCTCTCGTGGTCGGGGTTTTCCAGGCGCGCGGCGCCACGGCGCTCGTCTATCGCGGTGACGACGGGATCGACAAGCTGACCACCACCGGGCACAGCCACATTTGGGAGATAAGTCGCGGTTTCGTCACCGAGCATGATCTCGACCCGACGGACCTGGGTATCGCGCGGGCCAGCATCCAATCCCTCTTGGGCGCTGACGCGCAGCACAACGCCCGGGTTGCTCGCCGCGTGCTCGCTGGTGAGACCGGGCCGGTTCGGGATGTCGTGCTGCTCAACGCGGCGGCGGGCTTGGTTGCCTTCGACCTCTCACGCGACCCCGACCAGTTGCAGCAGCCGATAATCGATCGGCTTTCGGCCGGGCTCGAGCGGGCCAGAGAGTCCATCGATTCGGGAAGTGCAGAGCAACTGCTTCGAAATTGGGCAAACGCAACCCACCGCTGACCTGCATCCCCACGGCGGCCCGCGATGATCGTCGGGTGGCGGCGCACGGCGGTCAGCCTGATCAGCGCACGTCGTCGTCCACCCAGTCCAGGGTTCGCGAGACGGCCTTCTGCCAATTGCGCAATTGGCGCTCACGCTCCGCCGAGGGCATCGAGGGCACCCACCGGCGATCCTCCCGCCAATTCGCCCGCAGCTCATCGAGACCGTTCCAGAGGCCTACGCAGAGCCCGGCGGCATACGCAGCACCCAGCGCACTGGTCTCCGCGACAACCGGGCGAACCACCGGCAGATTCAGGATGTCGGACTGGAACTGCATGAGTTCGTTGTTCGCCACCATCCCGCCATCCACCTTGAGTTCGTGTAAGGGAAGTCCCGTATCTGCAACCACGGCATCGAGAACCTCGCGGGTCTGGAACGCGGTTGCCTCCAAGGCGGCGCGGGCGATATGGGCTCGGTTGGAGAAGCGGGTGAGCCCGACGATCGCGCCACGGGCATCCGCTCGCCAATGTGGCGCGAACAGTCCCGAGAATGCCGGTACGAAGTAAACCCCCCCATTGTCCGGAACGCTCCCGGCCAGCTTCTCGATCTCGCCAGCGCTGGTGATGATGCCCAGGTTGTCTCGAAGCCATTGGATGAGGGACCCGGTGACGGCGATCGAGCCTTCGAGGGCGTAGCGGGTTTCGCCGGTACCGAGCCGGTACGCGACAGTGGAGATCAGACCGTTCGCCGAACGCACTACCGTCGTTCCGGTATTGACGATCAGAAAGTTTCCTGTGCCGTAGGTGTTCTTCGATTCGCCCGACTCGAATGCGGCCTGCCCGAAGGTTGCGGCTTGCTGATCGCCGAGGATGCCCGCGACGATCACCTCGCGCAGCAAGCTCGATTTTTCGATCGTCCCGAATATCTCGCTCGAGCTGCGGATCTCGGGCAGCATCGAGGCGGGGACATCGAAAGCGGCCAGCAGTTCGTCATCCCACTGGCAGGTTGCGAGGTCCATCAGCAGAGTGCGGCTCGCGTTGGTGACATCCGTCGCATGGATGCCACCGTCTACGCCGCCGGTGAGATTCCAGAGGATCCACGTGTCGATGGTGCCGAAAGCCAACCCTCCCCGGCGGGCACGGTCCCGTGCGCCATCGACGTTTTCGAGAATCCAGGCGATCTTGGACGCCGAGAAATAAGTCGCTAGGGGAAGGCCGGTGCGTTCGGCCAACCGTTCCGGATCGCCAGCAGCAACCCGGTCGACGATGGCCTGGGTGCGGGTATCCTGCCAGACGATCGCGTTGTAGACCGGGATACCGCTGGCGCGATCCCAAACGACCGCTGTTTCGCGCTGATTGGTTATGCCTACCGCTGCAATATCGTGACGGGTCAGGTCGGCAGTTGCGAGCGCGCGGCCGATGACTTCCCGCGTATTGGTCCAGATCTCCATCGGGTCATGTTCGACCCAGCCGGCTCGGGGAAAGATCTGCTCGTGTTCGACCTGGCCGCGCGAGACGACCCCGCCATCGCGGCCGAAGACCATCGCTCGAGTGGAGGTCGTTCCTTGGTCGATGGAGAGGATGTGGTGGGCCATGGTTGGAGGATAGTCATTGGAAGTATTCCGGGCGGCTCACGAACGTGTCGGCGACGAACATCACGCCGCTTCGATCCTCGAGAAGTTCGCGCGCAGCATCGATCAGCGCCGGCGCCCGATCCGGAGGAAGCACCGTGATGACGATCGTCAGCGCATCCAGCTCATTGAAAAGCAGCGAGCCCGAATGCTGGCCGTGGTGGCCGATGCCGGAGGCTCCCGCGACCGAGGTGTAGCCGGTCGCTCCCACCGCGCCGATCAACTCCCAGACGGCGGGCGCGTCTTTTCCGGCCACGATGATGTCAACTTTCGTCATGCGGGTAAGCGGGTTCATCAGTGCCCTTTCGGTTGATCAGGGTGGATGTCGCGGCTGAAGTCCTGCCAGCCGTAACGGGTGTATCGCTGCCAGGCTCCCATAGCGTCGTCTCTCGCGGTGAGGGTCATCCACTCATTGTCGAAGAGGTTCCGCAGAACCTCGTTTCGGGAGATTATGGCCCCGAGCAACTCGAGCGGGGCCTGAGCAATGACGGCGAGTCGCATGGGTTCGTGCAGCAACTCACGACCGAACCCCACGGACTGCCACGGAAGCCCTCGGCGCAGGTCCCCGCCATAGCCGCTGAAGACTCCGAGGGTGCCGACGGCATTGTGAATCGTCTTGGTGCCGGCGCCGAGGGTTTCCGGGTTCAAGGCCGAGAAGTAGTACTGATGATTGATCCATTGAGCGACCACCAGCGGAGCGGTGAGGATCGTTTCGAGGGCGCTACCGTCGGGGTCCAGCGCGCTCTCGTAGGAATGCAGGAATGCCCGGCGGGAGAGATCGACTCCACGAGTCAGCGATCGAGGTCCGATTATGAGTGCCGCATTGCCTGCCAGCCCGAGCTCGGGGTACACCTCCGCCCAATCGCGTGATCGCCGGCGTACCCGGGAAGGCCGGTGTCGTGAGCTCGCCCCCGGCAATTCGACCGCTCGTTCACGCACGAGGCGGTCGGATGCCCCGCTGGCGGCTCGCGCAAACCGGTCCCACATTCCTCGATGAGTGGCCGGAAGCAGGTGCTCGTCTAACAGCAGGAGCTCGTCGGTGACGGTGTTGTGCTCGGCAGCGACGAACACCGTGTCAGAAGAAACGACGAGACCCCGGGTGCTGAGCGATTGGCGCACCAGCGGATCGTTGAATATCGCGGCGGCCGCCCGTGCGTTGGGCGCCCCGCTGTGGCCGCCGCATGCGCCGCAGTCGAGGGCCGATTGGTACAGATTGTTCATAGTGCGACTGCCGTGGCCGGTAAGGACCACGAGCGGGGCGGTGATAGCCATTCCCATCATGCGCAGCGACGCCTCGGCGATGAGAATGCGCTCCGGGAGAGAGTACGCGAGTTGCACAGTGACATCAGCCGCGGTGGGCGGCGCGATGAGAGCACCGATCCATCCGCGCATCCGCTCGAATGTCGAGGGCGCGACCGTGCGGAGGAAGGATGCGACCCCGAAGAAGAGACCGGTCGCTTCCGCCAGCGCAAAAGGTGAAACACCGAAGGTTTTTCCCGCGTGAGCACTGTGGTCCAGCGCTTCTAGCGTCAGAAGACCTCGGCGGCGGCGGACGGCCTCGTCGTTTGAGACAGCGATCTCCGTCGTGCTGTGCCGGGCTCGAAGCAGTGCTGGTAACGAATCCACCGAGCCACGGGCATCCAATGCCGTGAAGCGCATCGGGACGGCGAAGAATCCTGCGAACCCGAAGGTCTCGACGCGCCCGAGCCCCGACGGAGCCGAGGCGAAGTCCTCCAAGTGGCGGCGCAGACCTTCGGAGCGTGGGTCGATACAGGTGACGACGTGCACGTCGACCCGGTCGGTTCGGTCGCTCGCGGTCTGGATCGCGCTGTCAGTACGGATTCGATCGAGAGACGCTAATACGTTCATGCGGTAGTGGCGCTCGTAAGCGACCTGCCACGTCACCGAGTGATCGGTTACAGGGTGCGATTCAAGGACCCGCGCAGCGATCACGAGGTGCTCATCGGTCTCACCGATCCGCTGCAGGGCGCGTCGAGCGCGGTCCCGGGAGTCACGGGAGCCAGCGGGAGCTGTTCGCTGCGGTTTCTCGAGTCGGTGATCGGGGTGTGGTGAGTTGCCATTCTCGAGCAGCAGGACGCGCAGACTCAACCGCACCGCTAAATACTGCGCGAGGTCGATATCGCCGGTGTTCTCCGATCTCCACTTGACGTGCGAGGCCCACCCCGGCAGGGCGTCGATTTCCTCGCGAAGTACGGCCTCGGTGTCGGCCCGACCGATTGCGAGTCTTTGCAAAGCGACTTGAACGGCCATCTCACAGGTGCTCGGCAGGTCCGTGGATCGCCGGCGTGCACGCCGCGGGATGCGCGGGTCGTGTCGCGCGAGCGTGCGCCACGACCCGTAGAAGCCAAGTTCCCGGTGGGGCATCTGCCAGACCGTCTCGTCGGTGGTGAGAAACGCCGCCAGCCAGCCGCTGGTGATGGTGTTGACGAGATCGAGGTCGGCCGTGTCGCGCGGGCGGGCGACCGGGCGGGCATCGTTCGATTCGAGAACGTCGGCCACCAACAGGTCGAGGTAGAAGGCCTCGTCGAAGGGGGTGTCGCGGTAGTGGGAACGCAATTCGGGAACCCGCTCCGAAATCGCTGCGCGCAGGTCGTCCGACGTGATCCGCCCTGAAGCGAAATCACGCTGGTACGCGGTCCGGTTACGGGTGTAAGCGACCCCTGCTGATGGCGCGGTAGCGTGTCGGTCTTCGCCGAACTGCCCTTTCTCCATGGAGCGCATGGGGTTGACCGCGATGAAGGATGCGATCGGCCACGTGGGAACCACATGGTCTGCTGCCCGAGTGACCTTCGCTCTCACCATCCCTGCCGATGAGGTCTCGTTGCTCATGCCAGTATCTCCCCGGCTACCCGACGCGCTGCGCGTACCGGTCGTAGCTTCAGCCATGGGCCGTTCGATCGGGCGATCGTTCCCGTTCCGAGCGCCCGAACATAAACCCGATCGCTGACAAATGCGGTCCAAGCTCCGTTCCGGCGCAACAGCAGCACCAACACCAGAGCGAGCGTGGGCGGCAGCAACCACCACGGGGATGCCGCGGGCTCACTCGCGACGAGAGTGGGGCCCAGGATGGTGGTTGTCGCATCCACGAGCCAGACGTAGAGGAACGATGCCCCGGCTGTACCGAGGACCGAGACGACAACCGTCACTGCCGTGAAC
>Ga0209511_1000748_pt1 | contig 30969 bp, 33 predicted proteins | sample SSSSmetaG_FD_184141 | JGI IMG/M metagenome (GOLD analysis project Ga0209511, IMG submission 184141) | Glacier valley bacterial and archeal communities from Borup Fiord, Nunavut, Canada, to study Microbial Dark Matter (Phase II) - ​SSSS... | ecosystem: Environmental > Aquatic > Freshwater > Ice >... | reverse complement strand
CTAAGAGGTTTGGCCGAGGCTGCGAATCCGATCGGCCAGCATTTCAATGGCAACCAGATTGTGACCGCCTTCCGGGATAATCACGTCTGCATAGCGTTTACTCGGCTCGACAAATTCAAGGTGCATGGGGCGTACCGTGGCAAGGTATTGAGCGATCACCGACTCGACGGTGCGGCCACGCTCGACCATATCGCGCGTCAGGCGGCGAATAAAGCGAATATCGGCGTCGGTGTCCACGAAAATCCGCACATCGAACAGTTCGCGTAGTTCCGGCTCGGCAAAGATCAGGATGCCTTCAACTAAAATGATCGGCTGTGGGCTGACCCGTTCGGTGCGGGTGCTGCGCCGATGATGCGCAAATTCATAGATCGGGAGTTCTGCGGTTTCGCCGCGCTGTAACTGCTGAATATGTTTGATCATGAGCGGCGTATCGAGTGAGTTGGGGTGGTCGAAGTTGACGAAGCCGCTTTGTTCACGGGGCAGTTGATCGTAATCCCAATAATACGAATCGTGCGGAATATAGGCGATTCGATGTGCGCCAACACGATCCAGCAGCGCCGTTGAGACAGTCGTTTTGCCTGACCCAGTGCCACCTGCCATGCCGATAGTCACCGGACGCACTGCTGCCGGACGAGCTGTCAAGGGTAGCGCCACACCATTACTCCTGATTAATTCTACTGAAGCCGCACAATCTGAACATCTGACCTGCATAACAACAAAAACCCGCAGCGGATATGTCTGCGGGTTAGGCTGCCTGAGCCACCTTTGGGACTTGAACCCAAAACCTCTCGCTTACGAAGCGAATGCTCTGCCATTGAGCTAAGGTGGCACATTACTATGCGCGCAATGTTACCATAGCTGCACAACGCAAGCAAGGGTCAGGTCGAAGCAGCGCTTTGTACGCGCCCACCGATCCACACCGACTCAATATCAGCGGCACGCAAATCGATTAGCGCGCGGTATGGATCAAGTGCAATGGTTGGCGTTAGCAGTGTTATCCAAAAATCCGGCAAGCTCCCCGGTCGCAAACTGCCTGCGCGTGGCATTCCGATCAATTTCGCCGCGTCAGTGGTCACGGCGCGAAAAAGCTGTGGCGGCGTCAGCTGTCCGGTGGCATGGGCGGCGCGCAGTTCATCCAACAGATCGCCGTCAGCAGTCAGGCGGCTGTCACTGCCGATCGCTAACAAATGCGCCGCTGCCAATTCGCCTACCTGCGCGGTTTGGCCGAGCAGATAAAAATTCGTGGACGGACACCATACGAGTCCCGCGCCTACCGTGATCATGCGCTGCCGATCGGACGCGCTGAGGCCAACGCCGTGAATCAGCAGCGTGTGATCGGAAAGTAAGCCCAGTTGGTCAAGCCGATCGAGTTCTTCGGCAGCGGCGCTATCTGTGCCTTCCGCAAGATGCATCATCCACGGAGCACCGGGCGGCGTTTGATGAAAGGTGGATCGCAGATCACGCCGCTCAAAGGTAAACGAGTGCGCCCACCCGTAACGCTGAATGATGCGCACCGGAAAGTCTGCACGGCGCAATAAGCGATCGCGTAATGGCCGATGCAGTGGGTTATGATGCGCCACCGTCGTGACCCCGCTCTGAGAATTTTTCATACCGCCGATGTAACATTGCTCTCGCAGCGAAATCGTACGCAGCGTGCGGAAGGGTTCACTGTCCAGGCGCGTCAGGAACTCTGCGCCCCACTGCGCCGCGTTGGTGTACATCTCACGAAACTTGCTGCGCGGATAGTGATTCATCTCAAGATGATCGTGCGCGTTGACCAATCCGGGATACACGGCGTAACCCGCCCGATCAATTACGCGGTCGCCACGGCGCGGCAGATCATCGATCGACACGATTTGGCGCGAGTCAAAGCGCAGCGTGGTCACGCGCGATGATCCGGCGTTGCTATCCGGTGGCAAGACGATTAATGCATTGAGCAGGGCGGTAATCATTCGCCTTCATTCGATATAAACACAGTGCCCGAAACATAGTATTTATGTATTGACGATGCAAACCAGGCCACAAACTGAAACTTTATCAACCCGCCTTCTCTAGATTTACTGTAGCACGCACCTTCTTCATAAAAAATGCTTTCGTGAAAGGCATTGTTTACGTCACTTGCGCATCCATATATATCGCTTGACACACATTTTATCGATAAATTTCCGTCAGCTTGAAGCGTAATGGTATAACGCTCAATGGATTTTACCGCTTTTAATGTATGGTCAATATCAAAAACCATTCCGTCTAAATTTTCAGCTTGTAGTTGAACGTGATCTCGCTGCAAAACAATGAGCAAATCATTGATGATCGTATTCATGTGAATAAATCTATTTCTTGTTGATAGCTTGTGCATTATAACCGGATCAATCGCTTGACAGCTTTTCAAATCGGTGTTAGTGTAATTGGCATGAGCACTTTTTACGCCGTAGCGATAAAAGCGACGAAGAAACCCTCCAATTTTGGAAGGTCGCTTCGTACTGCGTAAATCAGTCCAGCACGCACGCACACGCGCCCTTCCGATTGTTATATTCGGAAGGGCGTTTTTATTTGATGTGCTTAATAACGCTTAATAAATCACAAGGAAAGTGAACCATGACCACAGTTTCGACAGCCGTTTGCCCCGAATGTGAATCCGAAGTGACCCTGAACAAACCGATGCGCGGTGAAATCGTCTCGTGCCCATCCTGCGGCGCGGAGTTGGAAGTGACCAAGACTGAGCCGCTCACGTTGGAACTTGCGCCGATGACCGAAGAAGACTACGGGGAATGAACGTATCCATTTCGGCGCGCGTGGCGATCTTAGCCTCGCGCATTCGCGTTGAAGAAAAGCTGCTGATCGCGGCTTTTGAAGCGCGCGGCCTGACGCCAGACATTATCAATGACGATGATCTGGTGTTGGCGATCGGTGCGGAACCGCTGCCCTACGATGTAATTCTGGAGCGCTCGGTCAGCACCTCGCGCGGCTTGTATTCGCTGCGCCTACTTGAAGCGATGGGTAACACAGTGATCAACCGTTACGCCACCGCCAACATCTGCGCCGATAAGCTGCTCACGACGGCGGCACTGCAAGAAGCAAGCGTCCCGCAGCCGCACGTTGAAATTGCATTCACGGCGGACTCAGCACTGCGCGCAATGGAGGCGATGGGCTATCCGGTGGTGTTGAAGCCAGTCGTCGGATCGTGGGGGCGCTTGTTGGCACGGATCAACGATCGCGACGCGGCGGAAGCGGTGCTCGAACATAAAGAAGTGCTCGGCTCGTATCAGCACAGCATTTTCTACATTCAAGAGTACATCCACAAGCCGGGGCGTGATATTCGCGTGTTCGTAGTCGGTGACGAGTGCATCTGCGCGATTTATCGGCACTCCGGCCACTGGATCACCAATACGGCGCGCGGTGGTCAAGCTGAAAATTGTCCCATCACGCCAAAACTAAACGCTTTGTCGATCAATGCTGCGCGCGCGGTCGGTGGCGGCGTGCTGGCAATTGATGTGCTGGAGTCCGATCGGGGTTATCTGGTCAACGAGATCAATCACACGATGGAATTTCGCAACAGCATCGCGCCGACGGGGGTTGATATTCCGGCGCGCGTCGTTGATTACGCGCTGAAAATGGCGACGAGTCCTGATAAGTCATCACCCGCACAAGGCGCTATGGACGTTTCAGGGACACCGCGCGCATGACCGATACAACACTCAAAAGCGTGAGCATTGTTGGCGCGTCAGGCTATACGGGTGGCGAACTTCTGCGCTTGTTGATTGCGCATCCGTGCGTAACGATCAAGCAAGTCACATCGGAGTCGAACGCCGGGAAATATGTCTACAGCGTGCATCCGAATCTGCGTAAAGCAACTGCGCTGCAATTCGAGTCAGTGCGCACGCTTGAACCCGCCGACGCGCTCTTTCTGGCCTTGCCACATGGTGAAGCGCAAAAGCAGATCGCGCACTTTGCCGAACTTGCGCCCGTGATCATCGATCTATCGGCGGATTTTCGGCTGCATGATTTGAATGTTTATCAGCGCTACTATGGCGAACCCCACGGCGCGCCCGAATGGGTCGATCGCTTTGTGTACGGCTTACCGGAGATCAACCGCGAGCCGCTCCGCACTGCAAAGTTTGCCAGTGGCGTTGGCTGTAACGCGACTGCGGCAACATTAGCGCTGCTGCCTTTGGTGCGCGCTGGCTTGATCGAAACCGATCACCCCATCACGGTTGATCTGAAAGTCGGCTCATCCGAATCGGGCGCGACAGCTACGCCATCCAGCCACCACCCGGAGCGCAGCGGTGCTGTCCGCACTTTCGCCGCAACCGGCCACCGCCATCAGGCCGAAGTTGCGCAAAATCTTGGCTTATCCAACGTGTATCTGAGCATTACATCGGTTGAAATGGTGCGCGGCGTCATGGCAACGGCTCAAACGTTTGCGAAGTCCGGCGTCGATGAAAAGGCGATCTGGAAAGCGTATCGCGCCGCCTACGCTGCCGAGCCGTTCGTGCGGATCGTTCACGATAAAACGGGGCTGCATCATCACCCCGAACCGAAGTTTCTGGCGGGCACCAACTACGCCGATGTGGGTTGGGAGTTCGAGCCGGAAACGGGTCGGATCGTGGCGCTGTGCGCGATCGACAATTTGGGCAAGGGCGCGGCGGGCAGCGCGTTGCAGTGCCTCAATCTGATGATGGGTTGGGACGAGTCGGCGGCGCTGAGCTTTACGGGGCTGCACCCGATTTAATGAGTTTGTTGGATAGCGAGGTCAGATGGTCGTACAAGAACGTTTGCTGACGGTTGAAGAATTTGAGACGCAATATCTTAACAAGCGCTACGAACTGGTAAGAGGAGTTCCGATCGCGATGACGCCAACAGGGATGTTACATCAGATTGTATCCGCAACTTTTGTGGCGAAACTCTGGATTCACGTCAGCGCGAACCAGTTAGGCTATGTGGGATCATCCGAAGGCGGCTATGTGCTGAGTCGCGATCCTGACATTGTGCGCGGTGCGGATGCCTCGTTCATCGCTTTTGAGCGCGTCCCGAAAAGCGGCTTACAGGATGGCTTTTTCCCGGTTCCGCCTGATCTCGCCGTGGAAGTGGTGTCACCGAACGATCGCGCCAGTGAAATCATGGATAAAGTCGAAGAATATTTGCAAGCGGGCGTGCGACTCGTTCTGGTAATCTATCCGAAACAGCGCAAAGTGATGATCTATAGGCTGAATGGCACGGCACAAATTTTGACGGGCGACGATGTGATCAGCGGCGAGGATGTTGTGCCGGGTTTCTTATTGCCGTTGAGCGAATTATGGCCGAGCGAGCCGTTATCGGATCAAACACAATCCGCGTCACAGCCAACAGAGGAAATGTAAGCATGATCGTTGTCAAAGCGGGTGGCGGCGCGGGCGTCGATCTCGATGCGATTTGTGAGGATGTGGCCGGGCTGATTCGCGATCAGCAGCAGTCGATCGTGCTGGTACATGGCACTTCGGCGGCAGCGGATTTGCTGGCGGCGCGGCTGAACGTCCCGGCGCGCACGCTTCAATCGCCGTCGGGGTATGTCAGCCGCTACACGGATCCCGAAACGCTCGACGTGTACACGATGGCCGCAGTTGGGCAAGTCAATATCGGGATTGTGGCGCGCTTGCAGGCGCGCGGCGTTAATGCAATCGGCTTGAACGGGTTGGACGGCAAATTGTTGTTTGCTCATCGCAAAGATGCAGTGCGCGCGATCGATCCCGATACGGGTAAACAGCGCGTCATTCGCGACGATTATACGGGGCGCGTCGAGTCGGTCAACGCCGATTTGCTGCGCTTGTTGATCGGCGCGGGCTACGCACCTGTGATTGCGCCATTAGCGATCGGCGCGGAGTGCGAGCGGCTCAACGTGGATGGCGATCGAGCGGCGGCGCAGGTGGCGGGCGCGCTTCAGGCGGATACGCTGGTGATCCTGACCAATGTTCTAGGCTTGCTGGCGAACTTCCCCGACGAGTCGAGCCTCATTCGGCATATCGCGTCGGATGCGATTGAAGCTGCGATCGCAATGGCAGGCGGGCGCATGAAGAAGAAAGTGCTGGCGGCGCAAGAAGCGATCGGCATGGGCGTAGCGCGAGTGATCCTGGCCGACTCGCGGCGCGCCAACCCGATCCGATCGGCGTTGGACGGTTTGGGTACGGTGATCAAGTAAAATCAAGGGATGAACACTGAGAGAGAAATATGTCGATCAAATCTCAAAAAGACCTATTAGCGCTGTTAAAAATTGGGCGGATTGTTGGATTGACACTGCGCTACATGCAAAAACATTTGCGCCCTGGCATGACAACTGAAGAACTGGACGCTTTAGAGCCTGTTATGCACTTTCAAGTATCAGCTCAGGATAGGTCAAAATAGCGTTTGACTGAATGAATATTGATGAATATTGCTAGAGGAATGGCTTTTAGTGCGCTATGTTTTGCCAAAATCAATCCGTCATGAGCCGTTCTGAACCAGGAAATCCAAAGTGCATAACAGGCTCTAGGCGCAGAATTTCTCAAGCGTCATGGCGCACGTTCAGCACCACAGTTAACCTATCAATTTCCGGGCGTGACGTGCATCAGCATTAATGACGAGGCGGCCCTCGGCATTCCCGGCAAACGAGTTGTGCAGCCCGGCGATCTGGTCAACATCGATGTATCCGCCGAACTGGACGGCTATTTTGCCGATACTGGCGCATCGATTCCGGTGCCGCCCGTTGCACCGCTTACGCAGCGTCTGTGTGATTGCACACACGCCGCGCTTGATCGAGCCATCGCGTCAGCCCATGCCGGACAGCCACTGTATGTGATCGGCAAAGCTGTCGAGAAAGAAGCCAAACGCGGCAACTTTCACATCGTGCGTGATTTGGGTGGTCACGGCGTAGGACGTTCGTTACACGAGTCGCCGCGCAGCGTCCCGAACTATTACGAGCCGCGCTTGAATGCGGTGCTCACGGAAGGCATGGTGCTGACGATCGAGCCATTTTTGTCCACCCGCGCGACGCACACCATTCAAGGTAAAGATGGCTGGACATTGCGAACGCCAAATAGTCTTGTCGCACAGTATGAACATACGATCGTGATCACGCGCGAAAAACCAGTATTGGTCACTGCTGTCTAAAGTGGGCATAAGGCGAAGCAGGTGAAGTTACAAATGTTAGTCGAGCAATTGCCTTCAACCAATGATAAGCTCGTTGTTGCCATTCAAATCGGCAATGTTACTCCGGATTTAATTTTTGCCTGTTGGGTAATGCCGCAACTGCTGGCGCATTGGTGGTCACCAAAAGCAGTGGTTGATCCGCGACTCGGTGGCCGATACAGCCTGACATGGCCGACGCTGAAACAAACTTTGCAAGGTGTGTATAGCGTGTATGATCCACCGCATACGCTGGCATTTACCTGGAAATGGGATCACGAGCCGGAACGCGCCGATCCTTTGCGCGTTCATATCACGCTTGAAACGATCGATACGGACGTAAGGCTCACGCTGGTACATGGCACCTATTCCGCCTCAGCAGAGGATCAAGACCTGCGCATTGATCACCATCTGACAGGCTGGCAACATTTTTTGCCGCGACTTGACGCATTTTGTCAGGGGCTTCATCGAAACGGAGCCAACCTTCGTGAATAACTCATTTAGAAAGAAAGCAGCGTTTTAACTGTTATGAACACTCAGCAAATTATCGACACCGAAAGCGCACACACCAGCGGCGTTTATCCGAAACGCCCGCTCGCTATTGTGCGCGGTGAAGGCGCTCACCTGTGGGACGCCGACGGACGCATGTATATCGACTGTGTAGGCGGCCAAGGCGCGGCAAATCTCGGACACGCGCATCCGGCGGTGGTGGCAGCTATCCGCGAACAAGCCGGGCTGCTGATGAGCTGTCCCGAAATTTTCTACAACGATAAGCGCGCCGAACTGCTCCAGAAGCTGACGAGTCTCGCGCCCGCTGGCTTGACGCGCGCTTTCCTATGCAACAGCGGCGCGGAAGCGAACGAAGCAGCGCTCAAGTTTGCGCGGCTGGCAACCGGACGTACCGGCATCGTGGCAACCATGCGCGGCTTTCATGGGCGAACGATGGGCGCGCTGTCGGCTACCTGGGAAAAAACCTATCGCGAGCCGTTCGCGCCATTGATCCCGGACTTTCATCATGTCACTTACAATGATCTGGCGGCGGCGGACGCGGCGATCACTGATAAGACGGCGGGCTTTCTGGTTGAAGTGGTGCAAGGTGAAGGTGGCGTGCGCCCCGGTACGGTGGAATACTTGCTCGGTGTGCAGGCATTGTGTCGCGAACGTGGCGCAATGTTCATCGTGGACGAGGTGCAAACGGGTTACGGGCGGACGGGCAAATTGTTCGCGTCCGAACATTACGGGCTTGAGCCGGATTTGATGCCGACGGCGAAATCATTGGCGGGTGGCTTACCCTTTGGCGCGTGCCTGATCGGATCGCGAGTCGGGGTGCTTGCGCAAAGTACGCACGGTACGACGTTTGGCGGCAATCCGCTGTGCTGTGCGGCGGCGATCGCGGCATTGGATGCATTAGAGAATGAGCACCTGATCGAACGCTCGGCGGCACTTGGCACGTGGTTGATCGACTGCTTGCGGAAAACGCTGCCCGATACGCAGGTGCGCGAAGTGCGCGGCCTCGGCCTGATGATCGGGATCGAACTGCGCAGCAAAGTCGCGCCGGTGCTGCGTGCTTTGCAAGAGCGCGGCATATTGGCACTTCCGGCGGGCGCGACGGTATTACGCTTGCTGCCGCCGTTGGTGATCGATCAAAGCGACCTGGAAAGCGTGATTGAAGCGATTGAAGCGGTGCTCGCCGCGCAACCGGAATTAGCGTAGTAGTCCACAACAGGATTGCCCCGGCCTAAAGACCGGAGCATCAGGCTAGAAATCTAGTGTGGCGGACTACTAACAGCAGTGCTCACAGAAACGATAGAATACAGAGGAAGCAATTCATGTCCTTAACTGATTATGCCATTATCGAGTCCACCTTACGCGAAGGCGAACAGTTCTCCGGCGCGCATTTCAGCACCGCTCAAAAGATCGAGATCGCTCATGCGCTTGACGAGTTCGGTGTCGAGTTTCTGGAATTATCGTCACCGTGCGCGTCCGAACAGAGTAACGCCGATGTACGCGCGATCGTCAAAGAGCGGCTGTATGCGCGCACACTGACCCACATTCGCTGCACGCGCGAAGATGCACAAATCGCGCTGGATACAGGCGTACACGGCCTGGACGTGGTGATCGGTACTTCACCCGCGCTGCGCAAACACAGTCACGGAAAATCGATCAACGAGATCATTGATATGGCCGCCGAAGTGCTGACCTACATTCGCGAGCAAGCGCCCGGCGTTGTGCTGCGCTTCAGCACCGAAGATTCATTTCGCAGCGCTGAAGCCGATCTGCTGCGCGTGTACTTGTCGGTCGCGGAATTGGGCGTGGTCAATCGGTTGGGCGTGGCGGATACGGTAGGCATCGCCACACCGTCGCAAGTGACGCAGTTGGTCGCACAACTGCGCCGCCTGACGCATCTTGACGTGGAATTTCACGGCCATAACGACTCCGGCTGTGCGATCGCCAACGCCTACGCGGCACTTGAAGCGGGCGCTACCCATGTCGATACCACAGTGCTCGGCATTGGCGAACGCAACGGGATCACCCCGCTCGGCGGCTTGATCGCTCGGCTGTACATGCTCGATCGCGAAACGATTTGTCGTAAATATCGGCTCGATCGGCTGTACGCGCTCGATCATTTGATCGCGGGCATGGTCGGCGTGACCGTGCCGTTCAACAATTACATTACGGGTTCGGCAGCCTTCACGCACAAGGCGGGCATTCACGCCAAAGCAGTCTTGGCCGCGCCTGAAACCTACGAGAGTATCAATCCAGCAGATTTTGGTCTGACGCGCAATGTGGAAATCGGCCACCGCCTGACGGGTTGGAACGCCGTTCGCAGCCGTGCGCAAGCGTTAGGGCTGACGCTCAGCGACAGCGAGATCAAGCTGGCAACTCAGCATATCAAGACGCTGGCCGATCAAGGGCCATTGGAACCGCATGTCGTGGATACTTTGCTGCGCACCTGGCCGATTGTGGCAACGGAAGCGGTCAATTAGGCGTAAAGTTGTTGCCCCCTAACCCCTGCCTTTTCTCCGATTACAGGGCAAGGGAGTCGGAAGCTCTCACCCTGAATTCTTCTCCTTTGGAGAGGAACCGGAGTGAGGGCGTGTTTACCCTTCTAATGGCAGTGGCGCAACTCGCCTCCGCAGCAGCGCGGGCAGCTCCAGAAATTCAGGGGTGCGCAGCGCGATCGCCACGGCAAAGAAAACGATCACGCCGATCCTGATCTGGTCGGGCATGTGATATAGGTCAGCGTCGAAACCGTGCGGACCGTGGCGGCGCTGCGCGCAGCGTACAGCAGTGCGTCAGTGATCGAGCCGAGTGTGAGCGTACCGCAATAAAACAACCACTTTTCATAATGATAGATTTGTTGGCCGAAGATAAGCAGTCACGCCATAAACGACACGGTGCAATTCCCTTACAAGGAAGGCAATACTTGATAAAAGCAGTCGGCAATGTACCGATGGGTTAGCGCTATGTGCGAGCTGCTGGTGCAGGCGTCGTTATTCGTTCAGGTTTTCCAGCGCAGGTTCATGCTCGAATTCATTGTCGATTTGATGCAATTTGCCTTACAGCTTCCCGGCGTGCAGCCGTTTTGCCGCGTCAAGCGCTTCCTCGATCACGACGTAGCCAAAGCACTCGAAGATAAACGAGTCCATTTCGGTCATTACGCCTGGTTTAACGATTGGAAGTGTAATGAGTTCCATACGAATAATCCTTTTGAGCCTTTGATGGAAAAAACTTAAACACACTCGACAAAATCCCGCTATGATCAGCGCACAGTAAAGTATCGGCACTGGAGCATTAAGTTTATGACGGAGCACTTTGGTCACCTCATCGGCGGGCACGAGATCGGCAGCACACCCGTATTCCTGTCGCGCAATTCCAGCGATCTGGCAGATGTCATTGGCAGCTTTCCCGAAGCCACGCGCGAGCAAGTGCAGCACGCCTGTGACACGGCGCGGCGCGCTTTCGTGGATTGGCGCAAGACGCCCGCCCCCATACGCGGCCAGATCATCGGGCGCATCGGCACAGCGATCGCGCGCGAAAAGGATTCATTGAGCTATCTGGTGAGTCGCGAGATGGGAAAAACGCTCAAGGAAGCCGGTGGCGATGTGCAGGAAGCGATCGATACCTGTCAGTTTTTTCAATCCGAAGGGCGGCGGCTGTATGGTCAAACCGTTCCGTCGGAAATGCCGAACAAGGAATTGATGACCTACCGCCGACCGCTCGGTGTGGTGGGCATTATCACGGCGGGCAACTTCCCGATCGCTGTGCCAAGTTGGAAGATCATCCCGGCGCTGCTGACAGGTAACACCATCGTTTGGAAGCCTTCCGAAGATTGTCCGGCGGCCTCTTATGCGCTCGCCAAACTGATCGAAGAAGCGGGGTTACCAGCGGGCGTGCTGAACGTCGTGTTCGGCGGCGGCGCGAATGCAGCAGGTCAATACCTGGTGGATATGATGGACGAGCGGCGGCTGGATAAAATCGCCTTCACGGGCAGCACCGCCGTAGGCCGTCGCATTGGCGAAATCGCCGGACGCAATCTGATTCACCCGACGTTGGAACTTGGCGGCAAAAATCCGCTGGTGGTCATGCGCGATGCTGATCTCGATAATGCGGTGAGCGGCGCGTTGTGGGCAGCTTTCGGCACAGGCGGCCAACGCTGTACCAGCGCGGGCAACATCATCCTTGACGCGCCAATTTATGATGCGTTCAAAGCGAGCTTTCTTGACGCCGTGCAAAAAATGCGCATTGGCGATCCGCTCAAATATCCCGATGTGCTGTATGGGCCGTTCATCAATGAGCGTTTTTATGATGGTTGGGCGCATCATTACAAGTGGGGACAGGCGGACGGGGCGGCGCTGCTGTATGGTCAGGGGCGCATCACGCCGGAGTGCAAGCCAGATGGTTTTCAGGGCGATCCGAATGCCAGCTTTTACGGTTGGCCGACCGTGTGGGAAAACGTGACGCCAGCAATGCAGCTTTTCCAGCGCGAAATCTTTGGGCCGACGATTAATCTGGTGCGCGTAGAAGGCATCGATGAAGCGATCACGACTGCAAACAGCGTTGATTACGGGCTGAGTTCAGCGATCTACACGAATAATCGCGAATGGGCGTATCAGTTCAAGGATAATATTCAGGCGGGCATGACCAGCATCAACAACTCGACTACCGGCGCAGAGGCGCATATGCCGTTCGGCGGCGTGAAAGGCTCTGGCAACGGCACGCGCGAGAGCGGCATCTGGGTGATCGAAAGCTATACCTATTGGCACGCGGTCAACGATGATGTGAGTGGCAAGCTGCAACTGGCGCAGATGGACACGGGCTATATCGCAGCAAAGGCGGAATTTCACGTTGCGGGATTGTTGAGTTAGCAATCCGCCACGCTGAATTTTACAGGTTGCCCCAGCCTGAAGACCGGGACTCATACAGAAGAAAAACAAAAGGCAAAAGCGCATTTCTTCTGTATGAGCGCTGTGGTTTTAGCCCAGCGCATTGCGCGAGAGGGTTGCGGACACGGCAATCCGTGTCCCTACAGGCAATCCCGGCGCGCGGTAGGGACGTGGCCTGCCACGTCCGCCGTCTTACGGTATCCTGAATATCTAGCGTGATGGACTACTACCGCAAGGTTTGTTTATTTTGACAGTGCGTATGTTTGACAGGGGCACAGCGCACTCTATAATCAGGCGCAACTGATGAGATCATTCATCCTCACGAGTACAGGCTTTTACCAGCAGATTAATCTGCCGGATTTAGCACGCTGCGTTTGTAACATTTTGGAGATAAGTCATGAAGCTAGTCAAGTTATTCACTTTCGTTGTAGTGCTCACCTTGTTGGTGCAGGCGCATGGCGTCACGCCCACGCGCGCACAGGGCACTGTGATCAAAATCGCGTCACACAGCCCGCTGTCCGGTGGACAGTCGCAGCCAGGCATCGCCATCAAGAACGGCGTCGATCTGGCGATCCAACAGCTCAGCAAACCGCTCAACGATTTGGGCTTCACCGTTGAACTCGCGCCCTACGACGATCAGGCAGACCCCAAAGTTGGCCCCGTCAACGCGCAAAAGATCGTCAGCGACAAGTCGATCGTTGCCGTGGTCGGACACTACAACTCCGGCGTCGCGCGCCCGTCGTCCGTGATCTACAACGACAACAATCTAGTCATGGTGTCACCCGCCAATACCGCCGTTGACATCACCGATCGCGGCTTGCCGACGGTCAACCGCGTTTGTGGCCGTGACGATGCGCAGGGCGCAGCCGGTGCGGATTATGCGGTCAACACGCTCAAGGTAAAGTCGGTCTATGTGATCAACGATAAAAGCGTGTACGGCGTGGGCGTTGCCAAGTATTTCGTACAGGCGATCACCGCTGCTGGAATTCAGGTGTTGGGGAACGAAGGCACTGAAGAAAAGAGCAACTTCGACGCTGTGCTTACCCCGATCCTCAGCTTGAAGCCCGATCTGGTGTATTTCTCAGGCATTTATGATCAGGCCGCCGTATTCTTCAAACAAGCGCACGCTAAAGGTGTGACCGCTCAGTTCATGGGTCCGGATGGACTGGACGCCCCGGACACCGCCGATATTGGTGGTGACGCCGTAGTGGGTTTGATATACACCACCACTGCCGCCCCTGCCGCGCTTTCACCGGACTCCAAGCAGTTTCGCGCTGACTACAAGGCCAAGTTTGGGCAGGACGTTTCAGCTTACGGGCCGGAAGCGTATGTATCGACCGCCATTGTGTTGAAGGCGATTGAACAGGTGATCAAGACGAACGGTGGCAAGTTCCCCGATCGTAAAGCCGTGGCGGATGCAGTACGCGCCACCAAAGACTTCAAAAGCATCCTGGGCACCATCAGCTTTGACGCACACGGCGATCCACAAGTCGCCACGTACTATGTGCTGAAAGTCAAATCTGCGGACAAGACGCTGTGGGGCAACAATGAACCCGTTGCAGCGAGCAAGGTCAATTCGCCACTGACGCCTAAGACGGCAGCCACCATGGCGGCAACCATGTCAATGACCATGAGCGCGACCATGGCCGCTACCAAATAGCTTGTTGGATCGCTCAGAATAGCACTCAGTCAGCGGGAGATACACATTTCCCGCTGACACCTTTGACCCGCCAGGAGTTCCGCAAAAACTTTATGACTTTCCCCATGCGTGCTGCCAATTGGACGTGGGCGTATATCGTCAGACCCTTCTCGCAAATCATGCTGTTTGTGCTCGGCTCGGCAGCAGTCATGTCGCTTATTGCGCTCGTCGTCACTTTTTTGTTTCGCACGCCCGCCTCACGCGGCGCAACCCTGAATATTGATTTATTCGATCAACTGCTCAAACAGCTTCCCGATACGTTGGTGGATGGCATCACGATCGGCTTTTTATACGCGGTCATCGCGCTCGGTTACACGATGGTGTACGGCGTGCTCAAATTTATTAACTTCGCGCACAGTGAAATCTTCATGGTGGGCGGCGTGGTAGGCTTCGAGATCATGGTACGGCTGCGCGATGGTGGGCTGCTCAGCACCTTTTCGCCCATCCTGTTGATCCTGCTGATGATCATTGGCGCGATGATCGTTTCCGGCGTGCTGGCTGTTGTCATCGAGCGTTTCGCCTATCGACCCCTACGCAATGCGCCGCGCCTGGTGCCGCTCATTTCAGCGATCGGCGTTTCCTTGTTGTTGCAAGATTCCGTGCGTGCGCTGGAAGGCTTAGGGCGCAACCAATTCAATCTGGCCTATCCTACGGACAGCGTGCCCTTCCTGACCAAACGGCTGCCCGTCGGCCCAAACCTGACGATCGGCGTGACGACGATCATCATCGTTATTGCGGCGATCGTGATGGTGCTCGGCTTGAATTATTTTGTGAACGCTACCAAAATCGGCAAAGGCATTCGCGCCGTCTCACAGGATCAGGTGACCGCCAGCCTGATGGGCATCGACGTGAATCAGATGATCGCCATCACGTTTTTGGTGGGCGGTGCGTTAGGTGGCGCGGCAGGCGTTTTGTTCGGCCTGAAAGCAGGCAACATCTCGCCATTTTCGGGCTTCATTCCCGGTCTTAAAGCGTTCACGGCGGCGGTATTGGGCGGCATTGGCAATATCACAGGGGCGCTGCTTGGTGGCATTCTGTTGGGACTGATGGAAGCGTTTTTTTCATCGCTGCTGCCGTTTTTTCCATCGCTCGGCACCAGCTATACCGACATTTTTGCGTTTGCGATCCTGATCTTGATTCTGATCTTTCGACCGACCGGGCTGCTCGGCCAGCACGTTGACGAGAAAGTATAATCCGTTATGAGCGTGCTCAGCGTCCCACCCCTGCCAACCAACGCGCGGCGCAGCGGAGCAATCCCCGCCCTGCTCGCTGTGATCGTCTTTATCGCGGCAATGTTCGCCGTCCTGATCACGATGGACAACGGCTTGACTTTTGCACCGCTGTGGACATCGCTTGCATTTCCGGCGCTGGCAATTTCGCCGTTTCTGGTGCTGCGCTTGCAAGTAAGCGGCAAAGTTAAAGCGTTTTTGGTGCTGATCATCTTGCTGGTATTAATGCCCGTGCTCGGCATTCGCGATAACTTTTACTTCACGCTGGCAACGCAGATCGGCATTTTCGCGGCCATGGCGTTGGGGTTGAACATCGTGGTGGGCTTTGCAGGCTTGCTTGACCTGGGCTACGTCGCCTTTTTTGCGGTCGGCGCTTATCTGTGGGGCATTTTCACGTCGCAGACCGATAACTTCATCAAAGTAGCCGGATTGACCGCGCCTGCCTGGATGTTCTATCTGTTTCTGTTCGGGGCGGTTGGCGTGGCAGCGTTAGCGGGTATCTTGCTCGGCTTACCCGTTTTGCGGCTGCGCGGTGATTATCTGGCGATCGTCACGCTCGGCTTTGGCGAGATGGTACGCATCCTGTTCAAGAATCTGGATCATCCGATCAATATCACGAACGGCACGTCAGGCTTAGATGGACTCGCCTCCCCGCCGATTCCGCAGTTCGTGTTTGACGCGACCGATCAGGCGGTCAAAGCCTTTCATCTGGATGTCACCAACAGTCAGGTATTGACCTATCAGATTTTCTTTTATTTGTTAGTGTTGGCATTGTGCGGCCTCGCGATCGGCGTGGCGGGGCGACTCGACAACTCACCGATCGGGCGCGCCTGGACTGCCATCCGCGAGGACGAGACGGCGGCGCTGGCAATGGGCATTCCACTGGTGCGGATGAAGCTGCTTGCGTTCGCGGTAGGTGCATCGTTTGCAGGCGCAATGGGCGTGGTGTTCGCCGCCAAATTCAAATCACTCACGCCGGATGCTTTCGATTTCAATCAGTCGATCTTCATCCTGGCAATCGTGATCGTCGGTGGCATGGGCAGCATTCGCGGCGTACTGTTGGGCGCGATCGTCGTTTCGCTGCTGAACCTGCAAATCCTGCAAAGTCTGTCGAGCGTGATCAACAATCTGAAAAATCAGAACGTGGTGATTCCGGTGATTAACTTTGCCTTCAAGGATTGGCCGAATCAATTAGCCGTCGAAAATTATCAGCGCTTTGTGTTCGGCTTACTGCTGATCGTGATCGTGCTGTTCCGGCCTGCTGGCATTCTGCCCGCTAACCGGCGTAAGCTGGAACTTGCCGAGCGCATGGGCAAAGAAGTACCGCCGCTGCCGCCTGATCTGGCTGATGTGCCGCCCGATCCGAGTTTGAGTCAAAGCGGAGACGGCCATGCTGCTTGAAGTCAAAGGTGTGATCAAGAAGTTTGGCGGGTTGACCGCCGTTCAGAATGTCGAGTATATGCAGGAAGCGCGCACGATCTGTACGATTATCGGACCGAACGGCGCAGGCAAAACTACTTTCTTCAACATTCTGACGGGTCTTTACAAACCAGACGGCGGCACCATCTTGTTCGGTGGTAAGAACGTGGTCGGCTTGCGTCCTGATCAGATCAACGCGGCGGGCATTTCGCGTACCTTTCAGAATATCCGGCTGTTCAGCAGCATGACGGTGCTCGAAAATATCATGGTCGGGATGCACTCCCGTTTGCGTATCAACCTGGTGGATACCATTTTGCGAACGCCGCGCTTTAATCAACAAGAGGTTACAGTACGGCGCAAGGTGGGCGAAGTGCTGGATTTTGTGGCGCTGAGTGATAAAGCTAACGAAATCTCGCGCAACCTGCCCTATGGCGATCAACGCCGTTTGGAGATCGGCAGAGCACTTGCCAGCGATCCGAAATTGATCTTGCTGGATGAACCCACCGCTGGCATGAATCCGCAAGAGAGCGTTGAAGCAATGGCGTTGTTTCGGCGCGTGCGAGATGAACTCGGCATTACTGTTTTGCTGATCGAACATGACATGCGCGTCGTGATGGGCATCTCCGATCGGATTACCGTCCTGGATTACGGACAAAAGATCGCGGAAGGATCGCCTGACGAAGTGCGCCGCCAACCGCGCGTGATCGAAGCCTATCTAGGCCGGGGCAGCAAAACCGACGCCCTCTAAATAATCCATCATAATTCAATAGACACACGCACCTAACAGGCACAATATGGCGCTTCTGGAACTCGCAAACGTCCACACTTATTACGGACATATCCACGCCCTCAAAGGCATTTCGCTGGAAGTCAATCAGGGCGAAATTGTCACGCTGATCGGTTCGAACGGCGCGGGCAAAAGTACCACGCTGCGCACCATCAGCGGGTTGGCACGCGCTCGTGCGGGATCGGTCACGTTCGCGGGCAAGCCGATTCAGGCGTTGAAACCGCACGAGATCACCCGCTTAGGACTCGGCCATGTGCCGGAAGGTCGCCGTATTTTTCCACTGCTGACCGTGCGCGAAAATCTTGAGGTAGGCGCTTACACAGTGACGCAGCGCGATGTTGAACGGCGTATCGAGGCGGCGCTCGTGCTTTTTCCGCGCCTTCGCGAGCGGCTGGCGCAAATGGGCGGCACTCTGTCGGGCGGTGAACAGCAGATGCTGGCAATGGCGCGCGGATTGATCCTGGAGCCGCGCATCCTGTTGTTGGATGAACCATCAATGGGGCTTGCACCCGTGCTGGTGGACGCCATTTTCGACATTATTCAGGAGCTGCACAGCAAAGGGACGACGATCCTTCTGGTTGAGCAGAACGCGCGGCTGGCTTTGCAAGTGGCGGATCGCGGGTATATTTTGCAGACGGGCGCGATCGTTTTGCAGGACAGCGCCGAACGGTTACGCGCGAGTGATATGGTTCGCAAAGCCTATCTGGGTGAATCCTGAACTGCTTTTTGGGCTACTGAAATTATGAGGCACTTCTGTTGATTTCTCCAACCCTGCGCGGCGCGTTTTACGGATTGTCAGCGGGCGCGATCTGGGGCGGTATGTACGTGGTCAGCGAACAGGTGCTGCGCGTCATTCCGCCTTTTACGCTGCTTTCTTTGCGGCTGACCATCGGCGCGGCGATCCTGGGCGCGATCCTGGCAGCACGCGGCCAACTGCGTATTGAGCGACGTGACGCAATTAAACTGTTGGGGATCGGTATTGTTGGTTCCGGCTTCAGCTTGGGAGCACAGTTCGTAGGGACGCATCTTGCTTCCGCGATCAACGGTGCGGTGGTGACCAGCGCATCACCGGCCTTTACGCTGCTGTTCGCATGGCTGATTTTGCGCGAACCGTTATCGCTCACAAAGATCGGCGCGGTGGCGTTAGCGACGGTGGGCGTGTTGGCGGTGCTTGACCTGTCAAAGTTCAACACGAACTCAGCAGCGTTTGCAGGTAATGTGGCGCTGATTTTCGCGGCACTCACCTGGGGCTTGTACTCCGCGCTGGTACGGCTGGTATCGAAAAGCTACCCAACGCTGACGATCAGCTTTTATGCGCTGGCAGGCGGACTGATCATCGCGATTCCCGCGTCGGCAGTCGAGCTGGCGAGTCAACCGCTCAACCCGATCACTACAAGCACGCTGCTCGTCAATACAATACTCGGCGTGCTCTATCTGGGCGTTGTATCCTCGGCGCTTTCGCTGCTGTTGTGGAATCGAGCGTTTACGCTGGTGGAGGCAAGCGTCGCGTCGTTATTTTTCTTTGCGCAGCCGCTCGTTGGCGTGATTTTGGCGGTGCTCATTTTGAACGAGCCATTGACCTTGAGTCTGATCATCGGTGGGCTGCTGATCGTGTCGGGATTGATCTTATCGATCGCGCGCAGCCGTACCGTCTGACTCCCGACTCCCTGCCCTGTAATCGGGGAAAGGGCAGGGGTTAGGGGTCAATTCGCCATTTTTTCTTTTGCAGAAGTCTTGCTATAGTTAACGGCTTGAATAAGCGTGTGTAATGCCACATGGCAAACGCTGTGTTTGCCAAATAAGGATACAGAATATGCCAGCGCCTTTTTTGCTCGGTGTGAATTATTGGCCGCGTCGTAAAGCGATGGATTGGTGGTCGAACTTCGATGCTGCCGAAGTCGCTGATGAGTTTGCACTCATTCGATCGCTCGGCCTGAGCGTGGTGCGGATTTTCTTGCTGTGGGATGATTTTCAGCCTGACCCTGGCAGCGTTTCAAAGTCTGCTTTGCAACATCTTGAAACGGTATGCGATATTGCCGAACAGCATCAACTTAAATTGGATGTCACTTTTTTCACCGGGCATATGAGCGGACCGAACTGGTCACCGCGCTGGCTGCTGGATAAAAAGGGTGTGCTCACCTGGCGACAGCTGATCAGCGGTGGGCAGATCGTCGAGTCGGCGTACCGCAACCCGTTCACTGATGCGGTGGCGCTGGACGCTGAAAAGCTGCTGCTGCGTACCGTGGTTGGGGCGCTCAAAGATCATCCAGCGATCTGGTTATGGAATTTGGGCAATGAACCTGATTTGTTCGCACAGCCGCCCGACGCCGCCACGGGTCAAGCCTGGGTACGCGATATGATCGCCGTGATTCACGAATTGGATACCACGCATCCGGTCACCTGCGGATTGCACTTTGCCAGCCTCGTAGCCAATAACGGCTTGCGCGTCGATCAGGTGTTCAGCGAAACGGATATCGCCGTCATGCACGCTTACCCGATGTATACGCATTGGGCACGGCAGCCGCTCGACCCTGATTTTGTGCCGTTCACCTGCGCTTTGACAGCAGCGCTTGCTGGTAAGCCGGTGCTGATGGAAGAATTCGGCGGCTGTACGGTTGCCCCTGGTGAGCCGTCGCAAGTGTGGGAATGGTCACTGTTAGGCCAGCCGCGCAAGCAGTTCATGGCGTCCGAAACCGATCTGGCAACCTTTTTAGCTGATACGCTGCCGCGTCTGGTGAGCGTGGGCGCTACCGGAGCCTTCTTGTGGTGCTTTGCCGATTATGTGCCGGAGCTGTGGGATAAGCCGCCGTGCTCCGAGTTTCGGCACGAGCGCTTTTTTGGATTGGTGCGCCCGGATGGATCGTTGAAGGCACACGCCGAAGTGGTGCGCGCTTTTGCAGCCACTCAGCCAATGATACAAGCCGTGCGCCCCCTCGCTCTTGGGATCACCGCTGACGAGTTTTACGCTGATCCGGCAGGTCACGCACAGCGCTTGTACGAAGTTTTCCTGGCTGATCAAGTTCAGCGGTTGTCGTCCTGATCGGTTGATTTGAGGCGTGGTTTCAGGGGATTACGTGGAAGCGGTCGAACCCGATCCAGACCCGTTGGCCTGTCTTGACCGTGTTATGCAGCAGCGCGGTATCGCTCAGGAGCGCTGTGATCGGCGGCATATCAGGTTGATCCGCTTCAATGCGCACCCGTTGCAGCGCGCCCGCGAACGTGATTTCCTGTACGATCCCGCTGCCGAACCAGTGAATATCGGCAGCGCCTGACGGCACTTCAACGGGCGGCACTTCAACGGACAGATGAATCGCTTCAGGGCGCACCATAATCTCGGTACTGCCTGTAACACTGTCAGCGGCTTGATCCGTTTTGGCGGTAAGCTGCGCAGTGCCGACAATGAGCTTGCCGTCATGCCAATGGCCGGGCAGCATGTTGGTCGTGCCCAAAAATCTGGCTGTGTAGCGATAACGCGGTGCGTGATATAAATCGCCGGAAGTGCCGATCTCAAGCAAACGGCCTTGCTCGATGATCCCGATCCGATCAGCCAGCTCAAATGCCTCATCCTGATCGTGCGTCACCAAAATTGTGGTCACGCCGAGCCGCTGCTGAACGGTGCGCAAATTCTGGCGCAGTTGGATGCGAATTTTTGTGTCTAGCGCGCCGAAAGGTTCATCGAGTAAGAGCACCGCCGGTTGATGCGCCAGCGCCCGCGCCAACGCGACCCGCTGCTGCTGCCCACCCGAAAGCTGCGCAGGCAGCCGATCGGCGCAATCGCTTAAATCGATCAAAGAAAGCAGCTCTGTCACCCGCCGATCGCGCTCAGGACGTGCCACCTGCTGCACATCCAGCGCAAAGGCGATGTTATCGGCAACCGTCATGTGCCGAAACAGCGAATAATTCTGAAACACAAAGCCGATCGCGCGCTGCTGCGGCGGGAGTTCGGTCACATCGCGATCATGCAGGATCACGCGCCCGCTGTCGAGCGTGGTCAGTCCGGCGATCACCCGCAGCAGCGTACTTTTTCCGCTGCCACTCGCGCCAAGCAAGACAAATAATTCGCCCGCTTCAACTTCCAGCGAAAGTTGACTGAGGATCGGCTGTGTGCCGTAATATTTTGAAATGTTCTCAAGCAAAATCGACATCGTTAATAACCGCCATGCCAGCGTAAAGTCACAGGGACGTTTCTTCAGTTACAAACGCGCGTGGACGGCGGCGGTTGAATACTTCCATGATGCTGAGCAGCACAGCAGACAGCAGCGCCAGCAGGATCGATGCACTGTACGCCCCGATCGCGTTTCGATCGTCCAGTGCGCGGAACAGATAGATCGTCGTCGTTTCGGTGACCCCTTGAATCGCGCCGCCGATCACGATGATCGCGCCGAATTCACCGAGCGCGCGGCTGAACGTTTGCGCCAGCCCGTACAGCAGTGCCCATCGCAATTCCGGGAGCACGATTCGCCGGAAAGTATAGAAACGTCCTGCGCCGAGCGTGTACGCGCCTTCTTCCTGTTCCGGCCCCAATTCGGCCAGCACGGGCATCACCTCACGCGTCACAAAAGGCATCGACACGATGATCATCGCCAGCAGCATTCCAGGCAGCGCAAAGGCGATGTGTACGCCGGGGATGGTCAGCCAGCCGCCGCGTCCAAAAACGATAATCAGCACTGCGCCAATGATGATCGGCGCGATCACGAACGGCGCATCCACCAACGCGCTGAGCACACGCTTACCGGCGAATTGCTGGCGAACCAATACCCAAGCCAGCACTAATCCGGCGATCAGGTTGAAGGCGCACGCCCCACTCGCTAACAACAGCGTGATCGCGAAAGCATGGATCGCATCAGGGGTGATCAAGGCGCTCAGGAACACGGTGATCCCTTTGCCAAACGCCGCTTGCAACATGGCCGCGACGGGCACGCCAACCAATAGGATCGCGTAGAGCGCCACAATGCCGATCAGGATCACGGGTACCAGCGATCGGCGCGCGCGTGTTTGCATCATGGGCTTTGTCGTGCCACCGTTGGAGATACGCCAGCTTGTGCGGTCTGAACAGGCATTGCGCTGTATTTGCGCGCCAGCCATTCTGCGCCGAACGTCAAGCCGAACGCGATCCACAGCAGCACCATTGATACGCCGCTGGCCGCTTGCATATCACCCGCCTCGACCTGAGCGTAAATATAGACGGACGCCATTTGCGACCGCATCGGGATATTGCCCGCCACAATGACCACTGCGCCGAACTCACCCAACGCCCGCGCAAAAGACAGCAGCGCGCCCGTCAGCACCGCCGGGGTGATCGCGGGAAGGATGACGCGCCGAAACGTGTACCAGCCGGACGCGCCGAGCGTATAGGCCGCTTCGGATTGATCGCCATCCAGCGCAAGCAAAGCGGGCTGCACTGTGCGTACCACAAATGGGTAGCTGACGAACAACAGTGCCAACACAATGCCGGGTGGCGCGAACAAAATCCGCGTGCCAAGCTGCTTTTCGAAAAAGCTGCCGATCGCTGTTTGTGGGCCGTACAGGATCACCAGCATCACACCCGCGATCAACGTCGGGATTGCCAGCGGTAAGCCCACCAGCGCATTGAGCAGCGCCTTTCCGGGAAAGCGATAGGTCACCAGCACGTAAGCGGTCAACACGCCCATCACCGTATTGATCACGGTCATGAGCGCCGCCGTCCACACGGTCAGGCCAATGGCGTGCAATGCCGCCGGGCGCGTCACATCGTTGACGAGCGAATCCAAGCCATGTCGCAAGCCTTCGGCGTGAATGATCAGTAGCGGCACGGCTACGCATACGGCCAGATAGCTCAATGCCGCCAATCGCAAACCACTCGCGCTTGCGATCGCAGCCAACGATCGCAAACGCTGCTCAATGCCGATCGATCGTGCCGATCCGCCATGTACGTGTACTGCGCGCGGCGCTTCTCTGACTTTCGCAGAAGCTGTCAATTGTAATTGTGCCCCCACGCTTATTGACCCTTAACGCTGTTGATCAGTGCCGTTATTTTGCCAGTTTTGCCGAATAAATCCTTGCTGACCGTTTTCCAACCGCCGAACTCATCGATTTTGAACAGGTCTTTAATGGCCGGGAACTGTTTGGCGATGGCCTCATCTTTAGCGACTGTCGGCTCAACCGGACGGAAGCCATACTTCGCAAAAATGCGCTGTGCGTCAGGCGTCCACAAGAAAGCCACAAATGCTTCAGCCGCCGCGCGTGTGCCATGCTTATCGACAGAACTATCCACCACCGCTACCGGATTTTCGATCAGGATGCTCGAAGTCGGATAAATCATGAGCGAGTCGCCGCCCGCCTGCTGACTGGCGAACAGCTCGTTTTCGTAGTTGATCGCCACGTCACCGATGCCTTTTTCAAACGTCAGAAAGCTGGTGCGCCCGTCTTTATCCATGACCGATACGCGCTTGAACACGTCGCCCACGAATTTCAAGCCGCCGTCGTCCGATTTGTCATAACCCGTTACAAAGCCGCGCCGTGCTGCGCCATACGCTGCCAGAATATTCCATTGCGCGCCACCGCTGGTACTAGGATCAGGCGTCAGGACCTCCAGATCGGGTTGCGCCAAATCTGCCCAATCCTGAATTTTCTTGGGATTGTCTTTGCGCACACCGAACACGACGACCGAGTCAGTCACAAAGCCCGCGTAGTCGTTCTGTTTCCAATCATGCGTGATCAAATTGGCGTTAACGAGTGCGGTCACATCCGGCTCAACAGAGAGCGCTACTACATCCGCCTCCAAGCCGCCGATCACTGCTCGCGATTGTGCCCCCGATCCGCCATAGGACTCCTGAAAAGCGATTTTCTGGCCGGTTTTGGCGAGCCACTGCTGTTCAAAAAGTGGAAGCAGCGCACCGTATGCCTCACGCGGCACGGAATAGGCGGCGAGCGTCAGCGTCATATCGGCGGGAGCGGCGTGCGTTGCGGATATGGCGGCTGTCCCGATCAATACCGTCAATAAACCAACCAATAAGATATGTCGGAGTCGTAACCGCATGTTTCCGCTCCTGTGTGTATATCGCTGTGTGTATCGCATTTCACTTTTCCCCTTTGTGTTAGCCTGACAAAGTTACCAAGACTACGCGAGTTGAGAAAAACTACGAACTCTGACGTTCAAGGATGGGTTGTGCATCGCTGTTTTGCACGCTGCGCATCAGAATACGGCTCACTTCGGGGCGCGTGAACTCGGCGGGCAGCGTTTCGCCCCGCGAGAGCATCTGGCGTACTTGCGTTCCGCTCAGCACGATATGCTCGCTGGTCGGGTGTGGGCATGTTTTAGCGCTGACCACCGATCCGCACGCGCGGCAATAAAAGGTGTGATCGAAGAACAGCGGCGTAATACCGATCTCGTCCGGCGTGAATTCATCGAAAATGTGGTGCGCGTCGAACGAGCCGTAATATTTTCCGACTCCCGCATGATCGCGCCCGACGATGAAATGTGAGCAGCCGTAGTTCTTGCGTGCTAGCGCATGAAAAATCGCCTCACGCGGCCCGGCATAGCGCATCGCGGACGGGAACACGCTGAGGATCACGCGTGACGATGGATAATACGCTTCAATAATCGCTTTGTAGCTTTCGACGCGCACATCTGCCGGAATATCGTCGCTTTTGGTTTCGCCCACCAACGGATGCAGCAGCAAGCCGTCCACAACTTCAAGCGCCGTCTTTTGGATGTACTCATGCGCGCGGTGAATCGGGTTGCGCGTTTGGAAAGCGACAATACGCCGCCAACCGCGTTCTGTGAACAGTGCGCGCGTTTGTGCTGGCGTATAGCGCAGTTCCGCGAATTCGTGGCGCACGCGATCCGGCCAATCGATCAGCGACACCGAACCGCCGATCAGCACTTCACCTTGCCGATACAGCCGTGCCACGCCCGGATGCGCCGCGTCGGTCGTACGATAGACGTTTTGCGCTTCCCACTCGCGATCATAGCTGTACTTTTCCTGCACTTCTAAAATCGCCAGCACATGCGTTTCGCCATCGGCGCGATGTTCAACCAATGCCACCGAGTCGCCCTCATGGATTGATGCGGCAGCCGTCGTATCAAGCGCCAACGTGACCGGCACTGACCACGGCAGCCCGTTCGCCAGCCGCATATCCCGCACGACCGACTCGTAATCGGCGCGCCCCATGAAACCCGTCAGCGGACTGAAGCCGCCATTTGCGATCATTTCCAGATCGGCCAGATTGAGTTCGCTCAGTGCCACTTGTGCGAGCGTGTGGGCGCGATCCAATGCTGCCGCGCGTTCATCACCCACCAGAACGCGATTGATGAGCGTGCCGCCGTGCGGCTGGATCAAACTGTAGGTGCGGGTGCGCGGAGTCGTATCAAGCATGAGCGTTCCTTTCGGGAAGCGTATCAATTTGAGCAGGCTGATGAACTGAATCAACGTGAGCAGCAGGCGGGATCAAGCCGCGATCTTCCAGATAGTGAAGAATGCGCGCGACGCTTTCCGCCGGAGTTTCCTGATCGGTGTGGATCGTCAGTTCCGGCTGTTCGGGCACTTCATACGGATCATCGACGCCTGTAAATTGCGTAACCTGTCCAGCTAACGCTTTGGCATACAAGCCCTTTACGTCGCGCGCCATGCAGGTTTCCAGCGAGGCGTCGATATGCACTTCGATGAAATTGACAATATCGCCGCGCAATTTTTCGCGAGCCGCGCGATAGGGTGATATGAATGCTGCTACTACACCAACCCCGTTACGCGCCAACAGTTTCGCCACAAATCCGACGCGCTCCACGTTTTTATCACGATCTTCACGGCTGAAGCCAAGATCACGCGTGAGACTTTCGCGCACCACATCGCCATCCAGCCGTTCGACAGGTACATTACGACGACGCAATTCTGACTCCAGGGCGAGTGCCAACGTCGTTTTGCCTGCGCCTGATAATCCGGTCAACCAGACGGTGAAGCCCGGCCTGTTCGTTACACTTGCCGATACAGTTGTCAATCGCTTTTCTCCTATAAGTGCTGCTTGCTGATACTGTGTTTGCCGATACTGTGTGTCATGTGCTGTGCTTACGCGAACTGTGCTCGCGTGACTCAGGCCGACGGCGCAACGTGCAAACCGCATTCGGTCTTGCCCCGATTTGCCCAACGTCCGGCGCGCATGTCATTCGTTCCACCAGCGAACGCTCCGGTGCTGACTGGCTGCGTACAATGCGTACAACCGATGCTGGTGTACTGCTGATCATGAAGCGCGTTGTAGGGCAGCTCGTGCGCGGTGAGATACGTCCAGATCATGTCCTCCGTCCAGGTGGCGAACGGGCACAGCTTGACCATCTGATAACGTGCATCCCAACTGACGATCGGCGTGACCTTACGACCTTCGGATTGATCGCGGCGCAGTCCGGCAATCCATGCGCCGTAACCATGCAGCGCTTGATCGAGCGGCGCGACTTTACGCAGCGCACAGCATTGATCAGGGTCACGTTCCCAAAGCGCGTCACCATAGGCGGCGGCTTGCTGCGCGACCGTTTGCGCCGGACGCACGCGAATCAAATTCAAGGCAAAGCGCTGTTCGACCGTATCCATCAGCGCGTATGTTTCTGGAAACAGCAGCTCGGTATCCAATGTCAGGACAGGGGTACGCGGTGCGATCTCACTGAGCATGTGCAAAGTGACAATGCCCGTCGGCTGAAAGCTGGTCACCACGGCCAGTTGATCGCCATATGTTTCCGCAGCCCATCGCAGAATGTCCTGTGGACTGCTCGCCTCAAAATCTTGATTGATCTGCGATAGCGTTTCCGGTGAAATGTTCACGCCCGATCCCTTCGTAGAAAGTGATAAACCCTGTGTCGAATGCGTTAAGCAATAAAAAAGCCCCAAACTGTTGTGCAGTTCGAGGCTTTCTAAATAAACCACGTTGAGCGGTCAGAAAGGCGGCGAACTGGCACAGGCGCACATACACACCATCGTACAGCAGCAACAAATACAGCCGCAGCAGCACACGACCGTACCGCAGCATACGCCGTTGGACGTTGTTGTGATAGGGTGAGTATTCGGCTGCATGATGTCTGTTTTTATGATCGCATCCTTTTGGTCGCGCATCTGATTTTACAATCTTACTATTCAGAAGCGTCTTCCAACAGCTTTTTTACCCCATTTGCAAAACTTGTGCAAATCTTCGTCAGGGGTGCGTGCAAAATTTAGTTTCCCCCATTCCCCAACTCTGCCCCATCCCAACCTTCCCCATCGTTGGGGAAGGAGCATTCCCCCATAAAGAGGGAAGGGGCGTCAGACCGGATGGAAATCCCTCCCTCTTTGTGACAGAGGGATTTAGGGTGTGGGAAACGGTAATGCAGGACGACTCCGCAATCGCTTTGTGACGTGACTCCGCGACATGATATAGACACTATGCCGCATCGTGGTAGACTGCGCTACAATTGTGATCATCTATGGATAGAGTGCGACACTTGGCGCTAGGGATTGTGAGTTATGGCGATTAAAGTGATTTACATCGAAGATAAACCGGAAATGATCGACTTGATCAAGTTGATGCTTGCCAAAAAGAATTACGAAGTGACCGGGGTTACGGGTGGCCGGGAGGGGCTGGTAGCGGTCGAACAGATCAAGCCCGATGTGGTACTGCTCGATCTGATGATGCCTGACATGGACGGTTGGGAAGTATTCCGTGCCATGAAAGCGAACCCCGACATTGAAAATATTCCGGTGATCATCCTGACGGCACGCGCCCAAAGTATTGACAAGGTATTGGGTCTGCACATTGCCAAAGTACAAGACTATCTGACCAAACCGTTCGGCCAGAACGAATTGATCACGAGCATTGAAAAGGTGCTCAACGCGGCTAAGCAGAATAAGAACTGAGCCACGCGGCACTCTCTTATCTGACACTGCCATTCCAACAATCGCTACTTGTAAGTGCGCGAATAGACCAGCACGAATCGATCGCGCCCCACTGCATCCGGCGGGGCGATCTGAGATAAAGCGGGCAGTGCGGTCGCCACAAGGGGTAAGCTGCGCAGCCAACTTCGCAGGCGATCGGATTCGGGCGCACTATAACAGGTGATCAGCAGCAAACCACCCGCGCTGAGCAAATCCGGCGCGGCGCAAATGGCACGCTGCCACGCTTCCGGCGATCGGTCAACATCCGGGTGGCGGATCACCATAGCGCCGAACTGCGTCGAAAAAGGCAGCGCTCGTACATCGGCGGCGATCAAAGCGTCAGCAGTGTTGGGCATATTGCGCGTCACGGTTCGCAGCGCTGTTAGATCATGATCGACGCCGCACAACCACGCCGCCGGATAATGCGTGCGCAGCGCGTGCAGCCCTGCGCCATCGCCACAACCTAGCTCCAGAATATGCGGCACAGGCAGATCAGGAAGCAGGCTTAACAAGTTGTTAAAGCGCGTAAGGATGTATTTTTGCGTGAATGTCTTCATTTAACGGCTTGACAAATCAATGATTACTTAACGCTTTTTCGGTTGATTGAAGTGCTTTAGCCTGATACAATACCCCCCACGTTGTAAGCCGGGGCTATCGTTTCCAGAATCATCGTTTCGGCATCACCATGAGTCGGGGTTCCACGCCTGACACGCTGCCTGATAGCTCGCTCACCTGTTCGTCTTCGCCCTGTGCTGAAAAAGTGACCGACATGTTCATCAATTAATCGAATGCTCAGCCAGGGCGGTCGCGTCGCGCCTGGTTTTGTTCAACGCGCACAGGTATTTTTTTATGAACGCACAAGATGCTTGGTCCGCCACGCTCGGCCAACTGCAAATTCAACTCAGCCGAGCCACTTATAATACCTGGCTGCGTTACGCGCGCTATGTCGCCTATGAAGATGGCCGTCTGGTCATTTCCGTGCCACATGCTTACGCCCGCGATTGGCTCGAACAGCATTTACAACCTGCGCTGTCCGAAACTTTCAGCAAGATGTTGCAGCGCTCGGCGGAAGTCCAGATCATCGTTTGGGATGCTGCCGAACAAAGCACCGATGTGCGCGATGTGTTCGATGTAGCAGACGAAACTGCGCCGATCAGCGGCCTTGCTGATCCGTCCCGGACGTTTGAAAACTTCGCGATCACTGAAGCAAACCGCGATACGGTGTTGTTCTGCCGATTTGTGCTCGATAGCAAGTTTGGCGAACATCCGGCTTTATTTATTGCGGGCAACGCTGGCACGGGCAAGACGCATCTGTTGCAAGCGATGGCGAATGTGCTGAGCGAACGCCGCTTACGGGTGGTATCCGCCAGCGCCGAGCAGTTCACCAGCGAAATGGTTGCGGCTTTGCGCGATCAAGCGTTGTTACAAGCGTTTCGTGATAAATATCGCGGCTGTGATGTCTTGATCTTAGATGAGATCGAATTTTTTGAGGGCAAGGAGCGCTCACAGCAGGAACTGCGCTATGTGTGGGATACGCTGAGCCGTCGCAAACGCCTGATGATCTTTGCCAGCCGTCGTTTACCGCGTGATTTGAACATTCAGCGCGATCTGCGAAGCTGTTTCAATCGCTGGCTGCTGTGCGAGATCGGTGCCCCACAAGCTGAATCGTGCGCGGCTATTCTGGAAGCTAAAGCGCGCGAATTCGCGATTGATCTGCCAGCCGCCGTTCGTGATGAACTGGTCGATCTTGTGGGCAGCGATCCAGCCGCGTTGGAAGGTGCGCTGATGCAGGTGTCACATTACGCGCGCCTGACGCATCAACCGTTATCGGTGGCGCTGACGCAAACATTGATCAAGGGGCGCGATTGCAGCGTGGCGCATACCGTCGATGTGCAGCAGGTGGTACACGCGACCGCACAGCATTACGGCGTCACGGTCGAGGAGCTGCTCGGCAAACGGCGCACCAAAGCGATCACCCTGGCGCGGCATGTGGCGATGTTCGTGGCGCGCGTGCTGACTGATGCCTCGCTGCCACAAATCGGCTTGGCGCTCGGCGGACGCGATCATACGACGGTGATGCACGCCTGTAACAAAATGGCGGAAGCGACTAAAACGGATAAGCTGCTGGCCGCCGAAATCGCCGCGATCAAGCAAGCGATCACGAATCCGGTGGCAGTGTTCGATACGAGCGAGTTGGCGGCGATCACGCGTGCGCCAACGGTGATCGGCGTGCCGCTGTTCGCATTAGAAAATGCGTAATCCTCCCAATTTTGCTGATATAGAAAGCTGACGCGCTTAGCGTATCCGCAGGACAAACGCATAATCACACGGCTTTTGAGCTGGCATCTGCACACGGAGCGCGTCCGCATCGTGCGACCAGGTGAGGGGTTCATCGTGCCCCAACAGCCGAACATCCTGTATGCGGTTCGGCCATAACCCCGCC
>Ga0209511_1000747_pt1 | contig 30970 bp, 26 predicted proteins | sample SSSSmetaG_FD_184141 | JGI IMG/M metagenome (GOLD analysis project Ga0209511, IMG submission 184141) | Glacier valley bacterial and archeal communities from Borup Fiord, Nunavut, Canada, to study Microbial Dark Matter (Phase II) - ​SSSS... | ecosystem: Environmental > Aquatic > Freshwater > Ice >... | reverse complement strand
TCAAAATTTATTGCCATGGCGAAGGATAAAACTTCAGGTTTTCGCCTGATGGGCTTTGGACATAGAGTTTATAAAAACTTCGACCCAAGAGCAAGAATTATAAAAAAAGCTGCTGATGATGTATTGAAAAAGCTAGGTGTAAATGATCCTGTTCTTGAAATTGCATTGAAGCTTGAAGAAGCTGCATTGAAAGATCCATATTTCGTGGAGCGAAAGCTTTATCCTAATGTAGATTTCTATTCAGGTATCATCTACAGAGCTCTCGGAATTCCGGTGGATATGTTTACAGTAATGTTTGCGATTGGTCGTCTTCCGGGATGGATCGCGCAATGGAAAGAAATGCGTGAGAACAAAGAGCCTATCGGTCGTCCAAGACAAATTTATACGGGCGAGAAACTTCGTCCATATACTGAAATCGCCGAACGGAAATAAGATCCAGGATCAATGTCTTTTAGTTTAAGCTCGGAAAAATTTAAACGCATAGAGGCATAGTTCTTGTTTTAAACTGCATCAAAGAAAATATAGCTGCCTGCGGTAGTCATGCGGAAATAGTATCTTTTCGTAAACATGCCGAAGACACCTATATGACCTTTGTATTACTATGCTTCTATGTGTTTAAATTTTTGAATTGTCGCAGCTAAACGAAATCAATTACAGGATTAATAGAGTATGGCATTAGAAGACGATTTTCAAGCAGCGGCCTCACGATCAAAAGATTTTACAAAGCGCCCTTCGAACGAAGAGTTGCTTGATATCTATTCATTATTCAAGCAAGCGACAGAAGGCGATGTTTTAGGGGATCGCCCTACAGGTTTTGACTTCAAAGGTATTGCAAAGTATGACGCATGGGCAGAGAAGAAAGGCAAAGCAAAAGAACAAGCGATGCAGGAGTATGTTGACCTGGTTGCCAGATTAGAGAAAGAGTACAAGTAGTTTATTAATCTCGCAAACATAGAACCCAGCACATAGAACATAGAACATAGAACCTCGAACCTCGAACATAGAACATAGAACATAGAACCCCAACGTGCACATATTCTATCAGCCAGCAATCGAAACGAATCATCTGATCGAAGATGAATCAAAACACGCCGTTAGAGTGCTGCGATTGACATCTGGTTCAGAATTCCAAATCACTGACGGCAAAGGAAATTTCTATCGTGCGAGTATAACCGATGTCGATCCTCACCAGTGTGGATTTCAAATCATCGAAACCATTTCCGTTCCTGCAAAGGAGTTCTCTATTCACCTCGCCATCGCCCCTACCAAAAACGCTGATCGTATCGAATGGCTTATTGAAAAGTGTGTTGAGATCGGTGTGGATAAAATCTCATTTATTCAATGTAAAACCTCTGAACGCAAAACCATCAACATGGAGCGCATCGAGAAAATTGTAATCAGTGCAATGAAGCAATCACAAAAGGCTTGGTTGACTGAATTGTCGATGATGGTCCCTTTCAATACATTTATCAATCAAAGCAATGCATCTCAAAAATTCATTGCTTACGTTGACGATAAAAATCCCGATCAATTAAAAAATATGGCAACACCATCATTGGATTATATCATTGCCATCGGACCAGAAGGTGACTTTTCAAAAGATGAGCTTGATCTTGCCGTTTCCTTAGGCTTTAAGAAAGTAGGGCTCGGTCCCTCCCGCCTGCGTACTGAGACTGCTGGGGTTGCTGCGGTGATGACTTTGAATTTAATCAATCAATAATTCATTGGTTGCGTCCATTGGTGGGTTGCAACGATCAATACTTATAACATATATACGTCACAATAATAATAACCATTTTATAGGAAACGCATTAAGCAGCGCCCAATGGTATGAAGATTGATTTGATTTTTCCTGTGACGCGGTGCAAACTATCGTCTTGGCCCAGGGCTACAAAGCTATCGACCTTGCGCCTGCGCTGTAGCTTCGGCTTAGCAGCAACGGCGAGACCGATAGAATCCAAATCATGATGTACCATGCTTCCTTATTTGTTTGAGATATAGCTTAGCACTTAGTCACGTAATATGGATTTACTTTTCGAAGGAATACGTATCATATTCATAAAAAGATTTCATTCGTAAGCCGTGGCGGGCGGGCGTCCACGAATGGCGCGGCGCAAAGCGGTAAGATAACTGTTCAGAAAGAGTGTAAAGTTTGAAATCGCTGCGCAGCATTCGTGGTGCCTTTTCTTTTGTTACTTTTCTTTGGGCAAGCAAAGAAAAGTAAGACGAAGTAAAAATGTATTAGATTTTATCTGTGGCAAAAAAATCATTTCAACTTAATGTCTTTCAAATCAAGCATGGGCATTATGATTTCACATTTCGTCAGCAGCCGCACGCGGCAAAAAAAAGCTTTACACTTCATATATCTTACGAGAAATTAATAACTGCCCTTTTTGGTTTTGATGTCAATAAAATCTATCCCTAATCTACTCAGAATTTAAAAATTACAGTATAAAAATCCCGTACTATAGTACATATGCCAAGTGTCGAGTCGATAAATTCTTCAGGTATTACAAAATGTGAATTTTCCCTGCTGAACAGAGCGTCATAATGCTAAACTGAATTAGGTGAATATTTAAATTTTTGAACGCTTTCTTTCCCTAATTTTTTATTTTGGGAAGTAAAGACATAACCAACTTCGCTTCTTTTGTGCCAAATGTTTCCAACACTAAAGGCCCTAGCCACACCAGAACTCTAAATTTCTCGTCATCCGGTAACTGGCCTAAGCGCAGTAATTTTAAATCATCGGAAATTTCCAATTTTTAAATTTATCGCAGTTAATTGCAATGTAACTCGCATTTACTATTGGAGGTTTCGCAACTTGTATTAAAATTCAGAATAGCTTAGCACCTAGTCACGTAATATGGATTCACTTTTCGAAGGAATACGTATCACATTCATAAAAGGATTTCATTCGTAAGCCATGGCGGGCGGGCGTCCACGAGTGGCACGGCGCAAAGCGATAAGATAACTGTTCAGAAAAAGTGTAAAGTTTGAAATCGCTGCGCAGCATTCGTGGTGCCTTTTCTTTTGTTACTTTTCTTTGGGCAAGAAAAGTAAGACGAAGTAAAAATGTATTAGACTTTATCTGTGGCAAAAAAATAATTTCAACTTAATGTATTTTAAATCAAGCATGGTGGTATTATGATTTCACATTTCGTCAGCAGCACGCGGCAAACCGTCGCGCCACGGCCGATGACGCAAGACGATCAACATAGAGATATCTCAAACCAGAGCGAAGCTCGTAACAACAATCTCGCGTTCAACACAACTCTGCGTCCTCAAAATCTAAAGCATATTCGGCGCATAATAATTTTCTCCGTCGCCTCTGCGCTAAAATGTCTCCGAAGGTTTACTCACTAAAAACATCCTCGTATCAAACTCAACAAAAAAAATACCCGGGTCGTTTCCAACCCGGGTATATAAAAAATCCATTTTACATCACCACGCTGATAAAAGTATACGCATCATCATCCTCATTGAATAAAAATTCGTTGCGCGACTCAATCACGCGTGATGTGCATAGCAACTATGGCATGACAACTTCAAGAACACCCTGGTTCCCTGGATTGTCATACGCAATCGCCAGGATCTTCACCCCCGTCATAGATGACACTGCAACGGTCGCAGTGTAAATCCAAAACTGGTTGTGCCCCGGTGATTGAATTGCTTCACCTTGTTCGATGATGGCACCTGACGCATCACGAATCTCGACTTCAACCTTCGCCACCATAAAGTCATCCAGTGCATGTACAGTGATGCGATCGCCGACAGCACCTCCATACTTTTTTGCATCAATCGACTTTACCTTCGGCGCATTGAGATAGTCTGTGACCGCAACCATGTACGCCGACTTCATCTTTGAAGAAGCGCGGGGCTGATAGGCTTCTTCCTGTCCCGGTTGCGTGAGCTTCCATGTTGCCCAATCCGCTGCTCCCAGAAATTTCTGCTGGACCTCAAGCTGTTTAGGTGTTGACTCACGTTTGTAGGACGGACGACTTTTAACGAGCGTTCTTGTTCCTACCTGACGAACTGCTACATTTTGTCCCAGCATGCCGCTTCGGTCCGCTGGATTTTTAAGTGTACTCATAATTGTTTTTATTTTAAATCCACCACTGACGTATGTCTCATAGCCTGGTGTTGGAATTGGTTTCACAGAATCCATTTGTTGATTTTATGATTGTGTGATTTGCTGACTATATCCATCGAGCTAGCATCGATGTGCGCGCAATCATCAAATCAATACATCCATAAATCATTAATTGTTCTGCTTGGTGCAAATATGTAACGGCGCGCGAGGGCGTTGTCCGGATTTGTCCGGATTTGTCCGGATAAGTACCTCTAGACGAAATAAATTATGCCCGTGAAAAGCGGCATTTGAAAGGAGCACCTTTGGGATAACAATGAAACAGGTAAAAAGTATTGTCGGAAAATGAGCCAAGATCGACCCGGTATTTTTTTAATTATCAACGTTTTTTTTGATCCGGCCTCCGATGCATTTCTTCGCATGTTTGATGTGTTTATTCGCATGTGTTCACGATTCCTTCGCATGTTTGGTCAGTTTGTTCGCATGATTTTGCAATTCCTTCGCATTTTTCAATGTGTCCCAGCCAGGCGCTTCGCATGCTGTTCGCATAATGGAGTGTTTCCTTCGCATGTCGTTCGCAACCGGTTCGCATCTGCTTCGCATAATTGACCATTTTCTTCGCATGCTGTTCGCATCGCCTTCGCATCATTTTCGCAAGCGCTTCACATGTTCTTCGCATTCGATTCGCAAGACATTCGCAGTACATTCGCAAGAGATTCCCATGGGATTCGCACGAGCAAGGAATTCCGTCTAGTCCTAAAATAGCTATACAGGGTTAACAATTAATCCTCACCCGGCTATACGGGTTTAAGATTTTAATGCTAATGGAAGTCATATTTCTCCGGCGGCGGAGAAGGGCTGGGCATTGCTCGCCGTAGCCCTTGCGCCACCGCTATGGTTTTAGCGCACGCGCTAGGCGAAGGGAGGATGAGGTCATGCTGCGGAATGGCGCCAAACGTATCCATAGCGCAAACACTTGCGGTAGATTAGTAACTCATAACTTATAATTCTTAACATACACATCCTTCCTCACAATCTCCATATACCTCTCCGGTCGCTCCAACTGTTGAAATCCAAATTGTTTATAAAGTCCATGAGCATCAAGGGTAGCAAGTACTATACGTCGTAAACCATTCATAAATTCAAGTGACAAAATGAACTTCATGAGTCCCTTTGAAATACCTCTGCCCCTGAATTTCTCATCTACAAAAACATCTGCCAGATAAGCAAATGTGGCATAGTCAGTTACCAGTCTTGCGAATCCTATTTGCTGATCATTATTATAAATACCAAAGCAGAGAGAGTTATCAATGGATTTTCTAACAACTTCTTCAGGAATTTCTTTGGCCCAATATGAATTTCTCAGAAAATCATGGATATAAGAAATATCGAGCTTTGACCTGTCGGTGCTGTAAAGAAATCCATTGAGAGTTGATTCTTTAATCATGGGAATTGAAATAGTTATACTATATGAATCAAAAGTCAGATTTATATTATCCGAAAAACAGTTTCAGTTTATACTATTTTAACCATATCAATTTTTCAGGTTAATCCCGTTGGTATAAATACTTACTGGCGCGACGGCTGTGAGGCTGTGTGAAAATGACTTTTTGCTATTCTTTTAAAAGAAGAATCGGTTGTCTGCGTTTTATCCGATGACTTTTATCGGAATTGGCTTGTACAACTTTTCTAAATCTTCAAATGATGCCACATTAAGCATTCGCTTGAAGTTGTAAGCTATTGCGTAGATATTGAGCTCTGTTTGCACTTTGACTTTACCGCGTAATAAAAGTGGAATGTATCCCATCCAGCATTTGATGGTGCCAAATGGATGTTCTGAAAGACATTTCCTAAGCTTCATCTTAGACCTGCCAATCTCGCTTTCTAGTTTATTTTTGTACCGTTCTCTCCATTCATTGTTGGTGTAACGATAAACCGTACGAGCATTTTCTGATTTTGTACAAAGATTTTTAATTGAGCAAGGTTGACAGTTAATTCCAACATAAGCCTGAGCAAACGTTCCTCTTTTGGTATCCTTTTTTAAACCATTACGGGGAAGTAATTTTTGATCTTCTGAGCAGACATACGTATTCTGTACTTCATTGAATTTAAACTTAATACCATACTTTTCTTCTTTTCCTTTTTCCTGATTTCCATTGATGGCAACATAACAATCGACATTTCTTTTTTCCAATTCTACCAAGTGATCCATATGATAATAGCCAGCATCAGCAAGAACTTCCTTTGGATTTTTATTAAGAATCTTTTCAACCTGTTCTACCAGTGGCGTTAATAATCCTTTATCATTGGCCTGATTCAGAACTTCATTGTACAAAATCAGTTTATTCTCCTCATCTATAACGACTTGCGCATTGTAACCAAAATACCTTCCATTTCGACTTTTCATCATACGAGCTTGCAAATCTGTGGAACTTAGCATACTCGCTTTTTCTTGATTCAACAAGGCTTTTTTGGTTTCAAGATCATTGATTTGTTGTTGTAGCTCTTTTAGCTCCCTGCTTAGTTTATTCTTTTCAATCCCTGCTTGCTCTGACTCATCTTCTGTTTGATCGGTGCTTGATGTTTTATTCAAATATTCCTGAAGTTGATTTTCCAGTTCCTTCAATTTCTTTGAAACAGAATCTAAATCAAATGATTCTCTGCTGGTGTTTGCCCGAATTTTGGAGCCGTCGATGCTTATTAGATCTCCCTTTATGTACTCAGCCTTGTAAAGCCATTGACTGAAAGCTAGAACAGAACCTTTTATAGCTTCTCCATTGTCTTTTCGAAAATCGGCAATCGTTTTATGATCAGGTGCCAATTGATTCATTAACCACATAAGTTCAACATTCCTGAGACATTCGCGTTCCAGTTTTCTGCTACTACTAATCCCATTCAAGTACCCATAGATATATAATTTTAGCAGGCAAGAGGGGGAATATGCCTTACGTCCAATATTTTGATCACCTTTTTTATCAAAGAGGGAAGGATTTTCAGCAAAGAACTTTTCCCCTATAAGATCAATAAGTCTTACGTAGTGCTTAGTTGACACCAAATCTTCAAGCTTTGTAAAAAGTTGTGATTGTTCTCGGTCTTGTCCCTTTAAATAATGCATTTGTTCACCGTTTTCTTGATGAACCAATTTACATAATTATTTATTTTCACACAGCCTCACAGCCGTCGCGCCAGGTCACGTATACGCATTCGCCCACGACTAAAATCGTGGGCTGTAAGGAAACTTTCAGATTTTCAAATTAAGTTTACGGCATGACTGCAGCCGAAGCTAAAAAGAAAATAATCTCTCTATCAGAGCAGATCAACCAACATAACGATCTCTATTATCAAAAAAGCAAACCAGAGATCTCTGATCTCGAATTTGACAGGATTTTAAAAGAACTCTCCTCATTAGAAGAACAGTTTCCTCAATTCAAACTTGAAGACTCCCCTACCCAACGTGTGGGTGGAGCGGTAACAAAAGAATTTGAAAATGTTGTACACCGATATCCAATGCTTTCACTAGGGAATACGTATTCAAAAGAAGAACTGGAGGACTTTGATGGCCGCGTTGCAAAAGGACTTGACGGAGACCCTTACGAATACTTCTGTGAATTGAAGTTTGATGGCGTTTCCATCAGTCTTATCTATGAAAACGGTTTGCTCAAACGAGGTATTACCCGCGGTGATGGTGTTAAAGGAGATGATGTAACATCTAATGTAAAGACAATTCACTCCATTCCACTTAGAGCGAAAGGAAAAACTCCAGACTCATTCGAAGTGCGCGGCGAAGTATTTCTTCCAAAGAAAGTATTTGAGAAACTGAACAAAGAACAGGAAGACATCGGCGAAGAAAAATATGCCAACGCCAGGAACACTGCATCTGGAACATTGAAAATGCAGGATTCAAAAATTGTGGCTCAACGCAAGCTGGATTGCTTTGTTTATTACCTGTTGGGCGAAAATAACAAAACCGAAACCCATGAACAAGGAATTGAGAAGCTTGAAAGCATGGGTTTTAGTGTATCTCAAACATACAAGAAGTGCAAAAATATTACTGAAGTTTTAGAATACATTAATCATTGGGACACACATCGCCAACGTCTGGCGCTGGATACCGACGGAGTTGTTGTTAAAGTAAACAACCTCGAACAACAAGAACGACTAGGCTTCACTGCAAAAAGCCCGCGTTGGGCAATTGCGTATAAATACAAATCAGAAAGCCTTAGCACTCGCCTTAACGGAATAACTTACCAGGTAGGCAGAACCGGGTCCATTACTCCTGTTGCGGAATTAGAACCGGTTTTACTGGCAGGCACAACCGTGAAACGTGCATCACTTCACAATGCAAATGAGATCGAGCGACTGGATCTGCGAATTGGTGATTATGTATTTGTTGAAAAAGGGGGAGAAATTATTCCAAAGGTCACAAGCGTGGATATTGCCAGGAGGAAATCAGGAACAAAGCCTGTAGTCTATATTACTAAATGCCCTGAATGCGGAACACCACTCGTTCGCAAAGAAGGAGAAGCAAATCACTACTGCCCAAATGACAAGGGCTGCCCTACTCAGATCAAGGGAAGAATTGAGCATTTCATTCAACGCAAGGCAATGAACATTGATTCATTGGGAGAAAAAACGATCAGCAGCTTGTATGATCTTGGTTTGGTAAAAAGTCCTGCTGATTTATATGATCTTACCCGCGAAGACATCATGAAGTTAGAAGGTTTTAAAGAAACTTCAACAAAGAATCTCCTTTCGGGAATTGAAAATTCACGGGTGACACCCTACGAGTCTGTCCTTTTCGGAATTGGAATTCGATTCGTAGGAAAAACAGTTGCTGAAAAACTTGCTACGTATTTCAAGAACATAGATAATCTTCGTAACGCTACGTATGATGAACTTTTAAATGCTCCTGAAGTCGGTGAGAAGATTGCTGAAAGCGTTGTTGCGTATTTTAAGGATAAAGTAAATCTTAAAGAAATCGATCGCCTGCAACGTGCAGGACTACAATTCATTTCTTCCGAAAAAGAAGTTGAGCTAGAAAGCAATGTCCTCGGTGGTAAATCCTTTGTTGTATCCGGCACATTCCAGAATTACGAACGCGACAACATTAAAGATGTGATCATTGCCAATGGTGGGAAAGTATTGTCGGGTGTTTCAGGAAAACTCGATTACCTCGTTGCCGGTGAGAACATGGGGCCAGCCAAACGTGAGAAAGCGGAGAAGCTAAAGGTGAAGATTATAGGCGAAGTGGAGTTTAGGAAGATGCTTGGACTTTAGTGTCAAATGTGAAAAGTTAAAAGTAAAATGTAGGATACCATGACTAATTAGAGAGTATCACATTTCACATTTCACATTTCACATTTCACATTTCGCATTTCACAAAATCCCAACGACCAGCAACCAACCACCGCTTACCCAAAAACTGGCTTATTAAGCGTGAGTTTCCTAATTTAGATCCCCGAATCAAATCACCCCGATATTGAAACTAACTTTTCTGAAATGGCGCACACAATCAGCTTTGCGTAGAAACAAAAGCCTGCGATCAAGCACACCGTATCATTCTTCAAGGGCAATAGGCATTATCTTCAGTGTAGAAGACCGCCAGAAACACGATGATATTAAAGAATTCGTCAAACATCTTGAACACGACGGCAAACAAGTGAAAGTGATGGAATTTCTTCCAATAAAGAAAGATAACTACGAATTCCTTTTTGACTTTTTTACAATCAAAGACTTAAATTTTTGGGGAAAGATAGAAAACCCGAAGGTATCCGACTTTAGCAAAACAACATTTGATTACTTGTTTTATATCGATAATGAGCACAATCCTCTTATTTTAAATCTTCTTGCAGAAAGCAAGGCGCATTGTCGTGTTGGAAAGCACGAGAATACCAACGTACCTTTTTTTGAATTAATGATTGACAACAATGGGACAACGAAGGGTCTTATTGAGAATATGTACAAATACACAAAGCAATTACGATAAAATGAAAAGTTTATATGGCACAGGAGTAGCCCTCGTTACTCCGTTAGATGCATCCGGTGAAATTGATTTTAAAGGATTAAAAAAACTGCTTTCCCACACAGCCAAAGGCGTTGATTATTTTGTAGTGATGGGAACCACCGGTGAGTCAGTTACTTTATCAGCGAATGAAAAGCATATCATTCTCAATTTTATCGTTCAGAATAATTCGAAAGATTTCCCAATCGTTTATGGCATTGGGGGAAATAATACCGCTGCAGTAATTGAAGAGATCAGGCATTCGGACCTTCATTGGGTGGATGCGATATTATCTGCAAGTCCCTCCTATAATAAACCTTCTCAGGAAGGCATATTCCAGCATTTTACGGCCCTTGCAGATGTAAGTCCTGTTCCGATCATTCTTTACAATGTGCCAGGTCGTACGGCTTCCAATATTTCTGCTGAAACGACATTACGTCTTGCGAAGCATAAGAACATTATCGGCATTAAGGAAGCTTCTGCGAATATGGAGCAATGCATGAAAATTGCAAAGGATAAGCCAAAGGACTTTATGCTGATCTCAGGCGATGATATGCTGGCACTACCTCTCTATGCTATTGGAGGTATTGGAGTCATTAGCGTGCTGGCAAATGCGTTTCCGATGGAGTTTAAGAAAATGAAAGAGTATGCGTTCGCCTCAAATTATACCAAAGCTCAAAAAGAGTTATACAAGCTGGTCGATATTAACGGGCCAATGTATGAAGAATCAAATCCGGTTGGCGTGAAGCAACTGCTCTATATGATGGGAATATGTGGCCCTTATGTACGTCTACCCCTTGTTAAGGCATCAGAAGGGCTTATAAAAAAGATTCAGAGGATTTATAAAGCAACAAAAAAGGGCGCCCGATAAAAAGCACCCTTCTATTGCATTTTTTAACGAGGGGTTATTTAGTCTCTTCTTTGTTCTTCAACTCTTGAACTTCAGAACGGATCGACTGTGCGAGGTTCTTAAGGTCTTGCATGCCTTTGCGTACACGTGTACCGGCTGCACTGTTGCCTTTATTATAGAATTTGTCAGCATCCATTTCGATTGCGGCAATCAGGGTTTTTAATTCTTCAAATTTTTTCATTGCTATTAAGTGTTTGGTTGAAACAAAGGATTTTTGTGACTGCTAAGTTAGGCAAAAAGGCTTTAAAACAAGCAGAAAGCGATATATTTTACATACCCTTCGTTACGGAAACGAGTTCTTCCTTGCGGTAAAAGCCTTCATCCAGCTTATGTTTTAGCTTTGAAAAGGCCTGCAAAGTCTCCTCTACGTCCTCCATTGTGTGGGCCGCAGTGGGAATGATTCTGAATATGATAACTCCCTTAGGCACAACAGGATAGATGATCACAGAGCAGAAAATATGGAAGTTCTCGCGAAGGTCCATAGCCATGTTGGCAGCCTCTCCCACACCCCCCTTAAAAAGGACTGGTGTAACAGGGCTCTGAGTGGCACCCATCCAGAACCCTCTTTCTTTTAATCCAGCCTGTAAAGCATGCACTATTTTCCAAAGATTTGCCTTTAGCTCCGGTTTCGTCCTCAAAAGTTCGAGCCTTTTCAGACCTCCTACTACCAACGGCAGAGGAAGGGATTTTGCAAAAATCTGAGATCTGGTGCTGTATCTTAAAAACTGGACGATACGTTTTTCGCCCGCTACAAATGCTCCTATGCTTGCCATTGACTTCGCAAACGTTGAGAAGTATAGATCAATGTCATCCTGAACTCCCTGCTCCTCGCCCACGCCAGCTCCAGTTTTACCCATTGTTCCAAATCCGTGAGCGTCATCAACAAACAAGCGGAAGTTGTACTTCTTTTTAAATGCAACAATGTCTTTTAAGTTGCCCATATCTCCTGACATTCCAAAAACTCCTTCTGTAATAACAAGAATTCCGCCGCCCGTTTCTTCAGCAAGCTTGGTAGCGCGCTGAAGTTGCTTTTCGAAATTCTCCATATTGTTGTGCGGGAACACGAAACGCTTTCCCATGTGAAGTCGAACGCCATCAATGATACACGCATGAGATTCTGAATCATAAACTATGATATCCTTTCGATCAACAAGCGCGTCAATAATTGATACAACACCCTGATAACCGAAGTTAAGTAGCATCGCTTCTTCTTTCATAACGAACGTCGCCAGTTGCTTTTCGAAGGCAACGTGAAGGTCCGAGTTACCTGACATCATACGCGCTCCCATGGGTGCAGCAAGTCCATACCTGGCAGCACCCTCGGCATCTGCTTTACGTACCTCAGGATGATTTGCAAGACCTAAATAGTTATTCAAACTCCAGTTAAGAACTGGTCGGCCCTGAAAATTCATTCGTGGACCGATATCGCCCTCTAGTTTGGGAAAGAAAAAATAGTCGTCGGGGAGATGTGAATATTTGGCCAATGGGCCGGCTTCCATTTTTAGCTTATCGAATAAATCAACCATTTCGTTGTTTTTTGTTACAAATTGGGCTAAAAGTAGAAAAAATTACCCTCATCCTAAAAACGGATTTACCACTTATGTATATCTGGCATTAAACCTAAAGTGATATATTCACTCTAAATGACTTTAATCGACAGGAGTGCTCATAATTCAAATGACTTTAATTATCAAACCTCTACTTAATTGAAAAGACGCTACATTTTAATTCTTGTCCTTTCATGGCATTTTGCTTCTGCTCAGCGAGTGCCACGGATACCTATTCTGAAAATAAATAAGGACAGCATTGAAATACTCACTGACAAGTTAGTGATCGACTCCTTGCGGCTTTACGTTCCAAAGCATCTATTATTTGACTTCCAGTTTGACAACCGAAATTCCTTTATTCGCAATCGCGCAATTAACATCCAGGGTATAAATCCTGGTATTTTGATCGATCAACAATTTCGTTGGGGACTTGGACTGTATCGCGTGATTGCACCTTACCAGAAATTTGAATCCCGCAAGGCAAGCTCTATTTCAGATGGTGACGAGATTACTGATCGTGAACTTGACATGTATTTTATAATGCCCAACTTTCGATATCTGTTCATCAATCGAAAATGGATTCAGACCGGTGTTGAATTGGCTATTGGCTTTGGAGCAATCAATTATTCTATTTCAAGTGAAGATAGTTTCGTAAAAAAGTATGGCACATTTATTCCCGCAGGTGGTGGCATTGAAACCGTAATAATACCGGTACGATGGATCGGATTAGGTGGATCGATCGGCTATCGCAAGTCATTGAAAACATACGATATCAATGCTGACTTTGATGGAATGTACTATTCATACGGCGTAAAGGTGTTCGTAGGTCTAATTTTGAAAGATTTAAAATATAAATCACTGAAAAAACATTATGCTGAAGATATTCGAAGGATAAGGGCACGCGGAAAATAATTAATCTTCGGTCAATTCCCATTAATTTCTTAGCATTGCTGTAATGATTACAGCAAGGAAGATCACAAAACTATTAGTCGCCAACCGTGGTGAAATTGCGCTTCGCGTAATGCGAAGCGCACGCGAGCTAGGAATAAAAACAGTGGCGGTTTACAGTGAGGCCGACCGGCAAGCCCTTCATGTTAGATTTGCAGATGAAGCTGTTTGTATCGGACCACCTCCTTCTTCGGAATCCTATCTCCGAATGGATAAAATCATTGCTGCAGCGAAGCAAACAGGTGCCGATGCTATCCATCCTGGTTATGGCTTTCTTTCTGAGAATGAAGACTTCGCTCAGGAAGTCATAAATGCCGGAATCATTTTCGTTGGACCACCGCCAAAAGCAATTGAGATCATGGGGAGTAAGCTTGCTGCAAAAAATGCTGCTTCTAAATTCAATGTCCCTCTTGTTCCCGGAACAGCAGAGCCAATAAGTGATGTTGCAAAAGCAAAGAAGATCTCAAAAGAAATCGGGTATCCTATTCTTATCAAAGCAAGTGCCGGTGGTGGTGGAAAAGGTATGCGCGTTGTGAACAACGAAGAAGAATTCAGTGAACAGATGGAACGGGCCGTAAGTGAAGCGATTTCTTCTTTTGGTGATGGATCTGTGTTCATAGAAAAGTATGTAAACAAGCCTCGCCATATTGAGTTTCAGATCTTTGGAGATCAGCATGGAAACGTTGTCCATCTTTTCGAAAGAGAATGCTCCATTCAGAGAAGACATCAAAAAGTAGTAGAGGAAGCACCGTCATCTGTCCTTACGCCTGAGCTTCGTGCTAAAATGGGTGAAGCCGCTGTTAACGTTGGTCGCTCGTGCGGATATTATAATGCCGGCACGGTAGAATTTATTCTCGATGAGAATATGAATTTCTTTTTTCTTGAAATGAATACTCGTTTGCAAGTTGAGCATCCTGTAACAGAACAAATCACTGGTCTTGATCTTGTAAAATTACAGATCAAGGTTGCCGAAGGTGAAAAAATTCCTTTCAAGCAGGAAGATTTGAAGATCAATGGACACGCCGTTGAGGTACGTGTATATGCTGAAGACCCCGCCAATAATTTTCTTCCCGATATCGGGACATTAAAAACATATCGTCGTCCGCAGGGCCATGGTATTCGTGTGGATGACGGGTTTGAAGAGGGAATGTCCATACCATTTTACTACGATCCAATGATCGCAAAAATGATCTGCCATGCAGACACACGGGAAAACGCAATACAGAAAACAATCCGCGCAATTGACGATTACCAGATCACGGGTGTGCAAACAACATTAGGCTTTTGCAGATTTGTAATGGAGCACGAATCATTCCGTTCGGGAAATTTTGATACAAAGTTCGTTGAACAATATTTCAAACCGGAATTTTTATCACGTTCAGACAGCGATCCTGAATCGATAGAGATTGCAGCGGCATTGGCAGCCAAAGTTTTTCAGGAACTTACACCAGCCTCAACTACTGATAGAACCTTAGCTAATGAGGTAAGCAATTGGAAAAAGAATAGAAGTTAACGTTGCCATTTTCACCTTTAGTTATTGTCGCAATACCTGATTATTATAATAACATAACCGTAGTGAAGAATCATAGTCTTTATAAATTTAACCAGGCTTTCAGCTTCGAGCTTTAAGCTTTTAACTTTTAACTATGGCCGAAATAAAGCCACTTCGTGCGTGGAGATATAATCATGATCTTGGAAGAAATATAGATTTGCTCACATCGCCTTTGTTTGATGTAGTTTCTGAAAAGCAACGACAGGCACTTTATAAAAATCCGTATAATAGCATTCACCTTTCCGTGCCGCTGGAGCCAAATGCTCCCGAACGGGCAGCCAAGACGCTTGAACAATGGAAAGCCGACGGAACATTGGTTCAGGACCCGTTGCCTGGCATCTACGTTTATTATCAGTTCTTTAAGTTTGCCGGATCCTCCAAAGAGTTTTGCCGGAAGGGAATAATCTGCAATATCAGGGCATATGATTGGAATGAGAACGTTATCCTCCGTCATGAGAATACGATTCCGAAAGCGGTGAATGATCGCGAAATACTTTTGGAAAAAACGTTGCTTCACGCCAGTCCAACGCATGGATTGTATACTGATCCCACATTTGAAATGGAGAAGTATATGGACGATGCGATCGTGAATCCACTGTATGAAACAGAGGACTACCAGGGAGTAAGAGACGTGCTGGCCATTATTCAGGATGCGAATGTGATAAAGGCAATTATGCACAATCTTGGGGAAAAGAAAATAATTCTTGCCGATGGACATCATCGCTATGAGAGTTCACTGATCTACAAGCATAAAATGATACAGGAAAATAAGAATGATACCGGGCAGGAAGGCTATCATTTTCACATGATGTTTTTATCCAACACTGAATCGGATGATCTTAGAATACTTCCGACACATCGCGTAATTAAAAACCTGCCTGATTTTACAGAAGAAAAAGTATTGCGCAAGCTTGCCCCTTTCTTCTCCATAAAACCTGTAGAAGATCCTGAATCGATTTATGAAATTATTCTAGGCAAGCCCTGGACGTTTGGACTTCTCTTTGGTGACAATGCCTATAAAATACGCCTTCAGCCTGAAGCTTTCTTTGACTTTCACTGGCCCTTTCCGGAAGAGATCAAAAAATTAGATCTCACGATCATGCATTACTTCATTATTGAAAAAGCATTGGGTATTATTGGCAAAGATCAGCGGCAATCTGAAAGCATAGATTTTGACAGAAGTTTTTCTGATTGTTTAGCACGTGTTGTAAGAAAAGACGCTCAAATGGCGATTATAACTCAGGAAGTTTCGATTGAGGATGTTAAAAAAGTTTGTGCAAGTGGACATACGATGCCGCAGAAGTCAACTTATTTCTATCCAAAAGTGATCGGTGGATTTTTGTTTGGGTCGATCGAGGAAGATGAGTTTAGGACGCCATCTTACTCACCTTTTCGACTTTAACATTTCGCGCAGATTGAGCACACAGATTTTCGCTGCGCACTATCCAACTGTTCCGCGCCAATTCGCAAGCCTTTGATCTACGAAATCTGCGGGAAAAAAATGTAATCTTGCATTCATGGAATTTAATCGCCCACTCATCCTTGCCTCTACTTCCCCAAGAAGACAATTCTTAATGAAAGAAGCAGGATTTCAATTTCGTATAGAAAAACCAGATGGAGATGAAAGCTTTGCGGATACAATGCCTTCTGAAAAAATACCAATGTTCCTGGCATCCAAGAAAGCTAACTCTCTCAAAGAAATTTTAAAAGATGAAATCATCGTTGCATCAGATACCGTTGTGATCTTAAATGACAGAATATTAAATAAACCTGCTAACCGCGAAGAAGCGATTCAGATGCTCAATGACTTATCCGGACAAACACATACTGTCATTACAGCCGTATGCCTCCTATCCAAAGAGAAAATGGATTTATTTGACGATCGTACAGAAGTTACCTTTTCTAAATTAACTCAATCCGAAATCGAATTCTATATCGATAACTTTAAACCATTTGACAAAGCGGGGGCCTATGGTGCCCAGGATTGGCTGGGAATGATTGGAATTGAGAAGATTAACGGTTCGTATTTTACGGTAATGGGATTGCCGATGCATAAAATGTATCAGCATTTGCTAAGATTTTAAGTACAAAGATGGAGTCCACTTTCAAGTTTTATATTCCCGATTTATAAGTGAAGTTGTTTCCGTGGCGAATCTATATTTCAAATTTCAAATTTCAAATTTCACATTTCAAATTTCTCATCTCACATCTATCCAACAGGCGCTGACTCCAGAGTACGCAGCAACTGATTCTTATCAATCGTCAACGCACATTTAAAATGCCCTTGTGGACATTCGCGATGACCATGCAATCCACACGGGCGGCAATCAAGAACTGCAATTGTCTCGATCACAAATGATCTGTCGGATAATGGACCGAAACCAAAAGAGGGAACAGTAGAGCAATATACGGAAGATACAGGCGCATTTTGCGAAGAAGCCAGGTGCATCGGGGCTGAATCATTCACATAATTCATTTCAGCATCTTTCATCAATGCAGCTGATTCCAATAACGTGAGCTCACCTGCAAGACTTACTGTATTTTTATGCAATGAACCCTCTATGATCTCTTCTGTTATTTTGTGATCATCCGGAGCTCCTAACAGGAATACTTTTAAATGAGAGGGTACACTAGAAAGAAACTCAATCCATTTCTCAATAGGAAACTGCTTGGTAAACCAAACTGATGCAGGTGAAATAGTGATATACGGATTACTTTTAAAAGCTTTTACTTTTTCAAACTGCTGTTGGGTAGGATATAATACTGGCTTGCTTACATCTTTTCCGACTAAAAACTCTATCAGTTTATTATTTCGTTGTACTTCATGCAGTCCCTCCTGCTGGTGAACAACCTTCTTTGAAAAGAAATACGATAAAGGATTTTTATCGAACCCCACTGTTACCATAGCGCCAGACATTACAGTCATAATACCAGTGGTGGCAAAGCGCTGAACATTGAATACATAATCGTATTTCCTTGCTCTTATCTTTCTGATAAGGGTAATCAGATTTATATATTTTTTCTTCTTGTCGAATACGACTACTTCGCGAAGAAATGGATGACCCATTAGCAATGATTCATTACCTTTTCGAACAACAAAGTCAATACTACAGGATGGAAATTTGCAATGAAGGGATTCTAGCAAGGCTGTGGCTAAAATAACATCGCCGATGAAGGAGGTTTGAATAATTAAAACAGACCGTGGTAACTGCATTAAGCTTTCTTGTTCCTTATTTTTTGATCATAATATGCAATCGATTTTTCAATGATCTCCATTGCCATATCTTTTCCTTGAAAATCAGGAACTGTAACAACCTTATTTTCAAGCTTTTTATAGCTTTCAAAAAACTCTTTTAATTCACGGGTAAAGTGAGGGGCTAATTCTTTTACATCATTAATATGACCAACACTTGCGTCTTGTTCAGCAACGGCAATTATCTTTTCATCTGCTAATCCCTGATCGACCATCAGCATAACACCGATAACACGCGCAGGCACCAAACACAAAGGCTGGAGCGGGACCAATGATAAGATCATGATATCCAACGGATCCATATCTTCTCCAAGTGTCTGAGGAATGAATCCGTAATTGGCAGGATAATAAACAGAAGAATAAAGAACGCGGTCAAGCTTTAATAAACCTGTTTCTTTATCTACTTCATATTTGGCACGCATGCCGGTAGAAATTTCAATAATACCGTTTACAAATTCAGGGACTTTTCTGCCGATTGGAGTCTCATGCCAGGGATGCTTTATCATAATGCAAAGGTACTCAATAGCTGTAAAAAGTGAAATGAAGAGATGCTCTGCATTTCACTTTTTACACCCTTGCTAATCCTTCTTCGCTTCTTCCTTCTTTTTTTCCGCAGCCTTGATTGCATCTCCGTCTTTCAATCGTTTGGAGACTGCAAGGAATGGACCTGTGACAACTTCCTGTCCTTCCGTAACTCCGGACAATATTTCAATGTTGTCATAATCGCTGATACCGGTTTTAACTTCAACCATCTTTGCCTTTCCTTTTTCGTTTACAAAGACAACGATCTTATCTTTTACAACAGCAGTTTTCTTATTAGGATCTTCTGCACGATTATTATTATTGTTGCCGCCTGGACCACCACCGCCGTTATTGCTGGTCGTGGGAGTGACTTCTTTTGTAACTGGATTACGCGTTGTTACCGAAGCCAATGGAACTGACAGGATATTTTGCTTACGATTGGTCAATACTTCAACACTAGCCGTCATACCTGGACGGAAAGGATACTTATTTCCTTTTTTAATCAGGTCTTCATACGATGATCTTAGAATTATAATTCTAACCTCAAACTCAGTAATTGCGTCAGCTGATAACTTTTCCTTTGCAGTATTCGCAATATTTGTAACCAAACCTTTGAATTGTTTGCTGATATTCTGATACGCATCAACATCAATATTAACGGAGTCATTCAGATGAACGCGAACAATATCATTTTCATTTACGTTGACACGAACTTCCATTTTATTAAGATCTGCGATACGAAGCATTTCAGTACCAGTCATTGTAGCAGTACCAACCACCCGCTCACCTTGCTTTACACTCAACTTCGAAACAATACCTTTTAGTGGAGCAACAACTGCGGTCTTGCGAACATTCTCACGTGATTCCCGAACGGATGCCTCCGTGCTATTCACAATGAAACGGGCCGCTTCAACCGATTGCTTCGCAGAGGACAGATCGTTCTTTCCAACTTCATAGTTCTGCTTCGCCAATTGCCAATCCATTTCAGAAATAACTTTTTCCTTCCAAAGCTTTTCCTGGCGCTTATAATCCAACTCCGACCGCGTAAACTGAGCTTCTGATCTGCTAAGATTAGCTTTTGAAGATTCAAGATTAGCCTTCTGTTGACTTAACCCCGCTTCTGAACGTTCCAATTGACTTAACCAGGTATCGGGGCGGATTTTAATAAGAGTTTGACCAAGCTTTACTGAATCACCATCTTCGACAGTAAGCTCAATAATTTCTCCTGATACTTCAGGCGCAAGCTTCACTTCGATTACGGGTTGAACTGTTCCCGAGGCACTTACCTTTTCAACAATATTGACACGTTTTGCTTTTGCAAACTCAACTTCGAGATCTTTGGATTTTCCGATCCAACCCATTGACTTACCCAAAACAAGAAATAATATGAGGACAATAACGCCTCCAATAATGTAATACATCAATCGGCCTGAATTTTTTTGCTGCTTTGCCATTCGGAGAAAAAATTAAAAGTTAGGGTTAGTAATCAATAGGTTTTCCTTGGTAGAAGTCAAGTACTTTCTTCTTAAAGATGAAATTGTATTTAGCGCGGGTCAAGTCAGATTTAGCTCTGAATAAATCATTCTGGGAGATCTGGTACTCAATTATATTCAACGCTCCCACTTCAAAGCGCTGTTGGTTCATTCTATACGCTTCTTGTTGTGCATTCACTGCTTTAAGTGACGAACTATACGATCTTGATGCAGCGTTGGCATCATTGTAAGCTGTTTCAATACTTTGACGCAATGTGTTTTGCGTTTCTTTAATAGTTATATCTGCTAACGATTTATTGATTATTGACCGCTGAACATTAGTTCTTGTCTGGAATCCATTTAGAATTGGAATCGATAACTGAACACTGAGACTTTTAAATACGTTATCACTTAATTGATCTCCCGTGGTATACTTTTCCGGAATGGTATTAAATCCCTGCGAGTACCCATAGACAGGATTTCCGATATTGGTGGCCCCGATTGGAATAGTTCCCAATACGAAGTTACCATCAGGTATAAATTTGTCTTTGTTTGTAAGACTTGAATAATTTGATGTTGCCGCTCCATTAAATGTCAATCGTGGATAGTACGTTCCTCTGTTTGCTTTAAGTGCAAGCTCTGCACTTTCCATTTTCAACCACGCACTCTTGATTTCCGGCATGTTGCTGAGCGCGATCTGATACACTGCCTCTGCATTCTGATCCAATATCAGGTCTTCCAATGGCAAGTCAGGGACAATTACTTCCAACGGCTCAGAAGCTGGTATTTGCATTGCCTGCTTGAGCTGCAGCACAGAAAGATTAAGAGCGTTTTCCTGGTTGATGCTATTCAATTCGTTTGTCGCAACCTGTGCTTCCTGGTTAAGCTGATTCGTCATTGCCAATGAACCCGCATCAACTTGTTTCTTAATACGATCAAGGGCTTGCTGACTTGAATTCACCTGGTATTTAGCATTTTCAAAAAGCTCCTGATTAAAGATCACATTGGTATAAAACGTAACGACACTTAGGATCACATCATTTTTCGCTTTTTGTAAATCCTGATCAGCAGATTCCAGGTCGCGCTTACTTTGACGATATGAATTTTGAATTCTGAATCCGTTAAATATGGTAATGCTTCCTGTAGCCTGTGCATTTAATGTGCTTGCATCACGATTAACATACAAGTTAGAAACAGGATTTAGAGAACGTCCATAATTCTGGCCATATGAACCTCCCAGGTTGAGTGAAGGAAGGAATGCCCCTTTCGCCTGGAGCAAATTGGTCTTGAAAGACTCTACATTATAGACACCTCGTTTAATTCTAAGGTTATTCTCCAGCGCGATGTCAATACATTCCTTCATCGTTTTTTTTGCACTTTGACCATTGGCGAAAGTCAGAATTCCGAAAAAGGCTACCGCCAGCAATAAAATTCTTCTCATATAGTTTGTTCAGATTTGAGGTATATAGATTATTTCCTTTACCCAGCTAAGACTCCTGAGATATTCTAATGTTACAGGCTTGAGTCCGGAATCCATTTCCAGCACAAGGCATGCTACGTCAAATTTACCTCTCCGGGAGACAGACATGGTAGCAATATTGCAATCGTCATGAGCCAGTATGTTGGCTATGAAAGCAACACTTCCCTTCACATCTTCTGCGGTAATGATGACTGTGTGAAGATTGGCAGTAAAATCTGCCTTAAATCCGTTTACTTCAGCAATATTTATAACTCCGCCACCAAGGCTTTCGCCTAATAACTCCACTGACTTATCTCCTTTTCGGATTTTAACCCTAACTGAATTAGGATGAAGTGTTGATGCATTACCAACAGATTTAAAATGATAATTCAGTCCTGCTTTAGTTGCCAGGTCGATCGACTCTTTGAGTCGCTTATCGTCTGTCTTAAATCCCATCAATCCACCAAGAATAGCTCTATCACTTCCGTGCCCTTCGTATGTTCTGGCAAATGAATTGTAGAATGTGATTTCTGCTTCTTCCGGAACTCCGTCGAGCACTTTATGCGCCGCGAGGCCAATGCGGACAACACCTGCTGTATGAGAGCTGGACGGACCAATCATAACAGGCCCTATCATATCAAATACACTGCTTTTCTCAGGCATACGGTCTAAATACGGAAATCACCTTAAAAGGATGTATGTATTACATCATTCCTTAAAATCATCGCAAAAATAGAACTTCTCAGCTATCCGGCGACGGCGTAGGTTAGTTTTTTACAGCAATTTGTTATTTTTTCACAAAAATAAAAGACGGGTTGACCATTTATAGCGCAACATCAATTCAATTTTCCTGATCAATTTAATGAAACAGTGAAAGCTGCATCTGCAAGGATTTCCCGGCGGGCTTTACTGATAAGGCCATGGTCTCTTCTGCCTGGCGAATCATGTACAAAGGGGTTTCTTCGATTCGCGATGCGATTACTATTTGTGTCTGTCCGGCAATCCGGCTGAACAAATCACTCACAATATCTGGCGAATTGTTATTCTCTGACAAGTGTGATAAGAATAGATGGGTCATGTAGGAAGGACGATGCGTAACAAATAACTGTAACGCTTCCATGTTGGACAGGTGTCCTCTTCCGTCCCTGATCCTGTTTTTTAAGCCGATTGGATACGAACCCTTCTCAAGCATTTCCTCATCATAATTCGACTCTAGAAATGCAGCATGGCATTGTTTGAAATGACTGATCACATGTTTGCAGGAACTTCCTATATCGGTGAACACGCCTATATTAACACCACTGCCACTTACAATAAAGCTGTGCGGGTCAATGGCATCATGAAATTTAGGAAAGGCTGTGATCGTAAGCGATCCTATCAAAACAGGTTGATATGCTTTAAAAGTAAATATGAGTTGCTCTCTCAAATGCAATCTCCCATTTCTCATCGTTTCCGACGTTATATACACAGGGATTTTAAATTTCCTGGACAACCTGGAAACGCCGTAAATATGATCGGAGTGCTCATGGGTAATAAAAATTGCTTTTATTTTTTTGATAGAAAGCTCAAGGCGCAATAAACGTTTTTCAGTTTCCCTGCACGAAATACCGGCATCAATAAGGACGGCTTCAGATTCATTGCCGATGTAATAGCAATTGCCATTGCTTCCTGAATTAAGGGATGACACGAATAATGACATTGCTGCGAAAATACGCAATTTGAAAATCGAAAGATGCAATCAAAACAAAATTGAATAAAAGATTTTTAACCAAACCATTCTCAATTCTCAACTTCTCAACTTCTCACTACCTTGCTTTTATGATTCAATCGCACGCGGGAAGAAATGCAGTAAAAGATGCGATAACGATTGCCCCGGAATTCAAATTGGAAGATGACCTGGCGATGGCGTATCATCAGATGGAGTTTACAAATGACTCCTTATTCCTGACGGGTCGCGCGGGAACAGGCAAGTCTTCTCTTCTTAATTATTTCAGAAAGAATACAGCTAAAAAATATGTCGTGCTTGCACCCACAGGATTAGCAGCACTTCATGTTGGCGGCAGCACAATTCATTCATTCTTTGGATTTCCGTTAAGGACTATTTTAAAAAATGATCCGGAGATTACGAAATGGGCAAAAGGACATCCGCGGATCAGGATCCTAAAAAAAATGGATACACTTATTATTGATGAGGTGTCCATGGTTAGGGTTGATATTATGGATGCGATCGATCGGTCACTTCGGCTTAATCTTGAAAATGATCTTCCCTTTGGTGGCAAGCAGGTAATCTTCATTGGAGACGTATTTCAATTATCTCCGGTAGTCACGGCTCAGGACCAGCAATACACGCAAGACAGTGATTACAGCGATCCGTATTTCTTTAGTTCTGATTCATTCAGATCATGCAAACCTGCGATTATTGAGTTGACAAAAATCTATCGTCAGCAGGACGAAGACTTTATTTACTTGTTAAACCGAATTCGGATGGGCATTGCCGGACGTGATGAACTTGATGAACTTAATAAACGGTATTTACCAGATTCAGATGAAGATTTCGCAATCACTCTTTCTTCTGTTAACGCAATTGCAGATTCCGTAAACCAGGTAAAATTGATGAATATCATTGCTCCATCATTTCTATTTAAAGCAACATCTGGCGGAGTTTTTCATAAACGCCTCTACCCCGCTCCGCAGGAATTGATCCTGAAATCTGGGGCACAGGTGATGATGGTCAAGAATGACATAAAAGGAAAGTGGGTGAACGGAAGCATTGGAAAAATTGAATTTGTTACCCCGGAAGAGATCGTTGTAAGGTTTGCTGATGGCGCAATTAACAAAATAGAACGGGTGACTTGGGAAAATAGAGTCTATACATGGGATACCCTTGCTAATACAATTACGTCAGTGGTCCAGGGAACCTATACGCAATTTCCAATCCGACTTGCGTGGGCCATTACGATTCACAAAAGTCAGGGATTAACATTCGATAAAATTATTATTGATATGGGTAAGGGAGCATTTGCTCATGGACAATTGTATGTTGCCCTAAGCCGTTGCAAAACACTTGAAGGAATACTGCTCAAAACAAAAATTACCAGTAACGATATGATCGTTGATGAAGTCGTTGAAAGATTTGCCGGCAAAAACAGAATCGGTTGATTACACCTGGTCTTTCGCTGTTCTGACAAAGACCTATTCATGAAAAAAAAGGAGAAATAAATCTAAACTGCGATCGGAGCTTTAATGCCCGGATGCGATTGATAATTCAATATCTCGAAATCCTCAAACGCATAATCGAATATAGTAGGTGGCTTTCTCCTGATGTTTAGCGTTGGCAAAGGATATGGCTCACGTGATAATTGAAGATTGACTTGTTCAATGTGATTATTGTAAATATGCGTGTCCCCGCCTGTCCACACAAAATCTCCGACTTCAAGATCGCACTGTTGCGCCACCATGTGCGTAAGCAATGCATAGCTTGCAATATTGAAGGGCAATCCCAGAAACGTATCACATGAACGCTGATATAGTTGACATGAAAGTTTACCTTCAGCAACATAAAATTGAAAAAGGGCATGACACGGTGGTAGCGCCATCTTATCCACTTCGGCAGGATTCCACGCAGTGACAATATGCCTTCGTGAATCTGGTTTTGTCTTTAATTGATTCATCAGCTTCGCAATCTGATCAACGTGCTCACCATTTGGTGCAGGCCAGCTTCTCCATTGTGACCCATACACGGGACCTAACTCACCATTCTCATCTGCCCATTCGTCCCAGATGGAAACGCCGTTGTCTTTAAGGTACTTAATATTTGTATCGCCATTCAAAAACCAGAGAAGCTCATAAATGATAGATCGAAGGTGAAGTTTTTTAGTTGTGACTAATGGAAAGCCATTCTTGAGATCAAAGCGCATCTGATATCCAAAAACTGAAATCGTGCCGGTGCCAGTGCGATCTGTTTTTTTTACACCATGTTCTAAAATATGCCTTTCAAGGTCGAGGTATTGCTTCATCAGGGAGTGATTACGAAATTCAAAATTCGCTAATAATATTGATATTTTACCAGCAGCTCACTGAGAGGTGAAGTTCATTTCAACAGTAGCAAAATTAGCTTCTTCAATTATCGGAATCCGCTACTTTTTAAAACATAAAGCCTACCCATCATTCTGGGCAGGCTCTATTCTCAAATTCCCTTGGCAATGCGACTGCGTGTTACCCAAAGAGTTAGACGCTTGCGCTAAAGCGTTGGAGCAGGGTGGCGCAAGTATCTCACGAAGGCGGCTTGATTAATTACCATCCGCACTTGCATCCACGTCTCGTGACCGTCCATTGATTGTAATTGTCAGCTTAGAATCACAATCTCCATTTCCGTAATCAATAGTAATTGATTTGTTATCCACAACCAGCACTTTCGTTCCCTGAACCGGAATAAAAACTTTATTTGATACTCCACAGGCACGGCTGTAAATAAGATCCTTTGTAATAGTCATTGTATATGATTTTCCTTTGCGGTTAGTTCCCGCTGCAGTCCCAGCAACAGTCCACGAATCTTGCAGAGGATTGGATGTACGGATCCAGGTGCGAACTTTTTGAACCGAACGCGTTGCCGTACTTCCATCAGGATATGTTAAGATCATACCATCTTCGGTAATGGAATATGCAACCGGAGCAGTCTCACTTGTTGATACATTCGTAAGAGTACGTATACCATCAAACTTTATTCCATTGACCGTATAATTGTCAAATGTGATTATCATTTTTGAGCCTGGCATAAATCTCTTTCCGACATATTCGATTTTAAAGATTCCGGTTCTGACACGTCCTCCAGGACCGCTACAGCCTGTACCAAAGTCAACTGTAATATATCCATGAATAACTGATGGAGGATTATTATCAAGAGCTGGTTCGATGTTGATTGTTTTGGCACAAGCAAAACGAGTATCAGTAATAGCAATTCCTCTTCCACCAATAGGCGCCGCATCTGAAGAAACTGCTACAGCAGACATATCATCTACTTCTTCCGCCATTGCATCCGAGTTTGCTTCACTCTGCACATTCAGATTATCACTTGATGAATAATCGATACCGCTATTTTCTTTACACGACGACAGGAACAGGAATAACGAAATTACAACCGATGCCAATCCCTTCATTCCTATTAAGTTTCTTATAGTTTTCATACTAAGTATAGTTTGTTTGTTTTTAATACTTAGAATGAAAAACATATTAAAGGTTTACTCCATAAGAGAAATTTTTTATTATTTACGTGATTCACGTACTTCAATCAGGTAAAAAATTTCACAGATTTTCACTCATCACTACAAATACTTCCTGCAGATTTACGCCGATTGAAAGCCCTCAGATTTACGCTAATATGGTCTTAGAAGGTCTACGTGTATTTTGATCCGCCTAGATTTTCTGGAAAGTATTAAATCTGTCTCAAAAAAATACTCACTGGAAACCTCAAAAAAAAACCCACCCGTTGGCGCGGGCAGGCTCTACTATCAACTCACTCGCAGATCAATTTCCATCCCCTTTGATAGTCACATCTCTTGTTTTTCCATTGATAGTAACTGTCACTATGTTATCGCAACTTCCATCACCGTAATTTACCACTATCAATTTGTTTTCAGTGGTGAATCTCTTCTCGCCTGATACAGCAATGAATACTTTGTTACTGATCTGACACGCACGTGAATGAACAATATCTATTGTTACTTCCATCGTATAGGTTGTTGAATTTCGTGTTGTTCCTGCTGCTTTGCTTCCTTTAAATAAAACCCATTTATCCTGAGTAGGATCTTTTGCACGTTGCCATTCACGTGTAAATTCCTGCTCACGTGTCACGGTTTTTCCATCTAGGAAGGTCAATTTACCGCCAGAAATAGAAGCAGTAAATCTAGGATAATCATTTGTTGTTGCTGTTATGTTTGTCAATGTGTGCGTTCCTTCAACCTTTACGCCATTGACGCTGTAGTTTGTAAATGTTGTTACAATTTTAGAACCAGCAACGAATTTTCTGCCAGTGTATGTAATGGTGATAATACCTTTACGGACATTTCCCCTTGAATCAGCACACGTACCATCTGCCGGGAACTCAATTGTGATTACGCCTGCAACACTTCCAGGATCAGTACCAGTTTTAGTAAGAGTAATTTTTGCACATTTCAAGCGATCATTTGTAGCAAAAGAAGCTACTTCATCCACACGACCACCACTCAGTTGAGTATCGTTATATCCGTCAACAGCGTCGGTAGATATGTCGGTTGCATCACTTGTAAAAGCGTCTGAAGTTGTTTCTCCTTCTATATTAGAAGCGTCATTGCTTGTGAAGTCAATTTTGTTGTTATCCTTACACGAGGAAAGGAACATGACACATGCCATCGCGATATACGCGAGCCCTTTATTAGAGAATAGGTTTTTCATAGTTTTTTGTTTGTTTTGGGGTTAGATGAAGAAAGTCTTTTAAGGTTTAACGATTACAAAGAAATATTTTAAAAGGTACTGAATAATTGAAAAAATGCGTTTTTATTACATTAATACTGGTTTAATCGTTGTCGTAATGCTATTGGTAACCTTTGCTTCCGGATGGTCGCAAGTTAAGATCGCAAAACTGAAATATGGCGGGGGCGGTGACTGGTACGCCAATAAAACTGCCTTGCCCAATCTTATTTCGTTCTGCAACGAGCAGTTTTCAATGAACCTCGCTGGCGAAGAGGATGCAGTAGAAGTGGGAAGCCGTGATCTTTTCTCCTACCCTTACCTGTATATGACTGGCCATGGTAATGTTGTCTTCTCAACGGACGAGGCACAAAATCTTCGCAATTATCTAATCGGTGGCGGCTTTCTTCACATTGACGATAACTATGGATTGGATAAGTTCGTACGCATCGAATTAAAAAAGGTCTTCCCGCAACTTGAACTTGTCGAACTCCCTTTTACTCATCCTATCTATCATCAGAAGTTTAATTTCCCGAAAGGCCTTCCAAAGATCCATGAACATGACAGCAAACCTGCCCAGGGCTTTGGGTTGATCTACGAAGGAAGACTTGTCGTGTTCTATTCTTACGAATGCGATCTCGGCAACGGTTGGGAAGACGCACGCATTCATAACGATCCGGCGGCGAAGAGGTTGGAAGCGTTACAGATGGGGGCGAATATTATTTCGTTTTGTTTTATAGATCATTAACAAGATGAGTGTTGTACTTATTTCAAGAGCTGCCTCTAAAGAGGACACTTGGCACTAAGGCATTAGGGCGAATTGTCCACTAAGGATTTGATATCGTTTTATTTAAGGGCGAAACAGGACAACTGCACATCATCGCAGAAAAGTTAAGACCTGGCCGATTTAAACTTGTGACCGAAAAAGAAGGCCCACTAGTAGCTTCTTTTATAGGGTTTGAAACTATTCAAATCCCTTTCACCAAATAACAATCAAAGTTGAGGACTGGACTTTATCCAGTCCTTTATTTTTTCATACGGTATAACTATTTCCGTTGGACCTTCTGAATAAGGTGCCACTTCATAACTGTTGTAAAAGAATACAATTCCTTCTTTGCGAAAGCCATAGTTATCATTCAGAGCAAATTTGTTATCACTGAACGTAAACCCATTCATCTCATAGGTAGCAGTGTCTGCCAGCTCGCGTGCCTCACGAAAGATCTCCTCTCCTACTCTCGTAAGATCCGCTTCGTATCCTGGCTTTAAAAAATCATCAAGTTTAAAGACTGCACCATTGCCAGGTCGAACATTAACAAAAGAAAGATTGTATGAACCATGCGCGCCGCCCTCAAATGATTCGTCTGATAACTGCAAACTCAGCAAGGAATCATTAAATACTTTTACTTCTATTGAAATCGCGCGATACCAACGACCGAACATATCCGGCGTGTCAGATTTGAACTCTTTATACCCTTCAATAAACTCCTTCGCCTGCGAATTGAGATCTTTGATTTCTCCTTCGACCCCATTGTTTAAATTGAAACCAATCTGATTTGCAATTGCTTTTTGAACTGTACTGTCGAGACCTCCGAAAACAGGATAGCTTGCCTCAAACTGTGCACACTTCAAAGAATCAAAGTTACAGCCCGGTGCAGATTCAATAAGAATCTGTTTCATCTCAACATCTGTAGTAAGATGTTCTTTCTTTTCAGAACTACATGACGCTAGCCACAGAATTATAAAGCAATACCCAAAACATATCGAAATGAATTTCATTACTTATTCAGAACTTCGGCAAGCTTCTTTTGCAATCCTGAGCCGCGTAAGTTCTTTGCAATGATGTTACCCTTTGGGTCCACGAGAATTGAGAAAGGGATCGCATTGATGTTGTAATCCTTTGCTGCCTGTGATTCAAAATATTTTAAATCAGAAACATGGTTCCACACAAGACCATCTTCCTTAATCGCCTGTACCCAATCTGCTTTTGTACGGTCCAGAGAAACACTGAGAATATCAAAACCTTTTCCTTTGAACTCATTATACGCTTTTACAACATTAGGATTCTCGTGACGGCAAGGTCCACACCATTTTGCCCAGAAATCAACAAGAATATATTTTCCTTGCAAGGAAGATAGCGTTATCACTTTACCATCAGGATCAGGAAGAGAAATTTCAGGAGCCGGTTGACCGACGGCTGTTCGCTTCATGTTCTCTACAAAGGCAACAAATCCTTTACCGTAAAAGGTAGTTGCCCAGTCACCCGTGAATTTTTCAGCAGCCTTTACATACGTAGAATAGTACTTGTCCTTGTCAAGCGGACTGTTATTCTGCAATAAGTTTATTAGTCCCAGGGAAGCTGGCTTTTTATCAATCACTTCAGCGATCTTATCATACGATGTGTCAATGATCTGCTGATACTTTCCTTGTATTTCTTCGATTTTTTTCTCATTCTGAGCAGCAGCAGCGGCCTGGAAATCAGTTTGAAGTGCTTGCATTTCCGGAGTTGCCTGAGACTCTTGTACCAACTTTTGTACTTCCATCACCATGTCAATATCAGGTGAACCTTTCACCTCAGCAAATCCACCTGGATCGTTGCCATCGGCATTTACTTCAATATTGCTTTTATCAAGAATGAGATTTACAAATTGGCGTCCATAGAAGCTAAGTCTGTAATATCCTGGTTCCTTAAGATGGATCTTCTTGTCAAACGTATAGTTGCTTTTAACATGAATAGTATCCTCTACCTGCTTGATTGTATCCTGACGAATTTCAGTT
>Ga0209511_1000746_pt1 | contig 31000 bp, 26 predicted proteins | sample SSSSmetaG_FD_184141 | JGI IMG/M metagenome (GOLD analysis project Ga0209511, IMG submission 184141) | Glacier valley bacterial and archeal communities from Borup Fiord, Nunavut, Canada, to study Microbial Dark Matter (Phase II) - ​SSSS... | ecosystem: Environmental > Aquatic > Freshwater > Ice >... | reverse complement strand
AACTGAGTCAGGAGATAGATCGTCCAAAGCAAGAGAACGCCAGAAATAGCGATCGCGCCAATTCTCGCCCGACTTGCAGAAATATTGCCGGGAAGAAAGCCCACTAATGCCGCTCCGATCACGGGCAACCAAATCAATGCACTCAGCATGGTGATGTCTAATCCTTTAGCCTAGAGATTGCTGATGAAACACGCTAGCAGTCATCACTAACACCATGTGCGAGAGCGACGACCAACACAAAAAGACACCCAAAACAGTTACCCCAACCAAAATCGTCAACGCATAAAACTGCGATTGACCAGACGTGCTGTATTTGAGACTTTGACCACTCAAAAGCGTCGCTAGACCAAACAAATTAACGACTCCATCAACGAGATAACGATCGACCCAGGAAGTCAATTGAGACAACACAGCAACGCTAAACACAATGCTGTTTCGATAGAGATTGGGCGTGTAGAAGTCATAGGCGACTAAATCTTGCAGTGCCTTAATCGGAAACTGCACAGGCTTCTGAATGTAGTTGCCCAAGTAGATCACAGCGCTTAGACTCGCGCCAAAAATGCTTGACCAAATCAGCAAGAGTGCCATGTTTGTGTTGATGTCTGCCCAGCTAGGAAGCAGTGACAGAGATTGCAAAATCAGCGGTAGATGTAGCGTAAAAGCAGACAGAATGATCATCGGCAGTGCCATCGGCCAATGCACTTCGGGCGATCGCTCTGACATCTGTTTGGGCTTGCCACCAAACACGAGGCTAAAGGCACGAGTCAACCCAAACGCGGTGAGAGCATTTGTAATCAGCAGCACAGCGATGAGCCAGGGATGCCCAGAGTTTTCTAGACCATCGGCGAGTTTGAGCATCGACCAAAAGCTGCCAAATGGAGGCAATGCGATGAGTCCTAATGTCGCCACCACTAATGCCGACCCCGACACGGGACGACGAGACCACAAGCCACCGAGTTGAGTTAAATCTTGGGTGATGCTGTTCCAAACAATGGCACCGCTGCTCATCATCATTAACGCCATTGACAACGCGTGAGTCAACACGATTAGCAGTGCGGCTTCGGTCTGCTGAGTGCCGACTGCGATGAACACAATGCCCATGTAGGCAGTTGCTAGATAAGAAAATGCCCGTTTGATATCGATTTGTGCGAGAGCAATGAGCGACCCGCCGATCGCCGAAATCGACCCAATCACAATCATCGTAGACTGCACCACAGGCGACAGTGAAAGCACAGGTTCTAGCTTGACGAGTATCCACGCACCCGTTGCCACAACAACCGAGTTCCGCAAAATTGAAGCCGGAACAGGACCTTCCATCGCTTCATCGAGCCACAGATGTAAGGGAAACTGAGCACACTTGCCCATCGGACCCGCAATCAGCGCCAATCCAATTAAAGTGATTGTGTTTTGATCAACGTTTGCTGTCCTCGCCCATTCTGCCAATTCTGAGAAGTTCCAGGTGCCCGCGATTGGCAACAGCGCAATCACGCCCATCAGCAAAAATAAGTCGCCAATCCGCTTGGTGAGGAACGCATCTCGTGCACCCGTCACCACGAGCGATTGGTTAAACCAAATGCCGACAATCAGATAAGTGCCAAGGGTGAGAATTTCGAGAATGATGTAGCTAAAAAACAGCGAATTACACAGCGCCAGCGCTACCAATCCTGCTTCAAACACTGCCATCAGCGAATAGAGCCGTCCCCAGCCCCAATCCATTTCCATGTATCCGATCGCAAATGTTTGTGCCAATAGATTCAGCCCAGCCACCACGACGATGACCCCGACCGTTAAAGAAGACACCTCGATCGGAATCGTTAAATCTAACCCTGCGACTTGCAGCCAGGGAATCGAGAACTGTTGAGCAGGCTGGTTCCAGGTTGCAGTCAGCGCGATCACTGCATGAACAAACGAGATAAAGGTCATTGTGACGTTGACATAGCCCGCAGGGCGAGGACCTGTGCGACGAGTAATGCCGGGAAACCAAAGGGCAGACAGGGCTGCGCCTAAAAGTGAGTAGCAAGGAATTAACCAGACGGACTGGAGAAGCAGTTGAGCCATCGCAATCATCTCGCAATAGGGAGTTGGAAGGAAGATAAGTTCCGGGTTTAGAGCATCTGCGATTCGATTTTTAGAACTCCGTATCGAGGCAGTGCTAACAGTCTTTTAATTTTCTCAGTTAACTATAATTTCTATCACATTCCAAAGTGAAATAGAGTTACCTTTATTGATATAAGCCCTTAGGATTTCTGATGGATTGAATAGACCGAATACCATCGATAGTAAAATATCGATGCATAGCATTTGTAGACTTTATAGCTGATTCAACAAATTGCCGACACGCAAGCAACGGATAATATACACGCTTCAGTGATAGATGCTCGTTGCTTGTCTCAATACTCCGGACTTTTTTTTGAACGGTTCCACAAGGCTTCCAGAGCTTATGGTTCAAGGATCGAGCTATTTTTTCAAAGTTAGCTCCGCCTCTGACTTAGAAAAAAAGATCCTGTCCACGGCTGAATCAAGGTTTGAGCCTTAAAATCTGCTCAAATTTTGTCCGGAGTATTGTTGTCTACGATCGCTGGACAAGACAAATTCTCAAACGCTCACGGCTTTTAGCGGTCGTCTCTATAGAATATTTTGATATCCGATCGACTTATGAATGGGTCATCAAATACTGTCCGTTGCCATTGTAATCACCGTCACACGTTGCAAAATTAGTGCCTAGCCAAAGCAAGTAGAATCGCCAGATACGACGAAACTTAGCGTAGTCCATCCCATAATCTAGGTTTTTACACGTTGCCTGATTCTCGTCAAAGTTCTGTAGCCAGGTTGCAAACGTTTTGTGATAATTTACCCCATTCAAATACCATCTCCGAACCGTTTTTAAGTCTTGGTTGTGTTGAGGGACTGCATCATAGTTCCAATAGCGACCATTCGGGAAAATGTATTTGTGAGTAAAGGCACTAGAGATGTTATTGGGTGTCCGAACGGTGATGATGTGAATGAATACCTTGCCATCTTCTTTTAGAAAAGAAGCCAGTTTTTTGAAGGAATTCGTCAAATTTCCGACATGACAAAAGACTCCGATCGAGAGAATCTTATCAAACTTCTCTTCAAATACAGCCTCGTTCAAATCTCCTTCGTGAAGCTTGAAACGCTCTGAACTAAGGTAGCTCACTGGGTCTTGCATTTTACAGCGCATATATTCGCACTGTTCATGACTTAAATTAAGCCCTGTGAACCTAACGTTAGGAAACTTAGAAAGCACATAGTTGGCGACACAGCCCCAACCACACCCAAAGTCTAAAATATTATCTCCATCCTGAATGTCTAGCTTCTCAATGACATCATCAATCATTTGTATCTGAGACTGTTCTAGATTAGCGGCTCCGTTTTCCCATAACCCCATGCTGTATTTGGGATAGATCAGAGTCCCATCGCCTAACATTACATTCAACATCTCTTGCGGCAGATCATATTGAGTCTTCATCAACTCATTTGCGCCTTCTGCCAACTGATCGGTTTCTTGAAGCACCCATTCGTAAGGAGCAAGCAGCGATGGAAAATGCTTAAAAAACACAGGCATACAGGTGTTAAAAAGCCCCTTTAACCAGGCATCAGGAACCTCTAACCCATTAATATAAGCTTCTGCTACTGCCATTTGAGCCGCGTTAACGACTTCAACCGTTTGACGAGTAGCTTGATAGGCTAAAGGGCTTTTGAGACTGATATCTCCCACGATCGGAATATAGCGTTGAACATCTTGCTGAACGGATGTAGAAGCCATAGCAAAACCTCCATCTCAAGCAGTTTTGTGTAGACTATCACGAGATTCGTTTAAGCGCGGCTCTATGAATACATTTATTTACTGTGCTAAGACCGATGAATTTTACTAGTGCTAATTATATCTTTTTGGAACTAAGTTCTGATTACTATCCCAAAGTCCAAAAGCTGATTAGCACTCATTATCTTGAAGATATACGGATTTAGTAGCAGGTAGTCTTCTACACTTCGCAAACTTGAACATTAGAGAGCCGAGAATCGATCAATCGATCCATCCAACCTTCGAGATATTTGCGGTTTGCTTGCTGTTCTTGACTATCAGTCGTCTCTGCTGAGTGAGGCATCAGTCCCAGCATGGCAGCGGTGGTTACACAAAACATCGACTTTTGAAAACTGACACAAATTCTCACCCGCAAGTCTTCTTCACCCCGCAGCGATCGCTGATAAAACTCATGTAAATAAGGCGGCAGATCGTGTCGTAAATCCTGCATCAACAGCGTGGGCGGAATGCCTGCGCCGCCTACAGGCAAAGGATCTGCGTGAAGTACGCCATAGTTAAACCGCTCTTGGTCAGACGAAATTTGACGAGCTTGAGCGTTATAAGAAACGGTTCCCATAAAGGGGAACGATCGGAAAAACACCGCATCAATATATGGAACGCCTGTATCCATCAAGAATGCCAGCCCCGCGGATTTAGGAATGATGTCGTAGGAGCGATCGCCAATCTTCACCGCGTAGGTAATCGGCTCATTGGCAGCAGCAACCAGCGCGGCTTGAATAAACGCAACCACATCAGGAATCGATTGAATCTTGCCTGCATCATAAAAGTCAGACAGATCTAAAAACATTTTGCTCATGATCTTCCAAAACTGACCCAGCGCGCTGTAGTAGCACGATTGACGCACCTGTTCGGGCAAAAAGTTAGGAAAGACTTTTGAGAGTCCTTTAATCGGCAGGTTATTTTTTAGTTTCGCACTGGTTACCGTCTGCACGAGTTCTAAAAACTCTGGAGAATCGAGATACGTGTCTAATCCACCGCCACCATGCCAAAACATGGCTTTCATACAATATTCAGCAAACTCGTAGTTATAGCGATCGTGCCACCAGTGCTTCAGCAATTTGTGGGTTGAGACATCCCCGTTAAAGTATTTAAAGAACGGGAACAACTCTAAAAACTGATGTTCTGAAATGTAGATAAGATTACGCCAATAAGCGTCTAGCACAATGCCATAGCTCTTGAGAATACCAACCACTTCGATCACGTTATCGGGCGAGTCAGGCAGCAGCGCACCGCCAGATTCTAAGCGATCAATAATGTCGGCTAACGGATGATTTGAAGGCTTGAGAGGAGTGCTGACCATAAACATCTGAAGGGGTGAAAAAGGAATCAATTGTGGATTACAAGCTGCTCATTTGCGAGAATTTTAGACGGACTCGGAGACTTTAGAACTTTGGCGGCGATCGTCGGAAAATCGGTTAGCATTGCCGTCGTTGTAGTTTCCGTCCAGCGCACCACCCAGCCAGGTTGCAGCCCCAAAATCACAATCAGAACCGCGAGCACGAAACCGGGCGCACGTTCTGACCAAGGCACTTGGGGAAGATTGGCAAACTGATCGGGGAGACGACCGAAAAAAGTCCGGTTGACCAACAGCAGGAAATAGACCGCCGTGAGTCCGGTTCCAACCATTGACAGCAAAGTCTGAACGGGAAACACCGGAAAGCTACCTCTAAAAATCAGAAATTCTGAAATAAAGCCCACCATGCCCGGAATTCCGGCACTCGCCATCACGCCCACCACCATTAAACTACCAATGATCGGCAATCCTCGTTCTGGGTTGAGCAATCCTTGCAAAACGGTGATATCGCGAGTTCCTGTTTTCTTATAAACCACACCCACCAGGGCAAACAACATCGCCGAAATCAGACCGTGACTCACCATCTGAAAAACTGTCCCTAGCAGACTGAGCGGAGTTGCTGCCGCCGCCGCTAAGAGAATGTAGCCCATGTGCGCGATCGAGCTATAGGCAACCATCTTTTTCATGTCGGTCTGAGCGATCGCCGTAAACGCCCCAAATAAGACGCTAACCACTGCCCACGTTGCTAGCCAGGGAGACAGCACTGCCCATGCTTCAGGAAATAGCTGTAGCCCAAATCGAATCAGTCCGTAAGTTCCTAATTTCAGCAATACCCCCGCTAATAAAACAGAAATTGGAGTAGACGCTTCAACGTGAGCATCGGGCAACCAGGTATGCAGTGGAAACAGAGGAACTTTGATTCCAAACCCGATTAGAATTGCGCCCAGCAGCACAATTTGAGCTGTGAGCGGCAACGTCTGAGACAACAGCGGATCAAACTCAAACGAATTTGAGCCGCCCAACCAGGTCAATCCTAAGAAAGCCGCCAAAATCAAAACACCCGAAAACGCGGTGTAAATCAAAAACTTGGTTGCGGCATACCCGCGTTTTGCGCCACCCCAAATTCCGATCAGCAAATAGAGAGGAATCAGTTCAAGCTCATAGAACAGGAAGAACAACAGTAAATTCTGCGCTAAAAAGGCTCCGGTGACTCCCATGTTCAACACGAGAATTAACGCATAATAAAACTTGGGACGCTGAACGGTAATGTCAGTGCAGTAAATCGCAACGAGCGTTAAAAAATTACTCAACGCCAGCAGCGGAAACGATAATCCATCCACACCTAAGCGATAGGTCAACCCCAACGAATCTAGCCAGGGAATATTTTCCTGAAACTGCATCCCAATACTAAGGGCATCAAACTGCGTTGCTAACGCGATCGTCAATGCCAGCGCAATCGACCCAAACATGAGCGCGACTTGGCGAATTCGACTTGCCTCGATCGCAGCGGGCAACACTGCGATGATTAAGGCTCCTAGCACAGGTATCCAAATTAAAGCACTGAGCATAGATTAACTGAAGATAAAAAGATTGGAATTCTAAAGGGTAAACTGTGGAGGGCTGCGGTCAGAAGAATACGCTCAAAGCGGATTCCCACATCGACCAGGTAAGCACCATTCCCAACAGACCCACCCCCACCAAAATCGTCAGCATATATGCCTGAGATTGACCCGAAACACTATATTTCAGACTTTCTCCGCTAAAAATAGACGCTAATCCAACAAAGTTGACAAAGCCATCGACAATGTAGCGATCGAACCAGGCGCTAAATCGAGAAATTGTGCTGACCACAAAAACCACCGTGACTCGATAGAACCGATCGACGTATAAGTCGTAAGCCAAAAAGTCTTGCATCAATCGCAGAGGCGCTTGAATCGGTCTAGACCAATTGTGGTTAAACGTCGCGATCGATCCGGCAATCAGCCCAGTTAAGCCCGACCCAATGATCATCAGAGAGCCTTGCCAGTTGAGATATTGCCAACTAGGAAGCGCCGACAGCGTTTGCATGATCAGCGGAACAGTGAGCGTAAAAATCGTCAGTGTCACCATCGGCACCGCCATTGTCCACGGCACTTCTGGAGCGCGGCGCGTCTTGGGCATTGGCTCACCGAGAAAGACTAAACGGTAGATGCGAGTCAGGTTAAAAGCCGTCAGCGCATTCACGATCAGAATGACTGCCACCAGCCAAGGCTGACCATACCAAAAATCATCGACTCCTTGTTGAAATGCCCAAAAGCCTCCTAGAGGAAGGAGTCCGACTAGACCCGCCGAGCCGACCAAAAATGCGCTGGTGGTGGCAGGCATTCGCGACCACAAACCGCCCATTTCAGTAATGTCTTGGCAACTGGTTGTTGCAATAATTGACCCTGTGCTCATGAACAGCAGTGCTTTCGCGATCGCGTGAGCAAACAGCAGCGCCAGTGCAAAGCCTGTCCAGTTCATGCCCACCGCAACGAATACTAACCCTAAATAAGCGCTCGTCGAGTGAGCCAAGGCGCGTTTGATGTCAATTTGGGCGATCGCTACCAGAGAAGCTCCGATCGCGGTCATCGATCCGAGTGCGACCAGAGCCGTCGAAGCCACCGGAGACACCATCAAAATCGGCTGAAGCTTAATCAACACGTAGGCACCACAGCCCACCACCACCGAGTTTCTCAAAATCGACGCAGGGTTTGGACCTTCCATCGCTTCATCGAGCCATAAGTGCAGAGGAAACTGGGCGCACTTCCCGATCGGACCCGCAATCAACGCTAAACTCAACAACCCAGCCACCGTAGGAGACAGTTCAGCCGTCTCTGCCCAGTCATATAAGTCAGGAAAATTTAAACTACCCGATAGCGTTGAGAGGGTCACAACCCCCATCAATAGCAGCACATCGCCGACTCGCTTAGTGAGGAATGCGTCTCGTGCCGCCGTCACAACCAGCGGTTGAGCATACCAAAACCCGACGAGCAAGTAAGTTGAAAGAGTCAAAATTTCTAGCAGAGCGTAGGTGAGAAAAAGAGAATTGCTCAACGCTAACCCACTCATCGCCGCTTCAAAGAAGCCCATCAGCGCAAAAAATCGAGCTAATGCCCAATCTTTTTCCATATAGCCCAGTGCAAAAAGCTGTGCCAGCAGACTCAACCCCGTGGTCACTTCCATTGCGCCGACGCTGGCTGAAGAGATATCTAGGGCGATCGACAAATCTAAATCGGCTGCTTTTAGCCAGTGAATGATCAACTCGTGGGACTCTTGCCCCCAAGTTGCGTTAAATAACGCCCATCCGTGAACACACGCCAAAAGCGTCGTAAAAATGTTTAGATAAGCAGCAGGTCGGGGACCTGTGCGCCGAATCAGCCCCGTTGCCCAAGGTAAAGAAAGGATCGCACCCAGAAACCCATAGCAAGGAACCCACCAACTTGTATCAATGAGAAACTGCTGCATCAAACCTGCCTTTACTCAAAAATTTACTAAAAGCTCCCTGCAAGCAACCTTGCCCGTTTGGGAAACTCCATCAATTTTGATGATTGTTAAAAAAACAGAACAGCTTATTGCATAAATTTCAGCTTAACGCCTAACACCCTTAAAAATACAATGCGATTCATAGAGCAGAACAATGGTGTCGAAAAGCAAACTTTTGTAGACAAACGTGATTCATGTAAGTAGACAGACTTGATTAAACATAAAATGCGGGAGATGCCCTCACCCCAGCCCTCTCCCGCAGGAGAGGGAGCCAGAATCTAGTTCCTCTTCTCCTTGGGGAGAAGGGGTTAGGGAATGAAGGTCTTCAGTTTAATTGTGCCTACCTACTTACAAGAAAGTTTTCTATAAATGGCGTTGAAAAGAGTCTATGATGCTGAAAGCGAAATCTTATAGGCAGTCTTCACTATCCGGACGCGGGCAGTGCGGTAACCTACAGAGTCTTGACACGATAGATTAGTCCGGCTTATGCCTGGGATTTACAACTATCATCAAACGTTATATTGTCAAGCGTCAACAACGCCCCTATTCTAAGTAGAGACCATCATTAAAAAGCGTTGGTAAAGCTTGAAATCATGGGCTGTCCCGTCAATATTTTTGTCTGGGGCTGGTGTAATTAGTTTCACTTATGCAGGAGATCAAGAATGCCGATCGCTGTGGGAATGATTGAGACGCTGGGATTTCCGGCTGTGGTAGAAGCCGCAGACGCAATGGTGAAAGCCGCCCGCGTCACCCTGGTTGGCTACGAGAAGATTGGGAGTGGTCGCGTCACCGTGATTATTCGAGGAGACGTGTCTGAGGTACAAGCCTCGATCGCCGCTGGCATCGAAAACGTTAAGCGTGTTAACGGAGGTCAAGTGATCTCGACCCATGTTATCGCACGCCCCGACGGAAACCTGGAATACGTGCTGCCGATTCGCTACACCGAAGCGGTTGAGCAGTTCCGAAGTTAGCGGGCGATCGTCCACTGACCCATTTGTTGTACTTAGAATTTGATTGGAAGGGAGAATTTAACGATGGCTATTGCAGTTGGCATGATTGAAACTTTGGGTTTCCCCGCAGTGGTGGAAGCCGCAGACGCAATGGTGAAAGCCGCTCGCGTCACCCTGGTTGGCTACGAGAAGATTGGAAGCGGTCGCGTCACGGTGATCGTTCGCGGCGACGTGTCTGAAGTTCAGGCATCGGTTGCGGCTGGCATCGAAAACGTTAAGCGAGTAAACGGCGGACAAGTGTTGTCTACCCACATCATCGCGCGCCCTCACGAAAACCTGGAGTATGTGCTGCCGATTCGATACACCGAGGCAGTCGAGCCATTCCGTGAGAGCGTCAGCGGCATTCGCCCTCTCAACCGTCCCTAACTGATGCAAATTGCCAAAGTTCGCGGCACCGTTGTCAGCACCCAAAAAGAGCCGAGTCTAAGAGGCGTGAAGTTCCTACTGCTGCAATTCTTAGACGACGCGGGGCAACCACTTCCGCAATATGAAGTGGCGGCTGACAACGTAGGAGCAGGGATCGATGAGTGGGTTTTGGTTAGCCGTGGCAGTGCTGCCCGTCAGGTTCCTGGAAGTGAACAGCGCCCCGTCGATGCGGCGGTGATTGGGATTATTGACACCGTGAGTGTTGATAATCGGGCGCTTTACAACAAAGGAACTCAATATTGATGATTGCGCGGTGCGTGGGTGATAACTTAACGTGCTCTGCGATCGTGAACGGTGCACTACGCTACCGCTAACCAGCAATGCTATTTGGATTAGGCGTAAGAAAATCACGATCGAGCCATTTCCCTGCAATGGGTGCGATCGAGATTTACACTGCGCGGTCAGTTAGGAGAATGTTTTATGGCAGTCCGTAGTTCTGCGGCTCCGCCCACACCTTGGTCACAATCTCTCGCCGAACCCGATATTCACCATAGCGCTTACGTTCACTCGTTCTCTAACATTATCGGAGACGTGAGAGTCGGCGAAAATGTGATGATTGCGCCGGGCACCTCCATTCGAGCAGATGAGGGGCATCCGTTCTACATCGGCGACGACACCAATATTCAAGACGGGGTCGTCATGCACGGGTTAGAGCAGGGCAGAGTCAATGGGGATGATGGTGAAGCTTACTCGATTTGGGTAGGAAGCCGTTCTTCGCTGACTCACATGGCGCTCATTCACGGTCCTGCTTATGTAGGTGACGACTGTTTTATTGGGTTTCGATCGACCGTCTTCAATGCACGAGTCGGCAGCGGCAGCATTGTTATGATGCACGCGCTGGTTCAAGATGTGGAAATTCCGCCCGGAAAGTATGTGCCTTCTGGAGCGGTGATCACCAGTCAGCAGCAAGCCGATCGCTTACCCAACGTGCTAGAAGCCGACGTGAAGTTTGCGTCGCATATTATTCACATCAATGATGCGCTGCGATCGGGTTATCGCTGCGCCGAAAATATCGCTTGTATTGCCCCAATCAGAGATGAGATGGCTACCCCTACAATGAATCAACCCCCTGCAAATGTTTCTAGCCGCTCTGCCAATGGTTCGGGCAATAGCGGCGTGATTGAGCAAGTGCGTCAACTGCTAGCTCAAGGCTATCGAATTGGCACCGAACACGCCGATGAGCGTCGCTTTAAGATCAGTTCTTGGAAGAGTTGTGCGATCGTTCAGTCCGATCGCGAATCGGACGTGCTGGCAGCGCTCAACTCGTGTATGCAAGAGCACAGCGGCGACTATGTGCGGCTCATTGGCATTGATACAAACGCTAAAAAGCGCGTGCTGGAAACGATTATTCAGCGTCCGGGCGCGACACCTACCCACCTTTCTAATGGTTCATCCAGTAGCCATACAGCACCGTCTTATTCTTCTAGCAATGGCAATGGAAACGGTCATGTTGCTGCAAGCGGCTCGATCGAGGGTTCTGTCGTTGCTCAAATTCGCCAAGTGTTGAGTAAAGGCGGACGGATTGGGATTGAGTTTGCCGATGAGCGACGCTTCCAAACCAGTTCTTGGAAAAGCGCTTCTATCCAAGCCACCAACGAGGCTGGAATTTTGGCTGAAGTGCAGGCTTGCATGTCGGGTCATATCGGCGAATATGTGCGGATTATTGGCATCGATCCCAAAGCAAGGCAGCGGATTTTAGAAGCGATCGTTCAGCGCCCTGCTCACAAGCAGCACATTTCAGACTCACCTGTCAGACCTGCTTCTAACGGTGGATTGGCTCCTAGTCAGGGTGCAACCCGTGCGAGTGGCAGTGTTGCCCAGCAGGTTCGTCAACTGTTGTCGCAGGGGGCAGCGATCGGGCTGGAGTTTGCCGACGAGCGGCGATTCAAGATTAACTCTTGGAACAGTGCGCCTTTAATCCACACACGATCGGAAGGGGAAGCGATCGCGGCTTTAGAGTCGTTTATCGGAGAGCATAGCGATCACTATGTTCGGTTGGTTGGGGTTGACACTCAAGCCAAAAAGCGGGTTCTCGAAACCGTAGTTCACCGTCCGGGTCGAACGCCTGAGACCGCATTGGTACTTGATCCTCCGGTCTACACTCCGGCTACTACCCCTGCGGGTTCTGGCTTCTCAAGCTCTTCGTCAGGAAGCCAAAAGCTCAGTCATGAAGCGGTCGATCAGGTGCGTCAACTGGTGCGTCAAGGTGCGCGGATTGGGCTGGAGTATGCCGATGCACGTCGCTATAAAGGGGGCGCTTGGCAGACAGGGGCATCGATTCAGGCAGGTTCTGAGTCTCAAGCACTGGCGGCTCTCGAATCGGCGCTGTCTGAACACGCGGGTAACTATGTTCGCTTAGTCGGCATCGATCCAAAGGCAAAACGCCGCCTGGTTGAGCTTGTGATTCAAAAAGCTGGAAAATAAACAGGTTCGAGCTTTGAGTTTTGAGTTGGAGTATCTATTCAGAATTCAAGACTCAAAGCTTAGAACTCGAAAACTCTTGAATGATGCACTTTTTGCCTCTGCAGCTATGTCCGATCGACACCGCCCATTATCTCGTGAGTGGCGATGTCACTATTCACGAAGGGGCAGCGATCGCGCCGGGTGTTTTGCTGCAAGCAGGGTCTGGTAGTCGGATTATCATTGGGGCTGGGGTCTGCATTGGCATTGGCTCTGTGATTCACGTTCATGAAGGGACGCTAGAAATCGGCGAGGGGGCAATCATTGGGGCGGGGGTTTTACTGATTGGTCAGGTAAAAATCGGCGATCGGGCTTGTATCGGATCAGCTACAACGATTTTAGATAGCGCTATCGAGGTGGGCGGATTGGTAGCTCCGGGTTCACTGGTGGGCGATCGCAGCCGTCTTCTAGAAGAACCCAACGTTACCGATACTCAGCCTCCTGTTGCCGAAGCCCCTCCCGATCCTTGGGCTGAACCTAAAACGCCTCCTGAGTCAGAAATTCTTCCTAAAAAACCAAAGGAGGCGCAACCATTACAGGAGCAAGCACCCGAACCCAATAACGGAATGGCAGCTAGTGTTTACGGACAGTCTTACGTCAATAGTCTCCTGATTAAGTTGTTTCCCCAAAATCAACGCAATCCTGCTTCTGATAACGGTCATCTGAACGGAAATTCTTGACAGCGATCGTTTAGTGGTTCCTATAACTTCTACAAAAGCAGCGTGATTTTACACCACTGAGAAAGAAACTAGACCTGAAGAACTTTACAAACCAGTTAAGATTGAAATTGAGAACTGCCCTGTCACCCCTTCGCTGATGAATCGTCTAGACAGATTTACCGATACTGCTTTAGGTCTGGTCTCTACTGAAAGCTTCCCAGCGATCGTGGGCATTGCCGACATGATGCTCAAATCGTCAGACGTGACGCTGGTTGGCTATGAAAAAACAGGCGGTGGGTTTTGCACCGCTGTTGTGCGAGGCGGCATTTCAGATGTGCGGCTGGCAGTGCAAGAAGGCATTGACCTTGCCGCTCAGTTTGGGCAGAAAGTCTCGACGCTGGTCGTTCCTCGCCCTTTAGCAAATCTAGAAGCGGTGTTGCCGATCGGAACTAAACTCGCCGAACTTGCCAAAGGGCGGCACGGTAATCCGTTTCGCAATCAGGCAGTGGGGTTGCTTGAAACTCGCGGTTTTCCGGCGATGGTCGGTGCGGCAGATGCCATGCTCAAATCGGCTGACGTGACTTTGACAGCCTACGAAACGATCGGGTCAGGACTTTGCACCGCCATTATTCGCGGCACGATCGCCAACGTTGCGATGGCGATCGACGTAGGAATGCAAGAAGCTGAGCGCATCGGAGAACTTCATTCTGTAATGGTGATTCCTCGTGCGCTTGAAGATTTAGATCAAACCCTACCGCTTGCAAGCTGTTGGATCGAAGAACTACAGCCCTTGCGGTTGCCGATCGAACTTAAAGAAACCGAAAAAGAACTGGTGGCGTTACCCGAACTTCAGCAAGAGCTACAGTCGCTGGCACCGACCCAAACGGGGCTGCAACTTCCAGAATCGCGCCAGCCCAAGGCAGAAGACTTGCGAGAACTCGCGATGCCTATTCCTCAAGAAGAGACGATCGACGTGACTCCGCCGATCGAGCTTAAAAAACTCAATCAGCCCCCAGAAGAAGACGTGTGAGAACCCAGGATTGATGTGCAAAGTGTGACTGGATAGGGCATTCTAGGCACACACCTACCTCGTCCTTATCTAATGGCGGATCATCGCGCTCTGCCCCCGGAGCAAACCTTCTCTGAAATCGTGCGTCGGCTAGAACAAGATGCAAACGCGGCTCGCATTAAAAAGCTGATTTTATACGCCTGCAAAAACTGGTGGGAGAATGATCCCGATCGACTCAGTGTGATCAGCCTGCAAAGCCTGGTGCAAGAGCTGCGTTATCTTAACCCCACGTTAGAGCATCTGAAATACAAGTTACACCTACTGGTCGGCACCCTTAGCAAACAAGAAGAATATCTTCAAGTCGCAACCACGATTATAGAAAACTTGACGGGGTTATATAGAAGTGCGACTCCGATCGAGAAAACGACGATCAACACCAATCCACTGGATGCGATCGGGGGCAAATTACAAAACCAAATTACAAAAATATTAGAACAAGAAGTCCATTCTAGCCGCATTAAAAAGCTAATGATTTATGCTGCCCGCAAACATTGGGAAGCTGACCCGCTTAAAATTGACCAGGCGGAGATCAATAGACTAATCAGCGAATTAGCGCATCAATATCCGACGATCGAGAGTTTGCAAATCGGACTGGCGGCAATCGTCAAAAGCTTAAATAAGCCGATTGAGTATGCGGCGATCGCCAACATGATTTTGCGTGAAATGGGCAAGCTTTATTCTCAGGAAGGTGAGGCTATCAGTCCAGAGTCTACAAACGATTTAGCGACTCAAGCAGTCGCTCCGCCGAGTTCTCAAACTGCACCTGCGATCGAGCTTTTTGATATGCGATTAGAAATCGTCAAGTTTGCTAACCCGCTTCGAGCAAAAATTCTGCTGTTTTCTCTGGTCTACTATCCATTTACCTACAAAGAACAAGATTGGTCAAATCTCAAGCTCTATAGCCTTGAAGGATTGCTGCGCAGCGTCACAACGGTCTGTCACTCTTTAGAAGATCTGCAATCAAATCTAGAAGTGGCAGCACAACAGTTGAACCCACCTGAGGATTATGTCGAGGTGGTTCGCGTCATTCTCAAAAGTCTGAAACCAGGCTATATCAGCCTTCAGCAGCACGTTCAGCAGGCTTTGCAGATCACTGCCGAGGTTACACGGGCAAACTCCACGCAAGTTTTAATCAGTGGTGTGCCGAAATCAAGTTCAGCGATCGGGAATCAAGAATTATGAATGGTCAAGAAGTGCTGGGTCGCTATGAATCGGGAGATGCAAATTTCACGAAGGAAAACCTGAGCGGAGTCAATCTGACGGGAGCAGACTTAATTGGGGTCAATTTAGCTCACGCTGACCTCCATCATTCGATTTTGATCTTTGCATATTTGAACCGATCGAATCTCACCCACGCCAATCTCAAAGGCACAAAGCTGTGTGGTGCAAATCTCAGTCAGGCAACTCTATGTAACGCAAGTCTACGAGATGCCGATCTACATGGAGCCATTCTCTATGGGGCTGATTTGCGAGGTGCCGACCTGGGTTTAGCAACGTTGCTGGATGCCAATTTTAGAGATGCCGATTTGCGAAACGTCAATTTCAGCGGGGCAGATCTGCGGGGTGCTTGCCTGCGCGGGGCAAACCTACGAGAAGAAAAACGTGCTTACAAAGGGGCAAACCTACGCGGGGCAGATCTGCGAGGTGCCGACTTGCGCGGAGCTAATTTAGCCGGGGCTGACCTGAGTCGATCGAACCTGATCGGCGCAAACCTCAGTGAAGCTAGCCTCCGCAATGCAGACCTCACCGAAGCCAACTTAACCGACGCAATTCTCAACGGGACGTTTTTAACCGACGCGATTCTCACCGAGGCAAATCTCAGCCAAGCGACGTTACGCAACTGCAAGCTAAACCGCGCTCAATTAAACGAGGCAAATTTATCGGACGCTGATTTGAGAGATGCCACACTGAGCGATGCAAAACTGCACAAAACGAATTTTCAGCGGGCGAACTTGACTCGATCGCGCCTCAATCGTGCCGAATTTACTCACGCCAATCTTCGTTATGCAATCTTGGTAGACGCTCTTTTGATCAAGGCTTATTTGGGTCGAGCCGATTTACGCGACGCAAATTTAACGGGGGCAAATTTAGCGGGGGCAGAACTCAGCAGCGCTCTGTTGAATGGCGCAATTTTGCAGGGCGCAACCTTGCCCGATGGCAGTGTGCAGACCTAACTTGCGAATGCACCCGATAAATCCTGTAAGTTAATAACTCTAACCTTCAACGTGCGACAGATGAGTGAGTTGATCAGCGCCATTTTTGCTGGAGTGACCGCCTTTATTGCCACCAATTTAGATGACCTTGTGATCTTGATGCTGTTTTTTGCACAGATCAATGCCGTCTTTCGTCCCAAACATATTGTGGTGGGTCAATACCTAGGCTTTGGTGCTTTGATTCTTGCAAGTTTGCCCGGTTTTTTTGGCGGCTTGATAGTGCCAAAACCCTGGATTGGGCTGCTCGGATTGGTCCCGATCGCGATCGGGCTTTATCAACTCATTCACCCAGAAGATGAGAATGAAGTACAGACGGTCGCCAACGACTTTCAATCAACAATCAAGTTGCCAATCTTGTCGGCGTTAGGGCTGTTGGCTCCTCAAAGTTATCAGGTGGCTGCGGTGACGATCGCCAACGGTGGCGACAACATCGGAATTTATGTGCCGTTGTTTGCCGCTAGCAGTGCAGCCAGTCTCGGAGTGATTCTCGGCGTATTTTTTGTGCTGGTGGGAGTATGGTGCTACGTGGCGTATCAACTCGCTCGTCACCCGATCGTCGCTCGTGTGTTGACGCGCTATGGTGCGGCGATCGTGCCTTTTGTGCTCATCGGGGTAGGAATTTTTATTCTGATTGACAGCGAGACTTATAGGCTGCTCATAACCCTTCAGTCTCTTAATTGACTGACGATAAATGTCAGTCAATTAAGAAATTTAACCCCGACTTAAAGTTCGCGGACTGAAGGCTTGCCGTCTATGATTTCTCCCACGAGAACTACATCAGTCAAGCCTATAAACAAGCCATTCTCTAACACGCCGGGAATGTTGTTGAGAGTCTTCTCAAGGTCAGCCGGATTGTCAATGCGATCGAACTTCACATCGACGACTAAATTGCCTTGATCAGTGACGACTGGACCTGCTTTTCTGATGCCCATCCGCAGTTCGGGTTTGCCGCCGAGTTTGGCGATCGCTCTCATCACCGGAGTCACCGCCATCGGAATCACTTCGACCGGAAGTAAAAAGGTTGATCCCAAATGCTCGACTAATTTGCCACTATCGACCACGACAATAAACAGAGTTGCGAGCGAATCGACGATCTTTTCTTGCGTGTGAGCAGCGCCGCCCCCTTTGATCAAATTCTTGTGCGGATCGACCTCATCGGCTCCATCGATCGCCACATCAATGTGGTCGATTTCGTCTAACGTCACGAGCGGAATATTGTTTTGTCTTGCCAGCACGATCGCTTGAAACGAGGTCGGAACGCCTTTAATATCTTTGAGGTCGCCTGACTTGAGACGATCACCCAACGCCTGAATCGCGTAGGCAGTTGTTGACCCAGTGCCTAGCCCTACAATAGAACCAGACTGCACTCTGGCGGCGGCGGCGGCTCCCACCTGCTGTTTCATGATTTTTGCGGGGTCAGTTTCTACGCTCATGATCAAAAGTCCTAAACAATTCGGGGTGCAGGAGTGATGACTCCCTAGCCTTTAATACTATCTGCGCGTGACCGTCTATGAGTGATGATGAAGATTTCTTGTCCGAAGAATCCACTGAGCGATCGCTGTCTTGGCAATTGCAACAAGGCAAGCAGTTTGCAGATGCAGCCGACTTTAAAACTGCGATTCAGCACTACGATCGGGCGCTAGATCTTCAGCCTGATGATGAAGATATCTGGTGCGATCGAGGCATTGCCCTATATGAATTGGGTCGCTTTGAAGCGGCGTTAGTCAGTCTTGATCGAGCTTTAGAATTACAGCCCGATTTTGCAGAAGCCTGGACGGGTCGCGGACTGACGCTTAAACAGATGGGTCGATCGCAGGCAGCGATCGTCAGTTTTGACCAAGCCTTAAAATACGATCCTGAAAATGCAGAAGCCTGGATGAATCGAGGCAATATTCTACAGAGTTTGAAGCGACACAAGGAAGCGCTGACGAGCTATCACAAAGCCGTCTTGTCTGATCCAAATTTGGCGGAGGCTTGGCGCGATCGGGCTGCTATTCTTTGGAGTCTCGGTCGCTATGAAGATGCGCTTGCCAGCTACGACCGGGTGACTGAATCTCAGCCCCACAATGCCAATGCTTGGGGTCGTCGCGGCGATTTGCTCTATGGGTTGAAGCGTTACGACGACGCGGTTGAAAGCTACGATCGCGCCTTGGTTTTAGAACCCACGCCCACGCTTTGGAGTCGTCAAGCCGAAGCTCTGCGAAAACTCGCAAAACACGAGGAGGCGATCGCCAGCTATGACCACGCCCTCAAACTCAAATCCGATGAGCCGCAGCTTTGGCACGGTCGAGGGTTGGCATTACGCAAATTGGAGCGATATGACGGAGCGATCGCCAATTTCGATCGAGCGCTTGCCCTTCGTCCCGATTTTTATCTGGCAACGCGCAGCAAACTGTTTACGCTCGTTAAAGCGAGACGGTTAAGACGCTATTTGTTGAGCCAGAACCCGATCGACCAAGAGCGTCGGTGGAACGATGTCCAAAATATTTGCGGGACGATCGTCAAAACAAAACTCCCGGCAATGGTGGTGATCTCGCTGAGTCTGTTCTATAGCCTGGGCGGATTCTATAGCGTAATGAATGGAGGATTGGCGATCGCCAGTCGATTCATCGCGATCACAGGAGCAGCGATCGTCTTAGCCCTCTCACTCATCGGCGAATGGATGGACGAGCAACGAAAATAGGTTTGGTTTTGGCTTTGCTCAACCCCTTACTCGCAGGCGATGTTCGTTGAGCGGAGCCGAAACGCACTTTAAAACAGTGGCACGTTCCAACCAAGAACGCCAACCGATGAATTGTCAAGGTCGATCGCCGAGCTAGAGGATCTTGATTGACCAGCACCTGAGCTGCTGCGTTGTTTACATTAGGATTGGCTGGAGTGGTCGGAACCGTGACGACGGGGAGCGTTTAAGGCACGATCTGCGGGGCTTGCGGGATTTGTGAGATCGGACGATCGGGCACTCCTCGAAGCGGGTCATCTGAATGGGTCGTAATGCAATTTGTTGCTCGCGTGCTGGCTCCTCTGGCATTGAGAGTGCAGAGACCTTCGATCGCTTTGGTTTGCAAATCCAAAGTTGCTAGAGTTGCCGTTCTGACTGCTTTTAAGGTTTGCTGAACGGGTGGCGCTTCTTGAAGCACGATCGACTCCTGTTCAGGTCCTAAACCCACAGCTAACCCGCTCGTTTGGTAAAACGTCCGCAAGTCAAAGGTTTTGACTTCGCCTAACGTGCCTTTGACAACAGATGCGGTTTGTCCGCCCTGGATAAATATGAAACTGCCTTTAGCATCAGTGATCTTAATCGGTGTACCAGTGAGATTATAAAAGTCCGTTTTTTGCGTCACGCCATCGACTTGAATGACCAATGCCAAACTGGTTACATCTGAGACAGGCGAGACTTGTGGCGAATTAGCCAGAATCTCAGCGACTGCCTGACCTTCTAGTGTTTCAATGCGCGTCGATGCAGTCGTCGGCGGACTCATGATCAGCGCCGTCCCATTTCTAAGCTGAAAGCCCCGCATTCCTGGAATAAAGCGGAAAATCGCGTTTGAGCCGATGCGAGCTAGAGAGCCTTCGTTGAATAGCAATTCGGCTTTCGATCGACTCGCCGTGCGAAGCGTGTCCTGCGGCATCATCACATCCGACACTCTGGCAGAACGCGGCGATCGATTGTTGAGCAATAGTTGTACGTTGTTGATCAATTTATAGACTTCGCCACGAGTCAGCATGGCTTGTTGCGCCGTGGCAGGCAGCATCCACACCACCCCTAAAAGACTGCCTATAATGACGCTACGACTCAGTGATTTTACATTCATGACTACTCTCTCTTGACAGCAATATGTTTAAAGTAGGATTCAAAATGCGTATTTATGCGGTTGCTCATCAAACATTGATGATTCTCTAACTACAGCCTTGCAGATTTCCCATCCGGAAAAAGTTACGATCGGAAATCTATCTCAAGACGGGGCAAAAATTTAACCAAAAGGCTGATAATAAAATGCTATTTACAGTGAATCTCATGGCATTAAAACTGCATGTTCCAACCCTTGATAACTCTGCAATTGCCAAAGATATCAAAGATACTATTTTGACGGCTGAACCCAATGCCAAAGTAGACATTGATGTTGAACAAAAAACGGTGACGATCGACGCAAAAGCTTCTGAAGAGACGTTTAAGCAATTGATCACGGCGGCTGGGCACAAAGTAACCGAGAGCTAGAAAATGCGGACGATCGCGCCATGCGAGGAGTAAAGTAGACTCAGCGATCGGACGATCGCCTTACTCTTCACCGTTTCTCACAGTGTCAAAGTTTTATAGCGAACTCACTGAACCGCTGCAAACATTTATCGCTGAACAGCAGATGTTTTTCACAGCATCTGCCCCGACTCAGGGACGCATCAACCTTTCACCCAAAGGAATCGATACCTTTCGCTGTCTCGACGCTCACACCGTTGCCTATCTCGACCTGACCGGAAGCGGCAACGAAACCAGCGCCCATCTGATCGAAAATGGACGGATGACGATCATGTTTTGCAGTTTTACGCAGCAGCCTTTGATTTTGCGGCTCTATGGTCAAGGCAGTGTGATTCGTCCGCGAGATGCTGAATGGGAAAACCTCGATCGTTTATTTCCTTCTACTCCAGGTACGCGACAAATCATCCAGTTAAGCGTTGAGTCTGTTCAGACTTCTTGTGGTCATGGCGTGCCATTTTATGACTATCAAGGAGAGCGAGAAACCATGATTCGTTGGGCTGAGAAAAAAGGGGAAGACGGGCTTCAACGCTATTGGCAAGACAAAAATCAAGTCAGTATTGATGGGTTGCCGACTTATCTATTGAGTAAAACTGATGCAGTCCATCAATAAGACGGTGGGATCGCAAGTATAAATTAGCTCGATCGTGAGAAAGATTGGCGATCGCTTTAGTTCGGTGCTACATTTTGTAGAAAGTTAGATAGTAAGTCAGCTTAATTCAGCTTTTTCTGAGTGGTTAGCTGCCCTTAGATTGCTGAAGCGGAGGAACCAAATTATTGGGGCTTATCTTCGTGAGTTCAGGGTTTGAATGATCCGAAGAGGGGCATCTCTCAGCCCTCGCCCGTCAGCTAACTCCGTCAGCATTGAGAGAGGACTGAAGAGTCAGCATTTATTTGTGTTTTAGACTCATCAGTGCCTCTTCCCAGTTTACTTATTCGTTGGGGCATTGATATGGTTCTTCAGCTAAATTTGGCTGCGATTTTGGCGATCGCGGCTCAGGCTACTTGGCGAAAGATGCGTCCTGTGATCTCGCGGGATGCCGTTGTGCTACCGATTCTCGGCTTTTTGGGAGTGATTGCAGTCTGGTGGGCAGTGGCGAGTTTTAACCATGATGTGATGCCCACCCCCCCCGAAGCGGTGATCGCAAATTTAGATTTTATTCTCCATCCGTTTTATCGTCGCGGTCCAGGTGATTTAGGCATTGGTTGGTTACTTCTAGCAAGTTTGCGTCGCGTGTTGATTGGGTTTCTACTTGGCGCACTGGTTGCCATTCCGATCGGGTTCTTGATCGGGATGTCTAGAAAAGCGATGATGGCGTTAAATCCAGTGATTCAGATTTTTAAGCCTGTGTCACCTCTCGCATGGTTACCGATTTCGCTGGCGATTTTTAATTTGGCTGATCCATCTGCTATTTTTGTGATCTTCATTACGTCTTTGTGGGCGACGATTATTAATACCGCTTTAGGAGTCGCTAGCGTTCCCAAAGATTATCTTGAAGTGTCACAAGTGTTAGAGATGCCACGTTGGAGGCAAATGCTCAAAGTGATTCTTCCGGCGAGTCTGCCCTATATTTTTACTGGATTACGAATTAGTTTAGGCGTTGCATGGCTCGTGATCGTTGCCGTTGAAATGCTCACCGGAGGCGTAGGTATTGGCTTTTTTGTTTGGGATGAATGGAGCCGCTTAAACCTAAGTTCTGTGTTTTTAGCCGTGTTTGTGATCGGGTTAACCGGATTGTTTTTAGATATGGCGATCGGGCAATTAGAAACGCTCGTGACTCACCGACAGCGATCGCTCTAACACTCATTCTCCTAATCATCATGACCACTATCTGGACGCGCCGAAACTTTCTCCAGCAAATGGGAGGATCTGCCGCAGGGTTTGCGCTTTCTGCCTGTGCGATTAACGCCAATCGCGCTCCTCAAAGTCTCTCAGAGTCCGCGATGTCGATCGAGCAAGTCGTCAAACCAGAGACGTTAGAAAAGCCGAATCTGACGATCGGATATGTGCCCGTCAATGACTGCGCCCCGTTTGCGATCGCTTGGGAAAAAGGCTTTTTTCGTAAATATGGGCTAACAGTGAACCTCAGCCGCGAGGCAAGCTGGGCAACCTCTCGCGATGGCATTATTTTTGGGCGACTAGATGCCTCTCCGGTCGTCTCAGGTGCCGTCACCAACGCCCACATCGGGGCAGAAGGCGCTCGTCATGCACCGCTTTGTGCGGCGATGACTCTACATCGTCACGGCAACGCGATGACGATGAACAAAGCCATGTGGGATGCCGGACTGCGCCCCTGGTTTGAATATAACGGCGACTTAGCCGCATTTGGGCAAGACTTTCGCCGCTATTTTGACAATCTGCCACCTGAGAAACGAGTCTGGGCAGTGGTGCTAAGTTCTGCGATTTACGAATACTTTGTGCGTTATCTGGTTGCCGCAACTGGAGTCGATCCGCTCAAAGAGTTTCGCATAATTATCGTGCCGCCGCCGCAAATGTTGGTGAATGTGCGAATCGGGGCGATGCAAGCCTACATGGTGGCTGAACCTTGGAACACCCGCGCTATTACAGGCAATGACGGCATTGGCTTCACGTTTGCTCAGGGCAAAGAGATCTGGACAGGGCACCCCGATCGACTCCTCGGTGTAATGCAGTCATTCATTGATGAAAATCCTAAAACCTATCGATCGCTGCTCAAAGCCATGATCGAAGCCTGTCGCTATTGTAGTAATCCGCAAAATCGCGAAGAAGTCGCCCAGATTATTTCGGCTCGATCGTTTACGGGAGCCAAGCCCAAACTGACGCGACCCGCGATCGTGGGTGACTACAATTACGGCGGATTTGATGGCAAAGATCGCACGATTCGAGCGGCGGACACGACGATATTTTTTGACATTCCGCCCAATATTCCCCAAGTGGCGAATGCTCACTCGACGTTTATGTGGCGATCGCACAGCATTTGGTTAATGACTCAAGCAGCGCGCTGGGGACAGATCAAAGAGATTCCTAAAAACGCCGATCAGATTGCCAAAGACGCTTGGAAGACGGAACTCTATCGAGAGGTTGCTGCCGAGATGGGCATTGCATGTCCAGCAGACGATTATAAAGTCGAACCTGCTGAGGTGTTTATCGACAAAAAGGCATTTGATCCCAGCGATCCGGTGGGCTATCTTAAAAGCTTTGAAATTCGTGCCGATCGTCCTACTCAGTTCTACTTGGCTTAATCGATCGTCCTTAATTGTAGGAGTCTTATCATGATTGAATCTACTGCTATGAGCGTATCGCAGCCTTCTCAGTTTGATCGGTCTGAATTCTTGAAAATCGAGGATCTGCACAAATCGTTTAAAGCTGGAAACGGCAGAGAATCGTTGGTGCTGAAAGAGATTAATTTAACGATCGCCGAAACTGAATACATTTCAGTCATCGGTCACTCTGGCTGTGGCAAGTCAACGCTGCTGAGAATTGTGGCAGGGTTAGAAAAACTGACTTCTGGTTCAGTCCGATTGCAGGGCAAAGAAATCTGCAAACCTGGCTGCGATCGGATGATGGTATTTCAACAGTATTCGCTGCTACCGTGGCTAACCGTGCGACAAAACATTCGCCTTGCGGTCGATGAAGTGCTGACTCACCTCTCACCCGTTGAGAAAAAAGAACTCGTCAATGAACACATTGCAATGGTAAATCTGACCGCCGCCGCAGACAAATATCCCGATGAGATTTCGGGTGGGATGAAACAGCGGGTCGGCATCGCTCGTGCATTGTCAACTCGTCCCAAAATGCTGCTCATGGACGAACCGTTTGGAGCCTTAGATGCGCTGACTCGCGGCAAACTCCAGCGTCAAGTCCTAGAGATTTGGGAGAGCCATCGTCAAGCCGTGATGATGATTACCCACGATGTAGACGAGGCAATTTATATGTCCGATCGAATCGTCCTAATGACCAACGGACCTGCTGCCACGATCGGAGAAATCTTAGAAGTGCCGTTTCAGCATCCGCGCGATCGTGCTCAACTCCGTCAATCTTCTGACTATTATGAATTGCGAAATCACGCGCTCAATTTTCTCGATTCTCACTTTGGCGCAGAAGACTAAGAAGGAATCAGGAATTCAGAAAGATTGAGAAGGAATCAAAAATTCGGAAAAATGCCCCTGAATGCTGAAGAAACGTCTGGAGCTTCAAACGTAAAAGCTACGATGATTGCAAACTCCTTCTGACCTCTGCCTTGTTTTCCCTATGCACCTGCGGTTTTCTCAAGATATTGAATCGTTGCTGAAGCGTATTTCTGAGCAGCCGTTAACCTTGGCGGCAATTTTGTCAGAGACTTCAGAGCGTGGATTTAGTTTGGTGATTGGGTTATTGGTGCTGCCCTTCTTGTTTCCTGTGCCACCCGGCTTGACGGGCATTCCGGGGGCTGGCTGCATTTTGTTGGGAATGCAAATGGCGCTGGGGCGGCGATCGCCCTGGCTTCCCAAAAAAGTGGCTCGATTTCAGTTTCCCCAAGCGTTTGCCAAACAACTGTTGCAGAACGTGAAACGAGTCACTAAAGTTCTTGAAAAAATCACTCGTCCGCGTTTGACTCACATTGCCTCAAATCCTTATATCTGGCAGTTTAATGGGCTGTGTATCACCTGGTTAGCGATTCTATTGATTGCGCCGATTCCATTCACGAATCCATTTCCCACGATCGGGATTTTGCTCTTAGTCGTCGCCATGTTGGAGTCAGATGGTTTATTGATGTGCGTCGCCTATGGGATGACGCTGCTGATTACGATCGCCTGTGCTGCGATCGCTTATCTTCTCTGGCAAGCGCCTAATTTTTTCCAAACGCTGTTTTAAATAACATGGGTTGTTGCTACATAACCACAAGTCTTCTATTCACGTTAAATCCTTACTCTTCGATCGAGACTCTCCATTCCCTAAACTAACTATTCATTTGAATGGATTAACAATTCCTAACCCCTGATCAGAATGTTAGTATCAACGGCGTTCATGCAGCATTTCTCGCGTGAATCGAGGAGCGTTGAGTGGAATCGGATTTTGCTGCATTCGCTCAACTAGCGATTTGAGAAACTGTTGTTTAGTTTCTACATCAGGAATCGGCGACGACACGACTTGAGGAGATTGAATCAACAACTCGACCTCAGTTCCTTCGGGCAATTCAAAATCTGTTTGAAGGATGAATGCACCATTACGAGAAATTGCTTTCAGCGCTTGAGGCATTGAGGAACTCCAGGCTAATTGCTATGCTCTCAAGCATAGTCGATCGCTTCATAACCCAACTCAAAACATTGCCATCCTTACTCTTGGTGGCTTGTGACATTTTCACCTCCGAGACTTCCCGCTCCCTAAATTATTCACCTGCTCTGAGGGGTGACTGCCACTATCAAAGGCTCGATCGTCTGCCGTGCCTCTGAGCGAAAATGACTGTTGAGGAATCCCGATCGCGATGCCTTGCTCATCCATTGCTAGCTTTAAACGTCGTCGAAACTCTCGCCCCACGTTCCATTGCTGCAACGGTTGTGTCTTAATCCAGACGCGAATGGTCACACCCGCATTGTTTAAGTCATCGACTCCGAGCACTTCTGGAGGCTCGATAATTTTTGCCTGCCAATCGGGGGCTTGATCTATTTCGTGCCCAACTTGTTTGATCAGGTGAATTGCCTGATCGAGGTTAGCATCATAGGAAACGACGATCGCCAGATCTACCCGTGACCAATCTTTAGAGAGATTTTCTACGATCGCGATCGAGCTATTGGGAATCGTAATTAATCGTCCCTCAGCGTTTCGCAGTTGAGTGATTCGCAAATTCATGTTTTCAACTAATCCAGACACGGTGCCAACCTGAATCACATCACCAACCGCATATTGATCTTCTAAGAGAATGAGAAATCCGTTAATCACATCTTTAATCAGGTTTTGAGATGCGAGAGAAATGCCTAAACCAATGATTCCAGCACCTGCTAATAATGGAACCACTTCAATTCCTGTAACCGAAAGTATCGCGATAATAGCAATACTAATAAACATGAGAGCCGATAGACTTTTAACTACGCCGGAAAATGTAGAAACTCGTAAAGCAATTCTTTGTGACGCTTGAGGGCTAATAAACTCTCCATCACTCAAGGCACTAAAGACGCGATCGATTGCCACATCAGTGAGACGAATGACTAGATAAGTGACGATCGTAATGCCCAAGATTTTGGGCGGAGTCGAGAAGACAATCGGTTGCAGCCAGCGCGTATAGGGAAATAACCCCAAAATGATCAGAGTGCCGACTCCCCAGATTCCGACTTGGGTGAGTTGCAAGAGCCTCCTTTGTGCCTCTCTTAGGTTGCGCTGTTGACGCTTGACCATTTGCTGCTGGACGATTTGGCTGGTGGCAACTTTAGCCGACTCTGCGGTATTGGGTGACACAATGGGATCGGCTGGAATCTCTGCTTGAGTTTGCTTTTGCTGACGAGTTAACCGACGCTGCCACTGAGAGAGAATCCAACTTGTCAAGAATATGCCAAATAAAATCGCGACCGCTTGCACTCCCTGACGCACCAGGAAGTCGGATTGCCGTTCTTGTTTCGCTTCAACCAAAGCATTGCGAATGGTTGGCGTGAGTTCTTTTGCATAGCTGCTAGGTTGTTGCCCTTGTAACTGAGCGTCTAAAGTCGTGACCGTCATTAAATATTGATCGTTAACAGAGATGACAGGCAGATTACTGGCTGAATCGATCGCCGTTGTCACTTGCAATTGATCAGGGTCAAAACTACGATCGACAAGACGATTTAGGTTGGTCTCAATGTTTTGCACGCGAGACGCGATCGGTGTGCTGCCCTGTGGGCTGCGAGTTGCAGGAGCGGCGATCGTAAACAATGTCCGCCCGTCTAGTTTGACATCTCCTCTCGCAAGCTCGGTATTAGCGGCGATTTGGGGAGCCGTCAATTGAGGCAACGTCAACTGAGGAAGGCTAGGAGTGCTTGGGGATTGGGCAGATGAAATGAATGGACACAACAACACGATCGCTAATCCAAAAATTATGCCGATCGCAACCGTTTTTTGTCGAATCACACCTGCCTCCTAATCACATCCAGCAAATCAACCTTTAACAGGCTAGCGGATAGTCATCTTGATTCATTTATCTACATAATATTTAGACATGACAAACCACTGCGATTCTTTCCTAAAACTTGATTCTCCTGCTTTAGAATCGTAGCCTTATCTAATTCAACGGAGAGGGGGGGATTCGAACCCCCGTTGAGTTGCCCCAAAGCGCATTTCGAGTGCGCCGCATTCAACCGCTCTGCCACCTCTCCAAGAGAGCCTGATGGTCAATCATCACTCTTTGGTCATTAATTATACTATATCGGCAAAGCATCTTTCTCATCTGATCCTGAAGTCTTTTCAAATTTTGTCTGCGGAGTCCAGCGCATTGCCCCATCGCGCCCTAGAGAATAGAACTGAACTCCACGTTTCTCAAGTTGAGCCACGGTTTCAGGATCGACTTGATTGGAGTAAGCGATCGCCACGTTTGGCTTGAGTCGATCGAGCATCTCGGACTGAATGGCTTTGCCTGACCACCACAGCACCTGATTGTTTTGCAACGCTGGATTTGAGAGCAATTCTGTCTGCTGCTTTTTAGGAACATCCTTTAGCCAGAGCCAATTTTGTTCGCCGATTTGAAACTGCACCATTTCAGGTTTGCTGTTTACCAGTGCCACTGAGGTCGAGTGCATCTTCATGATTTGCCCGATCGAAAACGGTAAATAACGCCCTTGATGAGTCTGAACAGTTTGCGCGATCGTGGCATTTTCAGCCGTATTTAAATTCGCCAACTGATAAAAAGATTTGGTAGGAATCTGATCGAGTAGGGCAGACCACCCTGCGTTTGTCGTTTCGTTTGAGAGAGTTGCGATCGCCCAATCGAGCTGATTCACGCCCTCTTTTTGCAGAAACGGCAAGACGGTTGAACTCGCCGTTGATTCATCACCACTATTCACTAATGCAATTCGTCCATGATCTTGAATGACTAAGATGGGATCTCGTAGCGTTGCCAGCAAGGTGATTTGCAGCGAATTTGCTTTAACGTATCCCGCAGGAATAAAGACTAACGCGACAGCAGCTAGTCCGATCGCCCACGAATAAGGTTGCAGTTTGGGTCGCAGCCAAGGCAGACAAATCAGTCCGTAGAGAATGATCATGAGGAATGCAGAAATCGTGCCAACGGCGATCGAGTTTCCGGGTAGTTTGTAAAAGAAATCAATAATCGCCAACATTGCATAAGTTGGATAGTGCAGCAACCAGGCTGAGGCGCTGCCTGCGATCGGAGAAATCAACGCTAGAAAAGCGCTAATCACTCCGCCAATGCTAATGATAGAAATTAAGGGAGTCACTATTACATTGACTGGAATGCTGTAAGGAGAAAGCACTCCAAATGAATATAACTGAAGCGGCAATGTCCAAATATAAGCTGCGATCGGAACTGCAATCATAGACGTAAAAACGCTAGGCAGCCAGTCCAGTGACTTGACTAAGGACGGTGATGTGACTTGCAGTCCCAGTGTGGCTAGAAAACTTAGCTGAAATCCTAAATCCCAAATCCACATCGGATTAAAGATCAGCAAGATGATTGCAGCGAGTAATAGTCCTCCTAACGGCTTAACGCTGCGTTTGTTTGCAAGTCCGATTAGCAATCCAAAGCCCATGATCACGGCTCTTAAAACAGATGGCTCCAGTCCCGTTAATCCTAAAAATATGAGAAGGGCTGTCACTCCGGCGATCACTTGAACTGTGGTTGAGAACCGATTTAATAACGCTAGGACAACACTTAAAATCAGCGATACTTGAAATCCTGATGCGGCTAGAGCGTGGGACAATCCAACTCTTGTAAACTGATCTTTGATATCAAACGGCAAATCGACAACGCGACTTCCTAACACCATTGAGCTGACGAGTTGTCCTTCTGGGCTACCGAGCCAGTCGATTTGCGATCGGATTATTTTCTGCCGAATCATCCACCAACCCCAGCGATCGTTGGGATGCAACCCTTCGATCGTGCGTCCTCGCAGCCCTGTAAAACAGCCGTCTCGCGCCAAATATTTCTGAAAGTCAAACCCACCGGGATTAGACGCAGGCTTTGGCTTGTAGAGAACTCCGGCGATCGCGATTTCCTGCCCTTGGGTCACTCCAGTTGCTTGCAGCAAGGGCACCGTCACATACAGTTTTCCGCGCACTTGGTCGGGTGCGATCGTTTCAGATTGAGTGGCTCGATCGACACGACTGACCTCTAGCCAGATTTGGGCTTTTCCACTGCGATTTAGGCGAGGGGTTTCTGTGACCTGTCCCGATACCGTGACCTCTTGCTTCTGGGTTGCATTCTCTAACAGACGGCTAATATCGTGGGTTCCTGGCTGCGGCACTCGCATCTGAAAATAGAGACTTGCAGCTAAACCAACGACTCCCGCCGCGATCCAAATTCTGGAGCTAAATTTACCTTTCCAGAGTTTAGGAAGCGCGATCGCTGCCCCACATCCTACTATTAAGACAACGATTCCACCCCAAGCAACGCTTGTAGAAAGCAATCCTAGAATGTAAGCCAAACTCAAAATCACGCCGCTTGTCAAATTCACGTCCGCACCCCTCTTCGCCGCAAAACTTCAGGGTGCCCCGATTTTTGGGGTCACGGCAGATTTAAAGAAAAATCAGGATAGGCTGGCTAACTCCCGACTGAGATGGTGCGATCGCGTCAAGACAAACCGATCACATCAGACAAGATTGAAGAACCTTTCACTCGCACGTCTATCGAATTGGAGCGCTAGGGGCTAAAGGGTGCGGCGTTAAACTCACTAAACGAGATTGCACATCCGGCGGCAAGAGTATGCCATTGATGAAACATGGTGTAATCGCTGTCGCCTCCCAAAATAGAGCTTAACGCTCTTTTGATCAGCAACCCGCAGCAACGCGTTGAATAGCTCAAATGAGGAACCTTGACGGACGATCGTGTCGATCGTCTCAAACGACGACGTAGAAGAGACTGAATTCGGTATTGCTGAATCGATCTATGAAGCACAGATTTTACCCTCACCCTAGCCCTCTCCCAAGAGGAGAGGGGGACAAGAGTTCTGGCTCCCTTCCTCCTAGGGAGAAGGGTTGGCGAGGGCTTGCCCCAATCTGTGAGGAGGGCATTATTCAGCAAAGCCTGAAATTCCTCCCGGTGCGGCAGGAAAAGGACGACCACTCAGCTTAAGAGAGACCCGATCGCTCAACCTCCCTCCTCTGAAATACGT
>Ga0209511_1000745_pt1 | contig 31003 bp, 27 predicted proteins | sample SSSSmetaG_FD_184141 | JGI IMG/M metagenome (GOLD analysis project Ga0209511, IMG submission 184141) | Glacier valley bacterial and archeal communities from Borup Fiord, Nunavut, Canada, to study Microbial Dark Matter (Phase II) - ​SSSS... | ecosystem: Environmental > Aquatic > Freshwater > Ice >... | reverse complement strand
GACGTCCGTTACCTTTTAGAAGGGATGTTATCTGATCAATTCTAGTGTAGTCATATGTAACGGTACTACCACTGACGGTAACCTGAGGTTGATCAAACATGGTACCTGTGACTTCCTGCCCCCAACCGGTCATGAGTCTGATGTAACGAACATCAAGGTCGTTGAGAGCTTGTGCATTTGTTACAAGTGCGTTGTAGCTGCTCTTATTTGAAATGTTAATACCATACTTTTTTACGAGCGGATGTTCTATCCACTTGGAATGGTCTGAACTTAAATTAACCTGTGCACTGGCTCCAATTGTACAACTAATTACTGTAGCTACGCTAAGTAAAAATTTTGTTAGATGTTGAATTGTTTTCATGAAATAGAATTTTTTGTTAATATTAGGTTTAAACATATATAATGAATAAGAGATCAGAGATGAGTTTCATTTGCGTTTTTATGTAAGTCAGTCAGAATATGCTTAAAATTAGAATGTTTTATATTCATATAATACAACAATTTGATAAAAAAATGGAACAAATAGAGACAAATAGAAGTTATGTCGACCATGATGCAACAACTGAAGGCTTTTGCTGAATTATGCAAATTTTAAGAAAGATTTGTCTTAAAAAGATGGAATTCAATCATTGGATTCTGATCCATTTTCTAAGAAAAGTATATACTTTTACATCAAAATAAACCAACGTGCAGAAAGTTAAGAAAAATTCTCCCAAAGCCTGGTTGCTTGCTGCCCGTCCAAAAACGCTGGCAGCTGGTTCAGTACCTGTTTTGGTGGCTTCCGGACTGGCTGCTCACTTTGACCAGTTTAAACTGATTCCAGCTATACTTTGTCTGTTATTTGCTTTGCTGGCTCAGATTGCCTCCAATTTCAGCAACGATTATTTCGATTTCGTCAAGAAAACGGACGATGAATACCGTCTGGGCCCGGCTCGTGCAGTTTCATCGGGTTGGATTGATCCTAAAAAAATGCTTTACGGCACTTTTGTGGTGATTGCATTGGCCTGTTTTTTAGGGCTTGGCCTGATTTATTACGGAGGTTGGGAGATGATTCTGGTGGGAGTTATTTGTGTAGTATCACTACTGGCTTATACAGCAGGACCATGGCCGTTGGCCTATCACGGTCTGGGTGATTTGTTCGTGCTGGTTTTCTTTGGTTTCGTGGCTGTTGTTTTCTCTTTTTATGTGCAAACGCAAACCTTTCATTTGCTAGCATTTGTAGCAGGTGCCGTTGTGGGTCTGGCTGCTGTAAATATTCTGATTATCAATAATTACAGGGATAGGGACACCGATAAAAAAAGCAACAAGAATACAACCATCGTTATTTTCGGCGAAAATTTCGGGAAATGGGGGTATCTGATCAATGGAATTATTGCTTGTCTGCTTTGCCTGTTTTTTCTTCGTGAAGCTGTTTGGGCAGCGATTTTACCTTTCCTCTATTTGATGCCACATTACCAAACATGGAAAACCATGGTTGCCATCAATCGGGGCAAAGAATTGAATGTTCTGATAGGAAAGACTTCCAGAAATATGCTGATTATTGGGCTTTTACTGGCTATTGGGCTTTTGATAGGATAACTGTCCCGGAAACTTCGAATAAACACTTAGGAGTGGGTAAATGCTTATTGAAGTTCCGGTTTTCACAGTAATTTAGATCCATTCTTCGCTGACAACTTCCCCTTGAACGGAAAGTACAATCGCTTTGATTGGGATGTTGCGTGATGCTCTGTCTCTGGCTTTCTTTGCAATTCCAAGCAATCCGCCGCAACAAGGCACTTCCATGATCAGCACCGTTAGCATATCAATTTTGGCATCATCAATCATGGATTCAATTTTTTCCAGATAATGTTCGATGTTGGCATCCAGTTTTGGACAAGCAATGGCCAACATTTTTCCTTTCAGAAACTTACTGTGAAAATTACCGGCGGCAAATGCGGTACAATCGGCTGCAAGCAAAACGTTTGCACCCTGAAAATTCGAACCGTTCGGATTCAGGAGGTGTAATTGTACCGGAAACTGACGCAATTCGGAAGGCTGAGATTGCATGGGTACGAAGATTGGTTTGGTCGCTTTGGCTGGTCCAGGAACCTGACATGCTTCGTAAGTTGGTGCTGCTTTTTCAGTAGGTGCTTTCCAGGTACGGGCTGCAGATCCCGGACAACCGCAACCCAGTTTTTCTTCCTGGCCGTGAATGCTGGAAAGATCCACTTGAATGTTGTGGCTTTTCAGATAATCAACGCCCTGATGAAGTAAACTCTTTTCACCGTGTTCCTTCAGGTGTTTCAAATGCGCTAAAATAACGCTTTCACCTTTGGGGGCTATTCTTTCCATTACGGCTACTTCACTGTAGGGCTCAGCTTCACGTTCCTCCAACTCAATGGCTCCGACCGGACAATCGCCGATGCAGGCACCCAGCCCGTCGCAATAGAGTTCACTAACCATGACGGCCTTTCCGTCAATAAGTTGCAAGGCACCTTCGTGGCAACCTTGTACGCAATTTCCGCAACCGTCGCAGAGCTCTTCGTCTATTTTGATGATGGTACGTTTCATATTTCCGAGTGTTATATCTAAATTTCGTGCAAATATAATAGGAATGGGATGGAAGAAACTGTAACAGTTGTTACAATACTGAAAAAAAGTTTCAACATTTGTTGCACTAGCAAGTACACTTCAGCAATATAATACAGCCAAATTCCACAATAAAATACGGCCAAATTCCTATTTTTCCAAATAAGATTGACACCAACCGAATGAAAACTCCCGCCTTTCTTATGATACTTACTGGAGTTGGTGAATATGCATATAGACGAACAGATGGAATATATGTAGTACCGATTGGTTGCTTAAAGGATTTACAGAAGAATTCTGGCATTGGTTGCCACGGATAAAGCAGTTCTTAACTGTGCCGTTATTCAATGACTCCCAACATCATCTCAAAAACTTCAATAATGTTAGATATTTAATCGTTCTCTTGAAAAACCTATTTTCCAAGCGAAGCCAATGAAATTACATTGATTCCGTCAGGTCGTGTATAACTCATTCCAGTACCTGTAACGATGTTTAAAGAGGCTGGTTTTGAATATTTTGTGCTATCAATAACAGTAGAAAGTTTCACTAAGTTTTTTGCCGCTTCATCGTGCATCCCAACTCCGAGTTTTACTTCAAATGCAGCCCAAGCACCACCGCTTTGTTGAACAATAGCATCTATTTCCAAACCCGTAGAATCACGGTAATGAAAAATGTCGGCATCGTTGGCTCGTGCATACATCTTCAAGTCGTGATAAACCAACGACTCAAACAAGAAACCGCAGTATTTTAGGTCATTCATCAAAGATTCTTTCGTCAATTTCAACGCCGCTATAGCAAGCGATACATCGCAAAAATGCCGTTTCGGAGATTTTCGCAGCGAATTTGCCGATCGTATATGCGTATTAAATGCAGGTTGTTCTTCAAAAATCATCAATCTGGATAATGCATCCAAGTAGTCAATTATTGTCGGGCGCGAAATAACCGCATCTTCGACCGATTTTATATCTTTTTCAAGAGTCGAATTATCGACCAGCGTTGCAACATTTCGAGCAATGGAGCGAAGCAAAGTACGAACTCTCTGCGGATCTCTTTTAACGTTCGAAACCCTGCTCATATCGATGTCCGCCAATAAATCTATATAGCCACGATTCATCAGGATAGCATCCTCGAGCGAACTATTCAAGAGCGCTGGCCAACCTCCTTTAATCATTCTTTCGATAATCCTTTCGAGAGTAAGTTCCGTGCTGTTATAAGAAAGTTCATGTCCCTTTAATAGTTGTTCCATGCTAACTTCTCCGGATGAGTATCCCATTTCCTGCCACGACATCGTTTGCATTTCAACAATAGTAAATCGCCCAGCTCCACTATGCATTTTCACATCCTCATCGGGATTTGCTGAACCGGTAAGAATAAATTGTCCTTTTTCCTTTCTATCATCTACTTCGTGGCGTACATAATTCCACAATTTAGGCTGATCCTGCCATTCATCTAGTAATCGTGGAGTAGCTCCCGACAATAAAATTTTAGGATCAATACCCATCACTACCGGAACCTGTTCGTCCCTGTCCACCTGTAATATGCTTTTTGCAAATTGTTTTGCAGTTTCAGTTTTTCCGCAAGACTTAGGCCCCTTTATTAGCAAAGCGCCCGAAGCATTTAATTTTCGTTCAATTTCTAATTCAACGATTCTTGAATAATAAGCCATCTATTTTTTCTTGCAAATATAGTAAGAAGTCAGTCACTTTACAATCTATTTCGATTATAGTTTACAATATGCCAGATTATCTCTTTACACTTTGCCAAATAATAAGCTATAGTTACTTCTCAACAGATTCATATTTATCAATTTTTCAGGACATCATTTCAGACATTTTTTCCAGAAAGCCGCGAATGTCACTTCTGGCCATTTCGGGGCTGACCTCAAAGGTTTCGACCATTTTTTCGGCAAGTGCTTCAATAGTGGTATCATCGTTGATATTTTCCCAGATAAAACGGCCGGTTTCGTTCATGGTGAAAATCTCATTCATCTGTTCCACGTTGCCTGTGAGGGGGACCAGCACCAATTCATTACCTACGGCCCGAGTTACGAAGCCTTTTTTTTATTTGGAGTGAATTTAGGTTCATCGTGTTTAATTTAAAGTAAAAGGGACTGTTTTGTCAGGGCAACCATCAACTAATTAATAGGCTAAAATACGGAAAAAATTGAAAAATGGCTCCAGAAAGAGGCTTATGCTTTTCCAAAACCACCAGAAAAGCTATCCGAAGGGCGCGCTGATAATTGTCCGAAAAAACAAAGAAGCCGCCCCTTTAATGAGACAGCTTCCTGAAATTTATAAAATTATTATATATTACAACCCCAACGACTTCATAACCTCTTTCACCTTCACTTCAGAAGCCTCCGTTGCCATATCGTAATCTCCACCCTTGTTCATGGTTCCACGAACCTCAATGTAGAACTTAATCTTCGGCTCCGTGCCTGAAGGACGAATAGAAACTTTACTTCCATCTTCGGAAAAGTATTGCAGCACATTCGAAGTGGTCGGCATATCCAACGTGTATTTTTTGCCAGCCAACGGTTCAACAGCCTCCAATGTATTGAAATTTTTGATCAGTACCACAGGTGAACCTGCAATTTCCTTGGGAGGATTGGCGCTAAAATCGACCATCATTTGCTGAATTTCTTCCGCACCGGATTTGCCTTTTTTCACGACAGAAACGCCTTTTTCTCTGGAGAAACCGTATTCGACGTAGATGTCGGTGAGCATCTGATACAGCGTTTTGCCCTGGTCCTTAGCCCAGGCAGCGATTTCAGCCATCAAAGCGCAAGAGGAAACAGCATCCTTGTCGCGGACAAAGTCTTCGGCCAGGAAGCCGTAGCTTTCTTCACCACCGCCGATGTATTGCAGTTTGTCTTCCTGTTCGCGGATCACAGCGGCAATCCATTTAAAACCGGTGTAGCAGTCGAACATTTGTACGTTGTTTTTGTCGGCAATGGTTTTGATCAGTTCCGTTGTGACGATGGTCTTGACGATGTATTCTTTGCCTTTCAGCTTGCCGGTTTCTCTCCAGCGGGTGATCAGGTAGTAAATGAAGATCAGGGCGGTTTGATTGCCGTTGACCAGAATCCATTCACCTTTGTCGTTCTTGATGGCAATACCCATGCGGTCTGCATCGGGGTCAGATGCCATTACGATGTCGGCATCGGTCGCTTTGGCTTTTTCGATGGCCATGGAAAGGGCAGCGGGCTCTTCGGGATTGGGTGATACTACGGTTGGGAAATCACCGCTCACGACATTCTGTTCAGGAACAGGAATTATGTTGGTGAAACCAAATGCGCGCAGACAGGCAGGTATGATTTCCACTCCGGTACCATGGATGGGCGTGTAGACGATTTTCAGGTCGTGGTTGCGCTTGATGGAATCGGGTGAAAGGGAAATGGTCTTGAGTTGGCTGATGAAAGCGTCGTCAATTTCTTTACCAATGATCTGGATCAGGGCTTTGTTGCCGGTAAACTTGATGTCGGACGTTTTAACGCGGCTAACTTCATCAATGATATTGGTGTCGTCCGGGGAAATGATTTGCCCGCCATCGTTCCAATAGGCCTTGTATCCGTTGTATTCTTTTGGGTTGTGGGAAGCTGTCAGGATGATCCCGCTCTGGCATCCGAGTTTGCGGATGGCAAAAGACATTTCAGGTGTGGGGCGGAGGTCTTCAAAGAGATAAACCTTGATGCCGTTGGCCGAAAAAATGTCGGCAGAAATTTCAGCGAACTTGCGACTGTTGTTGCGACAGTCGTAACCGATGGATACCGAAATCTGTGGCAAGTCGGAAAAGCTTTTATTCAGGTAATTGCTCAATCCTTGTGTAGCTGCACCTACCGTATAGATATTCATCCGGTTGGTGCCTGCTCCCATGATTCCGCGCAATCCACCTGTACCAAATTCGAGGTCGCGGTAAAAGCATTCAATCAGTTCGGTCTTGTCCGTATTGTCCAGCATTGCCTGTACGGCGGCGCGGGTTTCTGCGTCGTATTCATTTCCAAGCCAGATTTTGGCTTTTTCGGTAACAGTCTGAATTAATTGTTCGTCCATGTTTGTTTATTTTTTGTCATGTATGGTTTTCGTCACTTTCAGTTTATCGCCGGTCTCTTTGGCGATGCCGCGATAATATTTTTCATCGTAACCGGGTTGAAGCGGAAAAGCAGGCGTGCCCCATTGGTTCCGCTTGAACTGACCGTTTTCTTCTTTCTTGACATTTCCATCAATGTATTTAACCATCAGTCGTTCTCCCAACTTTTTCCAGAGATGAGTGGATTGTTCTGCCTGGTTGCCGGAATATTCAGTAAGCAATTGAAGAGCAGCTACAGTATCTTTTGCGTAGAGGTCTCTGGCTTTGATGTCCATCTCAAGTACTTCGTTGTTGAATTTGTTTTCCAGACTATCCTGCACGGGCCGGATGTCCTTAATCATGTAGTCGTATTTGCTGTAACCCATGTTGGATACCCAGTTGTAAATCCAGAATGCGGAGGTCCAGGAAAAGGTCAGCATATCGCCATTACCAACGCGGAAACATTCGGGTATTTCCGTGATGCCACAATACATTGGCACGTAAACAGAGGTGTTGGCATCATCGACACCAAACCAGAAGATGCCTCCAATGGGGTTTGGCAACCAGCTGCGCATCTGTGAAACGAAACTGAATCCGGTTTGTTGGGTGGCAGTAGCGCGTTCATTGACATATTTCACAGAATCTACGGTGAAATCCATCGGACGCCAGCGATAGGGCACGTGATAAGGGCCGGCACCGATGTCCGTGTTCATATCAAATTCAGTACCTTCAAAATGGTCGCGCATGAAATTCTTGAAATCCTGTACACTGAGTTTACGGTCGGGCTTGATATAAAGTGGCATGGCTACGTTGGTTTCACCTTTAATATAAGGCAAATAAACGTCCATACCTGATTTTACACGGTTGAAGAAACTCCAGACACGAGCTTCGCAAGCTCTTAGTTCGCTGAAGTTGAGTGGTGCGTAGGCTTCTGCAAAACTGAATTCCTTGTTGGTTCCGTTGAAATAACCTTTCAGACGGGCAAAAGAGATGACGTCGTTGGAGTAGACACAATTGGCAGGGTCATCAAGTGGAAACTGGCGGATACGTGCCTGGTTGGCGTGTGCGGATACGCAATCATCCGGTATGCGGACAGCTACCCAGACTGCTCCTTTGTAATCCGGCGTTTTTCCGATCATTTCCAGGATCCAGGCTTCGTTTGCATCGGCAATGGAAAAGGATTCACCTGAGCTGCAATAACCGTATTTTTCAACCAGGTCTGTCATTACACGAATGGCTCCGCGGGCAGATTTTGAACGTTGAAGGGCCACATAGATGAGGCTTCCGTAATCCATGATGGCGGTGGTGTCCACCAACTCTTCTCTGCCGCCGAACGTCGTTTCACCGATCGTCACCTGATATTCGTTGGTATTTCCTATGACGGAGTATGTTTTAGCAACTTGGGGGATGCGACCCAAGGGTTTACCGGTATCCCATTCCGTTATGTCCAACCAGCTGCCTTCAGGCCATTCTGCTGCAGGAAAGCGGTAAAGTTCACCAAAAAGGGTATGGGAATCGGCGGCGTAGGTTACAACGACCGAACCGTCCGTGGTGGCATTTTTACCTGCGATGAAGTTTGTGCAACTCCAACTTTTAACGGAAAAAAAGAACACGGTCAAAAATGCCAGACAAATTACTTTTCTCATCAGATTCATTAATAGTTAAAAATGTGTTCCAGGCAGCTTTCATTCCCACAGGCGTCCTTAACTCTCAGAACGAGTTTGTGTTCCTGACCCTTGGTGAGTCGGCTGTCGTCAAAATTATATCTCAATTGGGATGTCTTGCATTCAAATTCGAACAATACCCATGCTCCGTCAATGGTGCCGCGCCAGGTTTTCACACCCGAGACTTCATCGCTTATGCGAATGCGAAATAAGCGATTTTTTACCGCATTTTCAAGATTTAGGGCCACGATTTTTGGTGGGACGGTATCTGCAAGAACAGTATAATTTCCCAGATCACGTATTTTTGCCATAATCCTGCCATTGGAATAGGTTCCTCCCACATACTTGAAACGGCCGTATTTGTCTTGTCTGGCCAGAAAATATTGATTTTTATTGGGGTGGGTATCCTTTTGAATCCTGAATTTGGCAGGAATAAACTGATTCATTGGCGTACTGGATTGGTGCAATTCATATACGTCGGAATAACCCACAGATTTTTTTTGTGCATATTGAAAATCAATGCTTTGATAGAAAGTTCCTGCCGGGAAATCCAGTTGGACATCGGCATTGGAGTATTGATTGGGTAACCAGGCTTCAAAAAAGTGCTTCCCTTTTACGATTTCAGCCAGGTTTTTTTTCTGCCCCTGTACCTCAAAACGAATTTCAGATACATTTCCTGCTCTATCCTTAATTTCATAGCGCAGTTGATAGACCTTTTCTTCATGGATGTCAATATATCCTCTGTTTTTGGCTGTCAGATAGATTTTTAATTTATTTTCCGGTTCCAGAAAGGATTTCATGATCCAGTTCCCATTTTTCTCGCGAAGTTCAAAGTCGGTCAAAGAGTTGATGTAGCGGGTTTGATCGAAAGAAAAGCGCGACATATCCTGTTGAAAGATTAGTTCGTTTTCCAAATACAGGCTGATGTTGCAAATGCCATAGGTGTTGGATGCCCCATCCATATAATCGTAAGCGTTCATTCCGATTCCGATTTTGCCCCAGGCTGTTGGAAGCTTGCTGTTCAGCACCCAGACACCTTGTTTGTTTCTGACCGGTGTGAGTAGGGCTTTATCAGTACCTGTGCTTAGTACTCCTTCGCCTTTCGAAGCATAAATGGCTATTTTCTTGAATTGGGGGCGGGTGGTGTCCTTGATCCGGTTGGAGTACCAAAGCAGTGGGTCGATGGTCTCTTCCGTCTTCGTATCCCTGATTTCGAAATGCAAATGTGGCGCGGCAGAAGTACCGGCATTTCCACTGTATGCGACGATCTGCCCGCGCTTCACAGGCATTACTCCAGGTTTCAATAGGGTGTCTACCTCAAAGTTTTCCAACTCGTATTGGGCTTTTTTTGCAAATGCTCCCGCTTGTGGTGCGAATTTCTGCAAATGTCCATAAACGGTAGTAAAGCCGTTTGGATGGTCAATATACAATGCATATCCGAATCCGTAATTGCTGATCCGGATGCGTGAAACCCAACCGTCGGCTACCGCGTAAATCGGATAACCTACACCATGTTGCGTCTTGAAATCTATACCGGAATGAAAGTGGTTGTAACGAAGCTCTCCAAAACAGCCGCTCAAAACGGGACTAAGATGAAGGGGCAGGTCAAACTCGGATGGTGAGACTCGGCCTGACTCAATCAGCGGAGACTGAGTTGCTTTTTTGGAGGTCTGGGGTATGGCATCTTGTCCGCAGGATATCAGTCCTGAAAGTAAAAAACAAAAAATAAATTTTGATTGATTAAAAGACATGATAAGCGTACACTTAGAAGGCCCGTGCGTCTATGGAAAGGGCATTCCGGACACGCACCGGTACTTTAAATGATTTTATTCGTTTGGGAATCAGGGAAAATGATGGATGGCTTAAACGTCTTGGCTTCTTCAAAGTCCATGATCGCATAAGACATGATAATGACGATGTCACCGGGTTGTACTTTACGTGCCGCAGCACCATTCAGGCAAATGACACCGGAACCGCGTTCTCCTTTGATGACATAGGTTTCAAAGCGTTCACCATTATTGTTGTCAACGATGCACACTTTCTCATTAGCGATAATGTTGGCTCCATCCATCAGATCTTCATCTATGGTGATGCTTCCTACATAATTCAGATTGGCCTCAGTTACCCGCGCCCTGTGAATTTTGGATTTTAATACTTCAATCAGCATTTTGTTTGTAAACAATGTTATCAATAAGTCTAATTGGTCCGCAAAATACGGCGATACATCCGACTATATACTTTGAATCTTTCCAGTCGGCAACAGGTTGGAGGGTATTTCCATCTACGATTTCAAAGTAATCCAGTTTGAAAATGGAATCCGATGAAAAGCTGGTTTTGATATACTCCAGCGTTTCTTGAACGCTTTTATCTGAGACAAAGTTAAGACTTTTGGATAAATACTGTGCTATTTGAGGGGCTTTTTCACGTTCTTTCTGCGTAAGACGTCTGTTTCTGCTGCTCATAGCCAATCCATCGGCTTCCCGAATGATGGGGCAGGCTATGATTTCGATGTTTAAATTCAATTGTTTGGTCATATCACGAATGATGGCCAGTTGCTGAAAGTCTTTTTGGCCGAAATAAGCACGATCGGGAAGGGCTGCGTAAAAAAGCTTGCTGACAATCTGAGCTACCCCGTTGAAGTGACCCGGTCTGAAACTTCCTTCCATGACTGTCTCCAGAGATCCAAAATGAAAGACGCGCGTGTCGGGTTCCGGATACATTTCTTCGACGGAGGGCATGAAAACATAGTGACATCCTGCCTTTTCCAGTAGCTTTTCGTCCTCCACCGGGGTGCGCGGATAGTTAATCAGGTCGTTCGTATCGTTAAATTGTGTTGGATTTACAAAGTCGCTGACCACACAAATGTCGTTTTCACGAACGCAAAGTTCAACAAGTGAGACATGCCCTTCATGCAATGCACCCATGGTGGGCACCAGGCCTACTCTTTTTCCTTCAGCCTTGGCCGACAGGACGATACGCTGTAGTTCGGCAATGGTATATAGTATTTTCATAACTTTAGTTTGAGCTGTTTTTTTGCTTTTTTAAAAGCGTTTTTTAGGGGTACGAAAAAGGGTGCAAAAAAAGCAAATATTTGTCAATAAACGAAACAATCCACGAAATACTTGCAAATACAAACATTATTTTTTATATCTTTGTATCTAAATTTTTACGTGAAGTAGTTAAGTATGAAGACCACCAAGGTTCTATTTATTAGTCAAGAAATTTTTCCATATCTACCCGAATCAGAAATTGCTACCATCTGTCGTGATCTCCCTCAAGGGATCCAGGAAAAAGGAAAGGAAATTCGTACGTTTATGCCAAAGTTTGGCAATATCAATGAGCGTAGAAATCAATTGCACGAAGTCATTCGTCTTTCCGGCATGAATCTGATCATCGACGATAACGATTATCCACTCATCATTAAGGTTGCCTCTATTCAGTCTGCACGTATGCAGGTCTATTTTATTGACAACGATGATTATTTTCAACGCAAGAATACAGTCGCTGACGATAAGGGAGTGGAGTTTGAAGACAACGATGAACGTAGTATTTTCTTTGTACGCGGAGTCATTGAGACAGTCAGAAAACTGAGATGGGTTCCGGATATCGTACATTGTCACGGATGGATGACCGCGCTTGCGCCGCTCTATATAAAACGTGCGTTTGCCGATGATCCTTGTTTTAAAAATGCAAAAGTTGTTTTTTCGTCCTATGATAATGGTTTCGAACAGCCATTTCGGTCAATTTTCTCCAGAAAGTTGATGATTGATGGCGTTGAAGATGCAGATCTGGCGGACATTGATGGCGACATAGACTTTGTTTCGTTGAATAAACTGGCTTTCCGGTTCTCCGATGCCGTTATTCAGGGAAGTCCGGAAATGGATCCTCAGTTATTGGATGCAATTGAAACTTCCGGTACCATGTTTTTGCCCTATCAAAGCCCTGAGGACTACATTGAATCTTTTGATGAGTTTTACAACCAGATTTTGGAACAATGATTCTGTTTACCAATGATTAAAAACTTCTTACTGTCTTTGTGCGGTTTATTTATGATTGCTGCACTTTCTTCCTGTGACGATCAAAATAGTTTAGGATTGGCCATTCAGCCAAACAATGATAAAATATCAGTAACCTACGATACCGTTGCAGTCCAATCGAAAACAGTTTTTCTTGACTCTGTTTTTTTGAGAAATTCAGTGGCGGCTCTCGGTGAATTTACCGATCCAACCTATGGAACGACCAAGTCGGATTTTATGGCTCAGCTTTATTGCGCCAGAAATTTTGCATTTCCGGATGACGTCAAAAAAATTGATGCGGCCTACGTCTATTTATTCTACGACAATTGGTTTGGTGACTCCTCACAAGTTCATCATCTGAATGTGTATGAACTGGACAAGAAGAAGTTGGACATCAACAATACCTATTATTCCAACACGAATGTTGACGATTATTGCAGCAAATCCAAGCTTATAGCAGAAGGTTCGTTCACTACTGGAGACGTGTTTACGTCTGATTCAGTAAAAGAACTTGACTCATACTCACCGTATGTGAAAATACCAGTTAACAACGAATTTGCCCAGCGATTCCTGGTTGATTCCCGGTTACACCCGGAATACTTTAAGGACCCTCAGTCATTTCAGAACTATTTCAATGGAATCTACGTGACCACCGATTATGGAAATGGAAGTATTCTGTACGCTACCAATGCTGAAATTGAGCTTTGTTTTAAAACTTGGTTGAATAATAAGAACAACGGTTTACAAGATACATTAGTGTTAGGCGGTGCTTATTTTCCCATCAACAAGGAAGTGAAACAGATAAACAGGGTGGAGCATCCGGATTTATCCTATTACGCAAATCAATCACCTACAGACAGCCTTGATTATATCTTTGCACCTGCCGGCATGTTCACAGAAGTGACCATTCCCAAAGATATTTTTATGAAAGATACCGGTATGCTTTCCGGAAAAAAAGTCAGCGGACTACGTTTAACTGTATCAGCTGCCCAATTGGACGAGGATGGTAAGTATGCCATGAATCCACCTTCATCCTTATTGCTTCTAAACAAGGCCGATGCACAGGATTTCTTTCAGAATTACGAATTGAACGATGGCATCCATTCGTTTGTCGCCAATTATGATTCGGATGATCAGCAGTATGTTTTTGATTTATCCATTTATGCTCAGGCCATGATTCATAAGATGGACGGCACAATTGGCTCTATAGCTCTTCAGGACTTCAAGCCTTTTACCGATATGCTTCTGATACCTGTCAACATTGTTCAGAATTCGGATGGTGATAACGTCCGTGTGGATCATGTCATAACCCCGGCTGCTGTCAAATTAAAAGCCTGGAATCATCCGCATCAACCGATGAAGTTGGAGGTGATTTATACGAAATCGAAGTAAAGTAAAACTTTTTCTTATATACTTAAAAAGGTTGTCTCAAAAGGGCAACCTTTTGTGTTTACAAAGATCGGATAGGAGCGCTGCTCATAGAAAGCAATAAGAGATTGCCCTATAATCACTTATTTTCCGCCTTCACCTTTTTCGCCTTCAACGCCTTATTTTCTTCTTCCAGCTTTTCAATAGCCTTTTCCTGATTCTGTATAGTCGTCAGCAACGAATTCAACTCCTCATCATCCACAGTAGAAGGAAATTGTGCCCGAACCCTGCCCATGAAATCACTCAACACATTCATATAATTGGTGAAAGCTTCGTAAGGAGATTCGTACGGACTGAAATGCTGGTGCACTGCGCCGTCGGATGCACGTTTGGTGCTCATATAGAAAAAGTGGTCGCTGGATTGCAGGTAGAGCCAGTCCTGTTGGATGCGTCTGTCTTTAATCATACGCACCCGTTCACCAATGCTGTAGATCTTCTTGAAAGCGTCGTTCTGAAGCGTGTTTCCAAGCCACGCACTAACGTCGCGCTCTTCGTCTGCCCATGAGATGGGGTAAGGGACAGAAAGTGGTTCAACCGGCTTTAGTTTGGATGCAGCTTCTGAGGGCGTAGAGAATGTAATCCCTTTTTGCGCCGCAAAATACGGCAGTGCTTTCAGGAATTCAAAAATGCCGCTTTCTTTGGATTGAAGATTTCCAAAAGTTTCATAATTCATGAAAAGGTTCACCAACGGTTCGTTTTCAGGAATCTGATCAATCCAGTCAATGAACTTGTCTGCTGTCAAGGGATATTCATTCCAGTGATGATCCGAAAACCGGAAAGTAATATCATCGCTTAGTTTGCTGTTTTTAAGTAATAATTTGACACTGGAATTTGTGGCGCACTGATAGACAAAATTGGGACTTTTCCAACCCAGAATTTGCTTGGCACCTTCTGTCATAATGGTTTTATAACCCATATCTGCAAGCATACTGCCCAGTTCATCCGAATAAATCAACTCCGTATTTCTGAATGCTTTTGGCTTTTTACCAAATAGGCTTTCAATGCGTTTGCTGTGCAATTCTACCTGTGTCCTGAATTCGTCCGGATCATTGAGGCTGCAAAGGGAGTGTGCATAGGTTTCGGACAGAAATTCCACACAATTGGTTTTGGCGAGTTTCCGAAAACTGTCAATGACTTCAGGTGCATGCATTTCCAATTGGTCAAGAGCCACACCGGAAATGGAGAATGCGACCTTGAATTTACCCTTGTTGGCCTCAATCATATCCAGAATGATTTGATTGGCAGGCAGGAAAGAATTCGCAGCTACTCTCTGAAGTATGCTTTCGTTGTTGAAATCGTCGTAATAGTAATGATCTGCACCAATATCGAAAAACCGGTAGCGTTTGAGCCTGAACGGTTGGTGAATCTGAAAATAGAAGCAAATAGTCTTCATATGTAATAAGGTTATAATTTTTCTTTCAGCAATTAACGACCACAAACCCGATTGTAAATCTTCCGGACTTTTTTGCCGGCATATTCCCATTTTATCTCATCGACTTCGGTTTTACCTTCCGTTTTAAGGAATTGGTACATGGCCGGGTAGCTGATAATGGAATAAATGGCATCAGACATGGCTTCAATGTCCCAATAGTCCACCTTGATGGCATTGTCGAGGATTTCAGCACATCCGGACTGCTTGGAAATGATGGTTGGCACGCCGACCTGCATGGCTTCCAGGGGCGAAATGCCGAAGGGTTCGGATACAGACGGCATGATGTAGACGTCGCTGGATTTCAATAGTTCGTAAACTTGATTTCCTTTTAGAAAACCCGTAAAGTGAAATTTGTCTGAAATGCCTCGTCTGGCTGCAAGTCTGATCATGGCCTCCATCATGTCACCGTTTCCGGCCATCACAAAATGTACATGAGTATTTTTTTGCAACACTTTGGCAGCAGCTTCTACAAAATATTCCGGCCCCTTTTGCATGGTGATGCGTCCCAGAAAAGTGACAATCTTGTCGTTGATGTTGCGGATGGGGACAATATCAAGAATTTCCTGACTCACTGGCTCCACTGCATTGTGCACCGTGGTGACCTTAGCCGGGTTCTGGTGGTATTTGTTGATGACCGTGTCGCGGGTCAGATCGCTGACGCACAGGATGTGGTCTGCATAGTCCATACCATTCTTCTCTATGCTGTATACCTGTGGATTGACCTTGCCACGGCTTCTGTCAAAATCGGTGGCATGTACGTGTAAGACCAGAGGCTTTCCACTCACATTTTTTGCATGGATGCCAGCCGGGTAAGTGAGCCAGTCGTGCGAATGGATTACGTCAAATTCTTCTTTTCTGGCGATGACACCTGCACAAATGGAGTAATTGTTGATTTCTTCCAGCAGATTGTCGGGGTATTTTCCTGAAAATTCGATGCATCCCAGGTCGTTGGTGTACAAGTACCTGAAGTCGGCATAGATATGTTCGCGTAAATCATAATATTCCTGGGGACTCATGGCATTACCCAATCGTTCCTTTAAAATTTCAGGTGCCACATCCTGATAAACGACCGGAGTATGACATGCGCCAATGATCTTTAAAAAGCTCTTGTCTTCATCGCCGTGTGGCTTAGGTATGACAAAGATGATGTCCAGGTCTTTTTGCAGGGACATCCCTTTTGTGAGGCCATAACTGGCTGTTCCCAATCCTCCCAGAATGTGGGGCGGGAATTCCCATCCAAACATCAGGGCTTTCATTGTACGATTGTATTTATCATGTTTTTCACTAATCGCTGTAATCTCAGTATTTCGGCAACGCTCATGGCAAAAGTGATACCTCCACGGCCATGATAGGGGGGATTACCGTCAAAAAGTTCGGAAATGGTACTGATTCCTCTTTCGTTGAACTCCTCCTCAAAACCATATATGACTCGTTGAGCCAAGCTGATTCCGCTGTTTTTGTAAATTTTAAGATAGCCTTCCAGATACGGTCCGATAAGCCAGGGCCAGGCAGTACCATTGTGATAAGCCCCTAAGCGTTGTTCTTCGTTTCCTTCAAAAATGGGGTTGTATCCGACACTTTTGGGGCTCAACGTTCTAAGACCTTTGGGAGTCAGTAATTCTTTGGTGACAAAATCAAGAACAGACTTTTTTTGTTCCCGATTAAGTGGGGAATACTCCAGGGAAACGGCAAAAATCTGATTGGGTCTTACGCTCCAGTCCTGATGGTTTCCGTTTACATAATCAAGGAGATATCCATATTTGTTGTAAAACGTACTGACAAAATATTTAGCGGTCTTTTCGGCTTCTGAAACATAAATGCCATGCAGATGATCTTTGTTTAAGCTGGTAGCCAATTCTGCACCAAACAGCAGGGCGTTGTACCACAGTGCATTGAATTCAACCAGATATCCTGTTCTTGGTACGATCGGTTTGCCAAACTGCACCGAATTCATCCAACTGACCGGTTTATCAACTCCGTTGGTATATAAAAGGCCGTTTTTGTGTAAAAACAGATTCTCATGCCTTTGGTTTCGAATGTATTCAAGGACTGCCATGACCATTTCTCCATATTTAAGGGCACAAGCATTGATACCGAAAAATTTGGAATATTCCTGAATGGACCAGATGTACCAGAGTAAAACATCCGGTGCTTCCATTTCGTTGATGTCGCAATCCAACGGTTTATTTTCTATGAAGTTTTTTACAGCCTTTTCACCGGTATGCATGATGGCTTCAAAAAGCCCCGGGTTTTTCGCAGCAAAGGTAAAGCCGGGAAGGGATATGAAGAAATCTCTGGCACGGCATTTAAACCATGGATATCCGGCCAGAATGTAACGCTGACCATCTTCCCGTTTGATGTATAATTGATAGGCAGCATTTTTCAGGCAATTGGTGAAACTGTTTCTTGGAATTCGGAGGGCTGTTTCTTTTTCAAACAGGTGTTTCATGCTGCGGGGAGAAAGAGGGGAGGTTCCAATGGAAAAAAAGATGCTTTCCCCTTTCCTGATGGGCAAATCAAATGTGCCTGGAACAAAAAGGTCTTCTTTGTATTCGTAACCCCGTTCCTGCTCTTTCATATATTCTATGTCTTTGTACCAGTCGGGTCTGTACGAAAAGTCATTCTTGTGTGATATCTGGAGGTTCAGTTCTGGATAACCCGGATACAGACACATCTTGATGCCATTTTCTATGATTTCATAGTTTTTGTTGATGTCCTGGTTTTCATGACAAAGGGCGTTAGCATTCCGAAACGCCAGGAAAGGCTTAAACCGCAGATGAGTAGGTGAATGCGCTTCAATCAGGGTGTACTTGATCAAGAGTCTGTTTTCGTAGGATACGAAAATCAGTTCTCGTGATAAGATCACTCCACCGACCCGATAAATGGTGGATGGGGTTGAGTCACATTCGTACTCACGGATGTATTTATGGCCTTTCGGGCTGTAGTTGTCTCCCGGATATTTATGGATGCCCAGATTGAATTCTGCCCCATGCTGAATGACTGTTGCATCCAGGGAAGACATCAGTACATGGTTGTCACCGTCCAGTTCGGGCAGTGGGAGAACCAATAAACCATGGTACTTCCTGGTGTTGCAATCAACGATGGTAGTATAGCTGTAGGCTCCGGATTTATTTGTTCGAAGTGTCTCTTTTGTAAGAGATTGCTCCAGATTTATCATGAGGGTTTTGTCGAATTTCAGGTAGCTCATGGATTTTTTGGTTAATTAGAGAAACGAATGTAAGGATTCTAACTGAGAAAAAAAAGAATGTAACCTAGAACAAATCCAAATTATTTTACCTGGGATAGACTGTTTCCAGAATTTGCCGGATTGCTTCCGTGTTTTTGGCAAGCGATAACTGATTCAGGAGTGGATCGAGGTTGCTGGTAAAAAGTTTGACAGCAATTGCCAGAAGTATGATACCGAAAAACTTACGCAAAATATAGATTCCACCTTTACCCAATATCTTCTCGATCTTGTCTGTCGATCTGAGTACGAAATAGACAAAGAGCATATTCAGCGCTACAGCAAGAAGAATATTGAGAATCTCGTATTCTGCACGGAGTGAAAGCAGCGTTGTGAAAGAACCAGCACCGGCAATCAATGGAAAAACCAGCGGAACAATGAATGAGGCTTCCGAAGGGCTTTCATCCCGGAAAATTCGTACGTCAAAAGTCATTTCCGCTGCCAACACAAAGATCACGATGGAACCGGCCACTGCGAAGGATGAAAGATTGACTCCAAAAAGGTTCAGAAGACCTTCCCCCACAAAAAGGAAAACAACCAGTGTAAAAAAGGATACAAGGCTGACTTTACCGGACTTTACGTTGCCTTTTCTTTGTTTAAGGTCAACGATGATCGGAATAGAACCTGTAATATCGATAATTGCGAAAAGTACAACAAAGGCACTTGCTATTTCTTTAATATCAAAACCCATCACTTTTTTTTGCAAATGTAATCAGTTTGTGTAGATAAATATGTAAATTCGCGCTAATTTTTCAAGGGTTTTAACCGGTTAATGAATAATTAAGAAAAACAGATGTCAACATTTGAGCTGTTTTTACAATTGCCTCTTTTTAAGGGTGTTGAAAAGGATGATTTGTTTTCATTGATACCAAAGATCAATTTGGACTTTGAAAATTTTCAGCCTGGGGAGGTTGTGTTTGACCGTCAAATGGAAGCACAAGGTCTGGTGTATTTGCTGAAGGGTTCAGTGAATGTGAAAGCGAAGGGCAGTGAAAAGCTGATTAAAGCCCCTGTTTTATTGTCCTATACAGGGCTTTTTGGTAATGAACGCCAATTCCTTTTTGACGTGACAGCAAAGGGAGTATGCAGCACGTTAAATATTGACACGAAATCCCTTTTGTATCTTTTGCGGAATTGCCCGGTCTTTCTGTCCAATTATATGGCACTACTTTCTGATACCATAAACTCACTTTATTCTGAAAACAGAGATTTATTAATAGTATAATATGAAATTAATTCGTTTGTTCATTATGACAGTTATGTTGGCTGGAACTAGCATCGAAGCGGCAAATCCATTTTTCTCAAGTTATAAGACGCCACATCAGACGCTTCCTTACGACAAGATCAAGTTGGAGTATTTCATGCCTGCCTTCGAAAAGGGGTTTGCAAAGCAAGATGAAGAAATTCAGAAAATTGTAAACGATAAGAAAGCTCCTACTTTTGAGAATACATTATTGGCTTTGGAGTATTCAGGCCATTTGTTGCACGATGTGGCAGCCGTTTTTTATACACTGACTGAAACGGAAAGTACGGATGAGCTGATGGCTCTGTCTTCGAAGATCACAGTCATGTACACGGAGCATTCCAATAAGATTAATCTGAATGAGGCGCTTTTTGCCCGCATCAAGAAGGTTTACGATCAGCGTGAAAGTTTGGCACTCGAACCCGACCAGAAAAAACTACTGGAAGACACGTACGAGGAGTTCATGTTGAGCGGTGCTGCACTTCAGGGTGCAGATCGTGATAAATACCGCGAACTGAGTGTTAAGCTGAGTGCGCTGGGTGAAACATTCCAGCAAAATGCGCTGAGAGCGACCAATCAATACGAGAAAGTCATTACAGACAAAAGTCTTTTAAAGGGTTTGCCCGATGATGTTCTAGCTGCAGCAGCCATGAAGGCAAAAGAGAAAGGAAAAGATGGATGGTTGTTTAATTTATCAGCGCCCAGTTATTCTCCATTCATGCAATATGCCGATAACCGGGATCTGCGACAGGAAATTTATCGTGCAAAAATGACACTTGCCACATCGGGTGAGTTCAACAACGCACCAGTCATTGCTGAAATCGTGAATTGCAGACGCCAGATCGCCAATTTACTTGGTAAACCAACGTATGCCTCTTTTGCCACGCATCGCAGAATGGCTGAAACACCCGAAGCAGTCTACAACCTGTTGGATAAATTGTCGGATGCATATATGCCTGTTGCAAAAGCCGAAGTGGCTGCCGTGCAAGGTTTTGCCATCGGAATGGAAGGCAAAAACATAAAAATCGAACCTTGGGACTGGGCTTATTATTCAGAAAAACTGAAAAGTGCCCAGTTTGATATCAACGACGAAATTCTTCGTCCCTATTTTAAACTGGAAAATGTTCAAAAGGGTGTATTTGGTCTGGCTACAAAACTGTATGGCCTCACCTTTAAGAAAAATCCAAAGATACCAACCTGGAACAAAGTGGTGGAAGCCTGGGAAGTGTTTGATAAGGATGGTAGTTATCTGGCCGTCCTATACACGGACTTTCACCCCAGAAAAACCAAAAGGGCAGGAGCCTGGATGAGCGATATCAATCCGCAGTATCGTCTGAATGGGAAGGATCATCGTCCACACATCAGCATTACGATGAACTTTACCAGTCCCACCGATACCAAGCCCTCTTTGTTGACTTACGACGAAGTGACTACGTTCCTTCACGAATTTGGTCACGCGTTACATGGCCTCTTGTCTGATGTCAACTACCGCAGTCAATCCGGTACCAATGTATACCGTGACTTTGTTGAACTACCATCTCAGGTTATGGAAAACTGGGCTTCTGAAAAAGAATTCCTGGACGAGTTTGCTGTGCATTACCAAACCGGCGAGAAAATTCCATACGAATTGGTGCAAAAAATCAAGGCTGCCGAAAATTTCAATGTTGCTTACGGAAGTATGCGTCAGATGAGTTTTGCCTATCTGGACATGGCTTGGCATAGCCTGACTTCTGATTTTAATGGTGATCCTTATGAATTTGAACGTGAAGCCTTTAAAAAAGCCATTGTTTTGCCACAACCAGTTGATTGTATGATGAGTACCACATTCAATCATATTTTTGCAGGTGGTTATGCTGCAGGATATTACAGCTACAAATGGGCGGAAGTTCTGGATGCCGATGCGTATGCTTTTTTAACCAGAAATAAAATATTTGATACCGAAGCTGCCGCATCCTTCCGAAAGAATATACTTTCCAGGGGTGGTACTGAACCCCCTATGCAGCTTTACAAGCGCTTCAGAGGTCAGGAACCTGGTATTGAGGCATTACTGAGAAGAAACGGAATTATAAAATAGGTATAAATAGATGGATATTGCATCTGATAAACAAACCAGTCTGGATAAGCGTTTCATGCGAATGGCACTCATCTGGGCTGAAAATTCGTATTGTAAACGCAGACAAGTTGGTGCTCTTTTGGTCAAAGATAAAATGATTATCTCAGACGGTTACAACGGCACCCCTTCTGGTTTTGAAAATATTTGTGAGGACGACTCCAATGTGACCAAGCCTTATGTGCTGCATGCAGAAGCCAATGCCATCACCAAAGTGGCACGTTCCTTCAACAGCAGTGATGGAGCTACGCTTTATGTGACGGCTTCACCTTGCATTGAATGTGCGAAGTTGATCATACAGGCTGGCATTGTCAGAGTTGTTTATGGAGAGCCTTATCATTTGGATGATGGTCTGAATCTCCTGAGTCGTGCAGAGATCGAAATTGTGTTTTGTGATAAAAATAAATTGTCAGATGGAATTGAATAACAAAGGAAAAGTCTGGATACCAATGGGTATGGCTATATGTATTGTGGCCGGTCTTTTCATAGGGACTTTCATGTCTCAGCATTCTCTGATTGGTAACGCCAATAATCCATATATGAGCAAGGTGGAGGCATTGATGTCTCTGATTGATAACAAATACGTGGATAGTGTAGACCAGAAAAAAATTGTGGAAGATCTGATGCCAAAGATTCTGGGTGAATTGGATCCGCATTCAGTCTATATTTCTGCAGAAGAACGAACATCTGCCAATGAAGTGATCGAAGGCAGTTTTAGTGGAATCGGCGTTCAGTTCAATATACACGATGATACGATTCGTGTAGTGTCTGTTGTCAAAGGCGGACCTTCAGCCAGAGCCGGTTTACTGGCCGGTGACCGTATCATTAAGATTGACGGTAAGCCGTTTGTGGGTAAATCGGTTACGAATGAACTCATCATGAAAACGCTTCGTGGGACAAAAGACACAAAAGTAAAGGTGACCGTACTCCGCAATAAGCCATCCCAGACTTTGACCTATACTGTTCTCCGGGATGATATACCCTTGTATAGTGTCGATGCACGCTATAAAATTGGGAGAGAGATCGGGTATATTAAGATCGGAAATTTTGGACGTAATGCTCATACTGAGTTTCTGCAAGCTATGGCGTATTTAAAAAAACAAAATTGTACCAAGTTCATCATTGATGTACGCGGCAATCCCGGTGGATTGATGGAGCCTGCCTTAAATATTGCCAATGAGTTTCTTCCGAAAAGCAGATTGATTCTATATACACAAGGAAAAGCTTATCCAAGAGAAGATGTTTATTCAACCGGTAACGGATCCTTCCAGACATGCCCTTTGGTCGTTCTGACGGACGAATGGTCTGCTTCTTCCAGCGAGATTCTGGCAGGTGCCATACAGGACAACGATCGGGGTTATGTGGTTGGTCGTCGTTCTTTTGGAAAAGGTCTTGTTCAGAATGAAATTCCTTTCCGCGACGGATCAGCTGTACGTCTTACCATTGCCCGGTTCTACATTCCTTCCGGAAGATGCATTCAGAAACCCTATGAAAACGGTGAAGATGCGAATTATCAGCAAGACATCCTGAATCGTTACATCAGTGGCGAATTTGGTTCAAAGGATAGCATTGAAGTCAATAAAAAAGAAAAGTACGAAACGGCAGGTGGTAGAATTGTTTATGGCGGTGGTGGTATCATTCCAGATTATTTCATCCCTCTGGATACAACAGGTGTGACTGCCTGGTATAATAAAGTGGTCACCAATGGTCTGATCAATAGTTTCTCCTTTCAATACACCGATAACCACAGGGATTCACTCCGACTTTGCAATACACCGAATAAATTGTCATCCTATCTGGACGAACAGAATTTGATACCTATGTTTATAACCTATTCCGAAAGTAAGGGTGTCCGTGGCAGGTTGTCCTTTATTGAGAAATCTTTCCCAATAGTGCTGTCAAATATCAAGGCCTTTGTAGCCAGAGCAGTGCTCGACGAGGATGCCTTCTGGAAAATCTATCAGGAAGACGATGTAGCCCTGACCAAGGCTGTGGAAGTCATTACCCGCACAAAAAAGCATACAGTAATAGACTAAGAAAAAAAGCTGAAACAGAATTAATTTAAAAGAAACCCTAAAAGTTTGACAAAAACTCTTAGGGTTTTCTTCCTTTGAAACCCCCTCTTTTCAACAACGCACGAAATGTTTAAAATGGGCGCAAAGGTCAAGGCGCTTATTCAAAGGCACACCGGAGCGTACTTTTCGTACGTGAGGATTGCCTTTGAATAAGCAACGCCGAGATTTACGTCCACTTTAAACATTTCATCGGAAGATGATGTCTTTTATGGTTTCGTGACCGACTTGCTTGTTCAAATGATTGATGAGGCTTTGCCTCATCATCTGCAGTTCGTTTCGAATCACCGCAGAGTCCATCTGAACATACAATGTCCCCCTGCTGATGTAAATATTTTTGGTGTGCGCGGCAATACCGGAACCAACAATTTCCGGAAAGGCATTCATCAAACGCGTTTCATATATTTTACCATCGATGTGCATGCTTTTCAGTGATTCCTCCAGAATCTCCTGAATCGTTTGTGAATTTCTTCTTCTCATGATTCCCTGGTTTCAATCTGACCGTTTTCCACGTAAAATATACGGTAATCCTCACCGGTACGTTGGAGCAGGTGATCCGCATTTTCCCGGTTGGTGTCTGTAATAAAAATTTGCCCGAATTCATTTCCTGCTACCAGGTTAATAATCCGTTCCACCCGGGTTGCATCCAACTTGTCAAATAAATCGTCCAGAAGAAGGATGGGTGTTTTACCACCTGCATTCCTGAGAAAATCGAATTGAGCAAATTTGAGGGCAAGCAGGTAACTCTTGTTTTGCCCCTGTGAACCGACACGTTTAATAGGATATCCGTCCAGCTCCATAATAAGATCGTCCTTATGGATACCAACTGTGGAGTAACCTAAAATGATGTCCCGTTTTCTGCTGTCGCGAAGTTTTGAAACCAGATCACCTTCGGAAAGATGGGATGAATATTTCAGGCAAATATGTTCTCTGCCTCCGGATATTCTCTGATAGAAACTTTCGAAGACAGGTGTGAATGCTTTTATGAAATCCAGCCTCTTCTGATAGACAATGGCTGCATCCGAAGCCAGTAATTCCTCGTACATATCCCAAAGAGACTCATCCTGAACGATCTCGTTCTTCAGCATGGCATTCCGTTGCTGAAGTGTCTTGTTGTAGCTCATGAGAGCGTCCATATATACGTGGTCGTATTGAGAGATGACCATATCCATGAATCGTCTCCGTTCGTCGCTGCCCTCGCGGATCAGTTCTTCATCAGAGGGTGAGATCAGGACAAGTGGTATGCGTCCGATATGTTCGGAAAGCCGGTCGTATTCTTTTTTGTTGCGTTTGAAAACTTTCTTTTGTCTGCGTTTCATGCCACAGTAGATTTCCTGCTGCACCTCTTTTTCGCTGTAAAGCGCCTGAAGGACAAAGAAGTCGGTATCGTGCATGATGTTCTGGGAGTCTACCGGATTGGAGTGACTCTTGCAGAAAGATAGATAATAAATGGCATCCAGCAAGTTGGTTTTACCTTCACCGTTTTTCCCGAAAAAACAATTGATTCCGGGTGAAAAGGAAAGTTGCGCTTCCTGTATATTTTTGAAATTGATGATGGAAAGATTTGACAGATACATATAAAGGGGGCTGAGACCATGATTTCTACACAAATGTATAAAAAAAGAGGGATAAATTTTCGGAATCAAATCAATTAATGTATTTTTGTGAACCAAATTTTAAAGTACCATTTACACCTAAGACTTAATAGATATGTCGAACAAACCTGAAGAAAAGGAAGAGCTGGAAAAAATGAACGAAGCGTTAACCCGCTCTGAACAATTCATTGAAAAAAATCAAAAAAATCTCCTTATCGCATTAACTGCAATTGTACTTGTCGTTGCCGGTATCATTATTTTCCGTCAGGCTTACCTGAAACCAAAGGAAAAAGAAGCTCAGGAAATGATTTTTCTGGGAGAACGTTATTTTGCTGTGGATTCTTTCAAGGTTGCTTTACAAGGTGATGGTGCTGAATTTATCGGGTTTGAAGGAATTATTGATGACTACAGTGCTACCAAAACTGCTAAATTGGCTGCTGCCTATGCAGGATTGTGCTATAAAGCTATGGGTGACAATGAAAAAGCCATTGATTACCTGAAAAAGAGCAACGCCGACGATATCATGGTTTCACCTGCTTTGCAAGGCGCCATCGGTGATTGTTACGTGGAACTTGGAAAACCGGAAAAATCCATTTCCTATTTCGAAAATGCTGCTGAAGCAGACAACGAACTTTTATCTCCAATCTACCTGATGAAAGCTGCCCGTGTCTATGAAAGCCTGAACAAATTCAGCAAAGCTTTGAAAATTTACGAACAGATCAAGAAAGAATATCCTATGTCTCAGGAAGGTCTTGAAGTAGAAAAGTTTATTGAACGTGTTAAAATAAAGAACTGATTTGGCTACCAAATACCATAATTTATCGGATTACGATCCGACTACGATGCCCGACGCTTCAGCCATGAAGGTCGGCATTGTTGTTGCTGAGTGGAACTATGAGATTACTTCCCGTCTTTTGGAAGGTGCCATTTCCACCCTTGTCACGAATGGCGTTTTACCGGAAAATATTATTCAACGCTGGGTACCCGGTAGTTTTGAGTTGATCTATGGTGCAAAGCTTTTTGCAGATAAAGCAGGTGTAGATGCCGTTATTGTTCTTGGATGTGTGATTCGTGGCGAAACACCTCATTTTGAGTATATCTGCTCCGGAGTGGCACAAGGCTTAGCCGACCTGAACATTAAATATTCAATTCCATTCATTTTTGGGCTTTTGACCAACAATACCATGCAACAGTCCATCGACAGAGCTGGCGGCGTACTGGGAAACAAAGGTGATGAGGCTGCAGTGACTGCTATTAAGATGATTGCGCTGAATAAAGAATTCAAGTAGTTGGGTAGACCGATTTTCCAGGAAGATCTTATTTCATTTCCAATCCGAATGTTCGATACAATAAATCGAGGTTCGGATTTTTCTTTTTCATGACCTCCAGTCGGTCTTTTGCTGTAAATGGCCTCACGTTTTCTCCGGTTTCTGCCATACGAAGTTGCATTTTTATCTGACTGTTCTTGAGCTCATTCTGTAAATGTGTCTCAATTTTTCGGGCGATTTCCAACAGTTTCATTTCCTGTACCTGGTTTTGCACCACGATTTCAAACACGTTGTCGGCCTGTAAAACCGGAAGGCTTGCTTTCATGGCGTTTTTCAGGTGTACATCTTTGTTTATCAAATCTGAGAAACGATTCCAGGAGCTAATGAGCGCTTCTGCCGTGAAGGATTGATTGAAAGTAGGGGTGGACGCTTCTTGCTGAACAACTGCGTCAACCTTTTTAACTTGTTTGCGGATGGAGCTGGTCTTAATGGACTTGATCAGGCGAGGAGCATCCTCTTCTTTTGGTGAAGGGGGGGGCGTCGATTTTGACACATCGGTTTTAGAAATACCAGTAGTTGGTTCAATAACCTTCGACTGAATAGTGCCTGCGGTTGGAGGCGTCTGGATCTCTGCGTTAGCTTCATCAAGAACCAGATCAAACGAAAAAGGTTGAATGGGGATGGGAATCTCGTCAAAGATCAGTTCACGGATTTTTTTTTTTGAATCCGAAAGTTGCGTTATCCGGATTAATGCGAGTTCGACAAGTAGTCGTTTGTTTTTGCTTTCTCTGTAGTCCAAGTCGCAATCGTTACTGATCTTGATGGCCATAAACAAGAACTCAGGCGGACATTTGGCAGCCTGCTCCAGGTATTTGGTCCGGATACCGGCACCAACTTCCAGTAAGGTAATGGTGGCGGGATCCTTGCAAACGAGAAGGTCACGGAAGTGGGCACTCAAGCCTGTTATAAAATGTTGGCCTTCAAAACCATTGTTCAGCACATCGTTGAAAAGAAGGAGTGCACTGCTCAGGTCACCAATCAAAAAAGCTTCGGTCAATTTAAAATAGTAATCGTAATCCAGAACGTTCAGATTGTCAATGACATTCTGATACGTGATCTTGCCGTTGCCGAAACTGGATACCTGGTCAAAGATGGATAAGGCATCGCGCATACCACCATCCGCTTTCAGGGAAATGATGTTCAGTGCTTCGTCTTCTGCTTCGACATTTTCAGACTTGGCTACAAATTGCAACTGACCGACAATGTCGTTGGCGTTGATGCGGTTGAAGTCGTAAATCTGACAACGTGAAAGGATGGTCGGTATTATTTTGTGCTTCTCCGTTGTTGCCAATATGAAAATGGCGTGATGCGGGGGCTCTTCCAGTGTTTTCAAAAAAGCATTGAAAGCGCTGGCCGAAAGCATGTGGACTTCATCAATGATGTAAACCTTGTATTGACCAAGCTGAGGAGGGATGCGAACCTGATCCACCAGGCTACGGATATCATCCACGGAATTGTTGGAAGCGGCATCCAGTTCAAAAATATTCAGGGAACGCTGACTGTTGAAGCTTTGGCAGGATTCGCATTCGTTGCAGGCTTCACCATCCGCTTTTGGATTTGAACAATTGATGGTTTTGGCAAAAATACGTGCACAAGTGGTTTTTCCGACACCTCTGGGTCCGCAAAACAAATAGGCATGAGCCAATTGCTTGTTCTTGATTGCGTTTTTCAGGGTTGTGGTTAGGGCTGATTGTCCTACAACCGATTGAAACGTGTCCGGGCGGTATTTACGGGCAGAAACCAAGTAATTATCCATAGAGAGAATTGTTTTTTCGTGTGCTTTGCAAATGTAGCAAAATCCTTTCGGAATTTTCCCGATGCAAACATTGTTTTTTGGAACAGATGGAATATTTAATTCGAAAAAATGAACTACTTTTGTTCCAATCATTCTCTGAATAATGAATGCAATCAAGAATTTTTATCTGCTCATAAAGTCCGTTGTGAACAAATACATCCTAACACTGATCGTATTTGTCATATTCATTGTTTTTATTGATGAAAACAATGTCATCCGAAGAGTCAAATACGAACTGCAGATCAAAGGTTTACGCAAGGAAATCCGTCACTATGAGGAGTTGCGCGACTTGAGCACCAAGCGATTGGAAAAACTTCACTCGAGTGATTCTGAATTGGAAAGGGTTGCGAGAGAAGATTATCTCATGAAAAAGCCAAATGAAGAAGTCTTCATTGTCGAGTGATGTCCATATATAATTACTCCTTATAAATTATGAATACAAAATTACTGAATGCCTTTTTTGCGATAGGTGCCATCCTGGTGCTGATTTCTTCCGTTTTAGTCATGGAAAATGTTTCCTGGGGTAAATATTGTTTTGCGGTAGGCGTCGGGCTGTTTATTCTTAGCAGAAGCAAAATGATTTATCTTGGAGATGATTTTCGTCTGAAGCGATTGAACCGACTCTATTTTTTGTCCTCCATCTTGTTGGTTATATCTGCTATCCTGATATTCAGGGTTATTGGCATGTGGATACTTTTACTACTGATCACAGCACTCAACGAATTTTACATCAGCATCCGCTTTTCCCTATACGAAAAGGAAATTGCAGAGGCTCAAAAAACAAAGGATGCTGAAAAGAATTCAACCAATAAATCCATTCAGAAATAATCCGTGTCGTTTCATTTTTTATAAATGAGCAATCCTTCCTTTTGCTTTAAGCAGTTTGAAGTCTTTCACGACGGTTGCGCCATGAAAGTAGGAACTGATGGCGTCTTGCTGGGTGCCTGGGTAAATCCGGGGAATGCCGGACGTATTCTGGATGTAGGGTCGGGAAGCGGCCTGATTGCTCTGATTATGGCCCAGCGGAGTGAAGCGCAGGTGCATGGGGTTGAGTTTGATCATGAGGCTTTTAAGCAAGCTCTTGATAATGCACAATCATCTCCATGGACCGACAGAATCCATTTTTTTGAAGCCGATTTCAACCATTATTCAAATGGCTTGTACGACCTGATCGTTTCCAATCCCCCTTTTTTCAGGGAATCCCTCAAAGCGCCCGGCAAAGAACGGAATCAGGCCAGACACACCGATACCCTTTCCTACGACGCGCTCATCCAAAAAACAGCCGAATTGCTTTCTGCGGAAGGACGTTTCGCTGTTATTTTGCCGGCCACCTCTTCCGATTATTTTGACGATCTGTGCTGGCAAAGCAAATTATACCTTTCCAGACGTTGCGAAGTTGTTTCGGTAGAAGGTTTGACACCCAAAAGAACCCTCCTCGAATTTTCGCGTACGCGCACCCAGATTGAACGTACTTCTCTGGTACTCGAGACCTCCGACCACAAGCGTTCCGATGACTTCTCCGCCTTGACGGCTGATTTGTACCTTGATAAATGACTTTCAGAACTCTATTTGTATATTTTTTTTTGCTACCTTTGCGGCTTGAAAAAAAACGTGATTTATGTCAAAGAAATTTGCGGAATATTCCGGTTTTGATTTAGCCAAAATTAATCAGGACATCCTTAAAAAATGGGATGAAGAAGACCTGTTTCATAAAAGTATGGATATCCGGGAAGGTTGCCCTTCCTTCGTTTTCTATGAAGGCCCTCCTTCAGCTAACGGAATGCCTGGTATTCACCACGTTATGGCTCGTTCCATCAAAGATATTTTCTGTCGTTACAAAACGATGAAAGGCTACCAGGTCATGCGTAAGGCAGGCTGGGATACACACGGACTACCTGTTGAACTCGGTGTTGAAAAAACGCTGGGTATCACCAAGGAAGACATCGGTAAATCCATTTCAGTGCTCGAATACAATGCAGCCTGTCGCAAGGATGTGATGAAATACACCAAAGAATGGGAGGAGCTGACCCATCAAATGGGTTACTGGGTCAACATGGACGATCCCTACATTACCTACGATAATCGGTACATCGAAACTCTTTGGTATTTACTCAAGGAACTGTACAAAAAAGATTTTATTTACAAAGGCTATACCATTCAACCCTATTCACCTGCTGCCGGAACGGGTCTGAGTTCACACGAACTGAATCAACCGGGCTGCTACAAAGATGTCAAGGACACCACTTGTGTGGCTCAGTTCAAGATAAAGAATTCCAAAGACGAATGGACCAAGTTTGGTAATGCTTACTTCATCGCCTGGACCACTACGCCATGGACTTTGCCCTCCAATACTGCCTTATGTGTAGGACCTGGCATTAAATACGTGGCTGTTCAAAGCTACAACCCATACACAGGTATACCTATGACTTGCATCCTGGCA
>Ga0209511_1000744_pt1 | contig 31013 bp, 24 predicted proteins | sample SSSSmetaG_FD_184141 | JGI IMG/M metagenome (GOLD analysis project Ga0209511, IMG submission 184141) | Glacier valley bacterial and archeal communities from Borup Fiord, Nunavut, Canada, to study Microbial Dark Matter (Phase II) - ​SSSS... | ecosystem: Environmental > Aquatic > Freshwater > Ice >... | reverse complement strand
TTGGGCGGCTGGCAAGCGCACGGTTGACCGCCCTTCCCACGAACTTTTTAATCAGGTTCAGCTAACCCGCTTCCCCGTGCGCCGCTTCCCGCTGGTTTCGCCGCTCTTTTACCCGGTGATGCGCCGCTTGCTAACAATGCTGAGTGCTGCGCCCCTGCCCGATAAGGTTGCCTTGCCTCTCTTGCAACAACTTTGCCGCACTACTCCCCTGATTCCAGCGTTAGGCCGCGCCTTGAAAAAAGAGAAATTTGACCTGATTCATGCTACCAATGCCCCTTTCGACAGTCTGATTTATCACTCCTGGCGCAATATCAAAAAATCTGGTGGGGCTTTCGTAATAACCCCTTTTGTCCATCTGGGCGAGCCCAATAACCCCCAGGTTCGCAAATATTACACCATGCGCCATCAATTGGAGTGGTTGAAACAGGCCGACGCGGTTATCACTATGACCAACCTGGAGCGGGATTATATCGCCAGTCGGGGCGTGAATGAGGCTAAAATCCATATCGTGGGGGCGGGAGTTGAGCCGAACGCGATGACGGGCGGGGATGCGGCGGCCTTTCGCCAGAAGCATAATATCGCTGGCCCTATCGTGTTTTTTCAGGGCACTGCGGCCTACGACAAAGGTACTGACCATCTTGTTCAAGCGATGCAAAAGTTGTGGCAAGGGGGCGAGTATCGTGAGGCTACGCTGGTTATCGCTGGCCCGATTATGAGCCACTTCCAGAAGTTCTACGAAGCACTGCCCGAAACAGACCGCGCCCGTACCCGTTTATTGGGCTTTATTTCGCCAGAGGAAAAGCGAAACCTTTTTGCGGCGGGTGACGTTTTTGTTATGCCAAGCCGTACCGATAGCTTTGGGATTGTCTATATGGAAGCCTGGTTGAATAATAAACCTGTTATTGGGGCACGGGCGGGCGGTGTACCTGGTCTGGTAACAGAGGGGCAGGACGGCTTGCTGGTGGACTTTGGCGATGTGGCGACCTTAGCCGATAATATCAAGAGCTTATTGGGCGACCCGGCAACCTCAGCCCGGCTCGGTGCGGCAGGGCGAGAAAAGGTGCTGGCGAATTATACCTGGGAAATTGTTTTTGAAAAGGTCTGGCGAATCTATCGGCAGGTCTTGAAGGGTTAGATATGCGGCGGTTTCTAATACCAATTCTGGTAGTAATTTTTATCATTGCGGCAATTGTAATAACCTTGCTGCTGGTTACGGGTGGCCCCAAACAGGCCGCTACCACCACTTACACCGTCCGCACCGGGACTATCAGTGCCACTATTCGGGCTACCGGGCGGGTTGAGCCAGTTCGCAGTTTGCAACTGGCCTTTCGCTCCGGGGGGGAGGTTTTGCGAAAAATATACGTCAAAACGGGGGATACTGTTCCGGCGGGGACGTTGTTGGCGGAATTGGATAGCACTAGCCTGGAACGCAATCTGGCGCAGGTGGAAGGGCAGCGCGACATCACCCGCTATAACCTGAGTGCCGCCCAGGAACGCGCCGCCAGTGCCCCCACCCCCACCCCTGCCGCTAATCCTACCCCGACTTCACAAGTGCCCGCCTCATTCTCGGATTTGTACGCCGCCGCCCGTCAATCGGAACTGGCTGATTTGCAACTTACCGCCGCCCGCCTCGCGCTCGAAGGTAGCAAACTTTATGCCCCTTTTGATGGGACAGTTTTAGCCATCAACAATCAGGAGGGGGAGTTTGTGAATGGGGCGTTCCTGACTTTTGCCGACCTACGCACTTTGCAGGTGCGGGCTGATGTGGACGAACTGGATGTCCCTAACGCTGAGGTCGGGCAAGCTGTGACGGTCAGTCTGGATGCTTTTCCGGGTCGGACTTTTCCGGGTCGGATTACGGTGGTCTCGCCTTCCGCTACCCAACGTCAGGGGAGTTCGGTTTATCCCGCCGTGGTGGCTTTTACCCAGCCGCCCACCGTAAAGTTACGCCCCGGCATGGCGGCTAACCTGAATATCAACAGTATCAGTAAACAGGCTGTAGTGCTTGTCCCAACCCGCGCCATTGAAACCATCGGCTTGCGTAAGTTTGTCACTCTGCTCAAAACCGACAATAGCAGCGAGAAAGTCTCGGTAGAGGTTGGCCTCACCAATGGGGCTGATACCGAAATCGTGAGCGGCCTCAACTCCGGCGATAAAATCAGCCTTCCCCGGTAGTCGGTTATCGGTTGTCAGTTGTCAGTTGTCGGTAAAATAGTCGAAAATCAAAAGTCGAAGGTCGAAAGTTAGGGGATAATTGTAGGAGGCTGCTCCGTCAGCCGATGGTTATCGCAGGACAGAGCCTGCTCCTACGGATACAAGGGTAGACACAGAGGTCTACCCCTACGAATTCCCCGATTTTAGATATTAGATTTTAGATTCCCCCATGTAGGGTTTTTCCCTACAAAAGTTAAAGAGTTTCCCGACTGTGTAAAACCCCAACAAGCCATAGAATATAGTTCGACAGAAAAGAAAACACAAGGAAAAGACTTAGTAGTCTACAAAAATCAGCAAAGCAAACAGTTAAAACCTGGGTTAAACAGGTTAGTTTTTTGAAAATATCGCAGCAGTAGCTTTCAAAGCACACGAGTGGGCGGGGAATACCTCGCCTACTTTTTTGTTTAAAGTCGTATTTTGACAAACCTTTACGCTTTGATTATGGCAAAATGTACATAGGAAAATGTTCCCATCTTTATGTAGCATGTTATAATGCGGTATTGGCAGTAGCATTTTCACATAACAATGGGAAGCAGTTTCAATGGGTCGCTACGCTATCTGTGTTGGAATTGATGACTATGATAACCTGCCCGAAGGTTGGGACTCGCTAGAGTTTGCCAGTGCCGATGCCCAGGCTATGGCCGAAATTTTGAGTACCCCTACTCTGGGAGCTTTTGACCGGGTTGAGCTACTCACAAAACCCGCCCAGACCACTCTCTCCGGCATTATTGATGCTCTCAAAAGTCTGTTTTACGATGTGCGCTTAGAGCCAGACGATACCGTGCTACTTTATTTTGCTTGCCATGCCGGGATGGATGCTCAGGACAGGTTATATTTAATTCCCAGCGACGGCAAAATAAACCAGTGGGGCGTGCCAGATATGGGCACGATGTTGCGGATTGAAAGTCTCGGTGCTTACTTTGCCACCAGCCACGCCCATAATCTGGTGCTGACGCTTGACCTGGCTTATGGCGATGACCCGGTGACCCTGGCGAAACGGATAAAATTACTGGAGAATCCCAATTTCTCGATTGCAGGGGCGGTGGTCGGTCAGAAGGTGATTGACGAACTGCACACCCTTCGCCATAGTCCCCTGAGTTTCTGCCTGTTCAAAGCTCTGAAACAAATGCCCTCGCCAGATGGTTGGGTTCATCTTAATGATGTCCAAAATTATCTATCCACCGAGCTACGCAAACTATTAGGGCCATATTGGGCGACCCATTGCCAGTTGCTGAATGAGAATAGCCCCTTCCTGGAAGATGTGGTCTTGCTGCGGTCTGTGCCGGAGTCTGAGGAATTTACCCGCGAAGTAAAGCTGATGTTACAACGGGCGGGCTATCGCTTGCATCAAACCTCCCTCCTGAACCCCCAACCGGGCCGACTGCGGGCTGAAATTAGCGCGGCTTTCACTCGCTCGGTGGTGGAGGTGCTGGCGGTGGATAATAGCCGGGTGCAATGGACAGCCCATCAGGCCACAAGCTTCCTTGAAAAGGTAGATAAACTCCGGCAGCTTGGCGAGATTACGCACGGGCTGGTTATTACCCGCACTAATCTTTTGCCGGAATTAGCGCAAAGCTTGCAACGCTGGCATCTGGACTGCCTGACCCTTGAAGACGCAATAGCTCAGGCATAGAAGTACCGTAGTGGAGGAAGATTATGACTATTGAGTTGAAAACACTACTAGATAAAGTCGAACAACTTTCGATTGATGATTTGCTAGAGCTTATGGAACGTATTACCAAAGAGTTGCGCTTAAAAACGGAAACAAATAGCCAAATTATTTTATCCAATTTGACTAATATTCCTGACTCGAAAATAACAATACCGGGTGCTTATCAGTTAACCCCTGAAGAAATTGAGGCTGACCTGACAGAAATTTTTACAGCAGAGGAATTAATTGGAATCAATGCTGCTACTCCTGCCGAATTATTAACCCTTCCAACTTTGCCTAAATCTTTAGCTGAAATGATAAGTGAAGACCGCGAGGACCGGTTATAATGCCCCCCGTTTTCCTCAATACTAGTGCTTTCATCAAATTATATCATCAAGAAAAGGGTTCAACCTGGCTCAATAGTTTTATAATTGGCAAAACTCTGATTATTTCAGAGTTGGTTTTGGCTGAAAGTGCCTCTACTCTAGGTCGTCTTTATCGAGATGGTATTTATACTAAACGACAATCCTCGCTTTTGTACGCTCAAATATACCGTGACTTAAAAAACTATCAGTTGATTCCGTTAGGTACTAAATCACAATTAAATAAATTTGTTAGCTTGGCATTCAATTTGCCGCCTGGACTGCGTTTGCGAACTCTGGACGGATTGCATTTGGCTGCTGCCGAATTAGCCAGAGACTCAGCACAAAATCAAAATCCCCCTCAAACCCTAACTTTTGTCAGTGCGGATATTCGTTTATTAGCCATAGGGCAAGTACAAGGTTTTGTTGTTGAAAACCCCGAAAATTATCCCTGATGATGGAAGCAGCAATAGAGCTAAAAACGGTTAGCAAAAGCTACAAACAGCGTCCGGCGGTACAGAACCTCAGTTTTGAGGTGGGCGCGGGCGAAATGTTTGGTTTTTTAGGGCCAAACGGCGCGGGCAAAACCACCACCATCCGCCTGATGTTAGGTTTATTAAGGCCAGATGCAGGACAGGTGCGGCTTTTGGGGCAAGAAATGTCCAGCAGCGAGAGCCAAACCGCCCTGGCGAAGTTGGGTTTTCTGCCGGATGTCGCCCGCATAGATGGCGGATTCAGCGGCGGTGAATGGCTGGACTATCTGGCGGCTTTGCAAAACGCAGCACCCAACCCCGAACGACGAAACTATCTTTGCCAACGACTGGAACTGGCCCAGAGTGACCTCAAACGCAAAATCCGGGCTTATTCGCGGGGAATGCGGCAGAAGTTGGCAATAATTCAGACTTTGCAGCACCAACCCGCCCTGCTGATTATGGACGAACCCACCGAAGGGCTCGACCCCCTGGCAAAACGCGCCCTGTTCGAGCTATTAGCCGAGAGTCGGCGTGAAAATGGCACTACGGTCTTTTTTTCATCGCATATTTTGAGCGAGGTTGAAAAACTGTGTGACCGAGTAGCCCTTATCCGGGTCGGACAGTTAGCCGCTATTGATACTATCGTGGCTCTACGCCAGAAGATGACCCGCCGAGTTAGCATATCTCTGAAAGAAGAAAAGCTGGAATTTGAAGCAGCCTTGCAAAGTCTGGAAGGGGTAGAGCAACTCAAGCGAGAGGCTGAAAGCTGGCGAATGGGTTGGCGGGGCGACCTGAATCCTTTGCTAAAACTGTTGGCTGATTGGCCTGTCCGCGACCTGACCATTGAGCCTGCCGACCTCGAAGATGTTTTCCTCAGCTACTACCGGGTATAGCATTTTCCCTCGTATTATGTTAAGATGATTCAGAGTTGGCGTGCCTTCCACACAAGGGTCTAGTTTGATTTTATATGGAACCAAGAATCATTCTGCTAATATTAATAGTCGTCGCGGTTTTGCTGGTAGGGCTGGTTTTTATCCGGCGGCGGGGCAGAGGACGTGGGCCAACCCCTAAAGGTAGCCCGGCGGTTTTCGGTCAGGACAACGAGCCGACCACCTCTATACCCCGTAGCACCCAACGATTACGCACCGGGCTAATAGACCGGGCCGGGGGGCAGCTTTCGGGTCGCTTCCAGACAATCACCCAGCGTCGCACCACCCGCTCTAACCGTCCAGGCGGGGCTAGTCGTCTTGTACGCAGCCGCCTTAATAAGCTTGGCACGGGCCTTTACAGCAACGTCAATCGCCGCTCTAAACGGGGGCAACGTAGTCGGGTTATGACTGTAACCGACGAACGATTGCTAATCGACGAAAGTTTTGACGATTACGATGATGCCCCGGTTTATCGCCCTAGCAGCTATGACGAATCGGGCTTTGACCTTCCCCAAAACCTGAACGAATTCGGGGCGGTAGTATCCCCCACTATCACCGCCAGTCGAGCCTATACCTCTGGTACGCGCTATGGTAAACTGACCTTCGAGACGACGGGCGGACGCGAATTTGTAGAGCGGGGCACCGACCTCAATCCGAATTATAGCCCCCTTTCGACCTTCGATTATCTTAAATTCGCCGACAAACCCCCGGCTATTGCGCCCGACTTTGACCTGGAATATCCTGACCACCCCTATACCAGTTTCTTCACAGGGGTGCGGGGTAGCGGCCTATCTTTTATGGGCCATATTTACGAGCGTACCAACGGCGGGCGCGAATTTACTGTAAATGGTAACGGTAATGGTAACGGACACGGGCCAAATGGTAACGGCAATGGCAACGGGATACACGTGGTAGGGTTTCCTGGCCTAGAAGGGTTGGACGAGATTATTTCAGGTAGTCCTTCGAGCGGCAGTGGTCTAAATAACTACTTTGAAGAAGTGCCACCCCAGCCCGAAACGCCTACCCCTACTGCCGAAAGGTTAGTGGCAGAACCGCTCTTTGCCTATACCGCTTCCGGCATTACCGGGCTATTCTCCGGCTCCAAAGAAGAACGGCGTAAGGTGCGCGGCAATATTACCCGCCACCCTTTCGCGCCCTTTAGTGGGATGTGGCAACGCCGTAATCGGGTGCAGTTGGTAATAGTGGGCCTTGCCAGCGTTTTTATAATTTTCGGCATTATCTCCGGGCTGGTCTATCTGGGGCGGGCGATTGACCGAGTACCGTCGGATAAATTTTCGGTGGTTTTAGGCCGGATTGGGCTTGACCAAAATTTTGCCGATTTTGAGCAGGGCCGCTTGCTTACCCAGAGTTTTCAGGACGATTTACTTAAAAGTAGCGGGATTGTCACCCCCGAAATCCGCCGCTCAGATGTAGTTATTTCTTCGTTGGAACAGGCCGTTAATGAGCAGAACCGCACTCGAGCCGATGTTGCCATCTGGGGTTATTTTGATGAGAGCAGCCAGCTAATCCAACTGCGTCTGCGCCTAAACTCCAATGGCCCTTTTGATATTAACCAGAGCAACCGCCGTGAGATGGAACATTATTTTTACGAGCCAGTTTTAGTGCAGGTGGCCCTTCCCTCGCCCCAACCCGGTGCAACTAACCCGGATATTTTTGCCCGGCTGATGGCGGCCTTCGCGGGCTATTATGATGGCAACTATGATAATGCTACCGCTAATTTCACTAATATCTCCCGCGATTTAGGTAAGAATGACCGCCCCGAACTTCATATTTTTAACGGTAACACCCTCTATCTTTTGGGGCAATATGATGCGGCGGTGCGCGAGTATGGTACTGCCACTCGTCTGACCAAAGAGCTGACCGACCAGCAAATTGTCTCCGGTGTGGATGCCAACCAGATTGCCAATAATCAGGCGATAGTTTATGCCGCCCAGGGTAAATTTAACGAGGCTAACGCCATCCTTAACGCTCTTTATACCAATAACAGCAACGAAGTCCGCTTTGTTACTAACTATGCCGCCTTCCAGCTTGAGCGTGGCGGCGCAGCTAACACCCCGGCATTGTTGGCGGAGTTTGCCGATAAATTGCGGCCTGTAACCGATGCTAACCCCACTTATTGGCCCGCCGCCTATTATTCCGGGCAGGTCAATCGCTTGTTGGGTTACTGGACTCCGGCGGAAAGCTATTTTCTCAAAGCCCAACAACTTCGCCCAGATTTTGCCTCGACCTACAACGGCCTGGGCATGACTTATCTGGATAAATTTTTCGCCCTTTTTAGCGGGCGTGGGGCTAATGCCGAAGGGGATAAACTTCTAAGCGATGCACGAGCGCAGTTCCAGAAGGGTCAGGACTTGGCGAATAGCCAGCGTGAAGGCTTTGTGAACCGGGCTAATGTGCTGCGCCAGACTTTGGGTAAGGAGATTTTGGCCCCCGGTTTAGAAAACTTTGCCCGCACCTCACTCCAGGAGGTAAATGACGGCAAATATGGTCTGGCCCGTGATGTACTGGAACGGGGGCGACTAGAAGGTAACAAGATTGGCAACTTCCTTGACCAGTTTATGCGCTGGATGGGGGGTCAGAAAACCGCTCTGGAAGATTCCCGTGACCGCTTTGTTCAGATTACCGAGGAGCGTAAAGATTTTGCCGATGGCTATTTCTTCCTGGGTGAGACTTATTATTTGCTGGGCGACCAGGCTAACGCCAACAAAAATTATGACCAGGCCAAGAGCCGCCAGACGCGCTTGCTCTATTATTCGACTATTGCCGAGCATCTAGCCGCCGAAAACAAGAAAAAAGAGGTTCTGGATCAGGTTAACGAATATATCAAACGTAACCCCAACGCCTCCAACGGCTATGTTGCCCTGGCCCAACTTAACCTGCGCCTGAACGACCCCCAAAACGCTTTAGCCGCCGCCGACAATGCTATCACCCGCAACGCCAAAGATGCTGGGGCTTATCTAGTGGCAGCCCGCGCTCTTTCGCAATTAGGGCGTTTCCCCGAAGCGGCAGCCCGTTTCAGCGATGCGGCCCGCCTGGATGCCAGTAATTCGGATATACCCTACGAACGTGGTCTGGCTCTTTATCGCTCTGGCAACACCAACGATGCGGTGGTATCCTTGCAGCAAGCCTTGAATATGAAGCCGGGCGGTTATCCCAATGCTCATTATATTACTGGCTTGATTTACCTGAATACCTATGAAACCATCCAGCAGGGGGTCGCCGAACTGGAAAAGGCTGTCGCCGAGCAGGATAACTTTACCGAGGTCTGGCTGAAGCTTGGGCAGATTTATAGTCAGCAAAATCGCCTGACCGACTCCCGCCATGCCTACGAAAAAGTTTTGCAGTATGACCCAAACAATTACATGGCGGCCTATAGTCTGGGACTTATCCTTGAAACGCAGGGGCTATTACCGGAAGCCGCTACCCGTTATCGGCAGGCGATTCAGTTGAAGCCCGGCTTGCTAAATGCCTATCTGAATCTGGCAAAGCTACAAGCGCGTTCCTCCGACCCCAGTGCCAGAGACGAGGCGGTTAGTTTGGCCCGCGCCGCCGTCCAGCTAGACCCCCGTTTTGTTGAGTCGCACTATGTGTTAGGGTTCGCTTTGTCCCAGCGTAACCAGTTTCCCGAAGCGGTCAAGGCTTTCTCGGATGCTATAAATCTCAAGAAAGATTACGCTCAGGCTTATTTTGGGCGAGCGGGGGCGGAAAAGAACCTAAACCAGTTTGAGGCGGCTTTAGCCGATATTGCCCAGGCTATCAAAGTTAGCCCCACTGAGCCTACCTATTATCTGTTGCAAGGTCAGATTTATCAGGCCAAAGGGGATGGCGAAAAAGCCCTGCCCGCCTATGGGGCTGCGCTTGATAATAAATTGCCCGACCCAGCGATGGCCTATCTGGGAATTGGCGATATTTATCTCAGTCGGGGGCAGTCCAACGTGGCGGAAACCAACTACCTGAAAGCTCTTTCGATTAATCCGCAACTTACCCAGGCTACTTTCCAGTTAGCCAGCGTCTATTTCTTGCAGAATAGAGTGGATAAAGCTACCGCCGAGTTTGAGAAGGCCGCTAAAAATCTGGATAATCAGAGTTTGGCTTATTACTATCTAGGTTCGCTTTACACTCGGCAAGGTCGGATAGATGATGCCTTGAAAGCTTACGAAAACGCCGTCAAGCTCGACCCGTCCCGCGTTGAAGCCCGTTTTGAGTTAGGTAACACTTATCGGGTAAAGGGCTTGCGCTCAGAGGCTATTAAGCAGTACGACGAGGCTATCAAGCTTAACAAGGCTTACTCCCCGGCCTATTTGCAAAAGGGCTTGACCTACGAAGAAACCGGGCAACTAGCCGAGGCTCGTGTCGCTCTTATCGAGGCCCAAAAGAGCCAGGATGCCAATATCCGCCAACAGGCCAATGATGCCCTGCTCAGAATTGGGAGACAGTAGCAAAGGATGAAGGATGAGGGATGAATAAGAAATAAGAAAACAGGCGCAAGGAGCAAGAATAAAGAATTAAGGAGTCCTGTTTCCCCTTCCGCTTCAGGGAAGGGGGCTATGGGGTTAGGTCAGCCGATTTTGGATTTCCGACCACTGACCACTGCCCACCGACAACTGATTAGGGATTGCATATGGTATCTTTTTAAGATATATTGTGTGTCAAAGCTATTGTCATAATTATGCCCAAATTGGGTAACTTAGTAGCAAGAAAAAATACAGTTTTAGCTAAAATCGTTGGGGAATATTATAATGCAAGCTCCGAATGAATTACCTGGATTGGCGGCCCGCCTGGAAAAACGGATAACCGGAACTTTACGTGCGTTGGATGGAAATAACGCAGCCCCGGCTGGCTGGTTAGAGGACCTTAAAACTGAACTTGAAGCTAAGCGTCAGGCCGAAGCGGAGGCCCAATATCGCCGCGATGCTATGATTACCCGCCTGATGTTCGAGCTAAGCCGTGTACATTGTGTGGAGCTATTAGAGGAGATGAACCGCGAACTGGTAAACCGCGAAGGGCGAGTCGAGCCAGTTTATACTGACCGCCACGAACTCTGTTTTAGTTGGCCCGTCGCCGGGGGCCGTAACCAGCTTACTGTCGGCGCAGATTTTGATGATAATTCCAATCAGGCTCTTTTGGTAGTAACGGGGGCCGAGGTCGAACGCCTCCCCATCGAGGAAGAAGCCCTGAAAAAAGCCCTGGTGAAGGCTTTCCGCGCTCCTCTGTTCAACGTCTATCGCTGGTGAAAATCTAAAATCGGGGAATAATTGTAGGAGGATGCTCCGTCAGCCGATGAATATCGCAGGACAGAGCCTGCTCCTACATATTCTATCCCCCCCCCTTTATTCTTTTGACAGTTCCTACCGAATGCCCTATTATATATTCAGCTAACCAATTATTAGAGAAAGGATGTTTCTGTGCAAATTAGACCGCTTAAAATGGATGAGCTGGGTATTTTCACGCAATACGAAATGGACGCTTCTGTTTCGGAAAAGGAGCAAACCGAGCGGTGGGTGGCGCGGGTGATTAAGCCCTATTTGGAAGATACCCGCGTCCTGGTAGGTGATGACGGTGAGATTAAGGTACAGATGGGGCTATATTACTCCGGCCTGTGGTTGGGCTCGGCGGCAGTGAAGACACCGGGGATATTTGCGGTTGCCAGCCCGCCCGAAAACCGCCGCACTGGCTATATCCGTCAGATGATATTCGGTGTGATGCACGAGCTACGGGCGGCGGGCTATGGTTTTGTAACTCTCTATCCTTTTTATTTTCCCTTTTACAAAAAATTCGGCTATGACCAGGTAAGTTCTTCCAAACAAACCAGTGTTAAGATGGCTCAGTTCACAAAATTTCGCCCGAAAACCAAAGGTCGCTGGAAACAACTTGGCCCTGACCAATGGGCGGAGTTTAACGCCCTTTATGAGGCCGATTGCAAAGGGCATTTTGGGCTACTGACCCGCGACGAACAGTGGTGGCGCGAACAAATGCTGGTTTTTCAGAATAACAAACCGCGTAAATCTTATATATGGTACAATGAGCAGGGTGAGGCTGAAGCGTATATTTTGTATCGCTTTGAGGAGCTGAAAGACCACGAGCGCGAGTTAAAAGTGCGGGATATGGTCTGGTTAAATCTGGCGGCCAAGCACGAAATTCTGGCTTTTATAGCTAACCATGACTCACAGGCCATTAAAGTTAGCTGGGGTTCTGCCGCTCCCGATTTTGAGATTATGCCACTCCTGGACGACCCACGCGCCGTTGAGGAAAAAATTGAGCCAGGTTATATGCTGCGGATTCTGGATGTCGAACTGGCGATGCAACAACGACCCTGGCCTGTTGGGGCAAGTGGCACTTTTAGTCTGGCGGTGCGAGATGATGGGCTGGAGTGGAATAACTTGGCGGTAAAGGTAACAGTAACCGATGGCAAAACCACTGTGACCCGCTTAACCGAAACTTCCCAGGCCGGACTTAGCTGCGATGTGCGGCAACTAGCCCAGATGTTAGCGGGATTCCTCAGCCCGGTCAAGCTGGCGGAACTCGGCTTGCTGGAAGTGCGGAATCAGGCCGATTTGCTGGCGGCCCAACAACTCTTTAGCCCCTTCGGTCAGCCCGCCGCCCATATGAACGACTTTTTCTAGGTAGACCTAACCCCCTAGCCCCCTTCCCTAGAAAGGAAGGGGGAACAAGACTCTGGACTTTTTACTCGTTACTTTTTACCGACAACTAATAACCAATAACTTCTTAACCGACAACCGACAACCGATAACCGATTATGAACAGGATAGTAGTATTATTAGCCTTTATCGCCCTGTCTACGCTTTCGTTGATAAGCTATCTATTTCTTACGCCCGCCGGATTGGGCTGGCTGGTTATTCTGGCCCTGGCCTTGATTTTGGCGGGACTGCTTATAATTTTACGTCGTCAGGCCATTCGCCCCGAAACAAAACTCTTAAATCAGGCCAACCGTTATTATCTTGATGGAAATTATGACGCGGCCTTAACCCTTTACCATCAACTTTTGGAAAAAAGCCCCAATCAATCCCATTTCTATAATTTGATGGCAACCTGCTACGCAAATCAGGAGCAGTTTGAACAGGCTCTCAGTTGTTACCAGCACGTCGCCGATTTACAGCCGCAGGATGCCGATGCCTTTAGCAATATCGCCAGTATTCGGGTTAAAATGCAGCCCGTAGATGAGAGTAAAGTGGCTGCCAGCCTCGACCAAGCCTGGAAACTGATACCCCAACAGCCCCGCCGTTCCGCAAATTATTACACTTTACTAAAAATCGCCTTTACCGAAATGGAAATCGAGCGTTTTGAGCGAGCGATTCAGGCTTGTGATGAGGCTTTGCGCTTGCAATCGCTGGCTAATACTCCTCGGTTGGTGCGCGGCCTTTGTTTAATTGTGGCATATAGCGAAGAACCCGAACAGGTGGAGCGCGGGCGGCATGACCTTATCCAGTTTTTGAGCAACGGTTTTGATACCGATGTTAGCCTCAAACTTGAAATTCATTACATGCTCAAGGCTCGCGAATTCTTGCTGGAAACGGGCGGTATTCCCGACGACCTGAAACCTCGGATAAACAGGAGCCAGGAGCCAAAATAAAGAATTGTCTGAAAATCTATTAAACCTCGAAAAACTCATAGAATTGCGGCAACAGTGGCGGGCCGCAGGGAAACGAATAGTTTTCACTAACGGCGTATTTGACCTGTTGCACCTGGGCCATGTGCAATACCTGACAGCGGCGCGGGCGATGGGCGATTTGCTGGTTATCGGGCTGAATAGCGATGGCTCGGTAAAACAGCTAAAAGGCCCAACCCGCCCCCTGGTAGCGGAACAGGAACGCGCCGAAGTATTGTTAGCTCTACGCCCGGTGGATTACGTCACGATTTTTGAGGAAACCACCGCCGAGAATATTTTGCGCCAGCTACAGCCAGAAATATACGTCAAAGGGGGCGATTACACCCTGCAAGACCAGCTAGAATTTGCCCAAACGCCCAAACCTCTACCTGAAGAACCCGTAGTGCGAAGCTATGGTGGTTTGGTGCGACTTGTCCCCTTTCTGCCCGGTCACTCTACTGCTGAACTGATTGCGAAAATTCTCCAGGTCTACGCGAAAGATTAATCCGTCGCGCTGCCCCGCACGAAAGAAAGCAGCCGTTTGCCAGTTGGCCCATACTCTACCGCGCTAAATCCGGCTTTTTCAAACAACGGCGCGTAGCCTTTTACATCTATCTTTGACATTGGCATTTTGCTTAGGAAGGGTTTCATTATACCCCCATATAAATGACTATTAGACGAGTCGAAATCTACCGCCAGACAAATCCCGCCCGGTTTCAACACCCGCTTCATTTCGGCAAAGCCCCTGAGCTTCAAATCACCCGGTAAGTGGTGAATTACCAGACGACTCATCACCACATCAAAACTATTGTCGGGAAACGGTAAGGCTTCAATCAAAGCGTTCTGAAAATTAACCTCAAGGCCAGACTTCGCGGCTTTGCGCTGGGCTAATTCAATCATTTTCGCAGAGGCATCAATCCCGGCGACACTGCCAGTTGTCCCCACCAGCTTTTTGGCACGAAGGCTTAGACTACCGGGGCCACAACCCACATCTAATACCGCATCCCCTGGTTTAATTTTTGCCAATTCCAGAATGCGGCTTTCACTAAAGCGCAGAATCGAGCTAAAAAAGATATCGTAAGGTTTCGACCAGTTGATAACTAACCCCTTGGTGTCCAGTCTTTCTTCCTGATGGTCATGCAAACGGTGCATAGTTTTACTCCTTTTTTCTGATATAATGTTCAATATCGAACACGGTGTTCAGTTTTGTTATAGAATAGACTGAGGATAATAGCAACAGCCAAAACAGGCCAAAATGTAAGTTATCGAACAAAGCCAGGGAAATTGTATAGAAAAATGGGTATAAAGACATGCAAGAAAAAGCTCCTGACCGCCGAATAAAACGTACTCAACAGCAATTGCGGGATGCCCTGGAGTCGCTAATCCTGGAAAAGGGTTATGAAGCGGTAACGGTGCAGGACATTATTGACCGGGCCAATGTTGGTCGCTCTACTTTCTATGCTCATTTCTGGAGCAAGGAAAATCTGTTACTAAGTGGCTTTGAAAACCTTAAATTGCAGTTTGAAGAACGATATCAGGATATTTTGGCCCATAGAAGCACTGGTGGCAACAATAGTATGGAACTTAGCCTGTTGCTTTTTCAACATACCCAGAATTATCATCCGCTTTATAAAGCCTTGTTGGGAAAAGGCGGTAGCGAAGTGGTAATAAAAGAGTTCCAGAAATACGTAACCGAACAGATGCAGAAACACCTGAGCGAGGGTTGGGGGCATAATCCGAACCTCAAGGATATTCCGCCAGATTTAGTAATCCACTTTCTATCCAGTTCTTTGTTGTCCCTGCTGACCTGGTGGCTGGATAATGATTTGCCTGTTTCGGCTGAAAGAATAAGTCAGCTTTACCATCAAATGGCGGTTGACCCTCTGATGAAAGGATAAGGGAGTTGTCGGTAGTCAGTCATCGGTTGTCGGTAGTCAGTCGAAAGTCTAAAAGCTGTCAGCTATCAGCCGTCAGGAAAGAATTGTGAATTGGTAGGAGCAGGCTCTGACCTGCGATAAAATCATCGGCTGACGGAGCAGCCTCCTTCGGATTGCTTTTCATCCTTCATCCTTTTCCCTACGATATATCCCACTTTCCTACTTGCAATCTTACCCCAATCTGCTATACTAAAAATTGTAAGCTTCCTAGTATTATGTAAATTCAGGAGTGTATGGAAAAATCCAATTGGCGTAATTTTGATATTCCCCTACTTATTGGTGTCCTGACAATTGCACTTTTCGGAGTGATGATGGTCTATAGTGCCACTCACACCGACCCTGTTCTCGCCCCCTTGAATATGTACCTCAAACAACTTGGCATCGGGGTTGGCCTGGGCATGGTACTACTTTTTATTATGGCGAGTCTGGACTACCACCTGTTTGAAAGTATCACCCTGCTGGTTTATCTGCTTTGTTTGGGCTTGTTGGGAATAGTTCGTTTCTTTGGCGATACAACATTGGGGGCGACGCGCTGGATTGACCTCGGTTTTACCGATTTGCAGCCTTCCGAGATTGCCAAACTTTTAATGATTCTGGTGTTGGCCCGCTTCTTCGCCATTAACCAGTACCGCATCCGCAAATTACCAGTTTTTACTTTTTCGTTACTAACTGCCGCGCCCGCTATGTTGCTGGTCTTTTTGCAGCCTGACCTGGGAACGACAATGGTGCTAATCGCCATTTGGGTTTGTATGGCCTGGTCGGCGGGCTCCGACCCACTCCATGTTTTTGGTTTAATATTCATCGTAGTGCCTATAGTATTGCTGGTGTGGTTTGCCCCTGACCTGACGGGTGGTAACGTTAAAATCTTTCAAAAATATCAATATGACCGCCTCCATAGCTTTATTGACCCGAATTTCGCCAACCCGGACGAACGCCGTAACCTCGAAGTTTCCAACCGGGCGGTAGTGGGCGGGGGTGTTACCGGGCAGGGTTATGCTAATGGCACTCAAAACACCCTGAACTACCTGAGTATTCGCCATACCGACTTTATTTTTTCGGTTATTGCGGAGGAGTTTGGTTTTATTGGTTCAGTGGCTTTGATGGTCTTGCTTTCGCTGATGCTGCTCAGAATAGTACATATAGCGCAAAAAAGTCTTGATACCTTTGGGCGAATGATATGTATAGGGGTCTTAACTATGCTCTTTTTCCAGATGTTTATTAACATCGGGATGAATGTGGGCATTTTCCCCGTCACTGGGATACCTTTGCCGCTAATCAGCAACGGTAATAGCGCGATGTGGACGACTTTTATCGCTCTGGGCATCGTCGAAAGTGTGGCAATGCGCCAACGCCGCGACGTTACCTGGTACTACCGTAGTGGGCCAGCCCTTGAATAAAGAAGGATGAAGGATGAAAAACAATTTGTAGGAGGCTGCTCCGTCAGCCGATGATTTTATCGCAGGACAGAGCCTGCTCCTACCAATTCACAATTCTTTCCTGATGGCTGATAGCTTTTTTAGACTTTCGACTGACAACTGACCACTGACAACCGATTGAGGGCAAGAAAATGCTCAAACGCCTGGTTCTGAGGTTACGCGGGCCAGTATTTTATCTGGCAATAGTGGGCTTGCTGGTGACGGGCGCGTTTAACGCCCCTACCTTGCTCCGCTCTTCGCTGGAAACCTACCAACCACTGGATTTAAACATTCCGGCGGTGCATTCCTTAATCGGGACGGACGTAGGGCCAGACGCACGCCCCGCCGGAACAACCACCCCGCAAAGTGGGCGGGTGGTGCTGATTGTGGTCAATGGTCTGGGGGACGACGATTTTCAGGGCTTGCCCGTCCTGAAACGGCTCAAGGATAACGACCCGGTTAGTATTAGCACCGGGGCCTATTTGTTTTCCAGCCCCGTACCTGCCGGAACGCCTGGACTGGTTACACTATTGACGGGCACATCTATTGAGATGACGGGTGGTTACAGCTTCGACCCACCTAGCCAAAGCCCTCGTGCTCCTTCCACCGCCTATCAGCTTCAACAAATGGACAACCTTTTTACGGCGGCTAAACGCTCCCGCAATACCACCGCCTTTTTTGGCTCACCTGATTGGCAAGCCACCCTTAGCCCGGATTGGGGTTATCAGGCCGCCTTTCCCACCGAACAACCTCCCAACGATGTGGCGGACGCAGTTTTAAACTTCCTCAAGAAAAAATCGGCCAATTTTACCTTAGTTCAGTTGAGCGCGATGGACTATGCCCAGCGCACTTTTGGCCCTAGCTCCGAGACCTTGCGCTCGGCCCGTGAAAGCCTGAATACCGCTATTAGCCGCCTAACCAGCGACGACCAGATTGACCTTAACCGCACCACCGTGATTGTTACGGGCGATTGGGATACTTTGCGGCGGGCGGGAGACCGTTGGACAATTCCGTTGCTAATGGTGGGTCAAGCTGTGCAGCCGGGGGAATGGAGTTGGGGTCGGCAGGAAGATGTAGCCCCTACTATTGCTGCGCTTTTGGGTATTGAAATTCCCCGTAACAGCCAGGGCCGAATTTTAAGTAACACCCTTTCGATACCGCCGATAGATATGGCCGAAAAAATGCTGGCTCTGGTGGAGCAACGCCAGAGTCTTGGTCGGGCTTATCGCGCTCGGCTGGGTCTGGCTTTGCCAATTGCCGTGAACGACCCCCAGGCGGTAGATGCTGAAAAAAGCACCAGAGTAGCGGTGCAGGATTATCGGTTGGGGCTATATGACGGGATTGAGGCGGTAGTAGACCCGGTGTTGCGCTATACCCGTAATGATATGACCCAGGCGCGGGAGGAATGGTTTGCCCAGGCCCGCACCCAACGACTGGTGCTGGCGATTGTGCTGGCGGCGTTACCAGTGGCCTTTCTATTCTATCGCCGCAGCCTGAAATTATGGCTGGCTTTTGTGGCGGCGTTGGTAGCGGCGGCCTTGCCCTATCTGTTCTTTGTTTTACAAGGGCGTTCTTTCGCCTTTAATTCCAGCCGTCTGGATGCCTTGCGCGAAGGAAGTTTGTGGCGCACAGGTTTTGGGTTATTGGCAGGGCTCTTGATAGTGGCGGCAGCCTTTGATTGGATAGAACGCCGTTCGCAACGTCGGGCGGGTTGGGTAGACCTTCAATATTCGGTTATTACTGGGCTACGCAAGATACCCTTCCCCTTTGGTGGGCTGTTCCGGCTGTGTATCTATCTGGCTTTCTGGTTGGTATATTTTAGTGGTTGGCTGTGGTGGTTGCTCTATTACTGGCGATATGGTTATTTTGGCCCGATTGTGCCAGAAAATCAGCCTGTCCCGGCAGACTTTAACGGTAGCTATCTACAATTTGTAGCCCTGAGCAATCTCTTTGGCTTTATGGTTTGGCTGCTGATTGCGCCACTGGTGCTGTTCTTTATTGTCTTCCTGAAACGGCGGTTGCTGGGTGATGGCACTAACGACGAGGAAGAAGATACCCTGGTTAAATCCCGCAAAATAGCTACTAGCAATTAGCTATCAGCCGTTAGGTTTTAGGCATTAGGTTTTAGGTAATTGCTCACCACTGTTGTCACCCTGAGCTTGCGAAGGGTCTTGTTCAAAACATCGAGATTCTTCACTTCGTTCAGAATGACAAAGCTGGTGAACTCTAATAAATTTAAAACTGTGTCTCCGTGTCTCTGTGGTAAAAATTGTATTCAGGTTCAAATAAGCCGAGGTAAAATTAATCCAGATGAAAACCAATCACGTCAAAACAAAGTTGAAGCAAGGTGAAGTATCGTTGGGGGCATGGCTGAACTTTCCAAGTCTGGATACGGCCCGTTTGATGGGCTGGCAAGGCTTTGACTGGCTAACCATTGATATGGAACATGGAGCGTTTAACAGCACCAATATGTCTCATATCGTAGCGGCAGTGATGGAGACTGGCACTACCGCCCCGATTGTGCGCGTGCCGGACAAAAGCCCTGAATGGTTCAAATGGGCTTTGGATGCGGGCGCATGGGGAATAATCGTGCCCCAGGTGAATAATCGCCAGGAAGCCGAAAATATCGTTAACTGGTCGAAATACGCCCCCCAGGGTAATCGCAGTCTGGGCGGTATTTTCGCCTCTTACACTTTTGGCACTACCGACAAAACCGAGTATTTCACTGAGGCCAACAACGAAATTATGCTGATCGTGCAGATTGAAACTGCCGACGGTCTGGCTAATGTCGAGGATATTTTGAGTGTACCGGGTCTGGATGTGGCTTTTGTGGGCCCGAACGACCTGCATTGCGCTTTGGGTTTACCGCCTAGCTCGGAAGGAGCCGAACCAGAGTTTGAAGCCGCCCTCGCTAAAATTAAAGCCGCCGCCAAGCGTAATAATCTGGCGGTTGGGATGTTTTCCAGCAATGGGGAAGCCGCCGCCCGCCGAGCGCAAGAAGGTTTTCAGATGATTTCGATTACCACTGATGTCTGGTGTCTGGCGAGTGGGGCCACCCAAAACCTGAAAGCGGCTAGAGGCTAGATTGTGGTAGAATATTAACCTATCTTTGGAGTTGCCGAGGCAAGCTATCCCAAGCGAGGTTGTTCTGACTAAAGCTGACGTTACGATTATTGGTGGGGGGTTGAGTGGTACGCTGGTAGCAATCCAGTTGTTAAAACAGGCCCAGCATAAGCTAAACCTTTGTTTGATTGAATCACAATCTAGCGTTGGGCCGGGTCTAGCCTATAGCACCGCCGAACCAAACCATTTGCTGAATGTGCCTGCCGCCAAAATGAGTGCCTTCCCCGACCAGCCTGACCATTTTCTGAAGTGGCTACAAAACTATCTCCAGAAAAACCCAGAATTAGCCGAAGCGTTCTGGCTAACGCCGGATTTAGGTCAGGCTTTTGCCCCTCGCCAACTTTACGGAATTTATCTTCAAGCTATTTTGCAAGAGGCTCTGGCAATTGCCGCCGACCATAACGGCACTAAGTTAGAATATATCTGTGATGAAGCGGTGGCCCTGCACTTACGCTCAGGGGAAATGCTGGTCGAACTGCAGAGCGGCAAGCAGCTTTCTACGGCTAAAATTGTGCTTGCTCTGGGCAATTTTGCCCCCACTAACCCGCCTGTCGCCGACCCTTCGTTTTACTCTAGCCCGCGCTATAAACCTTCGCCCTGGTCAAGCGCGGCCCTTGAGGGGCTTGCGTCTGATGAGCCCATTATGTTGATTGGTACGGGCCTGACGATGGTGGATGTAACCCTTGCTCTGAAAAATCGGGGTCATCGTGGGCAAATTTACGCCGTTTCGCGACATGGGCTACTCTCGCAGGTACACGCTCCGGCAAAGGCGGTGGCGGGGCTTGAACTTGCTGAACTTCTCTCAACTTCAGAACCGCTTAAAGTCAGGAATTTGTTGCGCTATCTACGGGCTAAAGTACGGTTGGCGGAGGAGTCAGGCAGCAATTGGCGGGTGGTGATTGATGGCTTGCGTCCGTTTTTGCCCCAACTCTGGCAAAGGTTATCAACAGAGGAAAAACAGCGTTTCTTGAGGCATGCCAAGCCTTTCTGGGAAGTGCATCGTCACCGCCTCCCGCCCCAACTCAAGGATTTTTTACTGAAGCTACAAAACGAGGGCCAACTATTAGTTAAAGCAGCCTATATCCAGGGCTTTTGTGAGCAGCCCGATGGGGTGGAGGTTACGCTCAAGCCCCGCCACAAAAATCAGACTGCGGTAATAAAGGTCGGGCGAGTAATAAATTGCACCGGGCCAAATATGGATTTTAGCCGGGTAAGCTCGCTCTTGCTGCAAAATCTGCTGGCGCAAGGTTTAGCTACGCCCGACCCGTTAGGTCTTGGTTTGGTAGTGGCGGAAACTGGTCTGCTAGTAAGCAATAATACTACTAACCCAGAGTCGCCACTTTACACTTTAGGTTCCGTCTGCAAGGGTAGTCGCTGGGAAACCACCGCCGTACCAGAGATACGGGTACAAGCCCAAACCCTCGCCCACCAGTTACTCAGGGATAGCCAAGATTAATCTTGTTCTCTCGGAAAGTTATTTAATAAACCACATGCCTCGGAGAAAAACCTGGTAAGTTTGCAACAGGTATTCACTGCCATTGACAGCCTGAGAATATAGTCAAGAATAAACAAGGCGGTTCGCGAACCGCCCCTACGCATTTACCGACAACCGTTAAATCTGTCGGCGGGTAGGGTCGCCTACTACGTACACATCCACCCCATCTAATTTACCCAGAATTTTATCGGTAAAAGTGCCAAATAACCGCTCCGTCCAGCTATTGCGGGTACTTTCGCCCATCACAATCAGGGTAGCGCGGCTACTTTTGGCTCTTTCGACAATTAGGTTTACCGGGTCGCCATTTAGTTCGACAAAGGGCAGACTGAGGGAGCGGGTAAGGCGGCGGAGTGGGGCAATTAACTCCTCCTGTTGAGCCGAGCGATTATCATTGCGCCAGACCGTGACCACTTCGGCAGGGGCGTTCAGGCGATGGGCAAACCGCCAGCCTTGCCGAATAACCCGCGCATCCTGCTCTTTTAGCGAGACACAGATAAGCACAAAAGCGTTAGCGGTTGGCGCATTTTCCTCGTATTTGTCGCGATATTCGCGGCGGGGGGCACTGGTTTCGACGGCATCGGCGGTCTCGCGCAGGGCTAACTCGCGCAAAACGGTCAAATTACTGGCCCGAAAGAAATTATCCAGAGCTTGCTCAATCTTTTCGGGGCGATAAACCTTGCCTTGCCGGATGCGCTGCCGCAAATCTTCGGGCGGCAGGTCAATTACCCGCACCTCACTGGCTAAATTAAAAATGTGGTCGGGGAAAGTCTCACGAACCCGTGTGCCAGTTAGCTCAAACACCCGGTCATTCAGGCTTTCGAGGTGCTGGACATTGACGGTGCTATAGACCTCAATCCCGTTTTTCAGGATTTCCTCAATATCCTCGTAACGTTTGGTATGTGTTGAGCCAGGGGCGTTAGTGTGGGCCAACTCGTCCACCAAAACCAATTGGGGTTGGCGGGCGATTATCGCCTCGGTGTCCATCTCCTCCAGGGTCGTGCCGCGATATTCGGTCTTTTTATTGGGAACAACTTCAAACCCATCCAGCAACCGCTCGGTATCCTTGCGTCCGTGCAACTCCACGTAGCCAATGACCACCTCAATCCCTTGCGCCCGAAGTTGCTGAGCTTCCTCCAGCATGGCATAGGTTTTACCCACTCCGGCGGCGGCTCCCAGAAAAATTTTAAGTGTCCCCAGTTTCCAGGGCTTAATAAAGCTAGGGGTAGCGATTGTCTCTGTGCTATCTTCTGCTCCTTGCTCCAGGTCGGATAAAAATAGCTGACGGGGTTTGTGCCCTTCCCCGGTTAAATTGTTTAAAAGGTTTTCTTCTTCGCTCATATCTGAAAAGTTATTGGTTGTTAGTCCTTGGTTGTTGGTTAAAATACAAGTTTCTAAATTCAGGGTAGACACAGAGGTCTACCCCTACAAAAATTCCCAATACCGGGCGACCCGCAGGTACGCCCCTACGAATTCTCCCACCCCTCAAAATATCCTGTTTATCCTGTTCATCCTTGTGAATATTTTCTGGCGGGCGGGTTGGAAACCACGCCCCTACGAAATCCCCTCTGGCAACCGACAACTGACCACCGACAACTACTTGGTCGGGGGCTTGCCATAAGCCGCATCCAGGGCCAGATTAAGTTTCAGGACATTAACGCGCGGCTCGCCTAATATTCCCAGGTCGCGCCCGTCGGTGCTTTGTGAGATTAAATCCTTAACCTTGTCCGGGCTAATCGTCGCGCTGTTACCACTCAGAGCTTTGCGGGCGGCAATAACCCGATTAACCTGTAAGTTGGCGGCTTCAACCGAAATATTAGGGTCAAGACCGCTACCACTGGCGGTAACAATATCGGCGGGTAGTTTGGCATCGGCTGGCAGGCCATTATCCTGACGGAACTGGTCAGCATAATTTTTTACACCCAGATAGCTACCCGGCACGTAATAGGTGTTATCTTTTCCGGCGACGGGAGTGCCACCAGGAGGGGGAGTTTGACCCGCCGCTACCGTCACTTCGCTACCGTTACCGTTAATTAGTTGGGGGTTGGTTGGCCCCAGGTTAGACGCGCCCGACCCGCCGGCGTTATAGCCTACCGCGCTAGGTCGTCCGTGAAAATATTCCGGCATGCTAAACTGTTGCCCGATAAGCTCCGAACCAACCACATTGCCCTGCTGGTCTTTTATCAGGCTGCCGTTGGCCTGTTTGTTGAAAGCCAGTTGCCCCACGCCCCATACTAGCAAGGGATAGAGTATCACACACAAGGCCAGCAACACCAGCGTAATTTTTATTGAATTCCAGGTTTCCCGCCCAATTGTCTTTAACATTTTCCTTCTCCAAAACTATGAGTCTATTCACTTCCAACTGTCACCCTGAGCCTCCGAAGGGTCTTGTTTATAACATTGAGATTCTTCGCAAGCTCAGAATGACAAGCCCCTGAACTACTTTATACCCAGCGCGGTTAATAACAGGTCTATCAGTTTGATGCCCACGAAGGGGGCGATAATTCCGCCAATCCCGTAAATCAGCAGGTTGCGCCGTAAAATGCTGGCTGCACCCAACGCCCGGTACTTGATACCCCGCAAGGCCAATGGTATCAACAGCACAATAATCAGGGCGTTGAAGATAACCGCGCTCAGGATGGCGGTATAGGGCGTAGAAAGCCCCATAATGTTGAGCGGGCCAAGATAGTTCAGATAATCCTGCGGCGTTTTAGGGTCGGCGATGACCGCGCCAATCGCAAACATTGCCGGGATAATCGCGAAATATTTAGCCACGTCGTTAGCGATTGAGAAGGTAGTCAGCGCACCGCGTGTCATTAAAAGCTGCTTGCCCACTTCCACAATCTCGATTAACTTGGTCGGGTTAGAGTCCAGGTCAACCATATTCCCGGCCTCTTTAGCGGCTTGCGTCCCGGTGTTCATCGCCACGCCCACATCGGATTGAGCCAGGGCGGGGGCATCGTTAGTGCCGTCCCCCGTCATCGCCACCAACTTACCGCCCGTTTGTTGCTGTTTAATCAGCTTCATCTTGGTTTCGGGGGTAGCCTCCGCCAGAAAGTCATCCACTCCAGCTTCCTCGGCAATGGCGGCGGCGGTTAGTGGATTATCGCCCGTAATCATGATAGTGCGAATACCCATGCGCCGTAGCTCATCAAACCGTTCGCGCATCCCGCCCTTAACCACGTCCTTGAGGTAAATAACCCCTAACATTTGATTGTTACGAGCCACCGCCAGAGGTGTACCACCGCTTTTGGCGATACGGCTAACGATTTCTTCTAATTCGGATGGGACTGCGCCGCCCTTCTCCCGGACGTAGCGCACCACTGATTCCGCCGCGCCCTTCCGAATTTCCGAGCCATCCAGGTTAACCCCGCTCATCCGAGTTTGGGCGGTGAAGGGGATAAACTCGGCGTTGGTGTTGGAGACTTCCCGACCCCTTAGCCCGTATTTTTCCTTAGCCAGCACCACAATCGAGCGACCTTCGGGAGTTTCGTCCGCCAATGAGCTAAGTTGGGCGGCATCGGCTAAATCTTCAACCTTGACTCCCGCCAGGGGAAGAAATTCGGCGGCCTGACGATTTCCGAGGGTAATAGTCCCGGTTTTGTCCAGCAGTAGCACATCTACGTCCCCTGCAGCTTCTACCGCCCGTCCGCTCATCGCCAGCACATTACGTTGCACCAACCGATCCATCCCGGCAATCCCGATTGCTGATAGCAACCCACCAATGGTAGTTGGTATGAGACAAACCAGCAAAGCCACCAGAATTGTGATAGATTGGGGCGCACCGCTATAGATTGCGAAGGGTTGCAGGCTAATAATCACCAGCATAAACACTACCGTTAACCCCGCAATCAAGATATTCAGGGCGATTTCGTTAGGGGTTTTCTGGCGATTAGCCCCTTCCACCAGCCCAATCATGCGGTCAAGAAAGCTTTCGCCGGGGTTAGAGGTAATTTTAATCTTAACCCAGTCCGACAAAACTTTAGTTCCACCTGTAACCGCGCTTCGATCTCCGCCACTCTCCCGAATGACGGGCGCACTTTCCCCAGTAATAGCACTTTCGTCTACACTGGCGATACCCTCGATAATCTCACCGTCGCCGGGGATAACCTCGCCCGCCACTACCAGCACTATGTTGCCCTTGCGTAGTTCGGGTGCGCCGACCTCGCGGGTCTGGACATCCGGCGTGCCAGCCTTGTCAGTGGTGATTAATTTGGCAGTAGTTTCGGTTTTGGCGCGGCGTAGAGCATCGGCCTGCGCCTTACCCCGCCCTTCTGCCATCGCTTCAGCAAAGTTGGCAAAAACCACTGTAAACCAAAGCCACAGGCTGGTAAAACCTACAAAAAACTGGTCTTTTTGGGAAGCCCCGTTGAAAAACCCGGCAATAAAGACGATGGTGGTTATCGCACTGCCAACCTCCACCACAAACATCACCGGGTTTTTGAACTGCACACGCGGGTCAAGTTTGCCGAAGGCAGGGCCAACCGCCTGTCGGATAATCTTGGGGTCAAGCAAGCTGGTCGAGCGGCGCGGCCCACCCGGTTTGCCCGGAAGGTTAGGCAGGGTGGCGGGCTGCTCCTGACTGGAACTGGTTGGCCCACCGGGACTGCTGACATTGATTTTGTTAATACTTGTATCACTCATTTTTTTCTCCTCTAGCCTAACTGGAAGACCTTGCCAGCACTCATCACAAAATGTTCAACAATCGGGCCGAGCGAATAGGCCGGGAAGTAAGTCAACGCGCCCACAATCAGCACAATCCCGATTAAAAGTCCGGCGAACAGTGGCCCGGTGGTTGGGAAAGTGCCGACACTCGGTGGAACAGTCTTTTTCTTGACCAGCGAACCAGCGATAGCCAGAATTGGCACAATCATCAGGAAGCGACCAATTAGCATCGCGAAAGCCCCTAACGTGTTATAGAAGTCGGTGTTGCCCGTAATTCCGGCAAAGGCACTCCCGTTATTCCCGGTAGAGCTGGTAAAGAGATAGAGCATCTCGGTTAGACCATGCGGGCCGGGATTGGCTATACTATTTTGGGCTACGTTGTTAATTGAGGCTAAGGCCGTGAAGCCCAGTACACTCAACGGTAAAATCAGCACCACCAGCATCACCATTTTCATCTCGCGGGCTTCGATTTTCTTGCCCAGGTATTCAGGGGTGCGCCCGACCATCAGCCCGGCGATAAAAACCGCCAGGATTACAAAAACGATAATCCCGTAGAAGCCCGCCCCAACCCCGCCAACCACAATCTCGCCTAATGCGATATTAACTAGCGGGACAAGCCCACCAATCGGCGTAAAGCTATCATGGAAGCTATTGACCGCTCCGCAACTGGCGGCGGTGGTAACAGTGGCAAACAGGGCCGAATTGACAATGCCAAATCTCACCTCTTTGCCTTCCATATTGCCGCCAGGGTTTGTATCGGTAATCGCCAGATTTACCCCTTGTGCCGCCACAATCGGGTTGCCGTTTGCTTCTGCCGGGTAAGATACAAATACCCCAAAACCAAACAGGAACATAAACGCCCCAAAAATAACCCAACCCTGTCGCTGATTGCCGACCCACCGACCAAAAGTGTAGGTCAGGCTAACTCCAATGGCGAAAATCGAAACCATCTGGATAAAGTTGCTGAAGGGGGTAGGATTTTCAAAGGGATGCGCCGAGTTCGTGTTGAAAAAGCCGCCGCCGTTAGTGCCAAACATTTTGATGGCTTCCTGGCTGGCAACGGGCCCTTGCGCGATAGTTTGAGTGCCACCTTCGACGGTGGTAACCACGTTGTAATCGTTGAAGTTCATCGGTACGCCCTGCCACACCAGGACAATAGCGTAGATAAGGCAAACAGGCAGGAGTATATATAATGTGCAACGTATAATATCCACCCAGAAGTTGCCGATTTCACGGGCTTGCCTTCGGACCAAACCCCGAATCAGGGCTACCGCAATTGAGATACCAGTCGCCGCCGAAGCAAAGTTATGAAAGGCCAGTTGGGTCATTTCACTGAAGTAGGTCATACCGCTAGTTGGCCCAGCTATCCCCGAAGCGGCAGCCGTGCCTGCTTCCGGCACATAGTTTTGCCAGTTAGTGTTGGTGGTGAAGCTGGCGGAGATATTAAAGGCCAGAGCCTCCGGCACTTTTCCCAGCTTTGTACCCGCCGCATCAATCGTTTGGTTCAGGGGTAATACGTCCTGAAAACGTAAAACCAGATAGGTCATCAGCATTGTTACCAGACTGAACAGGAGCATTGCAATGGCATAAACTATCCAGTGCATCTCCTTTTTCTCGTCAATGCGGGTGATTTTGTAAATCCCGGCCTCTACTGGCCTTAGTACCCGGTGCATAAAAGTACGCTCACCGTTAAAAACTCGGTACATATAGATACCGAGCGGTTTGGTAATCAGGAGTATTACCACAAAATAGAGGGCTATTTGTAACAACCCATTTGGTGTCATCAGTTTATTTCCTCTCTCAAACCCTAAAATTTCTCAGCTTGCAGCAGGGCATAGGTTAGATATATGACCAGCAGTATCGCTACAATTAATACCAGCAAAAAGTCTATTGGCATGGAAATTTCTCCTCAAGCAATAACAAGTAACTAAGTTGACCTAACCCCCTTCCCTGATTCAGGGAAGGGGGAACAATTCCTTTTTCTCAAGGTTGGGTTGAGGGGTGATTTTAGGATATCTCTTTGCTACGGGGCATGGTCTCTACCTGGGTTGAACTGGTGGTTACTTCGTCTTTGATTAACCATTCACAACCGTAAACATAAAGAATTGCCACCACAAAAAATACCAAACCCGTGAGCACAAACAGCAAATCTAACATCAGCAAAATTCTCCTTTTTTGAGCAGCACTGGTCAGGGTTTCGTTCTACAGAATAAACCCAGCCAAGCTTGTGACCGCTTTCACGAACTCAGGATAACAAAAAGGTCTAAAGAAACTCTAAAAAGGGGGTGGGTAGCTCTAAAGCTTTTCTAAAGAAATCATTTGGAAGGCTGAGGGATGAAGGATGAAAAAGAAAAGTCGAAGGTTAAAAGTCTAAAGTCGAAAAAGAAATCAGGAGAATTTGTAGGAGCAGGCGCTGTCCTGCGATACCAATCGGCTGACGGAGCATCCTCCTACAAATGACTCGGCCTTTTTACCGACAACTGACCACCGACCACCGATTAGGCAGGGAGGCGGAAGCGATAACCTAAACCGGGCTCGGTAATAATATATTGGGGGCGGGCCGGGTCTGGCTCTATCTTCTGACGGAGCTGCCCGATAAGGACGTGCAGATACTGGTTTTCGTTTCCATATTCTGGCCCCCAGACATGGCGCAAAAGCATTTGGTGAGTTATTAGTTTGTCGGGATTTTGCGCCAGATATTTCAAAGTCTCGTATTGTTTGGGGGTTAGCTTTAATTCATGCCCCTCTTTAATAACAAGGTGCTTGGAAAGGTCTATTGTCAGGTTTTCGTTCCCGATAACGGTAGGCAAGGTAGCGTTAACAGGGGTACTTCCCACCTGTTGCTGATGGCGCAGGGCCACCCGGATGCGGGCCAGCAACTCGTCCAGACCAAAAGGTTTGGTCAGGTAATCGTCCGCCCCTAAATCCAGAGCTTCTACCTTGCGACTTTGTTCGCCCCGCGCCGAAAGTACAATAATCGGGGTATTGCTATGCATTTTTAGCCGAATCTCGCGGGTTACGTGTAAACCATCCAAATCGGGCATCATCAGGTCAAGAATAATCAGGTCGGGCGGATTATCCTCAATCAAGCGCAAGGCTTCAAAACCGCCACTGGCAGTTTGTACGTCATATCCCCGACTGTTAAGCTGGCGTTTTAAGCCCTGCGTTATGGCTGTTTCATCATCTACTACTAATATTTTCGCTTTATAAAAATCTTCGACTGGTGTATTAGGCATTGTTGGTTTTTGTAGTCCTATTCTTCTTCAAGATTATCTACCAATGGGCTAATTGGCAAAACGAAATAAAAGGTTGTACCCCCATAAAGCCGATTTTGCGCCCAGATTTTCCCAGCGTGGGCCTCAATTATACCTTTAGTGATGGCTAACCCAATTCCAGTGCCGGGTGCATCTACTAAAAGATTACCGGGGCTGGGTCTCACCCGATAAAATTTGTCGAAAATCCGCTCAAGCTCACTATTGGGAATGCCCCGCCCTTCATCCAGAACTTTAACCAGAAGTAGCTGGGGAGTATCAATATAACCATCCAGGGTTTGACCATCCGGCAATTTAACTTCGTTGGTAGGCTGGACTTCGACTTCCACCGTTATAGGTCGGCTTGGTGGCGAATATTTAGCGGCGTTCTCAACCAGATTAGTAATAACTTGGTCTAGCTGTAAATAATCCATCCGGGCCAGGGGAATATCTGGCGAAAAAACCGCCGAGATTGGATGAGAGTTTATCACAGGATTCTTTTTTAACCTGTCCAGTACACTCTGGACGATTTCAGGCAAATAATACCAGCCAAAATCCGGCTTTAAGGCTTGCGCTTCGATTTTAGATAAATCCAGCAAGTTTGAAACCAGTCGGGTTAATCTATCCGTTTCTTGCTCAATAATCGCCAGGGTTTCGGCATAATCAGCCGTTTCAATGATTTTATCAAAGAGATGTAAATTCGAGGTAGCGGTTTTAATCGAAGTAAGCGGGGTTCGTAGTTCGTGGGAAACTGAAGCCAACAAAGAGGACTTGAGTTTGTCAGAGTCGCGCAAGGTCGCAAGCTGCGCTGACTCCCGGATTAAGCGGGCATGAGCTAGAGCCAGAGCTACATGATTTGCGAAAACTTGGATTAGGCGTTTCTCCTCATTATCCAGATTTTTGTCTTCCGGCCCGACTACAACCATTACCCCTAACACCTGTAAGCCATAAATAAGGGGTAGATAAGCAACAGTGTTGGGAGCAACTCCCTGCGCTGAATTTATTTTTTCTGGCGACTGTTCTGAATTACCGGGGTAGAAGGCCGCCCGGTTTTGAATTAACACCACCTGGGCAATTGATACATCAGGATGGCGGGTATCAGGAGTGCCGAGGGTATCTATTCTAGCAATTTCGATTAGTTGGTCATTTCGCTCTTCATCTTTAAGATAGAGGGTACAGTTCTGGGTATTTAAAGCCTCACTAACCTTTTTTAGCACCAGTTGCAGCATCTCTTGCTGGTCAATTTTGGTAATAACCGCCGTTGCCAATTCGTAAAGGGCCGTGGCTTCGAGGGCTCTTTGTTGGGCTTGCTGGCTACCAAGACGGGCCCGCCCCGCTACTTGGTTAGCGAAAAGAGCCGTTCCTATGAATAGCACTACTGCGGCCCAACCTTGAAAAGCATCTACAATAAAGGTGAAATAGGGTGGAATAAAAAAATAGTCAAAACAAAGCAGTGACAAAATCGCTGTTAAAGCTCCTGCCGCCAGCCCAAACCAGACGGTTGCCACAATCGTCAGGAACAGGTAAACCATATTAACATTATAGAGAGCCAGATTCAGTTCAAACAGGATTACGGTTGCAATCCCCACGCAGCCTATACTGAACAACACCCCTTGCCAACGGTATCGCGCGGTTGAGGAGTAGGCTAGTTGGCCCTGACTTATTTGTAGATAAATTTTTTTCAGATTATTTTGCAAATATCCTGTTCCTTTTTTCAGCTCTCTTGGTTATCACTTTAATACTTAGGACTTTCGCTTAAAGGAGCCAGTTACGAGATGTGGTAAGCTAAAGCCTATGATAAGTAAACAACAATACATCGAATATCTGATAAGTACAGCGGTCAATTACACTTGCAGCAACTTGGCAAATCATCT
>Ga0209511_1000739_pt1 | contig 31133 bp, 32 predicted proteins | sample SSSSmetaG_FD_184141 | JGI IMG/M metagenome (GOLD analysis project Ga0209511, IMG submission 184141) | Glacier valley bacterial and archeal communities from Borup Fiord, Nunavut, Canada, to study Microbial Dark Matter (Phase II) - ​SSSS... | ecosystem: Environmental > Aquatic > Freshwater > Ice >... | reverse complement strand
GTCTGCTTGCGGTCGACACCCCCTCTCCTTTTCGGAGAGGGGGCCGGGGGGTGAGGCGACACGAGCGGCGAGCAACCAATTGATAAGTAACGTCTTCACAAGAATTCAATAACTCAAACAGCTTCTAAGCTCTAAACGCTACCCGTTCGCCGCGAACCCCGGATACAAGGTCATCCCCCCATCCATAAAAATCGTCTGCCCGGTGATATAATCCGCCTCGTCCGAGCAGAGCCAGGCGGCCAGGTTGCCGATGTCTTCGGGCACGCCGACGCGGTTGTAGGGAATGAGCGTGAGCAGCTTGGCTTCGGCTTCGGGCGTGGCCCAGGCATCGTGGTTGATGGGCGTTTTGATAGCGCCCGGCCCGATGCTGTTCACCCGAATTTTGTGCGGGGCCAGCTCCTGGGCAGTGCTTTTCATGAGCTGCAGAATGCCGCCCTTGCTGGTGGCGTAGTTCACGTGGCCGGCCCACGGAATGACCTCGTGGACGCTGCTCATGCAGAGCAGCTTGCCGGTCGCTTTCGAGATGTCCGGCTGCGGGCCGCGCCGCACGAACTCGCGCGCCCCTTCGCGCAGGCACAAAAACTGCCCAGTCAGGTTCACGTCAATCACCTTCTGCCACTGGGCCAGGCTCATGTCGAGAAAAGAGGAATCGATCTGAATGCCGGCGTTGGCCACCACGATGTGCAGCGTGCCGAAGCGCTGAATGGCCTGCTGAAACATGGCCTGCACCTGGTCTTCCTTGCTCACGTCGGCTTGCAGGGCCAGGGCCGTGCCGCCCGCGTCGGTGATGTCTTTAACCACGGCCTCGGCCGCGTCGGGGTTGCCGATGTAATTGACGACCACGCCCGCGCCCTGGGCGGCGAGGGCTTTGGCCACGGCCGCCCCGATGCCGGAGCTGGCCCCGGTCACGAGGGCGAATTGGCCCGCCAGGCGGGTGGAGTTTTCGGATGCCATGTTTTTAATATGCTAACGTGCAGATGTGCTAGTGTGCGAATGAGAAGCGGGTGGGTGGATACATGCCTGGAGTAAGCTGCCCGGCCCAACGAGACTTAGCGGGGCGAAGTTGGGGGCGGCCGAACAAAGTCGCGCCAAGCGGCTGTTCTGCCTGACCTTTGCTTTCTTTGAGGGCGGCCCCACGTAGCCGCCACCGCGCGTTTCCATGCCCCTTTCCCCCGCCGCCGACTTTATTCCTTCGCCGCCACCCGCGCCTGAACTGCCCGGCCTCGCCGCCGATTTCGAGCTGACTTTTCAGAAGAAAGAAACCCTGCTGGCCGGCTACCTGGCCGCGTTCGCCGTGGTCTGCTACCGGCAGAGCGCCGAGCGTGGGCCGGCCCAGCTGCCGGCCACGTTGCGCATTGAAAACGCGCTGACGGCCTTCCCACCCGCCACGGTCACGCTCGCGCTGAGCGACGCACTCTCGCTGGCCGAAGTCGAAGCCGAAGCCGCCGCCCAGCTCAACATGGCCCTGGCCGGCGTGGCCGACGCGCTGGGCGCGGCCATCACCCGCGGCCGGCTCTCCTTCGCCGCCCCCGAAGCCCCGACACCCGACCAGCTCTGGTGCGCCACGCTCGCCTTCGATGCGTCCGACCCCGGCCGGGCCGAAGTCAGCTTCGACTGCGGCAGCGGCGCCCACACCCGCTTTCTGCCGGCCCACGTGCGGGCCGTGTTCGAGCAGCTTCGCCAGCACCCGACGGCCACCGTGGGCCAGGTATTTTTTCTGGCTGAGGAAGAAGTAGCGCTGCTACGACAGTTTGGGCATAGCCCCCATCACCTGCCCGCCGCCGCCGCCGAGCCGCGACTGTTGCACCAGATTTTCGAGCACTCGGCTCAGCTTTATCCCAACCAAATAGCCGTGCAGTGGCTGGGCCAGAGCGTCAGCTACCGGGAGCTGGACGAGCAGGCCGCCCGCCTCGCCGCCCATCTGCAAAGCCAGGGCGTGCGGGCCGGCGACTTCGTGGGTTTGCTGCTGGCCAAGTCCGTTGAGCTGTACGTTGGGATGCTGGCCGTGCTCAAAGCGGGGGCCGCTTACGTGCCGCTCGATTTGTCGTTTCCGGCCGAGCGCATTACGTTTATTTTGGGCGACTGCGGGGCGCGGGCCTTGCTCACGAACGGCCCCGCGCCGGACGCGCTCAGCGCCTGGCCGGGGCTGGTCGTGGACGTGGCCGCCGCGCTCGCGGCCCCTGTTTCGACGGCCACGCTGACCCTCGCCCCGGCGGCCGGCGGGCCGGATTCCATCGCCTACGTCATCTACACCTCCGGCACGACCGGCCAGCCCAAGGGCGTGCTCATTCCGCACCGCAGCATCTGCCACCTCGTGCGGGCCGAGCAGGTGCTGTTCGCCCCTACCCCGCAGGACCGCGTGGCGCAGGGTTTTTCGGTGGCCTTCGATGCCTCGCTGGAAGAAATCTGGCTGGCCTGGGGCAGCGGCGGCACGCTCGTGCCGGTGCCCGAAGACACGATGAAAGCGCCCGACGCGCTGCCCGAATTCCTGACCCAGCACCAGGTAACCGTGTTTTCGACGGTGCCCACGCTGCTCTCGCTGCTCACCGAGAGCCTGCCGAGCGTGCGGCTGCTCATCCTGGGCGGCGAGTTTTGCCCGCCCGAATTGCTCGGGCGCTGGGCCAGCCGGCAGTGCCGGGTGGTGAACACCTACGGCCCCACCGAAGCCACGGTGGTGGCCACGGCCGACGACTTCGTGCCCGGCCGCAAGCTCACCATCGGCCGGCCGCTGGCCGGCTACGAGGCGCTGTTGCTCGACCAGAACGGGCAGCTCGTGCCGCTGGGCGCGGCCGGCGAGCTGTGCCTGGGCGGGGCCGCGCTGGCCGCCGGCTACCTCAACCGCCCCGAGCTGACGGCCGCCAAGTTCAACACGGTGAGTGAGCTGGCCACCGGCTTCAGCGGCCGCCTGTACCGCACCGGCGATTTGGCCCGCTTCGAGGCCGAGGGCGGCATCGACTTTCTGGGCCGCATCGACACGCAGGTGAAAATCCGGGGCTTCCGGGTCGAGCTGGCCGAAATCGAAAGCCTGCTGCTGCAATGGCCCGGCATCCGCAACGCGGCCGTGGCCCTAAAGGGCGCGGCCGACGGCGTGCAAAAGCTCATCGCCTATTTGATTTTGGAAGAAAGCAAAGCCCTGGATGAGAAAGCCGTGCGCACGTATTTGCGCGAGCGGCTGGCCCCGTACATGCTGCCCGCCGCGCTGGTGCCGCTGCCCGCGTTTCCGCTGCTCACCTCCGGCAAGGTAGACCGCAAGGCCCTGCCCTACCCCGTGCCCGGCACCGAGGCCGGCGGCGGGTCGGCCGCGCCCACCCGCGAGCTGGCCCTGCCCCGCAACCCGCTCGAAGCCGCCATCTACGCCGCCTGGCAAAAGCGCTTCGACACGGCCGACCTGAGCATCACGGACGACTTTTTCGACATCGGCGGCAACTCGCTGCTCGCCTCGCTCATCATCTCTGAATTGCGCCAACAACCTGCTTTCGCCGGCCTCTCGGTGAAGGAAATGTACGTGCGCCGCACCATCGAGGCCCTGGCGGCGGCCGTGAGCGCGAGCGCCGCCACGGCCGCCGCCGCCGTGGCCGGTGGTGCGCCGGCCGACGAGCCGTCGCTGCTGCCGCTGTCGCGAGTGCGCACCACCACGCGCGTGGCCACGGGCGCCCTGCAATTGTTGGCCGTGGCCCTGTTTTTCACCGTGCCCGTCTGGCTGCTGAATCTGTCGGTGCTCTACCGGCCGCTGTATTGGGACTGGCCCACGCCGGGGCTGCTGGCGTTCGGCGCCGCGGTCGTACTGCTGGCCGTGCCCGCGCTGTGCCTGGTGGCGGTGGCCGTGAAGTGGCTGGTTATCGGCCGGTTCCGGGCCGGCGAATACCCGCTCTGGGGCTGGTATTTCCTGCGCTTCTGGGTGGTGAAGCGCGTGGTGGAAACCGTGCCGACCGCGCTGCTGGCGGCCACGCCCTTCCTGGCCGTGTTCTACCGGCTGCTGGGCGCGAAAATCGGCCGCAACGTGTACGTGGGCACCACCCGGCTCATGTGCTTCGATTTGCTGACCATTGGCGACGGCGCGAGCCTCGCCCGCGAAGCGGCACTGCTGGGCTACCGGCTGGAACGCGACCGGCTCATCATCGGCCCCATCACGGTGGGCGCGGAAGCGTACGTCGGCCTGCGCTCGATTCTGGAAGGCGACACGAGCCTCGGCGAGAGGGCCGAGCTGGACGACCTCTCCGTGCTGCCCGCCGGCCGCCGCGTTCCCGCCCACGAGCGCTGGCAAGGCTCGCCCGCCAGCTTCGCGGCCACCATCGAGGCTACCGCAACAGTCAATAACCAGCCAGAAGCCAACAATCAACCAGAAACAACCAACCAGAAACCAGAAACCAGAAACCAGAAACAAACCCCCGGCATAGGCTACCTGCTGGCGCAATTTGCCGCCTTGTGCCTGATGCTACTCGTGCCCTCATTAGCCCTGCTACCAGTGCTCACGACGGCCTACATCGTGGAGAGTTTTTTCGGGGCCAATGCTTCGCTGCTGGTGCTGCTGCCGCTCTCGGCCCTCTACGTGCCGCTGCTCATGGTCGTGCTCGTCGGCATCAAGCGCCTCGTGGCCGGCCGGCAGCGCGACGGTGTGCTGCCGCTCTACAGCCTGGCCTACGTGCGCCACTGGGTGGCCGATGCCGTGCTGGCCCAAAGCCTGACCCTGCTGCGCTCGCTCTACGCCACGATTTACACCCCGTTCTGGCTGCGGCTGCTGGGGGCCAAAATCGGCCACCGGGCCGAAGTCTCCACCCTCAACCACATCTCGGCCGAGCACCTCACCGTGGGGGCCGGCGCGTTCCTGGCCGATTCGGTCAGCGTCGGCGCGCCGCGGGTGCAGGGCGGGCTGGTCTCGATTCTGCCCACCGTAGTGGGCGAGCGCACGTTCATCGGCAACGGGGCGGTGCTGGCGGGCGGCACCGTGCTCGGCACCAACAACCTGATTGGCGCGCTCTCGTCGGCCCCCGCCACCACGCCCGCCGACGGCACGTCGTGGGTCGGCTCGCCGGCGTTTCTGCTGCCCAACCGGCCCACTTCCACCGCTTTCGCCCCGGAGCTGACCTTCGCCCCGCCGGCCCGGCTGGTGGCGGCGCGCTGCGTCATCGAGTTTTTCAAAGTCGTGCTGCCCTTCACGTTCAGCTTTATCACCTTCGCCGTCAGCTACCACTACTCGCATTGGCACCTGCTGCACTTCCCGTTCTGGAGCAGCGTGGCGGCGGGCACGGCCGCGCTGGCGGGCCTCATCTTCGGCTTCACGGCCCTCACCGCCCTGTTCAAGTGGGTGCTGATTGGGCGCTACCGGCCGCAGGAAAAGCCACTCTGGTCGTCGTTCGTGTGGCGCAACGAGCTGGTTAATTCCTTGTGCGAGAGCTACGTGTATCCGTTCTGGGTGGGACCGCTGCTGGGCACGCCCTTCGCGCCCTGGTTTTTCCAGCTCATGGGCAGCCGCTTCGGCCGCTCGGTGTACATGGACACGACCGAAATCACGGAATTCGACCTGGCCTGGGTCGCCGACCACGCCGTGCTCAACAACGGGGCTACCATCCAAACCCACTTGTTCGAGGACCGGGTGATGAAAATGTCCACCCTGCGCATCGGCCGCTACGCCACCGTGGGCACGTCCTCGGTCGTGCTCTACGACTCGGTCATCGGCCCGGGCGCGACGCTCAAAAGTTTGTCCTTGCTGATGAAGGGCGAGCAATTACCGGCCAATACGCGGTGGCAGGGGATACCGAGCGCGTTTATTTCCAATGCGTGAAGTGGCACTGACTGAGTTTAGTAAGACATGAGACGTGAGATATGAGACGTGAGACTGGTATTTCGGAGTCTCATGTCTCATGTCTCACGTCTCATGTCTTACTAAACTCAGCGCTGATATATTTGCGGTAGGTTTCATTATCGGCTCATTATGCGAACCAAGCACACCCAATTTTCTGGCTCTCAGCTAACGCGCGGCGTACTGCTCGGCATGTTGGTGACCCTGCTCGCGCTCAAAGTCTACGACTTCGGCTACGACTACGCCCAGCAGCGGCTGAAGCAGCCCGCGCCCACGGCCGCGCCGCGGCCGCGTTAAACTTCCGCGCCTTGCTTCACCTCTGGCAAGCCGACCTCGCCGCGCCCCACCCCGCTTGGCCCGCCGACGAATCTACTTTGTCGGCCGAAGAAAAAGCCCGTCAGGCCCGCCTGCGCACCCCGGCCCTGTGCGAAACTTACGCCCGCGCCCACGGCTTCGTGCGCGCCGTTCTCAGCCACTACACCGGCCAACCCGCCAGCGCGTTAGCGTTTGAAGCCGAGCCGAACGGCAAGCCCACGCTGCCCGGCTCCGGCCTGCACTTTAACCTGAGCTACCGCCCTGGCCGGGCGCTGCTGGCCCTGAGCAACGCCGGCCCGGTGGGCGTGGATGTCGAGTTCGTGCGCCCGCTGCCCGACGCGGCCGCGCTCGTGCAAGAGCTGTTCTCGCCCGCCGAGCAGGCCGCGCTGCGCGCCGCCGCGCCGGCCAATTACTGGCCGCTGTTTTTCACCATCTGGACCCGTAAAGAGGCGTATGCCAAGATGCTGGGCCAAGGTGTGAACATGCCATTCAGCACGTTCGCGGTGCTGGATTTCGCGGCGGGCACCGCGCCCGAACTTTGCGCGCCGGCTGGCGTTTGGCTGCACAGCTTGCCGCTCACCGACGGAACCTTCCTCGGAGCCGTCGCCACTCACTACCCCGCCCCGCCGCTCCAGCTCCGCACGTATTCACCAAACCCAATTCATAATTTATAATTTATAATTCATAATTAAAAATGAGAACCCGCCTCACCCGCGCCGCTGAGCGCGGCCTCAAAGACATCGGCTGGCTGCGAAGCAACTTCTCGCTCTCCTTCGGCCCCTACGCCGACCCCGAGCGCAGCGGCTTCGGGCTGCTGCGCGTTTTTAACGACGACTTCGTGCAGCCGGGGGGCGGCTTCGGCATCCACGGGCACGCCAACATGGAAATTATTTCCGTCATGCTGGCCGGTTCCATGAACCACAAGGATACGCTCGGCTACTCCGAAATCGTGCACCAAGACTGGGTGCAGATTATGAGCGCCGGCACCGGCCTGCGCCACGAAGAGCACAACGTGGGCGAGGAAACGGTGAATTTTCTGCAAATCTGGCTGGAGCCGAAATTGCAAAACATCGGCCCGCGCTATCAGCGCCGCCACTTCCCGGAGGACAAGCGCGTGAATCAGCTCACGACTATCGTCAGCAACGACGAAGGCCAGGCGCACTGCTGGATAAACCAGAACGCGCGCCTCTCGCTGGGCTTCTACCCCGACGCGCAGACGGTAGGTTACACATTTCGGCCGCTGAATAAGCTGCTGTTTCTATTCGTCATCAGCGGCCAGGTGTTGGTCGACGGACAGGTCGTAGGTGAGCGCGACAGCCTCGGCATCTGGGACTGCGATAATGTTAGTTTGGAGTGCGCGGCCGGGACGCGGTTTTTGCTGGTCGAAGCACCAATTAATGGTTAATGGTCAGTGATTAGTGGTTAGTGACTAATTGCTCTTTCCGCCACAAACCATTAATCACTAATCACTGACTATTAACCACTAAAAAGTGTCCGACTACTTGCTCTTCGTCGATACCGAAACCTCGGGCCTGCCCGCCGACTGGCGACGGCCCTACGCCGAGCCGGGCGCGTGGCCGCACGTCGCCCAACTGGCCTGGCTGGTTTATACGACAGCGGGCGAGTTACTCAAGACCGAAAACCACTACATCCGCCCCAGCGACTACGACCTGACGCCCGCCTCAACCCAAATCCACGGCCTGACACGGGCGTTTTTGCAGCAGCGCGGGCAGCCCCGGCCCACCGTGATGCAGCGTCTGCACGACGACCTGCTGCTTTATAAACCCCTGGTAATCGGGCATTTTATCGAGCTGGACTACCACATGGTGGGGGTAAGCTTTTTGCGCTCCGGCCTCGACAACGCCCTGCTCGGCCTGCCCACCTTCTGCACCATGCGCCTCACCGAGCGCTTCTGGCAGCCCATGCGCCAGCAATACCTGCGCCTGACGGAATTGTACCAGCGCCAATTTGGCCGCCCCCAGCCCCAGGCCCACGACGCGCTCGCCGATGCCCAGGCCACGGCCGCGTGCTTCTTCGAGCTGCGCCGAACCGGCGAAATTGATGCGGCTACGCTCGCGGGCCAGCCTACCTTGTATCCTCCTGGTCAGGCCCAGCCCCGTAAAAAGTTCTGGCAGTATTGGCTTGGTCAATGAGCAATTAACAATGAACAATGAGCAATTCTGGCCGGTCATTGCGAGCAAAGCGAAGCAATCGCTCTTGTTCAGCTACGTTTGACCAGCTTTGCGACACCACTTAACAGGTAGGATTGCTTCGCTTTGCTCGCAATGACCGGCCAGAATTGCTCATTGTTCATTGTTAATTGCTCATTGAAATGACCGACCGCCTCACTTTTCTCCGTACCGTGCCGCCCTTCGACCAGCTGCCGCTGGAAGTGCTGGAAGAAGTGGCGGGCTTGCTCGAAGAAGTCGTGCACCCGCGCGAGGCGGTGATTTACCGGCAGGGCGCGACCAAGCTGCGGGGGGTGGATTTGGTGGTGGAAGGCGCTTACGACACCTTCCTCTACGATGCCCGGCAGGAGCCGCGCCTGCCCGAAACTTACGGGCCGGGCGCCTGCTACGGCGGCGTGTCGGTGCTGCTCAATAAAAAACACTCGCTGCGCACGGTGCGGGCGCGGGCCGGCACGCGGGTGTACTTCCTGCATCGACGCGAGTTTCGGGGGCTGTGCCTGGGTTACGAGGCGTTTTTTCATTATTTCACGACGCGCTACGGCCACCTCGTGCTCAATGAGGAGTATGCCCAGCTCGTGCACCCCGACGCGGCCCAGGCTCCGCAGAATTTCATCGCCGCCGACGAGCTGTACTCGCGCCGCATGGGCACCGTCGAGCTGCGCCCCGCCCTGGCCTGCGCGCCCGACACGCCCACCCACGAGGTGGCCCGGCTCATGGCCCGCGCCCGCTCCTCGTGCTACTTCGTGCTCGATGAGGCCGGCGAGAAAATAACGGGCTACGTCACCGACATCACCCTGCGCGACAAGGTAGTAGCCGGCCTCGCCGACGCGCGCCGCCCCATCCGCGACTTCGTGGACGTGCCTCCGCGCAGCGTCGGCCCGGACGCTTTTCTGTATGAGGCGCTGCTGCTCATGTTCCGCACCCGCACGCGCTACCTGCTCGTGGACGGCGACGCGCCCGGCGAGTACCGGGGCTTCATCAGCCGCAACCAGCTGCTGGCCGACCAGGCGCAGTCGCCGTTTTTGTTCATTCAGGGCGTACGGCAGGCGCAGTCGGGGGCGGAATTGCGACGCAAGTGGCAGAAGGTGCCCGACATCGTGCTCCAACTGCTTGACCGCGGCGTACGGCCCGAAATCGTGAACCAGGTCATCGCGGCCGTCGCCGACACTATCGCCGGCAAAGTCATTGAGGGCGTAATCGCCGAGCTGGGGCCGCCACCGGCCCGGTTCGTGTTCGTCGTGCTCGGCTCCGAGGGCCGGCAGGAGCAAACCCTGCTCACCGACCAGGACAACGCCCTCATCTACGAGGACCGGGCCAATGAGCAGCGCGAGCTGGTGCGCGACTATTTCCTGCGCTTCGCCACCGAGGTATCGGACCGCTTGAACGCTATCGGCTTCAGCTTTTGCGAGGGCGGCTTCATGGCCAAAAACCCGAAGTGGACCCACTCGCTCTCGCACTGGAAACGCAACTACGCCGAGTGGCTGCACGAGTCGAACCCGGAAAACGTGATGCGCTTCGCCGCTTTTTTCGACATTCGGTTTTTGTTTGGCGAAGCCGATATTCTGGACGAGCTGCGTGAGTTTCTTGACCTCGAACTGCAAAAGCCGCTCGACCGCTTTCTGCACTACATGGCCACTAACGCGCTGCAATACGAGCCGCCGCTCACGTTTTTTAACAATATCCGCACGTTTACCGTCGGCGACCAACAGGTAATTAACCTGAAGAAAGTGATGTCGCCCATCGTGGATGCCGTGCGCGTATTTGCCCTCCAGCACCGCGTGTTCGCCACCAACACCGGCCAGCGGCTGGCTGCCCTGCGCCAGCTCGACGTGTTCAGCGCCAAAGAATACCAGGAGCTGCTGCAAGCCTACTACTACCTAATGGGCCTGCGCCTCAAAAAGCAAGCCGCCCAGCTCATGCACGACAAACTGCCGCCCGACAACTACCTCGACCCCAAGTCGCTCACCAAAGTCGAGCGCGTCACGCTAAAGGAAATATTCAAGGTCATCGCCGATTTCCAGGTGCGGGTGCGGGTGAATTTCGCCAAGCAGCTGGGTTAGGGCGACGGGGTCAAGCTTGTCATGCTTATCAGATGTATTTTAGAGAGGGGCTTAGGAAGCAAATAGTGGTCAAAGGGGGTTTTGGCGAAATTCTTTGAGCAAGACTTTGTAGAGGTTTTGGTAACGATGACTGAAGCGAAATTCACATTCTTTCAAGTGCAGCAGAAAAGTATGCTTCGGCACGCCGGCAAACTGGTACAGCCGGCTTTTAGCAAAGCCCCAGAACGACTCGATGCCGTTGATGTGGGCCGCACCCTGCACAAACTCGTCCTGGCCGTGTTGGACGCGGTAGTGGCGGTCAAAGCCTACATCGACCAAACCGTCATAGCCGCGCCAGCCGTCCGTATTGACCATCGCAACGGGGTCAATTTTGCCGCGAATGATGTCCTGCAAGGTCTTTTTCGAGCAGTCGGGCACGATTTCAGTGTACACCTGACCTCCGCGCTTGAACAAGCCAAAGACAATGGTTTTGCCGCCCGCACCGCGTCCGCGTTTGCCCCGTACCCGGCGCGGACCAACCTAGGATTCGTCGAGTTCGAGCGCCCCATCCAGGTCGGCCGGTATGGGGCAGAGCTAGCGCTGGCGCTGGCGCAAACGCAAGTAAATCTCGTTCACGGCCCGGACGCTCAGCCCTGTCAGTCGGGCCGTGTCCGAGGCCGTCAAATCGAGGGCGAACAGGCGCAACAAGTAGCGAAATTTTACCTCCGAAATTTTGCTGCATTTATAGTAGCGATTAAGTAGTTGCATAACAGCAAGATATACCCAATTTTGCGCTATTTGCTTTCTAAGCCCCAAATATATTATCGGCCACCGCTTCGAGACTAAATGTCCCATTAGGTTACAACTCCCTGTTTTCTGCTGGCTTCAGCCTTAGCTATCAAAAGAGATTCAAATCTATTGCCACAGGCGGTATAAGCTCTTATGAGTTCGGCCGCGACGCGGCCTTCAACTACGGTTTTGGCAAAGTAGCGGCGGGCTTCAAACTGCCCGGCTCGTCCGGTCGCTCGTAGGGCGGCCTCGACAACATCTACAAAGCGCAACCCGTCAGCCAGAGTATTGGCTTTACGACCTATCAATTCATGCTTCGCACTAGCCCTAGTGTTGGTTACAATCTAGGCTTGGGCGTGAGCACCGGACTGGAACAGGCTAATAAAATGGCCGTGGGCGCAACTAAAAAGTACCTGAGCACGAAAGTAAAGGAAGAACTTCCTGACCCCAAGAAAGCGCATGGCAACTGAGGAAGAGTGGATTAATAAGCTGCCTAGTTGGTCTATTAAGCTGCTTGGCATAGGCTGGGCGGTGTTTATCGCTTGGGGAATCACCTATGAGTATAATAAAAGTCATGGCCTAAATAAGGCCCCCCGCTACACCATAGGGCAAGTAACGCGCACGGACTACGTGGTCGGCCCCAGCTCGCACAGCGTGGCCTTTTTTACTTACACCGTGGGCGACTCCACTTATGCCAAAAGTTCGGACGGCGACATAGCCGAAGGCTGCACCCGGTGTTTAGTCAAATTCGCGGCCAGCGACCCGACCAATTTCGAGTTCTTCAACAAAATCTGCGTCCCCGACAGTGCGCGGCAGGCCCCGGCCGCCGGCTGGTTCTACCCGCCCTTCCCCGTGCCTGCTTCCGTGCGCTGATGGGCACTTCTTAGGAAAAGTTATGCTTCCTCGCCATGACCGACAAGACAGCTTCGCCGTACAAACCCAGCGCGGCGCGGTTGCCTTGCGCCATTGCCCCTTATTCCGTGCGAAAGACCCTCCTTTTACTGGCCGCGCTGACTGCCCTGGCCTCGTGCGCCGACACCAATACCAACCAGCAGAGCCGCCCTTCGGCCACCAGCATGGCCCCGGCCCGGACGTTGCGCTTCGACACCACCTTCGTGGCCTCGCCCACGGCGCGCATTTACCGCCATTCGTACACCGCGAGCCTGCCGCTGGGCCGCTCGGGCAAAGCCCGCCTGCCGGTGGAGATTGAGTGGAGCACGACTCAGGCCGATGGTTGCGCCCAGGTAACGGCCGTGCGGGTGTACCAGCTGGGGCGGGCCGACAGCGCCGCCACGTTGCGCGGTCAGGCCCGGCGCGATACGCGCTGCCGCCCCGGCCAACTGCCGGCCGGCACCCGCCCGGCCGCCCCCAACGACCCGAGCACCTACAGCGGCTTCGTGCTGCTGCGCCTCACGGGCGTGTCGCGCGCGGCCCGCACGTTCGCCGAAACCAGCCTCACACTCAACGGCTTGGGCTACCACGACACGCTCGGCAGCGGAGTTTCGGCCCCACCTACCACCGCCGTCCAGGCTGCCCGCTAAATGCCCCATTCATTTAAAAAGCCTCGGCTCGCCCCTGAATCAGGGGCGAGCCGAGGCTTTTTTTATTAACAGTCGTCAGCTTAATTCAAGTACATGCGGTGCGTCATCTCGAAGCGGTGCGGCGCGAAGGCATTGTAGTACGGGGCCGGCCCGTCGAAGGTGAGCACGTGAACGAGTGGAATGCCTTCGAGGCGGCTCTCCACAACGCGCACCGGGTACACGCGGCCCGCTTCGGGCCAGTCGCCGACGTGGTTGGATGGGCGGCGCTCGTCGTCCACGCACCGGGCGTAGTCGAGGTAGGGGGCCGCCGCGGTGGCTTCGGCCAAAGTGTAGCTTGCGACTTCCATCGGGCAAAGGTAGGGTAAAGACGAGTGGTTGATTGCTTACGGTTAAGTAAGTGGTCAGAATTAAGCAGCGAGCAGCAAAATTATAACTCGCTACTTATCATTGACTTTGTACAGGCTCGCTGCACTGGTCAATGGTCCGGAATTTTTTTCCGCTCACTTGACTTGACGCGCGGACTTTCCCAAAACTTAAAAATTAACAACGCTCCAACGCGCGCGCCGCGCCGAAAGTTTGGTTAAACTACCTTAGCCGATTAACGCAAGCGGCGCGTAAACCGGCTGAAAAACGAGCACTGCCAGCCCGCGAAGGCCATCTGCTACCCGCCCTCAGCTACCAGCCAATACCTTAAAACCGCGCGTAGCGGCGCTTGCGGCGCCAGGCGCGCGCGGCCCCGAACGCGGCTAGCAGCACCAGCGGTAAACCCAAATTAAGCACTTGCCAGCCGCGCCGACCTTCGGCGAGCTGCACTTTGTCGAGAGGCCGGAGCGTGATTTGCTTGCCGCGCACGGCAATCAGCCCGGTTTCGTCGAGTAGGTAATCCGTGGCGTTGAGCACCAGCTCGCGGTTGGCGAACTCGGTTTGGGCGAGGCGGTCGTAGCCCAGGCGCAGCGGGCGCTTGGTCTTCGCGTCTACGTCGTTGCGCACGAAGTCGCCGTCCGAAATCACCAGCAGCTTGCTGGGTTGGGCGTTCGGGTTTTGGTCCGGCTCGTAGCGCGTGGTGCCGGGCACGGCGCGGTTGGCGAAGAGCGAGCGGAATTTGCCCTCCAGCAAATAGCCCACCGGCTGAAAGCTTTTTTGGTAGAGTTTCGGGTTGGGTTCGAGGCGCGCGTCGTTGAAGTTGATGGGCACCGGCGCGGGCAGCACCCGCGTATAGCGCGAGGTAGTCATCAGCGCCGTTTTGCGAATACCGGTCGCTTTCACCGTGTCGATGTTACCCGTGAATTTGAGGTACACCGCGTCGAGGTTGCGCGTTATCGAATTGGGGCTGAAGCGGTTCACGAGCGGGTAGAGCTGCCAGGGCAGCGGCTCGATTTTGGGCTTATCGCCGCTCGTGCCCGTCACCAGCGGAATCTGCCCGCAGTTCAAATCAAGCAGCAAGTTGGGGTTCAGCCGCAGGCCGTAGCGGAAGAATAAGTCGTCCAGATTCAAATTATAGGGCGTGGCCAGCGCGGCCCCATTGCGGCTCACGCTATCGAGGTCCACGCGCAGCGCATCCACGAAAAACAGGGCGCGCCCGCCGTGAGTGATGTACTGGTCGAGGCGGTATTTTTCCAGCTCCGAATACGGGCCGGTGGGCTTGGCCACGACCACCGCGTCGAGCACCCCGCGCAGGTCGGGCACCTGGGCCAGGTTCACCCGGAACACATCGTAGTTCTGCTGCCAGGCCGTGAGCATATCGGCCAGGCCGAGGCCGCCGCTGACTTCGCCCAGCTCGCCGTGGCCCACCACGAAACCAATGCGCCGCCGCCGCCCGCCCGGCGGGGCCACCTGCCGCACGGCGCTCGCCAGCTCGTATTCCAGCCCCTCGATGCTCTGATTCAGGCGCTGCTCGGGGGCCACCACCTGCGAGCCGCGCAGCAGCAGCACGTTGCGCCGCTGCGCGCCGGCCTGCACCACGGCCCACGGAAAAATAATCTTCTCGACCCGCTTGCCCTGCTCGTTCGCACCCAGGTTGGTCGGCTTCAGGCCTTGCTTAAACAGAGTCTGGTAAAACGCGTTGCGCGCCGCCTCGGTGCCCGCCGCGCTGGGGTCGATAAATACGAAATTCAGATTCGCCCCGCCATAAATCTGCATCTCGTTAAGTGTTTCGCGCACACCCTGCTCCAGCCGCCGAAACGCGGGCGGGAAGTCGCCGGCCAGGTACACCGTCACGGTTACGGGCTGCTTCAAATCGGTCAGCAGCTGCTTGGTAGCGGCCGACATGGTGTAGCGTTTTTCCTGGGTTAAATCTACTCGGAAAAAGAATTTCTGGGCAATTAGATTTAACAATAATAACGCGAATAGCACGCCGCCGAAGCGCAGCAAATCACGGCGCTTGTTGGTGGTTTTCGGGGCGTTGGTTGGTTCGGGTTGGGCCATTTAAAGGAGTGTAGAGTAAGCTTTAGCTGCCACCGGAGGGCCGTCAGCAGTCAGTTTTGAGTCATAAGCGGCCCTCCGGTGGCAGCTAAAGCTTACCCTACGCTCACCAATTCCGACTCCGCAGCGCCAGCCGCGTCCCGAGCAGCGCCACCACTACGAGGGTCAGAAAATAGAGCACGTCGCGCGAGTCCACTAGCCCCTTGCTCAAATCCCGGTAATGCGCCGCGATGCCCAGTTGCGACACGTAATAAGCCGGCGCGCCCTCCAGCACCGAAGCCAGCGAATCAAACCCCGCGTAAACCAAAAAACACCCCACCACGGCCAGCACGAAAGCAATTATCTGGTCGCGCGTCACGGCCGAAGCCAGCACGCCTAGTGCCGCGAACACCGCCGCCAGCAGCCCCAGCCCCAAATAAGAGCCGACCGTCGCCGCCGAATCAATGTTGCCGGGCGGCGAGCCGAGCTTATAAGCCGAGTAATAATAAAGCAGCGTGGGCAGCAGCGCCAGCAGCGCCAGCAGCAAACACGCCAGGTATTTGCCGCCCACGATTTGCCCGTCCGTCAGCGGCCGGGTCAATAATAATTCCAGCGTCCCGGCCTTTTTCTCCTCCGCGAACGTGCGCATGGTAATCGCCGGAATCAATAATAAAAACAACCAGGGCGCGAGATTAAACAACGACTGCAAATCGGCGTAGCCGTAGTCCAATACGCTGCTGTCGGGAAATATCCAAACGAACAAGCCCGTCGCCACCAGAAATACGCCGATGACGACGTAAGCCACGGGCGAGTTGAGGAAGGCGTTGAATTCTTTTTGGAGGATGGTAATCATTAAACGAGGGGCTACAGGCGAAAGGAGGCGCGGGTTTGGAAAACGACGACTTGCTGTTTCCCCAGCTGCTAACGAACTACTTTTTACAATAGAGCCAGCCCGTATTGCTTTAACTCGTATTCTATTTCCCGTACTGTGTTAACCCCGCAATTTTTTAGTAGCATTAGGTCAGTTTTTTTTACCTGACCAAGATAACTCAAATCGTGTTGGGTTATCTGCATTTTTTTGAAAATATTATGCGTGCGGGTAGACCAGTCAAAATCTTCGATTTTTTTGCCAATGCCTGGTTCATCGGCAGCTTCTTCCACCGCCTGCTGCCGCTCCTTATAACTGCTGGCAATACTTTCCAACGAAGTGGCAATTCTTTCGAGGGCAGCGACTGCGCCGCGCTGCCAGTCAGTAGACGCGTTGTCAATCGGTAACGGCGTACTCCCGACTACGTCTAGGCTCTGCTCATTGCTACACAAATCAACGTTATTCTGAAACATAGGTGATTTTTTTGGTGAATGATGGAAAGTCATTCCTGCTTTGCAGCTTTTTTCACGGTCGAATGACGCTCACAGGAACATCAGCCACAAGAGGTTTGCAAAGTTATAGAGGTTGTTCGGCCACCAGTTGCGACTGCTTGGGCCAGCCCGTGCAAGCGTGCACCAGGCTGGGGCTTGGCGTTACTTCGTCAATTCCGCGAACACGCTTTCCAGGCTCTGCTGCTCCTGCCGTAGGCCCAGCAGGAGCCAGCCCTGCTCGACGGCCAGGCGCGAAACGGCGGCGCGCACGTCGCGGCCCGGCGCGGTGCGGATGAGCAGCGCGCCGGGCGCGCCAGCGGCTTCAACGGCCCGCACGCCCGGCAGCGCGGCCAGCGGGGCGAGCGGCACGGCCCCTTCAAACTCGGCGCGGAGCACGGTTTCGCCGGCGGCGCGGGCGGCCAGCTCGGCCACGGGCGCGTCGGCCACCAGCCGGCCCCGGCTGATGATGACGGCCCGCGAGCACAGCGCCGTTACTTCGGGCAGGATGTGGGTGCTGAAAATCACCGTCTTGTCGGCCCCCAACTCGCGGATGAGCTGCCGGATTTCGGTTATCTGGTTCGGGTCGAGGCCGGTGGTAGGTTCGTCGAGGATGAGCACTTCGGGGTCGTGGAGCAGGGCCTGGGCCAGGCCCACGCGCTGCCGATAGCCCTTGCTGAGCGCGCCCAGGGGCTTGTTCTGCTCGCGCGTGAGGCCCACGCGGGCCACGAGCGCGGCCACCCGCTGCCGCAGCGCCCGCCCCCGCAGCCCGTGCACGGCCCCGATAAATTCGAGGTACTCGTGGACGTACATGTCCAGGTAGAGTGGGTTGTGCTCGGGCAAATATCCGACGCGACGGCGCACTTCGAGCGGGTCGGTTTGCACGTCGAAGCCCGCCACGCGCACCGTACCGGCGGTGGGCGGCAAATAGCCGAGCGCAATTTTCATGGTCGTGCTCTTGCCCGCCCCGTTTGGCCCCAGAAAGCCCACGATTTCACCTTTAACCGCCCGAAAGCTGATGTCGTCCACCGCGTTTTGCGCGCCGTAGGTTTTAGTGAGGTGGGTTATTTCGACCATGTTTTTAAATGTGCTAATGTGCTGATGTGATGGATGTGCTGATGTGCAAATTGTAACCGCCGAGGCTACTGGTTCTGCTGAAACCATTCGCATATCAACTGCTTACACATCAAAAAAACGGGGTGCTATATAGATGTGAGCAATGCGTAAACGTGCGAATTATGTCAAGTCAACCACGCTGGCTCAACAGCTACAATTAGCACATCTACGCATTCGCACATCAGCACATTTAGCGGCACATTTATTTCACGTTCGCCGGCCGCATCTGCACCTCCGAAATCATGGTCGCGGCGGGCGCTTCCAGGGCGTGGATAATGGCGGCGGCAATGTCCGCGGGCTGCATCTTGTGCGGGTCGGGCTGCTGGCCGGGTTGCATGCCGCCGAAATTGGTTTCGACCGAGCCGGGCATGACGCACGTCACGCGCACGCCGTCGGGCCGCACTTCCTTGAAGAGCGCGTCGGAGAAGCCGCGCACGGCGTACTTGGTGGCGCAGTAGCCGGCCAGGTTGGCCGTACCCGCCGTGCCGGCCAGCGACGCTACGTTGATAATGTGGCCCTCGTGCTGCTTTTTCATCTGCGTTAGCACGGCTTTGGTGCAGTAAAACAGGCCGTGGACGTTCGTGTCGAACATCGCCAGCCAGTCTTCCGACTTGAAGCCATCGACCGGCCCGAACAAGCCCACGCCGGCGTTGTTGACCAGCACGTGGATTTCGCCGCCCAGCTCACGCTGCGTGTTGGTGAGGGCTTCGACGACGGCGTGCTCGTGGCGCACGTCGCACTCGAAAAACTGGAACCGCTCGTGCGTGAGGCCCTCGGGGGCGCGGCGGCCCCAGCCGGCGACGGCCGCGCCGCGCGCCAGCAGAGCCTCGGCCGTGGCCCGCCCGATGCCGGTGCTCACGCCGGTAATGATGGCTACTTTGCCGCTCAGATTCATAGGTCAGGGAGTAATTTCGTGGAAATGGCAGCGTCGCCCGGCAAACTGATTAGTCCACAAAGTAACGCCCGGCGCGGCGGGTGGGCTACGTGGTGGCCCGCATGGCTGCTTATGAGGCTGCTTACGGGACTGACCGCGTGGGGGCTGAGCGGCTGCGGGGCGGGTCACGAAATTGACTGCCTCAAAAGCAACGGCCCCGTCACGACTCAGCGCCGGGCCGTGAGCCGGCAGGTGCGCGTCGTGGCCGTGTACGACAACGTGGATTTGGTTATCGTGCCCGACACGGCCACCTACGCCGAAGTGCGGGCGGGCGAGAACGTGGTGAACGACATTGAGTTGTCCGCGCCCGGCGGGCCGCGCTACCTTACCATCCGCAACACGAGCCGCTGCAACTGGGTGCGCTCCTACGACACCCCGCGCGAGGTGCGCCTGCACGTGCCCCACCTGCGCGACGTGGCCCAGCACGGCTACGGCCGGCTCAGCAACGTCGGCCGCTGGGCACAGGACACGCTCTTCGTGCGCCTGGTCAGCACCGGCGACATCGACCTGAACCTGACCTCGACCTACCTCTACGTGGACAACTACGACGCCGGCGACCTGACGCTGCGCGGCTTGGCCTATGACTTTCACCCCAACCTGGGCAGCAACGGATTTTTATTCGCCGACGGCCTCGACACGCAGTACTGCTACTTCACCACCTACCCTACCTGGGTAGGCGACGCCCACGTACTCGTGCGCGAGGGCTTGGGCGGGGTGCTCAAAGGCTCCGGCACGTTTTACTACCGCGGCTCGCCGAACTACGTCAACGTGAGCGGACCCAACGCCAACCGGCTCGTAGCGCGGTGAGTTTTTTGGGGTAGGAGGTGAGAGGGTCGTTGTCATGCAGAGCGTAGCGAAGCATCTCGCTCACTTCGTTGCTAACGACTGAGTTTACTGCACCACGCGAGATGCTTCGCTACGCTCTGCATGATAACGACCCTCTCACCTCCTCACTTACTCACCCAAAATCACCCCGCGAAATCTCCCAGCTGCGGGCGGATTAAAATCTCCTCGACCACGGTTTGGGGCGACATACGGAAGGCGCTGAGCACGGCGGCGGCCACGTCTTCGGGGGCGATGAAGCGCTCGGGCGGGGCTTCCACGCCGGCCCAGCTGCGGGTAAGCGTCGCGCCGGGCAGCACGGCCGTCACGCGCAGGCCCTGGTGTTTGACTTCCTCGCGCAGGCTTTTGGTGAAACCGAGCAGGGCGAACTTGGCCACGCCGTAGGAGCCGCCGTTGGGGTAAGCCATGATACTGGCCGTGGAGCAGATGGTGAAAACGTGGCCCCGCTGCTGCCCGAGCAGCGTCGGCAGCAGCGCCCGCGTCAGGTCGTAGGCGCTGAGCAGGTTCGCGGCCAGCGACGCGCGCAGGGCCGAGCCATCGGCCGGCTCGTCCTGGAAGCGGCCCGGCTGGTAGGCACCCGCGTTGTGGATGAGCGCGGCCAGCGGTAGTCCCAAGCCTAGCACGAAGTCGGCAAAGCGCTGGCAGCCGGCGTGTTCGCTCAGGTCGGCGGGCAGCGTGTGCAGGGCGGCCTGTGGGAAGCGGCCGGCCATTTCCTGGCTGAGGCGCGCGAGGTCGGCGGCCTGCCGGGCGCAGGTCGCCACGGCGAAACCCGCTTCGAGGAAAGCCCCGACCAGCGCCCGCCCGATGCCCTGACTGCCACCGCTCACGACGACGAGCGCCGCCGGGCTGGCCGGAGCTGCCGACGCGGCGGCGGGAGAAGCGGAGGAAACGGAAGAAGTAGCCACTATTTTTCGGAGTTTTGCGTATGAGGCGCAAAGATGCTCCCGCGCCGCTTGGTCGCCACGAGTAGGCTGGCCTCATTCGCTTTTTTCTTCTTATGCTTCAGGTATTTGGTTCGTTCGTACTTTTCCTCTACAACATGGTGGCGCGGGCCGAGCGGTTCCGGGTGCTGTGGCGGCGCTTTTTTGAGGAAGCCATTCTCATCGGGGTCAATTCGGTTTTTATCGTGGGCCTCGTGGCGGCGTTTATCGGGGCCGTGACCTGCATCCAGATTGCCTACAACCTGGTCAATCCGCTTATCCCCAAATCCACCATCGGCTACATGGTGCGCGAGATGACCATCCTCGAATTGGCCCCCACCATCACCAGCATCGTGCTGGCGGGCAAGGTCGGCTCCAGCATCGCCGGCGGGCTGGGCACGATGCGCATCACCGAGCAGGTATCGGCCCTCGAAGTGATGGGCATCAATTCGACCTCTTATCTGGTGCTGCCGCGCATTCTGGCCGCCATTTTCATGTTTCCGCTGCTCGTCATCCTGGCCATGGCGCTCAGCATTCTGGGCGGCTACATCGCCGGTACGCTCTCGGGCGTGATGGCCGCGCAGGACTACATCGAAGGAATTCGCACCGACTTCAAAGCCTATAACATCGTGTTCGCGCTCATTAAATCGGTCGTGTTCGCCTTCCTCGTGTCGGGCATTTCCGCCTACAAAGGCTACAACACCCAGGGCGGCGCGCTCGAAGTGGGCGCGGCCAGCACCGAAGCCGTTACCAATTCCATCATCGCCATCTTGCTGGCCGATTACGTGCTGGCGGCGGTGCTGCTCTAACTTTTAATGTGCGAATGTGATAAATGTGCGAATGTGCTGATTGTATCGTGATAATCAGCACACTTAATTGTCACAATCAACACATTCGCACATTAATATCACCTCAGCACATCAAATTTAAATGTACTGATTGTGTCAGAATAATCAGCAGACTCAACAGCTCCAATCAGCACATTCGCACATCTCTCACATCAGCACATCAAAAAAACGTGATTGAAATTTCCAACATCGAGAAGTCCTTCGACGGTAACCAGGTACTCAAGGGCATCAGCTGCACGCTCGAATCGGGCAAGTGTAATCTGCTGCTCGGCGGCTCGGGCACGGGCAAGAGCGTGCTGCTCTCGTGCATCGTGGGGCTGATGAAGCCCGACGTGGGGTCCATCACGTTCGACGGCACCGTATTTACGAACAACAAGGTCGATATCCGCCAGGAAATCCGGCGCAAAATCGGGATGCTGTTTCAAGGCTCGGCGTTGTTCGACTCGATGACGGTGGCCAAGAACGTGGAGTTTCCGCTGCAAATGCTCACGCCCGACATGACCGAAGCCGAGCGCCGCGACCGGGTGGACTTCTGCCTCAAGCGCGTGGGCCTGGAGCACGCGGCCAACAAGATGCCGTCGGAAATTTCGGGCGGCATGAAAAAGCGCGTCGGCATCGCCCGCGCCATCGCCCCGAACTGCAAATATCTGTTTTGCGACGAGCCGAACTCGGGCCTCGACCCGGCCACGAGCATCAAGATTGACGAGCTGATTGCCGAAATCACCCACGAGTACGACATTACGACGGTCATCATCACCCACGACATGAACTCGGTGGTTGGCATCGGCGACCACATCATCTTTCTGCACCAGGGTCGCAAGCTCTGGGACGGCGACAAAGAGCACATTCTCAACGCCGAAGTGCCCGAATTGCGCGAGTTTATTTTCAGCTCGTCGCTGGTGCGCGCCGCCAAGCGCGTCGAGCAGGAAGACGGCCCCCAGGGCCTGGAACATTTGGCCGCCGAGCCGTTGTCGGAGGTGTAGCGTTTGAGTTTACTAAGACCTGAGACGATTAGACATGCGACATGAGACTCTCGGCGAGAAAAGTCTCATGTCGCATGTCTAACGTCTCAGGTCTTAGTAAACTCAAACGCTACCCCCCAAACAACAGCTTAAAATAAAACTTCGGCTGTCGCAACCGCTCGCGCAAGTCCAAATCCAGAAACATTTGCGAGAGTGTTTCGGCCAGCGTCGGGTTGTTCGCCGCGCGGTTCGCCACGATGTTAAACAAGCTCGGGAAATTGAGCAGCCGTTGCATCATGCGGCTCAGGCGCAGCTCCTGGCCCAGGCGGCGATACACGGCCACGTCGTAGTTTTTCAATAGTTCGGGGGAAAAGTCATCGGCGGCCACGGCGCGGGCGGCCCAGTCGGCGGCGTGGCGGCCACTGACCATGGCGTGCGAAATGCCCTCGCCCGAAAACGGGTCGATGAGCGAGCCGGCATCGCCGAGCAGCAGATAATTCGCTCCCGACAGCGGCCGCCGCTTCGAGCCGAGCGGCAGGCCCCAGCCGCGCACCGGCCCCAGCCGCTCGGCCTGAGCGAAGCGCGGCGCGAGCGCCGGATGAGTCTGGAGAATGTCAGCCAGGCGCTCGCGCAGGTTGATTTTTTTGCGCGACACGACGCTCGACAACATCCCCACGCCCACGTTGGCCTCGCCGTTGGGCAGCGGGAACACCCACAAGTAGCCGGGCAGAAATTCCTTGATGAAGTGCAGCTCGATAAAATTATTCGCGCTCATTCCCTGCACGTTGCGGTAGTAGGCGCGCAGGCCGGCGCAGTGGTGGTCGGGCTCCAGCGCGTGACCGGCGGTTTTGCGGGCGAACTCGGATTGCGCGCCGTTGGCCACGAGCAGCAGCCGGCAGCTCGTTATCAATTCGTCGGCTTTGTTGAATACGTCCCAGCCGGTGGTCGTGCGCGCGGTGCGGGCCACGTCCACGCCCTCGCGGAAGTCGATTTCGGGGCGCTGCCGCACTTCTTCCACCAGCAGGTTGTCGAAGTCGAGGCGCTTGGCGACGTGGCCGGCGGCCAGGTCCTGCCCCGGGTTGAAGTCGGGCTTGAACGGGATGCCCAAGCGGCGGCCGTTGGGGGCGAAAAAGTCGATGCCCCAGCTCGGCACCTGCGCCGGAAAAGCTGCCAGCCGGGCCGGCAGGGCCTCGTCGATGCGCCGCAATTCGCTCAGCACCTTACCGCTGAGCGCGTCGCCGCAGACTTTGTCACGCGGAAACGTGGCGCGGTCGAGCAGCAGGCAGCGGTGGCCGGCGCGGGCCAGGTGCAGCGCCGCCGTGGCCCCGCCCGGCCCCGCGCCGAGAATGCAGATATCCATTTTTTGTTTCTTGTTGCTGGTTTCTTGTTTCTTGTTTGAGGCCGTCGGCGCATTAGTAGGCAAAGAACGCGCTGCTGAGTTAAGCTGCCTGCTGATAACATCCAATAAACCCCACCAGAAACTAACAACAAGAAACAAGAAACAAGAAACAAGAAACATACCTTCGCCCCATGACCCAACTTCTTTCCGGCAAAGTGGCCCTCGTCACGGGCGCTTCCAAAGGCATCGGCCGCGCTATCGCCACGCTTTTCGCCCAGCAGGGCGCGCACGTCGCCTTCACGTATTTGTCCTCCGTAGAGAAAGGCCAGGCGCTCGAAGCCGAGCTGGCCGCCCACGGCGGCAAAGTGCGCGGCTACCGCTCCGATGCGGCCGACTTCGCCCAGGCCGAAAAGCTCGTGGACGACGTGGTGGCCGAATTTGGCCGGCTGGACGTGCTGGTCAATAACGCCGGCATTACGCAGGACGGCCTGCTCATGCGCATGAGCGAGGCGCAGTGGGACAACGTGCTGACGGTGAACCTAAAGTCCGTATTTAATCTGACCAAAGCCGCCACCAAGCCCATGATGCGGGCCAAAGCGGGCAGCATCATCAACATGACCTCGGTGGTGGGCATCAAGGGCAACGCGGGCCAGGCCAACTACGCCGCCAGCAAGGCCGGCATCATCGGCTTCACCAAGTCGGTGGCCCTGGAACTGGGTTCGCGCAACATCCGCTGCAACGCCATCGCCCCCGGCTTCATCGAAACCGAGATGACCGACGCGCTCGACCCCAAGCAGGTGGACGAGTGGCGCCGGGCCATTCCGCTGCGCCGCGGCGGCACCCCCGACGACGTAGCCCGCGCGACGGCCTTTCTGGCTTCGGACGACAGCAGCTACATCACGGGGCAGGTGTTGCAGGTGGACGGGGGAATGCTGACGTAACTTATTGTGCGGCAAGGATTACAGCCGGTTTCAACCATTTTATGAGAATCATCGAGCTGACTGCTTCCCAGGACGCGGCCCGCTACCAGGCGTTTTTTGGGCAAGGGCTGCGCGAGCACCCGGCCGCGTTTCGCCTGACGCCGGCCGACGAAGCCACCGAGCCGTTCCCGACGACCGGCGCGGCCGACAGCTTTACGCTGGCGGCCGAAGACGACGCGACCGGGCAGCTGCTGGGCGTGGTCAGCTTCCGGCGGGCCGAGGCGAACCGGGAGCGGCTGCGCCACCGGGGCCTGCTGTTTCGGATGTACGTGGACCAGCGGGCGCAAGGCCAGGGCGTGGGCCGGCAGCTGCTGGAGGCATTGCTCGAACGGGTCCGGGCGCTGGGCGACGTGCGCCAACTCAACCTGACCGTGGTTGCCACCAACGCGCCCGCCCGGCAGCTTTACCTGAAGCTGGGTTTCGTCGTTTTTTCCCTCGAACGCGAAGCCGTAGCGCACGGAGACGGCTTTCTGGACGAGGAGAGTATGGTGTTGCGCCTGTTCTGAAATAAGCCGCGCTACCTCAGCCGCGCCAGCTCCAGCCCGAAACCAGGCAACACTGGTTCGCCGCTGAGCACCCCGCCGAAGCCCTGCACGGTTTGCATGGGCTGAGCGGGGGCGAACACGAACGCCGTTTCGCTGGCCGGCACCAGCAGCCAGGCCAGGCGCGCGCCGGCTTCGAGCCAGTGCGCCATTTTTTGCAGGGCTTCGGGGAGGCGGTCGGAGGGCGAGTGCAGCTCAGCCACGAAGTCGGGGCAGAGGCGGGCGAAGCCGCGCCGGTCCGCGTCGCTGAGCGCGTCCCAGCGGGCCTGTGCCACCCAGGAGGCATCGGGCGAGAGCATGGCCCCGGTCGGGAGCGTGAAGCCGGCCGAGGAGTCGAACACCACACCCAGCTGTTGCTGCCGGTTCCAGTGGGCTAGTTGATAGTTCAGCTCGCTGTTGTGGGAGCCGGTTTCGGAGCTGGCAGGCGGCATAATCGTGATGCGGTGGCTGGGGTCGCGCTCAATGCGCAAGTCGCGGTGGTCCTGGCAAAACTCGAAAAACTCCTCGTCGGTGAGGCGGTCGAGCACGGCGGTTTTGAGTTTAATGGCTTCCATGATGAGCGGCCGTTGAGCGGTGGGCCTAAGATACGCCCCGCGATGCGCCGCGCCCCCGCCCACGGGCGTATTTTTGCCCGCCCGCGCCGTCTGGCCTGGACCCTTTTCTGAACGCTTTTCGCCGCTCGTTTGCTCGCTACCGCCGTTTCTGCCTGGTTCATTTTGCTCTGCCTGGCCGTGGGGGCGGGCTACGCGGCGCTGCTCTACGGACCGAAGGGCCGGTTTTCGGCGGGCCTGCGCTACGGACTGGCGGCGCTGCGCTTCGGGGTCGTGAGTGCCTTGTGCTACTTGCTGCTGGGGCCATTTCTGAAAACGACGACTACCCGCACCGAAGCGCCCACGGTGGTACTGGCCGTCGATAACTCCCAGTCGGTGAGTCTGTTCACGCCGGCCCCGGCCCTGGCCCAACTCACGACCGGATTGCCCCGGCTGGCGGCGGCGTTGCGGGCCAACGGCTTGCGGGTCGAAACCCGGACCCTGACTCAGCCCACCGTCGCACCCGACTCCGTACGCTTCACGGCCGCCCGCACCGACCTGAGCCAGCTGCTGAGCGCCGCCCGCGAGGCCAACGCCGAGCGCAACCTGGCCGCCGTCGTGCTGGCTTCCGACGGGCTGGTGAACCAGGGCCAGGAGCCGCAATTCGGGGCCTATGGCTTCCCGATTTTCAGCATCGCCCTCGGCGACACGATTCCCAAAAAAGACCTGCGCCTGACCGACCTCGTGTACAACCGCGTGGCGTTCAGCGGTAACCAGTTTCCGCTGGAAGCTGAAATCGGCTATGAGGGCTACGGCGGGGGCGCGGCCACGGTAGAGATGCGCGAGGGCGGGCGGGTGCTGACTTCGCGCCGGGTGGCGCTGCCGGCCGGGCAGCGGCGGACGCGCGTCACATTTCAGCTGACGGCACCCGCGCCCGGCAAGCGCCGCTACGAGGTGCGCGTCGTGCCCGAAGCGGGCGAGTTCACGGTTCTCAACAACCAGCGCCCGGCGTTCATTGAAATCGTGAAGGGTCGCCTGCGGGTGCTGCTGGCCGGGGCCGCCCCCCACCCCGACCTCAAGGCGCTGCGGGCCGCGATTCTGGCCAACCGCAACTTCGACCTGACGCTGGCCGTGGCCGGCGTGGGCGCGCCGCTGCCCGCCACGACTACTTTCGACGTGGCCGTGCTGCACCAGCTGCCGGCCCAGGGCGGGCTGGGGGCCGAGCTGCTGGCGCGGGTGCGGGCGGCACGGGTGCCAATGCTGTTCGTGTTGGGCGCGCAGTCTGATTTGGCGGCGTATAACCAGCTGGCGACGGGCCTGGCGATACAGCCGCGCGGCGCGCAGACCGACGAGGTAACGCCGCTGCCAAACCCTGGCTTCGCCCGGTTCGCGCTCGACGAGGAGAGCCGGCGGCGGCTGGCTGAGTTTCCGCCCGTGCCGGTGCCGTTCGGCGAGCTGCGCCTGGGTGCCGGGGCCGAGACCGCGCTCTGGCAGCAGGTGGGCCGGCGCGCCACCCGGCAGCCGCTGCTGGTGGTGGGCAGCGCCACGGCCGCCCCCCGGGCCGCCACGCTGCTGGCCGAAAACACCTGGCGCTGGCGCCTGGCCGAAGCCGAAGCCCATGACGAGCAGCCCGTTGCTTATGACCAGCTCATCGGCCGCACCCTACAATTACTCGCCCAAAACGCCCAGCGCAAGCGCCTCGACACCTACCCCACCCAGGATGCGTTCGGCACCCAGGACGATGCCACGCTGGCCGTCGAAACTTACGACGCGACCTTCACGCGCGTCTTCGAGCAAAAAATAACGCTCACCCTCACCGACTCGGCCGGCCGCGCGCGGACGCTGCCCTTCACGAACCCCGCCGACGGCTCGCCGCTGCATCTGGGGCCGCTGCCGGCCGGCCGCTACCGCTACCGCGCCACGGCCACGCTCGGCGGCCAGCCCCAGCAGGCCACGGGCGAGCTGCTGGTCGAAAACCAGGCGCTCGAAGCCCAGGAGTCGCGCGCCGACCATCGCCGCCTGGCCCAGCTGAGTCGCGGCAGCGGCGGGCGGCTCTACTACCCGTCCCAACTCGATAAGCTGGCGCGGGACTTGGCGGCGGCCAATTTCAAGCCCGTCATTTCGAGCGAAGAATCGTCGAAAGAATTGCTGACTTTGAAGTGGCTGTTCTTCGGGCTGCTGGCCTTGCTTACGGCCGAGTGGGCCACGCGGCGGTATCAGGGCGGCGTTTGAGTGGCTGGATACAAGCCGGTGTGCCGCAAACGACGGGCAATCAACTGGTACCTGAATGCCAAACTCTTGATGTAACGCGGACTCTGATTAGATGTACGTGTACGTGGCGCGCCGCCTTAGCTGGGCGCGGTAAAACGGCTCACTTGACGCGCTACGCGCCCAGCTAAGACGGCGCGCCACGTTCCCGATTCTGAAACTTGCTCTGGTGCCCGTTGCCTGCCAGAGTGCCTCCAACCAGCCGACCAAGCACCAAGCTCTATGTCCCAGGAGCCAACGGCGTTTCCCTTCCTGTTCGCTCTCGTCATGGGGCTGGGCCACGCCTTTGAGCCAGACCATTTGCTGGCCGTGAGTACGCTGGTAGCTCGCCACGACCGCCTCGGGCCAGCGCTGCGCGAGGGCCTCTTCTGGGGCCTGGGCCACACCACGATGCTGGTCGTGTTCGGCTCGATTATCATCTTCGGACGGCTCAGCGTGGGGCAGTCGGGCTACTTCGAGGCGGTGGTGGGCGTGATGCTCATCGGCCTGGGGATGAGCCGCTTGCTGAGCCGTAGCTCGTACCAGTCGCCCGGCGGCACGCCGGCCCGGCCGGGCTTCGCCTACGCCGTGGGGCTGGTGCACGGGCTGGCCGGCAGCGGGGCGCTGGTGCTGCTCGTGCTAAGCGCCATCCGGCAGCCGCTGGGCGCGGTGCTCTACATCCTGCTTTTCGGGCTGGGGTCGGTCGGCGGGATGCTCGCCGCCACGGGCCTGATGAGCTTGCCCTTCACCCGGCGAATGCGCCTGAACCGGCGGCTACGGGCTGGCGCGGTAGTCTTGTCGGCCAGCTTAAGCATGGCGTATGGCGGCTGGATGGTGTGGACGCATGTGTAGCGTGGACTCTGCGAGTCCGCGCGTGAGGAAGTTGAATAACGATGGTATGCGTGGACTCGCAGAGTCCACGCTACTTCCTACCTTCGCTCCGATGCACCTCACGCCGAAAGACCTCGACAAGCTTATTCTGCACCAGGCCGGCGTGGTGGCTCAGAAGCGCTACGCCCGCGGCCTGCGCCTCAACTACCCCGAGGCGGCGGCCCTGCTCGCCACCCAGCTGCTGGAATTTATCCGCGACGGCGAGTCGGTGGCCGCGCTCATGAACAAGGGCAAGCAGCTGCTGGGCCTGGCCGACGTGCTGCCCGGCGTGGCCGAGCTGCTGCCCGAGGTGCAGGTCGAGGGCACCTTCCCCGACGGCACCAAGCTCGTGACCGTGCATCAGCCTATTTGCCGCGAGCATGGCTCGGCCGAACTGGCCCTCTACGGCAGCGGCCTGAGCCGCCTCGCGCCCGTCGCCGTAACGGCCGCCGCGCCGACTACTGCCGGGGTGCCGGGCGAATACCTGCTGGGAGAAGGCGACATCATGCTGAACGAGAACCGCGCCGTCATTGAGCTGGAGGTGCTTAACCGCGGCGACCGGCCGGTGCAGGTCGGCTCGCACTACCCGTTCTTTGAAATCAACCCCGGCCTGGACTTCGACCGGGCCGCCGCCTTCGGCTTCCGGCTTCACATTCCGGCCGGCACGGCGGTGCGCTTCGAGCCGGGCGAGCGCAAGCGGGTGCAGCTAGTGGCCCTGGCCGGCGAGCGCATCGGGTACGGCGGCAACGGCTGGACCGACGGCCCGCTGGACGAGGCGGGGAAACAGCGGGCGCTGGGGAAGCTGGGCGGTAAGGGCTGATTAAGCAAAGCCTAACCAGACGGTTCAGGGCTTTTTGTAGTGCGTCTTGCACTGGTAGATGTACACGCACTCGTCGTTCACGTCGTACACCAGGCGATGTTACTGAGTAATGCGCCGCGACCAAAGCCCTGCTAAGTCGTGCTTGAGCGGCTCGGGCCGGCCAGTACCCCGAAAAGGCTCGTCGCCCAGGCATTCATCCAACAGCAGCAACAGGCGCTCAAACGCTGGGCCGCCCGCACGCTGCCAATCCAGAAAATCGCGCCACGCTTCGAGGTCCCAGTGCAGGTTGCGCCGAACCTTGCGCTTCATGCGTCAAGCGGGTTGTAAGCCACGTAGCGCCCCTGCCCGCGCCGCCGGATAGATGCCCGCAAGGCTTCGCCGTTAGGCTCACGCAACAGGTAAGTGGTTTCGTCTGGCTCGGAGGCAGCCGGTTCTTCATCGGCTTGCAACAGGTGGAACACGCCCCACGCGATGGCCGAAGCCACGGCCAAACCCACCGTGCCAAGCACGACACCCGCCGGGCGGCCCTCAGCAAACTCGCCTGGCTTTATCAGAGTAGCTTCCATGTGGTCGTTTCAGAGCCGGCTAAGTGCCGTTCAGCCTGACAAAGCTAACTGATTTCGCTGTGATGGCGTTCAGTTGCCGAGTAGCTTCGCGGCTGTCCTTCCCCCCAACTGCCGCATTGGGGTCGGCTCGAAACCGGGTGCTGGCAGTATCTTGCTGGCTGCTAAAAGCCGAATCCCGCCCTAACGCGCCGCATCCTGGAAGGCGTGCGGGCCGTGGGACGCGAGCTGGCGGAAATGGATTTTGCGTTTTGAAGCTGGTTAAATTCAAGCTTTCCCGCCTACATTTCCCGTCCCCATAGTGACGGCTGGCCGGATAAATAGTCGGATGAGGCCACTGAATGAGGAAATAATTGAGTAGCATTGAAACTACAGAAATACGGACTTTTTTAATTTATGGAGACGAGTACGATTTTCGCGGTTATAATCGCAATAATATTTTTTGCTCTTTATTATCTCAGAGGTCATGATTTACTAGTAGTGAATAAAAGAGTAGAGGCATTGCAACAGGCCATACGGTCACAAGAAATCTCGCTCAAAGAGGAAGCTGAGAGCGCACATTTAGAACGAGAAATTTTTTACAAAAGAGAAATTGAAATTATTCAACAAATGCTGAATGAAACATACAAGACCATTCCTATTCTAGCGAATCAGCAATTCGACGAATTTAAGAAGAATGAAATTAATAGCTTACGGGCTGTCTTAACTGAGTCCGCTTCTAAATCTGCCCTGGCTGACTTAGAGTCATGGAAGATTAAGTATGAAATGTTTTACCGGCAAGATGCAATTAACAGAAGTCAATCTGTAATTTTAGGTAAGGTTACTGAACATCTGATTCCTTTTCACCAGAATTTTCCATTCAATCCCAAAGAGGCTAGGTTTATAGGCAGTCCAATTGACATGATAGTTTTTGATGGAATTGATAACGAAGATGTTGTTGATATTTATATACTCGAAATAAAGACAGGTAGCTCTTCTTTAAGTAAGCGACAGAGACTCATTAGAGATGCAGTTGAAAATAATAGGGTTTTTTGGCGCGAGCTAAATGTATAATTTAGTCGAAATGCTGTTACACAAGACAAGTGACTAACCCATGCCCCTGCCCCTCTCCCGCCAGGCTTACGCCGCGATGTACGGCCCGACGGTGGGCGACCGGGTGCGGCTGGGCGATACGGATTTACTGCTGGAGG
>Ga0209511_1000737_pt1 | contig 31205 bp, 28 predicted proteins | sample SSSSmetaG_FD_184141 | JGI IMG/M metagenome (GOLD analysis project Ga0209511, IMG submission 184141) | Glacier valley bacterial and archeal communities from Borup Fiord, Nunavut, Canada, to study Microbial Dark Matter (Phase II) - ​SSSS... | ecosystem: Environmental > Aquatic > Freshwater > Ice >... | reverse complement strand
GGCGCTGATGCCCCAGTCATGGTCGCCGGCCGGGTCAGAAAAGATCTGGCGCACCGTCCAGGTCGCTGTTCCCTCGGATATCTCGATGAGGGCGGGCCCGCGGGCATCTCCGCCGGTGTCCAGGGTGTCGTACTCGTCGAAGTAGCCCTCCATGGCGCTGGCCCAACGGTCGGCATCGAAGCCGGATGTCGCATCCAGCTCGCCCAGGACATCCCAACCCTCGCGGGCGGCCAGTTGAACCCGGCGGAACATCTCGTTTCGCACCAGCACCCGGAAAGCGCGGACATTCAGCACGACGGACGCCACCGGTTTCGGCGCGATCGCCGCGATCCCCTCACCGACCGGATTCACCATCGCCTCCCACTCGTCGAGGAGGCTGGAGTCGACCTGGCGCACCACCTCGCCGAGCCATTCGATGATGTCCTGGAGTTCCTCCGTCTTCAACGCCTCCGGGATGGTCTGACGGGCCGCCCGAAAGGCGTCGGACAGGTAGCGCAGGATCAGCCCCTCGCTGCGGGCAAGACCGTAGTATCCCGTGAAGTCAGCGAACGTCATAGCTCGTTCGTACATGTCGCGCACCACCGATTTGGGACTCAGCGCGAAGTCACCGATCCACGGCTGGGTGGCGGAGTAGGTGACGAAGGCGGCGTCTAGCACCTCTTGCAGGGGCTTAGGCCAGGTGACCTGTTCGAGTAGCTCCATGCGGGCGTCGTACTCGATGCCGTCCGCCTTCATCGCCGCGACTGCCTCGCCCCGGGCGCGGAACTGCTGCTGCGAGAGCACCGGGCGCGGATCATCCAGTGTCGCCTCGAGCACCGAGATCATGTCGAGCGCGTACTCGGGCGACGCGGGGTCGAGCAACTCGAAGACGGCGAGCGCGAAAGGCGAGAGCGGCTGATTCAGCGCGAAATTCGGCTGCAGGTCGACCGTCAGCGTGATCTCGGCGCGCTGCTGTGGGCCAAATGAAGGAGTGGAGGATGCTTCGTCACGACTCCTTGCGGCGAAACCGGCCTGAGCGTCGCCGGGTCCTTCATTTGGCCGAAGCAGCGCAGCGGTCGGGGGCGGGGATGCCAGCGTGGGCAGCTGGGTGACGACGCCCGCCGTTCGCAGCGTGCGATAGATCGCGAGCGCCCGTCGGGCCAGGGCGAGTTTGCCTGACCAGCTTTCGTGGCTGCCGAAGATCAGGTCGCGCATGTTCTGGAATGGGCCTGCTTCGCCGTCATAGCCCCGGGCGATCACGTTCAGGATCATCGAGTGGCTCACCAGCATCCGGGATGTGAGAAGCTCCGGTGGCGCCGCGATCAGTCGTTCGAAACTGGGCTGGCCCCACGACACGAACCCCTCGGGGGCGCGCTTGCGCACGATCCGCTTCAGCTTCTTCGGGTCATCGCCGGCTCGAGCAACCAGGCGCGCGTTCTCGGTTTCGTGCTCGGGAGCCTGAACGACCACGCTGCCCGCGGTGTCATACCCCGCCCGCCCCGCCCGCCCGGCGACCTGGTGGAACTCGCGGGCACTGAGTTGCCGCATCCTCGTGCCGTCGTATTTGGTCAACCCCGTCAGCAGCACGGTGCGAATCGGAACGTTGATGCCGACCCCCAGCGTGTCCGTTCCGCAAATTACTGCGAGTAGCCCTCGCTGCGCCAGCTGTTCGACCAGGCGACGGTATTTGGGCAGCATGCCGGCGTGATGCACTCCGATGCCCGACCGGATGAGACGGGAGAGCGTCTGACCAAAGCGCGTCGTGAAGCGGAAATCGCCGATCGCATCTGCCACCTCGTCGCGCTGCTCGCGACTCAACAGTTTGATGCTCGCCATCGCCTGGGCGCGCTCGAGTGCGGCGGCTTGGGAGAAGTGCACGATGTAGATCGGGGACTGGCTCGTGTGCAGAAGGTCCTCAACCGTTTCGTGCACGGGTGTCGTGACGTAGGAATAGTGGAGTGGAACGGGCCGGTCGACCCCGGTGATGGTCGCGGTCTCGCGCCCGGTACGGCGGGAGAGATCGTCGGCGATGCCTTTCATGTCGCCGAGGGTCGCGGACATGAGCACGAATTGCACGCCCGGCAAGGTCAGCAGCGGCACCTGCCAGGCCCATCCCCGCTCGGGATCGGCGTAGAAGTGGAACTCGTCCATCACCACCTGCTGCACGGGAGCGCTCGCACCCTGGCGAAGAGCGAGGTTGGCGAGAATCTCGGCCGTGCAGCAGATGATGGGTGCATCCGCGTTCACGCTCGAATCGCCGGTCACCATGCCCACATTCGTCGCGCCGAAGACGTCGGCGAGCGCGAAGAACTTCTCGCTGACCAGCGCCTTGATGGGCGCCGTGTAATACGTGCGCTGGCCCTGGGCTAAGGCGATGAAATGGGCCGCGATCGCGACGAGCGACTTTCCCGAACCGGTCGGCGTCGAGAGGATGAGGTTGGCCCCGGAGACGATTTCGATCAGAGCCTCGTCCTGGGCCGGGTAGAGGGGCAGACCACGGGCCTCGGCCCAACCGACGAACGCCGAGTACGCGGCGTCGGGGCTGAAGGGGCTCGGTGCAAGATCGAGCAGGGCGGCCATGGATCAACCGTGCCACACGGTTGCCGACCCGGATGAGCGGACGGTCGGCGGGCAGACACCGACCCGCGGTAGGGCACCCACTAGTCTGTGGTCATGACAACATCTCATCTTGGACGGATCGTGCGCGGCGCCATCGCGATAGTCGCTGTCGGTGGGATGACCATCGCCGGTGTTGGCGCAGCCAGTGCCGCGAGCCCGCAGTGGGTTGTCGCCGCCGACGTGCTCACGACGCGGGCCACAACCGGCACGTCGTGGTTTGCCGACAAGAAAAACAACGGCGCGTTCTTCGACGGGTCGTTCAGCGGGCGGCAGGCACTCGTCCTCAGGGACGTTCTGGTAACCGACGGTATTCGCATCCTCAACTCCTACGCGCCCGGCACCCAACAACCGACGATCAGCGAGATAGCCAGCAACGGCGGCTTCACCTACGCCGGGGCGCCGGTCAACTTTCAGATTGAGATCCTCTACACCCCAGCCAACCCAGCTGTTTATGGGCCTGGTGTGGCCGGGACGGGATGCACGCCGACGCTCGTTGCCGGCACCTGCTACGTCACCCTCAAGTGGCAGACGATCGACCCTGGCGTCACGTGGACGACGGCGACTCTTGACCCCGCCATCGCGTACACCGGCACGACACCCGGATGGCTCAGCACAAGACAGATCGGCTCGGCCCCGATAACCGGCGCAAGCATCACGACGTACCTAACGCAGATGAATACCACCACCAGCCCCCCGATTCTCCTCGGCGTCGGTGTCTCGATCGGGTCCGGCACCGCCAATGAGACGGCGTACGTGGAGACATTGAACTACGCGGGGGCCGTCTACAACTTCGGCGTCGAACCGCCGACCCCGCCAGCCCCCGTGCTTCCCGTAACCGGGGTGCCGATCATCAGCCTGCTCACCGCCGGAGTCTTGCTGAGCGTCACTGGCTTCGGCCTGGTGGCTCTCCGACGGAGGCGCGGCAAAATCAGCGAACCCGCATAGTCCGAGAAGCGAGCCAGCGGGCCCGCCAGGGGATCAGCGCTTGGCGGTCTTCGCTTTCACGACGACCTGCACGGCCGACCACAGCGAGGCGTAAGCGGCAGCGGCTTCCGACGTGCGAGCAAAGGTGGCGACAGGGGCGCGCTCTGAGCCCATCCGCTCGATGACAACGGTGGACGGTACTACGACGTCGATCACCTCTTTTCGCTCCCGCGGCAGGCTTTCGACGGCGGCTCGGTGAACGGCCTTGCGACGGTCCACCATCGACAAGAACGCGAGAACGGGCGCCGGGTGGCTCGACTCGGCCACGACCTCCTTCACCTGGTCGAGCGATCGAACAGACAGCGGGGAGGGTACGAGCGGGATGACGACGACATCGGCGCCGTACAGCGCGTTCCGTGCGACGAGGGACGCGCCGGGCGGGCAATCCAAGATCACGACATCGTAATTGCCCGCTACCGTCTCCAACACCTTCGAGATCCGCTGTACCGACTTCTTAGCGGCGTCGAACACAAGGTCGAGGTCTCGGTAGCTTGCATCCGCTGGTAACACGTCCAGACCCGGGAAGTCGGTGGAGCGAATGGCGTCCTGAGCATCCGTTCGGCCGCTGACAAGGGACTCGACGCCGCCCTTGAGTTTCGGTTTCACCGCCAGCAGATAGGTCGAGGCACCCTGCGGGTCAAGATCCCAGAGCAACACTCGGAGCCGACGGGATGCCTCCCACGCGAGATTCACGGCGGCGCTTGTCTTGCCGACGCCGCCTTTGGTGCTGTAGACGGCAACAACCTTCATGTTTTCCACCCTAGTTGGCCGACGGGTCAGCCATCCGATACGGAGCCGACCCTACAATCGGGAGGTGTCTTCCGTACGCCCACCCGCGGGGGGCATCGATCCAGCCGAGCTGGAAACGACGCTGCGTGTGCTCGCCGATTTAGGCGACCTCGACGAGGTGCATCCCGATTTCATCAGGGTGCGCCAGGCCACCGCGGGCATGTTCAAAGCCGTCAAGAAACAGCGTCGACTCGACAAGCGGGCCATCGTCGCTGAAGCCGATCGTCGTGTCGTCGCTGCCACCGCGACCGGTGCGCCCGACCGGATCGACGACGAGACCCGGGGCATCCCGGTGTCCATCCCGGGCGCCGTGAAAGAGGTCGCGGGCAGCCTGAATTCGAAGCCGCGCGACCCGGTCGTGGAGAATGACGACCCACCCGCGTCCCCCAGCGCCGGCACCCTTCTGCGCGCCCGCGCCTGCTACATCTGCAAGCAGCAGTACACGGTGGTAGATGCGTTCTACCATCAGCTCTGTCCAGCATGCGCCTTGCTCAATCACGCGAAACGGCAGGCACGGACCGACCTCACCGGCAAGGGGGCCCTCCTAACGGGCGGCCGCGCGAAGATCGGCATGTACATCGCCCTGCGGCTGCTGCGCGACGGCGCTCATACAACGATCACCACGCGCTTCCCACGGGATGCCGTGCGCCGTTTCGCGAGCTTGCCCGACAGCGGCGAATGGATGCACCGGCTGCGCATCGTCGGAATCGACCTCCGCGACCCGGCACAGGTCATCGGCCTCGCGGACGATATCGCGGCCGCCGGACCGCTCGACATCCTCATCAACAATGCCACTCAGACCGTGCGGCGCTCCCCCGGCGCATACCAGCCGCTCGTCGATGCCGAACGCGCGCCCCTGCCCGACGGTCCCCTCCCCGAGATCGTCACGTTCGGGCATGTCAGCGATGCCCATCCCCTCGCTCTGGCCCGATCGGTCGGTGCGCACCCGATCCTGGCCGCGGCGGCTCGATCGAACGCGGACACCGCCGGCACGGGTGGGGAGCCGGTGCCTCGTACCCCGGGGCAACGGGCCGCGGCCCACTTGACCGAGCAGGCTCTGACCGCCGGCTCGACCTCGCTCGACCGGCTCGCAGCGGGAACGGCGATCGACGCGGGCGGCCTCGTACCCGACCTGCACGGAGCCAACTCGTGGACCCAGCGCGTCGATGAGGTGGACGCCCTCGAGATGCTCGAGGTGCAGCTCGCCAACACGACCGCCCCATTCATTCTCATCTCCCGGCTGCGGGCTTCGATGGCGGCGAGCCCGGCGCGACGCACTTACGTCGTCAATGTCAGTGCCATGGAGGGCGTGTTCGGGCGAGGCTACAAGGGGCCGGGGCATCCACACACGAATATGGCGAAGGCCGCCGTGAACATGCTCACCCGCACGAGCGCGCGCGAGATGTTCGAGACCGACGGCATCCTGATGACGAGTGTCGACACCGGCTGGATCACGGACGAGCGCCCACACCCCACAAAGGTGCGCCTGGCCGAGGAGGGCTTTCACGCACCGCTCGACCTGGTCGACGGCGCCGCGCGGGTCTACGACCCGATCGTGCGGGGCGAGGCGGGTGAGGATGTCTTCGGCATCTTCCTGAAAGATTACGGGCCGAGCTCCTGGTGACCGGTGCGAACCCAGCGCGGGACGCCGTCGAGTTGCTCCGTTCGCTCGCGATCGGAACGCGGGTCGTCGTGCGTTATCGCCTCGACGACGGTCGTGCGACGGATGCCCTCGGCTACATGTCGTCCGTCGAAGACAATGAGGTCGTCGTTCAGACCAAGCGGGGCGGCATGGTCATCGGGCTCGCATATGTGATCGCCGCGAAACGAGTGCCGCCGCCGCCGGAATCACGCCAGCGTGGCGCGAAGCAGACCGAGGGCACCGCGGGCTAGCCGCGCGCGAACCCACCGACCATGCGAGGCGTGACGGTATCGGGCGAGGCTGCACGGCTGGGGTGCCCGATACCATCGGGGGGATGCCGCGGCGCACGCCGTTCGCATTACCGTGGCACGAACGGGGGGCCTGTTGATGGAGGTGTCCGTCGACGATCGCATCTTCGAGTCGGCCCTCGACCTTCTTCGCAGCAGAGGTCCCCTCGCGGTCAGCGTCGAGTCGGTGGCAGCGGCATCCGGAGTCGCGAAGACGACGATCTACCGCCGATACCAGAATCGAGAGTCTCTGCTCACAGCAGCGATTCGATCGGCGGCCATGACGGTCGAGTTTCCGACGGGGCTTTCCGCTGGCGACACGTTGCGCTGGGTTCTGCTGCATGCCCGGGACACGATCGAGCACGTCGTCGGCCGAGGCACCGTGGCCGCCATCATCACGGGTGAGGATCCGCAATTCACTGAACTGCTGCTCGGGATGATTCGCGCCACCACCAGCCCACTTCGCGAAGACCTCGCGCGGCGAGCCAGCGCCGGCGAGATCAAAGCCGACATCGACGTCGAACTCGCGATGAGCATCCTGCTCGGCGTTGTTCTTGCCGAGCTGATCCGCGGCCGGCCCACCGACGGGGCTTGGGTCGACGGGGTGCTGGCGCTCCTCTGGCCCGCGTTCACTGCCTGACCTTCTCTTAGCTCGAGAAGCGCTCAGCCTGGCTCTGCCTGATTGGTTTCGGGCTTCGGCAGCTCGCCAGCTCTGATTCTGGTGACAACCGCGGCAAGATCACGTGCTACGGAACCCCTGCGGCTCCGGCGGGCTAGCGGGAAGCTACAGGAACGGCGCCCGTGGGATGAGTCGTTGACTCGGGCGCGCTAACCGCCCGCGGCAGGACTTTGCCGGGGTTGAAATTGTTCCCCGTATCCGCACTCTCCAACAGCCCCCTCATGATCGCGACGCCCTGCTCGGAGATGTCCTGCGCCAGCCACGGGGAATGTTCCAACCCGACCCCGTGATGGTGGGAAATGGTCGCGCCGTTGTCGACGAACGCCTGCTGAATCGCGTTCTTGACCGTGTTGTACTCACCGATCGGGTCATCTCCGAAGACGAATGCGAACGTGAAGTACAGGCACGCACCGGAATGGTACGAGTGCGACAGGTGGCTCATGATCCACCCCTGGATGCCGATCTGGTCGAACGCTCCCTGCGCCGCCGCGTAGACGGCCTCGTGCACTCCCACGAGTTTCGACCAGGGCGCGGCGGTCTCCGACACGTCGCCCGCCGCGCCCATGTCGAGCAGGAAGTCGCGTAGGTAAGGCGTGTCGAACTTCTTCTGGTCGTACAGGATGCCGGGCCCCGTGCCGACGCCCATTCCGCCATGCTTTTTGACGATGGCATCCACCAGCGACCTCTGTCGCTTGGCGTGCGAGACACTGCCTTCGTAGCCGATGAACGAGAGGCAGATCTGCTCGAGGTCCCACCCCTTTGACCGCATGATGCCCGGAAGCACCGTGCCAGCCAAGAACTTGCTGAAGCCGGTGCGGTCTTTGGATGTCGCCAGCGAGAACCCGGTTTCCCTCGAGTCGGAGATGCGGGTGATGGTGGGGGCGGCATCCGACTCGGCGATCGCCTGCATTGCCGCCATGCCCGCCTTCCAGTTCGGGAAGAAGTAGGCGTATACATCGCGTTTGGCGGGGATGCGATGAACCTGCACCGTCACCTCCGTGATGACCCCGAGCCGCCCCTCGCTGCCGAGGATCATCTCGCGCACGCTCGGCCCGCTCGACGTGCTCGGCAACGGGCGGAGCACGAGCACCCCCCCAGGGCGCACAACGCGCAGGCCGCGCGCGATGTCGGCGATGTCGCCGTACTTGTCGGATTGCATACCGGACGAGCGCGTAGCGACCCAGCCACCGACCGTCGAGTGGGTGAAGCTGTCGGGAAAATGGCCGATCGTCCAGCCCTGTACCTTGAGTTGCTCCTCGAGGTCCGGGCCCTGGGCCCCGGCCTGGATGCGCGCGAGCCCGGATTCCACGTCGATGTCGACGACTTTCCGCAACCGCCCGAGGTCTAGAGACACGATCGTGCGCTTCTCCTCGGGGAGAGGCTCGAGGCTACCGCCGATGTTGCTGCCACCGCCGAAGGGGATGATGACGGCATTCGCGGCGATCGCGGCGTCTACCACTCCCTGCACTTGAGCCTCGTCTGCCGGGTAGACCACGACATCGGGGCTTCGCAGGATGGCGTTCGCGCGCACGCGGATGAGGTCGCGGATGCTCTTGCCGTAGGTGTGGACGACGCGGGCCATGTCATCCGCGACCACATGATCCTCGCCGACGATCCCGGCCAGGGCAGCGGTGAACTCGGCGGTGGCGTTGCTCGGCGCGACGTTCAGGTCGGCGAAGGACGGTTCCTCTGTGCGCTCGGCCGTGCTGAGGTCCAGCCCCACGGCCTTCAGCACGAACGGGGCGAAGCCCGGCTTGTCCTCGTAGTGGAAGCCCACGCCATCGATACCCCAGCCCCACCATTTCATGTGACGAACGGATGCTTCATCGGCAAGCTGGCTCATGATGTCCCCCTCTGGGCGGCCGCCCGGGCGGGCACCGTTTCCACGCTCTCGTGCAGGTGCCGCACGGTTTCGGTGAGTCGGTGGGAGAAGTCTTCCGCCGATTCACCGTCCGATGGCAACATGGGCTCCCCGAAGACGACCGCCACCGGTAATCGACCACGCTTGGGCCAGTTCACTCCCCGCGGCATGGCGGTGCTCGCCCCCACGATCGCGATCGGCAGGCACGGAACGTGAGTCGCGATCGCCAGTGCAGCAGCACCGGGTCTGAACGGCGCGAGGGTGCCCGATTTGCTGCGGCCACCTTCGGGGAAGATCAACAGCGGCACTTTGCGCTCGAGCAACGCCTTCGACGAACCAGAGCGTTTGCCTTCGGAGTTGCGCTCGATCGCGAACGCGTTGAAGAAGAGCGTCGTCAGCCACTTGCGCCACGTGACGTCGAAGAAGTAGTCGGCTGCGGCGCCAGCAGCTAAGTAGCGGGCGTTCCGTCGGGGAAGGGCGCCGATGATCAGCGGTGCGTCCAGGTGGCTCGAGTGATTGGCGACGGCGATGAACGGTGCGCTGAGGGTGGTGATTCGTTCAGTGCCGTGGACAGAGACGCTGACGAGCGACCACACCAAGGGTTTGAGCATGCCGCGTTGGGCGACGAAACGGATGCTCGCCACGGTCGGAGAGGTGAAGCGGTCGTTCATGTTGCGCTCCCGTTCTGTACGGCAGGGGATTCGGAGCCGGCAGCATCATCAGATGCCGCAGATGCGCGTTGGGATGAGATTCGCGCGGAGATCCCGCGGATCATCACCATCGGCAGATGTCGGGCAAACAACCCGAGCATCCGGTACCGAATGGTGGGTATGGATATGACTCGACCGCGCGCAGCATCCCGGAGCGCCCAGCTTGCCACAGTCTCCGGCTCGATCCACAGCCAGTCGGGCACCGAGCTTCTGCTCACGCCAGCGCGCTCATGCCATTCTGTTCTCACCCACCCCGGCAGAACTGCCGTGACGGTAACGGGGGTATCGCGCAATTCGACGGCCAAGCCCTGGCTGTGCGCCGTGACCCACGCCTTGATCGCCCCGTATGAGCCGGTGGCCAGGAACGACTGCAGGCTGGAGACGGTGATGATGGTGCCCCCGCGCGCGAGCATGGAGCGCCCGGCGGCGGCGCTGAGCACCAGAATCGCGCGACACATGACATCCATCGCGCGATCGTGCGGCGCGGTATCCACTGACAGCAGAGATGCGTTGACGCCGAAGCCAGCACAGTTCACCAGCAGATCGATCGGGCTGCCCGGCTCCTCGAGGCGGGCCGCTACTCGGTCCACATCGGCTCTGACGCCGAGGTCGGCGCTCATCACCTCGACTCGTATGCCCCACGCGGAATGCAGTTGGGCCGCTACGCGCTCCAGGCGTTCCGAATCGCGTGCAACCAGCACGAGATCGTCTCCAGACGCGGCCAATTCCCGGGCAAATGCGGCACCGATGCCGGATGTGCCGCCGGTGATGAGAGCCGTCGCCATGTCGAATACCTTACGCTACGGTCACCGTAGCGGGCAGTGGGTAGACTGCTTCAGGACCCAGCCGAGCCGACTGAGGAGCACACGATGTCGAACCCTGAACACACCTCCGTCGTCGCGGAGGAGGCAGTGACCACCCACCCGGCACCAGATTTCGATGTCCGCGAATTCGCCCGAACGGCCGCGGGAAGCCACCGCGAGAAGCTCAACCTCGACCACTATCGAACCACTCCCCTCACCCCCGAAATCGTTCGGCTTCTCAGCTACCTGCAGGTGATCGAGCGCGCGACCATGACCCACCTGCGCAGCGTGCTGGTGACTGCGACCCACAAGGATGCCCGCATCACGGCGTTTCTGACCACCTGGGCGTTCGAGAAGTACTGGGTCGCCGACGCGCTCGAGCAGCTCGTCGCGGCCAACCGGCCCGCCGACCACATCCCGAGCCCCTCGACGCTGCGTCTACCGGCGGAACGCACAATCCGCGAATCCATCGCCGCGAACGTCATCGGGCTCCCGATGATCGCCGTGCACATGTCCCTCGGGACCGTCGACGAGTGGATCACCCAAGCGGCCTACCGGCGCATTTCCGCCATCGCCGCAAGCACCCAGCTCTCCGCGACCATCACGGAATTTCTGGCCATCAAGACTCGCCAACTGCGGTTCTTCGAAGCGCAGGCTCGCTTTCGACTCACCGAATCGCGCCGCGCCCGCGTCCTGACTCGCCGCCGGCTCGCGCGCACCCCGTGGCCCATCGGGTCACGGGCCGAACCCCGGGCGGAAACGCAATTCTTCTTCGAGCGTCTCTTCGGGTCGGTCGAGTCCCTCGCGAGAGAAATCGAGTCCCTCGCAAGAGAAATCGACGCCCGCGTCGACTCCCTCCCGGGCCAGGCCAGGCTGTCTGTCGTGGCGCGGGCGGTTGGGGCGTGAACGTCGCGCGCGTTCCCAAGCTCTCGCGGCCGACCGGCCGGGTACTGACCGACGAGCACGTGTTCCTCACCGGCGGTACGGGCTTCCTCGGCCAGGCAATCCTCGAACGCCTGCTCTCGTCACATCCCGGCACCCGCATCACCATGCTCGTGCGCGGCAAGGGCAGCCAGGATGCGGCGGCTCGCGTGGCCGGACTGCTGCGCAAGCCCGTGTTCTCACGGTGGATCGAGTCGATCGGCGACGAGGAAGCGCGTCGGCAGTTCATGGTGCGAGTGCACGCCCACGACGGATCCCTGGGGCAGGTGGGAACCCTGCCCACCGACATCGATGTCGTGCTTCACAGCGCCTCGACGGTTTCGTTCGACCCGCCCATCGACGAGGCGTTCGACACCAATGTCGGCGGCGCGCAGTCGATCTACGATGCGCTCCTGGCAACGAAAAGCGACCCGCACGTGGTGCACATCTCGACGGCCTACGTGGGAGGGGTGCGCAAGGGTATCGCCCCGGAGGGCTCGCTGACCCACACGGTCGACTGGCTCGCCGAATACGAGGCGGCCAAATCCGCCCGCAACCGCGTCGAGCTCGAGTCGAGGCAGCCCGAGGCACTTCGACGCCAATTGGCCTCGGCTCGTGCTCAGCATGGCAAGACGGGGCCGCAGGCTGTTGCACAGTTCGCTGAGTCGGCACGCGCTGACTGGGTTCGCGAACGGCTGGTCGATTATGGGCGGATGCGGGCGGAGAGCCTCGGATGGACTGACGTCTACACCCTCACCAAGGCGTTCGGCGAGCGAGTCGCCGAAGAACTCTGGGCGGGAGCCGGGCACCGGCTCTCGGTCGTTCGCCCATCCATCATCGAGAGCGCGTTGCACCATCCCTTCCCGGGCTGGATCGACGGATTCAAGGTTGCCGACCCTCTGATCATCGCCTACGGTCGCGGGCAGCTGCCCGACTTCCCCGGGCTGCCGGATTCCATCCTCGACGTCATCCCTGTCGACTTCGTCGTCAACGCTGCGCTCGCCGTAGCGGCGCGCGAGGCCAGGCCCGGCTCAGCAGAGTATTTTCACGTCAGCTCCGGCGCGAGCAACCCGCTGCCCTTCCATCGGATGTACGAGCACGTCAACACCTACTTCACCGCCAACCCTCTGCCGGACGAGAAGGGCGACATCGCGGTGCCGCTGTGGCGGTTCCCCGGCGGGATGCGCGTCGAGAAGGCCCTGGCACGTCGAGAATCACAGGCCAACCGCGCCGAGCAAATCATCTCCCGGCTCCCCACGACCCCGCGCACCCGAGGCTGGCTCGACGCGGTGACCAGCGGCCAGCGGTCGCTGAAGCGCCTGCGTGCATTCACCGAGCTGTACCGGGCATACGTGCAGACCGAGATCATCTTCGACGACACGAACACCCGCGCGCTGCTGGCGTCCCTGCCCGAGGCGGTCCAACAAGATGAAGGTTTCGACGTCACCGAGATCGACTGGGAGCGTTATTTCCACGACATCCACTTTCCGGCGGTCACGACGCTGACGCGTGCCTTCTCGAACCGTCCAGCCGCCCGTACGCGTGCGACCCGGATGCTGCCAGCTCGCACGGACGTCGTGGCGATCTTCGATCTCGAAGGCACGGTGCTCGAGTCCAACCTCGTCAAGCAGTACCTACTCCTCTGGGCTGGCAGTGTTCCCCGCGCCCGCGTAGCGCGAGACCTCGGAGATTTCGCGTTCGCACTACCTAAATACCTGCGTGCGGAACGGCGGGACCGCGGCGAATTCATCCGCACTTTCATGCGCCGCTACGAGGGATTCAAGGTCGGCGAGATTCAACGCCTCGTGCGTGGCAGCTTCGGCCGGGCGATGATGCGCCGTGCACTGCCTGACGCACTACGCCGCGTGCAGGATCACCGGGATGCCGGACACCGCACCATCCTGGTCACGGGCACCATCGACCTCATGGTCGCTCCATTCCTGCCCTACTTCGACGAGGTCGTGGCGGGGCGGATGCACGAGAAGGATGGCGTCTTGACCGGCTTCCTGGCCGATCCCCCACTCGTCGATGAGGCACGCGCGGCATGGCTGCGGCACTATGCGGTCAAAAACGGATTCGACCTCGATCGCTCCTACGGATACGGCGACAGTCACGCAGATCTCGTCTGGCTGCAACTTCTGGGCCATCCGAGCGCGGTCAACCCGGACTTGAACCTCTACCGGCATGCACGGGCCAAACACTGGAACGTGCTCGACTGGAAGCGTCGACCCGCAGCATCCGACACGGTCGGCACCGATACGATCGTCCCCAACATCACGGAAGGAGTCGGGCAGCCCTCGCAGTCTCGGGGCGCGTCCGCAACATCCCATGGCATTTGATATCGATCGGTACACCAGTACGTCCAAGAGCGTCGTATGGGGCGATCTGGACTTCGACGACTTCGCCGAGCATCCGCTGCCCGAGGCGACCCTGCGCAGCCTCCGCTACATGTGCGACATCGAATACCACACCGTGTGCTACTTGCGCGACCTGCTAGTCACCCCGTCGCATCGCGAGGCGGATGTCAGCGCCTTCATGACCATGTGGAACCGAGAGGAGTTCTGGCACGGTGAGGCCCTCGCCGCCGTGCTCGCCGCCCACGGCATCTCGGTCGATTTCGATCAGCTCAAAGCGACCCGACTGAAGCTCGGCTGGAAGGACCGTCTCGACCCCATCAAACAGTCGATCATGGGCAACGTGATCGGCAAAGATTTCATCGCTGTGCACATGATCTGGGGCGCGGCCAACGAGTGGTCCGCCGTGGCGGCCTACAACCGGCTCGCAGAATTGGAGAAGAACCCCGTGCTGGCGGAATTGCTTCGGCGCATCGCGAAACAGGAGGCCCGACATGTCGCCTTCTACGCCACCCAGGCTCGCGACCGACTGGCCAAGAGCAAGAAGGCTCAGGTGCTCGCGCGATTCGCACTGAAGAACGCGTGGGGACCGGTCGGCTCGAGTGTGATGGAGGCATCGGAGGTAACGCATGTCATGGGTCACATCTTCTCCGGCGAGGACGGGCTGCGGGAGATTCGCAAGCTAGACGAGCACATCTCCCGGATGCCGGGCCTCGAAGGGCTGACGATCGTCGAAACCTCGATGAAGAAGTATGGAGTGACCGCCTGACTACGGTGCACACCGATATCCCGACGGATGCGACGCTGCGCCGAAACCACCGCGACGATCCAGTTCACTGACCAGGATGAGACGCCGCTGTCACCCGGGGCTCGGGCGTTCGATCTATCGACCTCAAGAGTGGATCCAAGGGATTTCGAACCCCTGACCCCTGAAGGAAACATGCGGGGCGGGTTCGTGCAGTCGTTGAACTTCCCGCTCTGGGTGGGGATCGTGCTGCTGGTGATCGCGGTTATCGCGTTCCTGATGCGGAGCATCGGCTCTCGCCGCTGATCGGCGGCACGCTCGTCTCAGCCCTGTTTTTCAAGGGATTTCATGCCCATAGCGGCACGTGACGGGCGTGCTCCTCCGTCGGAGCGTCAAAAACGATTGATTCCGGAGTCTCGAGACCCGCTACGCTGGCGGAATCCAAAGTAGGAGATCGATGTCCACCGCGAGCACGCCGCAGATTGAGCTGACGGGTCTGCGCAAGACCTTCGGCAAGGTCGTCGCTGTCGACCACGTCGATCTAGAGATCGGCGACGGCGAGTTCTTTGCGATGCTGGGGCCCTCCGGATCCGGCAAGACGACGGTGCTGAGGATGATCGCCGGCTTCGAGCGTCCGACGAGCGGTCGGGTCATCCTCGGCGGAATCGACGAGACAACCGTCCCCGCGTTCCGACGAGACGTCAGCACGGTGTTCCAGGACTACGCGCTCTTCCCCCATATGACCGTCAATCAGAACGTCGCCTACGGCCTGAAAGTGCGCGGCGTCGGGGGCACCGAGCGCACCCGCCGCGTCGGTGAAGTCCTTGAAATGGTCCGTCTCGGCGACCTCGGTGCCCGCAAGCCGGGCGAGCTCTCGGGCGGCCAAAGGCAGCGCGTCGCCCTCGCCCGTGCGCTCGTAACGCGCCCCAAGGTGCTGCTCCTCGATGAACCGCTCGGCGCACTCGACCTCAAGCTGCGCGAACAGATGCAGCTCGAGTTGAAAGCCATCCAACGCGACGTCGGCATCACCTTTCTTTTCGTGACCCACGATCAGGATGAGGCGCTCACGCTCTGCGACCGGCTCGCCGTCTTCAACATGGGGCGCATCGAGCAGGTCGGCCCTCCCGCAAAGGTCTACGAGTACCCGGCCACCGGATTCGTCGCAGGGTTTGTCGGGTCGTCCAACGTCATCCCCGCCGCGTTGGCGCAATCCATCGTTGGGCGCGCGGGCACCTTCGCGATCCGTCCGGAGAAGATCCGCGTGCTCGGCTCTCAAGGCTCGGCCACCAGTGCAACGCCGTCAACCGGCGAACTCTTAGTGACCGGTACCGTGGGCGAAGTCGTCTACTCGGGGCCGACCACCCGAATTGTCGTCGAAGGTCCCTCGGGACTGCAGCTCTCCGCGACGGTACTCAACGCCGACACCCCCGACACGTCCGCCCTGCGACGCGGCGACCCGATCTCGGTCGCTTGGCACGAAAGCTCCCTGCGGCCGCTCACAGTCTGAGCAGCAGCACCCACCACAGCACCGCAGCACCCACAAGAGAGGAACGTCATGAGCAAGACAATCAAGCTCGGAGTCGTCGTTGCGCTGGCAGCGGCGATCGCCGTCACCATCGCTGGCTGTTCGAGCGGCACCGGAGGGGGTTCCAGTACCTCGGCTGTCGGCAACCTTCCCGATATCACCGCGCAACAAGCGCTCGGCGCGAATGAGACCTCGCTCAACTTGGTCGTCTGGGCGGGCTATGCCGAGAACGGCACCAACGACCCCACCGTGGACTGGGTCACCCCATTCGAGAAGCAGACCGGCTGCCAGGTTAATGCGAAGACCGCAGGCACATCCGACGAGATGGTGCAACTCATGGGCACGGGGCAATACGACGGCGTGTCTGCCTCCGGTGACGCCACCCTGCGTCTGATCTACGGCGGCAACGTTGCCCCCGTGAACACCGCGCTCGTGCCGAACTACGCGACGATCAGTGAGTTCTTGAAGATGAAGGCTTGGAACTCGGCGGGCGGCAAGATGTACGGCATCCCGCACGGATGGGGCGCCAACGTGCTCATGTACAACCCCGCGGTCGTCACCACGGCCCCCGACTCGTGGTCGGCCGTTTTCGGTGATTCCGCGACCTATGCGGGCAAGGTGACGGCATACGACTCGCCGATCTACATTGCCGACGCAGCCCTCTATCTCAAGTCCACGGACCCCTCGCTCGGGATCACCGACCCCTACTCTCTTACCGAGAAGCAGCTCGACGCGGCGGTGGAAGTGCTCAAGAAGCAGAACGCCAACATCGGCGAGTACTGGTCCGACTACACCAAAGCGGTCCAAGCCATCGAATCCGGCACCTCCGTGATCGGCACCACGTGGCAGGTCATCGCGAACCTCGTCGGCTCTGATGGCAAGGTCGAGGTCAAGACGGTCGTCCCGAAGGAAGGCGTGACCGGCTGGTCCGACACGTGGATGATCGCCGCCAAGGCGAAGCACCCGAACTGCATGTACCAGTGGATGAACTGGATCACCTCCCCCAAGGTGAACGCCCAGGTCGCCGAGTGGTTCGGTGAGGCACCCGCGCAGACCCTGTCGTGCAAGGAGACCTCCGACCCGACCTTCTGCGACACGTACCACGCGACCGACGCGGCCTACGCGGCGGACATCCACTACTGGACCACCCCGCAGACGACGTGCGTCGACGGCAGCGGCAAGACCGACTGCACGCCGTACTCCGAGTGGACGACCAAGTGGCAGCAGATCAAGGGCTAACGCCCGGCCCTGTCACCGACCCCGCCGCGACACGTTCCGACGTGTCGCGGCGGGGGCCGGTTTCGGCGTTCTTCGCGACGAGGCCGAAGATCCGACTGGGCTTCCTGCTCACCCCACCGCTCCTGTGGCTTGTGGTCGCGTACCTCGGGTCGATCGTTGTGCTCCTGCTCACGGCATTCTGGACGGTAAACGAATTCACTGGGAAAGCCGAGCCCGCCTTCCAGTTCGGCAACATCGTGACCGTTCTGACCGATCCGCTCTATCGGGATGTGACGATTCGCACCCTGCTCGTCGCGATCGGGGTCACCGTCATCGACGCCATCATCGCGTTCCCGATGGCCTTCTACATGGCAAAAATCGCCTCGCCGCGTACTCGCGCGTTCTTCCTCGTCGCGGTCACGACACCGCTCTGGGCGAGCTACCTCGTCAAGGCTTACGCCTGGCGCGTGCTCTTCGAGCCGAACGGCCCGATCGACATCGCGACGGGAGGGCACTCTCCCGGCTACGGGCTGCCCGCGACCGTCGTAACGCTCGCCTACCTGTGGTTGCCGTACATGATCATTCCGCTCTACGCAGGCTTCGACCGCGTACCCGATTCTCTCTTCGAGGCGAGCGCGGATCTCGGCGCGTCAACCGGGCGGACCGTGCGATCCATCGTGCTGCCGCTCGTCTTCCCGGCGATAGCGGCCGGATCGATCTTCACCTTCTCGCTGACCTTCGGCGATTACATCGCCGTCACAATCGTGGGCGGGAAGACCCAGCTGCTCGCCAACCTGATCTACGGACAGTTGGTGACAGCGAACAACCAGCCGCTCGCGGCGGCTCTGTCGATGGTGCCACTCCTCGCGATCATCCTGTATCTGCTCGCAATGAGGCGCACGGGCGCATTGGAAAACGTCTGATGGCGAGGGGGTGCTGATGGAGTTTTCGCCCGGGTTCCGGATCAGTCTCCGGATCGGAATGTGGATCGGACTCGCGATCCTGTACATCCCCCTAATCCTTATCGTCGTCAACTCCTTCAACGCCTCGAAGACCTTTGCGTTCCCGCCCACCGGGTTCACGCTCGAGTGGTGGGTGGCGGCCGCGAACAGTACGGGCGCGAGGGAAGCCCTCGGCACGTCGATCATCGCCGGGGCCGGGGCGACGACCATCGCGTTGATCCTCGGAACGATGGCCGCATTCGCCGTGCAGCGGTACCGCTTCTTCGGACGCAGCACGATCAGCTTCCTCGTCGTGCTCCCCATCACCCTGCCGGGAATCGTTACCGGTATCGCCCTGTTCTCGGCCTTCTCGGCCGTGCTCGGGCCGTTCGGCGTCGCGCTCGGGATCGGCACCGTGATCGTTGGACACGCGACCTTCTGCATCGTCATCGTTTTCAACAACGTACAGGCCCGGCTTCGACGACTCGGCACCTCCCTCGAAGAGGCATCGGCCGACCTCGGCGGGACGGGATGGCAGACGTTCCGCTACGTGACGTTTCCGAGCATCCGCGGCGCCCTCGTGGCGGGTGCACTCCTCGCCTTTGCCCTGAGCTTCGACGAGATCGTCGTCACGACCTTCACCGCGGGCCCGGAAGTGCAGACGCTGCCGATCTGGATTTTCGGCAACCTGTTCCGGCCGAACCAGGCGCCCGTGGTCAACGTGGTCGCGGCCGTGCTCACGATCGTGGCGATCGTGCCGGTGTGGTTGTCACAGCGGCTCGCGGGTGACTCGATCACCAGCCGGGTGTAGTCAGCGATCGCGCCAGCGGGTTGGCCCCTTACGGAGTCTTTCGGTCGGCGGGTGGACCCCACGGGATTCGACGCCCCTCCGGCACGGCCGCCACATCGCGGTTGCCCGTCGGCCCTACGCCCGCGACTACCGATGCGTCGGAACCGGCGCGGCGGGGACCCCCGGGGTTCTCATGTGACTTGGAGGCACAAATAGAAGAAGCCGCCCTTGCGGGCGGCTTCTTCTATTTGTGGATCCAAGGGGATTCGAACCCCTGACCCCCTGCATGCCATGCAGGTGCGCTACCGGGCTGCGCCATGGACCCAAACGAACTTGCCAAGATTACTACAGAACATCATGCGGGCCGACCCCCCAACGGTTCGGGGCGGAAAGGTCGAGTTCCTAGTCCGCGACGGTCGCGGCGACGGGAAGATGCAACGGTACGGCCGGGCAGTCCTTCCACAGCCGTTCGAGCGAGTAATAGATGCGGTCCTCTTCGTGGAAGATGTGCGCCACGACATCGCCGAAGTCGAGAAGAATCCACCGGCCCTCGGATCGGCCCTCGCGCCGAAGCGCGCGGGCACCCGCCTGAAGCATTTTGTCTTCGATCTCCCCGGCGATGGCTTGCACGTTCCGCTCGTTGCGACCGGACGCCAGAAAAAAGATGTCGGTCAACGGAAGCGGCCCCGAGACATCGAGCGCGACCAAATTGTCGGCCTGTTTCGAATCGGCGGCCAGAGCGGCCACCTGGAGTAGCTCGCGCGCACGCCACGATGCAGTCACGTAATCATCCGGACTCGGCGATGAGGCACGGGTCAGAACAGCTTGAAGGCGAAAGTGACGACCAGAAGCCCGGCCACCACCACGGCCAAGACGGATGCCGCGATCAAGAGAGCGGTGAGACCGCGGGTTCCGCGCGGTTTGACGGTGTGGGTGACCCCGTGGCCCGACGTGTTTGAGCTGATCGCCCGGATCGCGCGCACCGGAGCGGAATCCGTCGAGATCAATTCGGCGTCGTTCAGGTCGAAGAGCGCGTCCATCCCCTGGCTGTCGAAGCGATCGGATGTACCGGCCGACGACAGGGTATGCGGCAGGTCGATGCTCCCGGTCAGGAGGATTTCGCCGTTGCCGGTGAGTGGGCCGCGGATATCGGCTCCGGGGGGCGCCCCGGGAAGAACCAGAGCGCTCGTGGCAGTCGAACCGCTCCCGATCGTGCGGCTGATCGTCTTCTCGACACCTTCGAGGTCTTCACGTTCGGCGGGTTGCGTCGACCAATGGGTGACCGATGCGCTCGGTCCAGTGGGATCAGCGACTGCTGCGACGACTGCTCCGCGCCGCCCAGCCCGGCGACTCGGCGGCTCGCCCTCGTGCGGGGCCGCGGGAGCGCTCGACGGTACGAGGGCCAGTCCGGCGGGAAAGGTGTCACGAGCATGGTCTGACGTTGCCCGTTCGGCGTGCAACGATCCCGTGGAGGAGGCCGAGGCAACGGCGGGTGAAGGATGAGGAGTGGGAGTGAGTGTCTCCGCCTCGGCCACGATGAACTCGGCCACGACTGCCGGAGGGCCGGCGACGTGAGCAGTCATTGAAACGTGCTCGGCGTGTTCGGGTGGGGGCAACTGAAGTGCCCGAGGGCCCGGGCCCCCGTGGGAGGTAGCGAACGTCGTCGCCTGCTCCTCGGCGTGTTGCAGCGCGCGGAGTTCCCGACGGGTGAGGGTGTGCTCCGGAGCCGCTTCCTCCGCCTGCACGATTTGCCGGGGTTCACCCGTCGCCGGAATCGTGGACGCGTAGGGCGGCGAGGGCGGCGCGAACGATGCAGGGGGCGGAAACCGCGGAACCTGCACAATCGGGGCGGCGACGGGCGTCGACCAGGGAGCCACATGGTGGTGCGCTGGGGCGGCTGCTTGCGGGGCCTCTGCCTGCGGGGTATGTGTGTGCTGTACCGGGGCCACTACCTGCGGGGCCGCCGCCCGCGGCGTGTGTGACTGCTGGGCCGGGGCCGGGGCCGCTGCCTGCAGGGCCAGAGCCACTGCAGGGCCCTGAGCCTGGACCGGGGGCGTAGGGTTCGCGGCGGAACGCCGCCCGACGGCTGGTGCGACGCCGGAGGACGCGGCGGCGGCATCACGGCGAGACATCGGTGCCGGTTGTGGCTGCGATGAATCCGTCGCACTCGTTGGGCTGATCTGGGTGTACTGCTGGGGGGCAGCGGGGGGCTCTTGCGTGAAGGGCGGCTGTGGCAGAGCGCTCTCGACACGCTCCCGCTCTCGGACCGAGCGCCGCGACTGCGGTTGCTGGTCTTGGAAAGTCGTCATACAGTACTCCGATACAGGTGGTGCTTGGCGATGTATTGGACTACACCATCGGGAACCAAGTACCACACCGGGAAACCCCGGCTCACCCTGCTCCGACAATCCGTCGACGAGATTGCCAACGCCGGAACCTCCAGTGAGCTTACGCCCTGCTCCGGTAATCCACTAACAGTCAGTGCATGCCCCGGCCGGGAAACGGCCACAAAGTGGGCGAGCGACCAGACCTCCGCAACGTCTTTCCAGAGGCCGATCTGAGCTACCGCGTCGGCCCCGGTGATGAAGAAGAGGTCGGCATCAGGGCGGGAGCGACGGATGTCACGGAGAGTGTCGATCGTGTATGTCGGGCCGCCTCTCTGAAGGTCGACGCGGCTCACGGTGAACCGCGGATTCGCCGCGGTGGCGATCACGGTCATCAGGTAACGGTGCTCACCGTCGGTCACCGCCCGTTTCATCCACGGCTGCCCGGTGGGCACGAACACCACCTCGTCCAGATCGAACTTCTGCTGAACCTCGCTCGCAGCTACGAGATGTCCGTTGTGGATCGGATCGAACGTGCCTCCCATGACGCCGACGCGTTCACGCCGCGGGCTCTTTGCCGCCATACGGTCGGATTTACCTAGTGTCCGGACGGGGGCGTGCTGCGGTTTCGCAGCGACTGCCGGTTCGCGACATCCCGAAAGCTCCAGGTGACGAGCGCGATCGCCAGGAAGACCACGAGAGCGATACCGGCGAAGACCAGAGGCGGGAAGATGAGCGGGGCCAGTTGCTCAGCTTCGGCGAGCAACGTCGTGTCGAATATCATCGAAACTCTCCTTCATTGGAATGGCCCCATACTAACCCCGTACCTGCCCCGTACCTCTCACAAGCCACTTGGTACTGGTCAGTTCCGGTAGCCCCATGGGTCCGCGCGCATGCAGCTTCTGTGTCGAGATACCCACCTCGGCGCCGAACCCGAACTCTCCACCATCGGTGAAGCGCGTCGACGCGTTGACCATCACGACGGCCGAGTCGACTTCCGCAAGAAAACGCTCCGCGTTCTCGAGGTCATTGGTGAGGATGGATTCGGTGTGATTCGTCGAGTAGGTGGTGATGTGCGCGAGCGCTTCATCCATGTCCTGCACTATGCGAACCGCGAGGTCGAGGGTCATGTACTCCGCGGCCCAGTCCGCCTCCGTCGCCAAGAGTGCCGAAGGGAACAGAGCACGTGTCGACTCGTCGCCGTGGATAGTGACACCGAGGGCATCGAGGCGGGAAAGGAGCACGGGGAGCACTCGGGCAGCGGCTGATCTGTGCACGAGCAGGGTCTCCAAGGCGTTGCAGACGCTCGGGCGCTGAACCTTCGCGTTGACGACGATCTCGACCGCCTGGTCGAGATCCGCTGTCGTGTCGATGAAAATGTGAACCACCCCCGCACCGGTCTCGATCACCGGAACAGTGGACTCCGCAACGACCGATGCGATCATCTGAGCGCTGCCGCGCGGAATGAGCACATCAACGAGTCCGCGGGCAGTCATCAACTGCCGCGCACCCTCGCGCCCGAACTCATCGATGCTCTGAACGGACTCGACCGGAAGGCCGACCATGATCAGCGCGGATTGAATTGCCTCAACGAGCACTCGGTTCGTATTTTGGGCCGCGGAACCACCGCGCAACACGATCGCATTCCCGCTCTTGAGGGCGAGCCCTGCGAGGTCGATGGTCACATTCGGCCTCGCCTCATAGATCGCGCCGATCACCCCGAACGGCACACGCACCTGGCTGACCGAGAGCCCATTCGGCAGTCGCGACCCGCGAACCACCTCCCCCACCGGATCGGGCAGCCCGATGAGTTGCGTCACAGCATCCGCCAACGTGGAAAGGCGGCTGTCATCAAGGCGCAACCGGTCGAGAAGACCCGACGCCATCGCGTTCTCACGACCGTTCGCTAAGTCCAGCTCGTTGGCCTCGAGAATTCGAGGCTGGTGGCGAGCAAGAGAGTCGGCGGTCGCCTCGAGTGCGGCATTCTTGACGGCGGTCGTAGCGCGTGACAGCGCGCGCGAGGCATCCCGCGCTGCGGCCAGTTTCGTTCCGACGGTGGGCGCGGTCGTGACGCTGTCGGTCATGTCCCAATCGTAGGGCGGAAGCAGGCGGACGTGACCGTCGCTATTGGGCGGGGTGCGCCGGGGCCGCCTCGAACCACGTGCCCAGCTCCGCCCCCGAGAGCGCGGCGGCAACGCTTCCGGTTTCTGCGAGTAGGACCGGGATCGAGGATGCTGTCGCCAGCCGAGCCGCAGCCACCTTGGTTCCGGCTCCCCCCGTGCCCACTCCGGCAGCGCCGATGTCGCCGAACGTCACACCGGCGAGGTCGTCGCCGTAGACGACCCGGTCGATACGTTGGGCACCCGGCTCGAGCGGCGGGCGGGTGTACAGGGCATCCACGTCGGAGAGCAGAACCAGAACATCAGCGCGCACGAGCACCGAAACCATCGCTGCCAGCCGGTCGTTATCACCGAAACGGATCTCCTGGGTGGCCACCGTGTCGTTCTCGTTCACGATCGGCAGCACGCGCATCCCCAGCAGTCGCTCCAGCGCGCGCTGCGCGTTGCTGCGATGAGTCGGATTGTCGATGTCGCTTGCGGTCAGTAGCACCTGCCCGGCGATGATCCCGAATCGGTGCAGGCTCTCCTGGTACCGGAAGATCAGCACGTTCTGCCCCACCGCGGCCGCGGCCTGCTGAGTGGCGAGGTCGGTGGGCCGACCGTCGAGCTTGAGGTACGGGATGCCGGTGGCGATCGCCCCCGACGAGACGAGGATCACGTCGCTGCCGCGCGCGTGCGCGGCAGCGAGAGCGTCAACGAGGCTGGCGATCTGATTCACGTTGGCGCCGCTGACCGACGACGAGCCGACCTTGACCACGATCCGTTTGGCGTGCGGGATGTCGGCGCGGGACTCAGTCGTCATTGCTCGTTTGCACGACCGGGTCGTCCTCGCTCGGCCGCACAGCGAAACCGTCGTCGTCAGTCCAGATACCCGCGGCCCGCTCCCCCTGCAACTCGGCGCGGGCAGCCGCCTTGGCGTCCATACGCTCCAAATAGGTCTGGCGACGCGCCCGGTTCGTGTCCCGTTGGTTGTCATCCAGCCGGGAATCGGTGCCCCGGGGGCTGGTGATCAATTCGGCGGTCGAGGAGAGCGTCGGCTCCCAGTCGAACTGCCGCCCGGCGATGGAGACGCTTGCACCCGGCACAGCCCCGGCTCGGAATAACTCCTCTTCCACGCCGAGCTTGGCGAGCCGGTCAGCAAGAAAGCCGACCGCCTCCTCATTGTTGAAATCGGTTTGCTCGACCCAGCGTTGCGGCTTCGCACCGAGCACGAAGAAGGTGTCGCCGTAGGTGCCGCCGTCGACGCGCACGCTGAAATCCTTCTCGTCGACGGCACGAGGGCGGATGACGATGCGCGCCACCGCAGGTTCGAGGGCTTTGCGAGCGCGATCGGCGGCCACCGATTCCGCAAGGGCGAAAGAGAGTTGGCGCAGACCCGCTCGAGAGATCGCGGAGATCTCGAACACACGATAGCCGCGGGACTCCAATTCCGGGCGCACGAGGTCCGCGAGATCTTGCGCCTCCGGCACATCCAGCTTGTTCAAGGCCACGAACTGAGTGCGCTCGAGCAGCGGCACCTGACCCGCCGGCACCGGGTACGCCGACAACTCGGCGAGGATGACGTCGAGGTCGGTGAGGGGATCGCGGCCAGGCTCGAGAGTGGCGCAGTCGAGAATGTGGAGCAGCGCCACGCACCGTTCCACGTGGCGCAGGAATTCCAGGCCCAGGCCTTTGCCCTCACTGGCGCCTTCGATCAGCCCCGGAACGTCCGCGATGGTGTACCGCACGTCGCCCGATTCGACGACGCCGAGGTTGGGATGCAGCGTCGTGAACGGGTAGTCGGCGATCTTCGGTTTTGCTGCGCTCATCGCGGCGACGAGACTCGATTTGCCGGCAGACGGAAAGCCCACCAGGGCGACATCCGCGACGGTTTTCAACTCGAGCTGGATGTCGCCTTCAAAACCGGGAGTACCGAGGAGGGCGAACCCCGGGGCTCTGCGTTTGGTCGTGGCGAGTGCCGCGTTGCCGAGTCCGCCCTGGCCGCCGGGGGCGACGACGATGCGGAGCCCGGGAGCGTCCATGTCGAGCAGGGTCAGCCCGGCGGCATCCTTGACGACCGTTCCCACCGGAACGGCCAGTTGGACATCCTCACCCGACGTACCCGACTTGTGGTCGCCCTGACCCGGCTGGCCGTGATCCGACTTGCGGTGCGGTCCACGATGAAAGCCCAAGAGGGTGGTGACTTGCGCATCGCTCACCAGCACGATGTCGCCGCCGTCACCGCCATTACCGCCGTCGGGGCCCGCGAGCGGCTTGAACTTCTCGCGCTTGACCGACACGCAACCATTGCCGCCATGCCCGGCCGCAAGATGGAGAGTTACTTGGTCGATGAAGGATGCCACGGCAGCCTCCTCATCTCATGCACGTTCGACCCTCATGCGCGTTCGACCCCCGTGCACGATCCACGTTGGCCCGGCACTCGCGGGTCGGACGCGGTGGGCGCGGGGTGGGGTCGTTCTGCTCAGGAAGCAGGAACGATATTGATGACCTTGCGACCACCCTTAGCGCCGAACTCGACAGCACCCGGGGCTAGCGCGAACAGGGTGTCATCTCCACCGCGCCCGACATTGGCGCCCGGGTGGAAGTGCGTGCCGCGCTGACGAACCAGGATCTCGCCAGCCAGAACGGTTTGTCCGCCGAAACGCTTGACGCCGAGGCGCTGTGCGTTCGAGTCGCGGCCGTTTCGGGATGAGCTCGCGCCCTTTTTGTGTGCCATGTCAGCCCCTACGCGATGCTGGTGATCTTGATACGGGTCTGCTCCTGGCGGTGGCCTTGGCGCTTCTTGTACCCGGTCTTGTTCTTGAACTTCTGGATGACGATCTTGGGTCCGCGCTCGTTACCGAGCACCTCAGCTTTGACGGTCACCTTGGCAAGATCCTTCGCTGCATGGGTGATTTTGTCGCCGTCTACGAGAAGCACCGGAACCAGCGTCACGTTGCCGTCTTTGTCGCCCGCGATGCGGTCGAGAACGACGACGGTGCCCACCTCTACCTTTTCTTGGCGCCCTCCGGCGCGCACAACCGCGTAAACCACGTCAATACCTACCCATCGATCGTTTCAAAGCCGTCGGCGTTCGATTGCGGGCTCAGCCCAGCCGACACCAAGGGGTCAGCCTACCCGACGGGCGCAGGGCGGTCAAACCTCCGCCGAGGCCGTGGCCGACGAACGCGCACGCGCGCGAACGAGGATAACCAACGAGCCCGCTACGACTCCGGCGACCACTGTTCCCGCGGCCACGAGCGTAGCGGCATCCGGCAGCGCGATCGACTGGCCGCGCAGGGCCTGCCACGTCACGAGGGCGACAACAGCGGCGTATCCGATCACCGCCACCCAGACCAGCCGGAGTCGAACGGTGACATCCCGCAACACGAGCACTCGGCGTGACATCAGTTCGATCAGCAGCAGCACGAGGGGAATTGCCTGCAGGGCGTGCATGCCGATGAAGTGCGGGATGCGAAGATCCCCCGCGACGGTACTCCACCCGAGAACGGGTAGGCCCGGGCCGCCGTCGGCGAGCCCGACCGTATGTGCTCCCGCGATCCCCTGGAAGTTGTCGAGTTGGGCCGCCGTGGGACCGGTCATCAAATAGGCCAGGCCCAGGCCGACCACCGAGATCACGGCGCCGCCGCGTATGGCCACCGCTCTGGCGGCGTCGGAGAAGCGGGTGAAGAACAGCAAGATGGCGACGAGGAAAGTCGAGATCCACAGGATGCTGATGGAGATGGCCATGGCCGCCCACACCGCCGTCGCGAAGGGTGTGGACACATTGAAATGGCTCGTGGTTCCTGTTGCGGCGGCTCCGGTGATCAACCCGAGCTCGATAACGAGCGCAATGGCGATGGTGGTACCGGCGACCGACGCCAGCCGATGCCAGCGCTTCATCTGACCGATCAACCACGACCAGGTGACGGTGTAAATCAGAGTCGACAGCGCGAATTTGAGCGGCTTGTCCCACTGATTGAGACCCGTGATCTGCACCGGGTAAATGAATCGCGCCACGAGGGCGAACAGTCCCAGGAGCACCATCGCGGCCGCCACGACCAGCAGGGGCCGGTGCCATCGGATGGCGTCCGGCGAACCGGTAATGGAGATGATATCCGGGCGGGTGCCGCTGGGCTTGGCGAGGAGGGCGGTCATGGGGTGATCCTTCCGATTACGGTCAGCGGAATGTCGGTGTCGGTGTCGGTGGACGGGAAGATCTGGCCTGTCACATGCTCCTGAGCGACCCTGCGCAGAGCCGCGAAAAGAGAGTCCCCGAGCACCATGCCAGCCACGATGGACTCGGCCATCGCTCCCACCCCGGGTTGAGTGAGCACGGCGGTGAGGTCGGCCCGCGCAACTACCTCGGCGGCCCGGCAATACTCGTCGAGCACGCCGATCAGCTCCGGGTGACCTGTCGCGGCAAACGAGTCGAGCACGGCGGCGGCCTCCGCTTTCCACGCGGAGGCGTACGCGGCGTTCCATCTCATCGCGCTCACTGCTGCGTCGACTCGATGCGCCCCCAACCCCGGCAACCGGCTCGGCGCGACGTCGACACACGGCTTCGAGGGGGCGGACGCCGCAGCCTGGGCAGCTCCGAAAACATGGTTGATCGAGACGCCAGGCTCGTCGAGCGCCTCCAGCACGCTACGAGCCCCGGCCACGGACAAGCCTCCCCGATCGATGAGGGCTTTGATCAGCCGAAGGCGGTGCAGGTGCTCGTCGCCATAGCTGGCCTGGGTTGCACCGATCGCCTCACCGGCGGGCAGCAGGTGCTCGCGGAGGTAGAACTTGATCGACGCGATCGGTACCCCGCTCGTCGCGCTGAGTTCGGAAATTCTCATGTTGGATAGTCTAGCTATCGGATAGCGCCACTGTCTAGTACCGAGATGAAGCGTCCCTCTAAGACCGGCGACGTCCTAAAATCAGGGATGACCGTGCTGATCGACGAAGCCCGGTGGCCCGCCCACGGCACGGTCTGGGCGCATCTGATCAGCGATAGCACCCTCGACGAACTGCACGAGTTCGCGGCCATGGCCGGCATCCCTCGCCGCGGTTTCGACGTCGACCACTACGACGTGCCAGCAGAGCGCTGGCACGACCTCGTGCAGCTCGGAGCCGTGCCGGTCGGCATCCGGGAATTCGTGCGCCGCCTCAACGCCAGCGGACTTAGAGTCCCACAGCGGGATCGCTGAGCCCGACCGATGCGGCTCTGCTAGGCGGAGTCGCCCGTTTCGGTAGTGATCACGGGCGATGAGACACGGCGCGATCCGCGAGAGCGACCCCCACCCGGCTGACGCGGCGCCGGAAGCGCCTCGAGCACGGAACCGAGAATCAGCTCGGCATCCTCGCTCGAGATCGGGCGCGGCGCGGCCGCCTGCCTCGTCACGGGGATATCGAAGATCGCTGCCGCCTCGCTGTTCTCCGTACTCTTGCTGGAAAGCTGCTCCGCAGAGGTTGCCGCGGCCGGGCTCGGTTCGCCCGACCCGACGACCGCGACGTGCGCACCGGCGCTGTCTGCCACATGCGCGACGGTGCTCGCTGCCACGCGGGCCAGCGCGTTTCGCACATCCTCGGTGATCGCGTGCGTACCCGAGCCCCCGATACCGTTCTTCACACCCGAGGACGACCCGGGGGCAGAGCTCCCCCGCCGTCCGCGGCTACGACCGCTGCCGGCCTGCTCCGGCTGCGCGGTCTGCACTTGCTGGCGGTGCCGGGTCAGCGGGTCGTGATGGATGATCACGCCGCGGCCCGCACACACTTCGCACGGCTCGCTGAAGGTCTCGAGCAGGCCGAGGCCCAGCTTCTTCCTGGTCATCTGCACCAGGCCGAGAGAGGTGACCTCCGCCACTTGATGCTTAGTGCGATCCCGGCCGAGGCATTCGACGAGGCGACGCAGCACGAGGTCGCGGTTGGATTCGAGCACCATGTCGATGAAGTCGATCACGATGATCCCGCCGATGTCGCGTAGGCGCAGCTGGCGCACGATCTCTTCGGCCGACTCGAGGTTGTTCTTCGTCACGGTCTCTTCGAGGTTGCCGCCCGAGCCCACGAACTTGCCGGTGTTGACATCCACGACCGTCATGGCTTCGGTGCGGTCGATGACGAGCGAGCCTCCAGACGGGAGCCATACCTTGCGGTCCAAGGCCTTCTCGATCTGCTCGGTCACCCGGAACTCGTCGAAGGAGTCGTTCGTTCCGGTGTAGGCCTGCAGGCGATCGACGAGATCGGGGGCGACGGAACGCACGTAGCTCTCGATGATCTCATGGGCATCGGCGCCCTCGATCACCAGGCTCTGGAAGTCCTCATTGAACACATCCCGCACGATTTTGATGAGCAGGTCGGGTTCGGAATGGAGAAGCGCCGGGGATGGCACGCTCTCGATCTGAGCGCTGATGGTGGCCCACTGGGTGGTCAGGCGCTCCACATCGAGGGTCAGTTGCTCCTCGGTGGCACCCTCCGCTGCCGTGCGCACGATCACACCGGCATCCTCGGGAAGAACGTCTTTGAGGATCTTCTTCAGACGGGCGCGCTCGGTGTCGGGAAGTTTGCGGCTGATACCGCTCATGGAGTTGTTGGGAACGTAGACGAGGTAGCGACCGGGTAGTGAGACCTGGCTGGTGAGCCGCGCGCCCTTATGGCCGACCGGATCCTTGGTCACCTGCACGAGAACCCGATCGCCCGGCTTGAGGGCCAGCTCGATCCGTCGCGCCTGGCTCTTACCGTCTCCGTCGGCGGCTGCCGCGTCCCAATCGACTTCGCCGGAATACAAGACCGCGTTCCGCCCGCGGCCGATATCGACGAACGCGGCCTCCATGCTCGGCAGCACGTTCTGCACCCGTCCGAGATACACGTTGCCGATGAGGCTGGCTTCTTGCGCCTTCGCCACATAGTGCTCGACGAGAACCCCGTCTTCGAGAACGGCGATCTGGATGCGATCGAACTTGGATCTGACGACCATCCGCCGGTCGACGCTCTCGCGGCGTGCCAAGAACTCGCTCTCGGTGACGACCGTGCGGCGACGGCCGGCATCACGTCCGTCCCGGCGACGTTGTTTCTTGGCTTCGAGGCGGGTCGAGCCCTTCACCCGGGTGGGCTCATTACTCAGCGGTGCCTCAACGCGAGGCTGTCGCACGCGAACGACGGTGTTCGGGGCTTCGTCGCCAGGGCGAGCTTCCTCCCCGGTGCGTCGCCGCGAACGCCGCCGCACCGTGCCTGCCTCTTCGACAGCGCTGTCGTTCTCGAGTGACTCGACTCGGGCGGTACCACGGCTCACGACCGGGGGTCGTGCCTCGGGCACGATCATGGTGGGCAGGTCGGGCGCTTGGAAGAGGAGCGAGGTGGATGCCCGTGGCGGCACGGCCGCTCGTGCAGACACCACAGGGGGGGCCGACATCGAGTCGGGGACGGTTTGGGACGGTACCGACGATAGGTCGGAGCCGGCGTTGAGGTGATCCTGCGCCCCCTTGGCCGCGCGCACCCGTTTCGGCGGTGCCGCTCGCTCGATCTCCGGTGCGGGGGCGGTGTCCATCGTTTCCGTTGTGGGTTTCGCCACTCGACGCCGCTTCTTCGGCGCTTCCTGATCGGCGCCCTGCATTTCGATTTCATTCACCATTGCTGGTGTACTCCTATCCCGCGTGGTCACCGCGCCGTCCACCGGGTACTCTCGTGCGCTGGCCCGTTCTCAACTTCATTCGGGGCCGCTATCAGTAGTTCAGGTCCTGCAGAGGGCCTGTCATCCGCTCGAACCTGTCGATGGGACGGCTGCTCACGCTGCAGTTGTGCGCTCTCACCGCACCTCGAAACTGGCTATTCGACTCGTGCGGAACATCTCGGAGCTTCCGCAATCCTGGTCCGGTTACTGGCCCCAGCGGAGGCTGGGGATGCCCGGAAAGCATCTGTTGTGGGTCGCACCGAGCGCGGCTCGGGCGGCTA